>Ga0123330_1003487_pt1 | contig 12950 bp, 8 predicted proteins | sample BioC13SIPDNA_2_FD_89704 | JGI IMG/M metagenome (GOLD analysis project Ga0123330, IMG submission 89704) | Anaerobic biogas reactor microbial communites from Washington, USA - Biogas_R2_A C13 SIP DNA | ecosystem: Engineered > Bioreactor > Anaerobic > Unclassified | place: Washington, USA... | reverse complement strand
AGCCGGCGATCAGGGAGAAAAGCCCCAGCAGCGAGGCTGATGCGATGGCGGCGAACGGGAGCATGAGGATGATGAAGAGGTCGCTTATCTCCCCTGGCTCTTTGTAGTACCAGTCGCCTTGCCCGGTGTAGGTGATAGCCAGGTGGCCGACAACCACGAGGGTGATGAGGGTCAGGCGGATGTTGTCGATGTAGAGCAGGCGGGAGCCGCCTGGCGCGCCGTGGGCTTCTGCCCGAACCGTTGCAGAACTCGCCATGAGCACCTCCTTGCGGCCGGTACGAAGTCATGCCAGCCCGGCCGATAATGCTTACAAGTTGAAGATGCTGTCGAACTCATACTGCAGGGCGATCTACGCTGACCGCCCGGGAGCGTATGGTTTCAGGTTGCAGGCGCCACGGCGGAAAGGTCGGTCGGCGCGTAGACACGGATCGCGGACTCGCCGGCCAGGGGGCAGCGGTTCTCGCAGATGCCGCAGCCGGTGCAAAGGTCATGCAGAACATAGGGGCGGCGGATGAGGGCCTCTTCCCCAGCCGGCGTTACAACAGTCACTTCCTCCAACTGAATCGCCTTCTCGGGCAGCGGGCACATCTCTTCGCACACCAGGCAGATGCGGTTGTCAACCCAGGGGATGCAGCGGTTGCGATCGATGTAGGCATGGCCCATCACCTGCTGGCGCCGGATCTCCAGCGGCAGCGCAGGGATCGCCCCGGTCGGGCAGACCTGGCCGCACGCGTTACAGCCGTAGTCGCAGTGTCCCTGGCGCGGAGTCAGCACCGGGGCCCATATCCCGCGCCATCCTGAGGTGCCCACACTGGGCTCCAACCCGCCGGTCGGGCAGGCGCGAATGCACAGGCCGCAACGGATACAGCGCGCGAGAAACTCCGGATCGTGCGCACCGGGCGGTCTCACCAGGTGGGGCGATGGCCGCGCTGCCGCAGGCTCGATCGCCAGGAGCCCGATGGTGGCGATGGCTCCGCCGGCGGATGCCAGGAACTGCCGGCGCGAAGGATCCTCCGCCTGCCAACGCGCGGGCCGCAGGTGGCCGGTGAAGGACTGCCCATCACGCGGGCAGGCGGATGCGCAGTCCAGGCACAGCGTGCATTCCGAGGGGTTACTGCGGAAGCCATCGGCCGCGTCGATCGTCCCCATCGGGCACGCGCGAACGCAGCTGCGGCAAGCCGTGCAATCCGCATTGGCCTCGCGGCGAATCCAGGCGACCTTGCTGACCAGGCCCAGCAGCGCGCCCAGCGGGCAGAGATAACGACACCAGAACCGGGTGCGTACGGCATTCAGAGCCACTGCGCCTGCGAATACCAGGGCGGTGATCACACCGGCGGCATATACCGGCTGTACGGCCGGTAAGAGGGTGCCTCGAGCGGCTGTTTCGAGCGCGTCCACCGGCCCGCGCAGGAACGGCACGACATAGGCAGCCTGCTCCAGGCCCCACAGGATCGCATTGAACGCGGGCCAGGCAGCGACTGCCACGGTGCGGGTGATCAGGGTGATCGGATCGAGAAAGATGAGGCTCAGGTTGCCGAGTACTGCCAGGAGCAGGATCAATGCCAGCAGGAAGTACTTGATCTGGCGCCAGCGGGGAGGCAGGTCAGCCTCACTTGGCCGTGCCTTGCGCCCCCCAAACCAATCGAGCACCGTTCCCATGGGACAGATCCACCCGCACCACGCGCGGCCGAGGACGAGGCTGAAAAGCAGGGCGGCCAGGGAGCCGATCAGGAGCGCTGCCGTGATCCGGCGCGCGGCGATCATGCCCGACGCGGCGGCGAGTGGGTCCAGCCAGAAGAACAGGCCGGCCGTGGAAGGAACGGCTGCCGCGCGGATCGTCAGGTAGAGGAAGACCAGGAAGACAGCCAACTGCACCCAGCGGCGTGCCTTGTGCAGGGCGTTCGCTCGCATGCGCATCCCTCCTGTGGGATGATTTCCGATCAGACCGGGATCTCAACCGTCCTGACGGCGTTCAGGTCCATCTGCCCGAGACCCATCTCAGCGCCCAGGCGAATGTAGCCTATGTCTTTGCCGGTCATCCCGAAGAGCGTAGTCGCATAGGCATCGGCCGCGACGATGTCGGCGCTGGCAATCACCGTACCGGTCGCTTTCACATCGTTCAGGTTGCCTCCGGTGGGACCATTCTCCATCAGGATGCGTACGGCATCCACCACGGTCAACTGCGGCTTGAGGCTGCTGTTCAGGTCCGCGATACACTGATCCAGCCCGCGCGAGTGAAAGCCGCTCCGGTCCTGGATCAGCCCCATCAGGTTCTTCATTCCCAGGGTGAGGCGCGTGGATCCGTGGTCCTTGGCGATGGGCAGGTTGATCAGCACATCGGCGTCGAGCGCGTCGCCATAGACCTGCCATTCCTTGATCTTCCGGCCGTTGGGGAGTTCGAGGGCCCGGTATCGCATCCGGCTCATCACCTCCATCTCCCCGCCAGCGGCTTGCACCGCATCGCCAATGCCGCTCTTGGCATAGGCATTCTGTGCTGTGCCTCCGAAGGGCGCGTCCATGACCCGCACGCGCTTTGCACCTGCGCCCAGGCAGAGGGCAACCACGGCAGCAACTACCTGGGGATTCGTCGTGGCGGCATATTCGGGGCCATAGTAGGCGGTGCAGATATTGGGCTTGACAATGACGTTGGCGCCGGGCTTAACGAACCGTTCGATGCCGCCCAGGGCGGCAATTGCTCGATGGACGAGCTCGGCAGGGTCGGCGCCGGACCCGCGTGCCACCGCCAGATCGGCAGTGTCCGCCGCTGTGGGCAATGCAACGGCTGGCGCTGCAGGAGGCTGTGCGGCGGGTTGGGCAGCCTGCGACGTTGGTCTGGCTGCCTGGGGCACGGACGGCGAAGGCCGGACGAGCGCGGGGGCTGAGGTAGGTTTCGGCGCAGCGGCGCCAGGTGTGGCCACAAACGCCTCAACTGGCTCCGCAGGGGTAGGGTTGACTGCAGCTGGTTTCGACGTGCGACACGCGCTGGCGCCAACCCCGGTTATCGTTAGCGCCAGCATCTGCCTGAGGAACTGGCGCCGGTCTCTGATAACGGACATGGTTGTATCTCCGGTGTGGGAATCGTGCGACTTCAGTGCCTTATGATACCTTAGGTGGCTGAAATGTGCGAACCGTTTCACGAACCATGCGGCAGATCAGAGATGCGCAGAGCAGAGCATCAGCGCACCCTTGCACCGGCGGGGTATCCCGATGGCTTCAGGTGCGTCCAAGCTGGTCGAGCAAGGTCTTTGCTGCCCGCAAGCCAGGCTCGTCCCATCCTTCGGTGAACCAGTCGCAAATCTCCGCCAGCATGGCGCAGGCCTCTTCCTGCCGGCCGTGCCGGATGTAGAGGCGACACAAGCTCTCAGTGGCGCGCAACTCCCATGATTTGGCTCCCTGGTCTTGCGCCACGGCAATCGCCTGCCGGAAACAAGCCTCTGACTGGCTTTCATTGACGTCGCCCTGCCGGAGCAAAAGCTCTCCCCTCAGGCGGAGCAGATTGGCCGTGAGCCATTTGGAGGTGGCGCGGCGTTCCTCGTTCAGCGCCTCGGTGAGCGCGTCGAGACCTTCTTCGATCCGTCCCGTTTGCTCCAGCGTCTCGGCCAGCAACATCAGGCTCCACGGGATCGATTGCCTGGCCCCGCTCAGTCGAATGAATTCCGCGCCCTCGCGCACTTCCGCCAACCCCTCATCGGCCTGCCCTAACCGGGCAATAGCCCAGCCGTGACTCACTTTTCCCGCGGCCAACCAGAAGGGGAAGCCTTTGGAGGACGCGATAGCAATGGCCGACGCCCCTGTGTCGCGCGCGGCGCCGGCGTCATGGCGCAGCGTGTGGAGCGTGGCAGCCAGCCCCAGCGCGAAAGTCACATCGAACGTCCGGCCCACGGTCTCCGCTGCTGCGCGTGCCTGCCGGCTGTGAGCGAGCGCCTGATCCCCATGGCCGAGGGCCCACACCGCCCAGCTGAGCCAGGTATGGCACGCGGTGATGGGGTCTTGCAGATCCGCGCTCAGCGCAAGGTCAGTCGATTCGCGCACGGGATCGTAGTTCGAGAGTGCGCGCTCGAGGAAGACGCGCGCGGGCACGACTGCGCCGGTGACCACCGCCAGATAGCCCTGGAGCCGGTCGGCAACCGAAAGCAACGCGCGGTCGCCGGACCGGCCGGCGATGGCCGAGATCTGCTCGTACAGCTCGTGCGCCACACCGTACTCCGCCCGCAGCGAGTAGAAAGCTCCCAACCCCCTCAGCGCGGGCACCAACGGTGGCGATGGCTCCAACGGCCGGCACAGCGCCCGTGCCCGGTCATAGATTTGCTGCACATCCGGGTGCGCGTATCCCCTGCCGGCGATGAGCTGCGGGCCGAGGCTGTTCAACAGCGAGATCTCCAGACCCACGCGCTCGGTTGTGTCGGGTCTCGCTGCCAGCAACTGCAATCCGCGTTGAAAGTGTGCGATGGCTTCCTGGGGCGCGCCCAAGCGACCGGCCAGCTCCCCGGCCTGCCGGAGGTAGTGGACCGCCTTGTCTGGATTTCCGGCCGACTCGTAGTGCCAGGCTAACTGAACCGCCAGGTGACCACCCTCCTGGTCGCTCAGCGCCTCAAGCTCGTGCGCCACCGATTCGTGCAAATGGGCTCGTTCGACAGCGTCCAGCTTGCCATACAGGTACTTTTGGAAAAGAAAGTGCCGGAAACGGTAGCGGGAAAGCCGCCGGCTGCCGATGTGTTCGACGCCCTGCGCCAGCACCAGGCGGTGCTCGTGCACCAGAGGACCGCTCAGGCATTGCATGATCTCAGGCTCATCAGCAGCAACTGCCGGTCGCCAGGAGGCCAGGACGCGAGCCAGGACCTCGACACTGAACGTTTCGCCCTCCACGCTCGCTGCCGCGAGCAGGGCCTGCCAGCGCTGGGGCAACCGGCCGACGCGTTCGGCGATCACCGCTTCGACGCGAGGGGGCAGCGTCTCCCAATCTAGCGACGCACCGGCCACCCAGCGTCCCTCGCTGTCCTTGAGCAGATCCCCACGTTCCTGCAGGCCGCGCAAGAATTCAACTGTGAACAGCGGCTGGCCATTGGTGTGTCGGAACAGCGCATTCCGGAACGCGGTCCCGAGGCGATTGGGCTCGGTGTCCAGGAGCGCCTCCATAAACTGGCGCCGATCGCCCTGGCCAACGTCGACCTGGACATCGCCGTACTCGCGCTGCAACTCGTGGACCATCGATTTCAGAGGGTGCCGCTGGCCATCTTCGCTGGCGATCACAACACTATGCCGGTAAGCGCCTAAGACCAGGATGCGGTGGCCCGTCAGGCGTCGCGCCAGATGGAGCAGCAGATTGGTGGAGCCGGCATCCGCCCATTGCAGATCATCCAGCACCAGCAGCAGCGGGTGCCGGCGCGACAGCACCTGCAGAGTCCGCGTGAACTGCGCGAAGAGGCTGGTCTGTTGCACCGAGGCGGCGAGTCGCAGGACGCTGCGGTCGCGCAGCCGCGCTTCCAACTGGGCTGCGGGGCCTCGACCGGCGGCCAGAAGCCTGTCCAGCAACATCGCTCCTGGCACGAAGCGGTCGATCAGGTCGGCGAATTGACTCACTGTAAATCTTACTTTCAAGGAATCGTTGCCTCAGATCATAATCTTACCGGCGTAACGTCACATTTAGGGCGGGCGGCCGGGGAGAATGTGAGGCATGATGAGTCACACAAGCAAGCGTGAGCTGTTGCGGGTCGTCCGGCCGCGCTACACGTTGAGCAACCGGACAGCCAAGCAGCAGATCCTGGATGAGTTTGTGGCGGCCACGGGCTACCACCGGAAGTATGCGATTCATGTGCTGAACCATCCGCCAAAGCGCACGACGGCCCAGCGGCGTGGGCGGCGCAGCAAGTACACCGGGCGGGTGCGGGCAGCGCTCGAAAAAGTATGGCGCATCGCCAACTGCATCTGCGGCAAACGCTTGGTGGCGGTGTTGCCACAGTACGTCGAAGCTTTGGAGCGACATGGCGAACTGGAACTGGACCCGGAGACCCGGCTCTTGCTGCTAACGCTCAGCGCCGCCACGGCGGATCGCCTGCTGGCCCGCGCCCGTACCGCTCTCGGCCAGGGCAAGTATGTGTTTGAGGGGCAGAACTTACGCTTTCTGAAGGGAGGGCTGGGCGGCGGGCCGGGCTGCCGGGACGCGGAGGCCAGCTATGAAGTCTATGTCGCGCAGCGGGACGGCGAGGCGGTTTCCTTACGCTTCGTACTGGTCGGCGATGACGCCTGCGCCGATCGCAAGGAATCTCTGGCGGGCAAGAAGTTGCCGCGCGCGAAGTAATGCGCACATACCGATCGATAAGCGAAAGACCAGTGGCGATACTTGCGCGGTGAGCTGACCATGAACCTTCGGAGACCGCGCTACCTGGCATACCTGCTGCGCTTGTGGCAGAGCGGCAACCCCTGCTCGCCGGTGTGGCGTGCTTCCCTTCAGGACGCACACACCGGCGAGTGCCATGGTTTTGCGGACTTCGATGCACTTCTACGGTTTCTGCAGCGCCAGACGGGCAGCGCCACTGACGATAGAGAATGGACGGACGAAGGTGGCGGACCAGAACAAGCCCACGCACACGCCAATGATGTTCAGGGTTCTACGGATGGCATAGCGCCCGCGGGTCGCGAGTAAGCATCTCCCCTTGTCCCCGCTGTGCTGCCGAGCCGATGCCAATGGATGCCCCCTTCACCGGACGCAGGCAGCGACTCACCAGGCCCTCCTTCCATCGAACTCACGATGATGTACGTAGCTTATTGTGGCGCTTCGGGCCAGGCTGTAGTAAACTTTCCTCAGGAGCGGTTTCGAAGGACACGCATGCACACAATGCTGCGTGTCTGCCAGGGAGGCGAGTATGTCCAAAGTAGCCATCGTCACCGACAGTGTAGCCAGTATCCCGCAGCCCCTGCTCGATGCGCTCGACATCCGTTGGGCGCCCTACTACATCCACCAGGGGAAGGTGGTGTTGCGGGATCTGGTCACTGCACCGGGGGCCATTTTCTACGAATGGCTGCGCACTGCGGCCGAGCTGCCCAAGACCGCTAACCCCAGTGCCGGCGATTACCTGGAGATCTACCGGCAGTTGGCCAACGAAGGTGTGCGTGAGATTGCCAGCATTCACATCACATCCAAGGGCAGCGGGGCCTACCAGGCGGCGCTCATCGCACGCCAGATGCTTGTCGATGCCGTGCCCGACCTGCGCATCGAGGTGATCGACACCCTTAACGTCGCGATGTGCCAGGGTTGGATGGTGATCGAGGCGGCCCGCGCGGCGCTTGCCGGCAAGTCGCTGCCCGACATCGTGGCACTTGTGAAGCGCATGATGCCGGTCACCCGGATGATCCAGACTGCAGACACGCTCAAGTACCTCCATATGGGCGGGCGGATCGGCAAGGCCACGCACCTGGTCGGCTCGCTCCTGAATATCAAGCCCCTGATCGGAATGGAAGATGGCGTCATTGTGCCGCTGGGCAAGGTGCGCAGCCGTCGTGCCGCCTACGAGAAGATGGTCGAGATGGTGGAGGAAGCCGCGGGCAAGATGGGCAGGATCAAGATCGCGTATGTGCACGCTGCGGCCGCGGAAGAGGCCGAGAAGCTCAAGGCGATGTTCGAAGCGCGGCTGACCTGCGTCGAGTCATTGGTTGCCGAGCTTTCCCCGGCTCTGGGCGTCCACTCCGGACCCGGCACCGCCGGCGTGTGTTACTTTCCCGTGGCAGAAACCACGGAGTGAGGTGAGGTCTCACTCCGTGGATTGGGACTCCTGCGGTGTAAGCTATTTGATTTCGATGACAGGCGGCGTCGCAGCACCCCCGCGGTAGAAACGTGTGGGCTGTGACCGTTCCCGGTCGCTCCGTGGCTCCTCGGGCATCCATTGAGCCAGGGTGTGTTGGTAACGCACCATCATCTCCGCGTCGTTCACCATCTGCTCGTCGCCGGTCAACTCCGCAACCCGGCGCAGCGCCTCTTCCAGATCGTGCGCGAGGCGCCACGCGTCGACGTAGCGCTGCTCGTCCGCCAGCCGGCTGATCTCCTTCAAACCCTCTGCGGAGCGCTGAATCGTGACGTTGCGCAAAACCTCGGCATCCAGGAGCGGGTCGTAGGCAGACACATGGGCCCGAAATATCTGTGTGTCCGAGGCCAGAACCTCACGCCTGCTGGCATTCAGATTGTCATAGCTCAGCTCCACGGCTACAAGGGGCATCTGGCCCGGCGCATCCGGCGCGAGCCTGAGGCGCACAAGCAGGACCTGGTTGTCAGCCGGCGCCAGATCGCGCAGGCTGACCTGCACCGGGCCTGAGGGGAGCGTGCCTTCGAAGCCAGTCACATCCATGATCTGTACACCAGGCGCGGGACGGATGGACACCGACACGTTCGCGGCAACCTTGGCCATCAGGCCCAATGCATCCTTGCGGAATACCTTGTCCATCTCTTGGGCAGAGTCGATAAAGTGATAGGGACCTTTGCCCTGGATCGCCAATTCGGACAGGAGCGCGTCATTGACGTCGTGACCGAGTCCAATCGTCGCCAGGTAGATGCCACGATCGTTGTAGACCCTGGCATCCGCAGCGATGGCCTGCGGATCGGTCACCCCTACATTGGCGATGCCATCCGTCAACAGGATGACCCGGTTATTGCGCGCAGGATCGTAACGCCGGTCGACCTCGCGGAGTCCAAGCATCAGCCCCGAGTACAGATTCGTCGATGCGGTGGGCTCCAGCCGATCGATGGCCGCGGCAATCCAGGCGCCATCGCCCACTGTCCGCATCGACTCGATGCGCCAGGCATCATCGCTGTAGCCGATAAGGGTCACCTGGTCGTTGGCAGCCAGGCTGTTCAGGAAGACGTGGAGTGATCGCTTCACCCAGTCCATCTTGCCCGCATCCGCCATGGAACCGCTGCAATCGATGACGAGCGCCAAGGTGAGCGGCGCGATCTCCTCCGGCCGGGCAGATTTCGCCTGCACGCCGATCTGCAGCCATGCATCGCCACCCGTGGCTGGCGCAGTGCCATTGCCCAGCCGCAGGTCGAGGCCCAGCGTCGTAGTGGTCGGTTCAGGGAAGCGCTGCTCGTAGTAGTTCAGGTACTCTGCAACGCGGATTTGATCGGCGTCGACGATGCCGCCGCTCCGGATCACGGAGCGGCTGAGCGACTTCGAGGCATCCATCGGAGCGGCACATCCGCCCGAAAGCAAGACGAGGACCAGGGCGGTAACCCATGGGACGAGATGCCGGAGCATTTTCATTTTGTCCTCCTGAGACACTTGGGCTAGACTGAAATCGTCCTTTGTGCCTCATTCATACCGCAACGCAGGGACACTTCAAGCACCAGAAGTGCACCATTGGATGCAACAAGGGACGCAACACGCCTCCGAGGCGATCATGCGCACTTTTGCCGAGCTTCTCCGAGAATATGCCGGGCGCACGGGCGTCAGCGACGCCGAGCTTGCGCGCGCAGTGGGTGTCCGGCGGCAAACGATCTTCCGTTGGAAGGAGGGCACGGTTGCGCGGCCGCGCTCGGCAGAGGATGTGGTGCGGCTGGCGGGCAAATTGCGGCTCTCGGATGAGGAGCGGGACGAGTTCCTGTTGGCCGCCGGCTTCCCGCCCGTCGTGGCCGCCCCGTCCCGGCTGCCGGCTTCACTCACCCTGGATGCCGGGAGTGACATGACCGGCGCCGTGGGCGACGCCGCTGAGGATCACGCAGAGCACGTGATGGCCCCAATGCTGGCTGCACCTGCACCGGCGCAAACGCGTCTCCGCCTCCTTCTGGTGCTTGGCCTGGTGCTGCTCGGTGCATTGACTGCCTGGCTTCTATTTCGTCCGCGCGCGGTCTACCCAGTCAGCCAGGGGGATGAGACCCTGATCGTGGTTGGCCACTTCGTCAACTACACCGGCGGCAGCCAGGGGTACAACATACCCGGCCGCATCAGGCAGGCGCTGGAGCGCGAGATCACGGCCGCGCGCCTGTCGAACGTGCGCGTGGCGGAATGGCCCGACCCGATTCGGACGCAGGATGTCGCGGATGAAGTGGCCGCTCGCTCCCGAGCCGCGCTGGTTATCTGGGGCGAATATGACAGCGGCCGCGTTCTCGCACGATTTACCGTGTCCGACGGCGGCGAAGTGCGCGAGACGGCTCCGCTCGAGAAGCTGCTTTCGACGACGGACGACCTGTCCGCGGTCATCAACTCGGACCTGCCCGAGGACACGCGCTTTCTGGCCCTCCTCAATCTCTCGCAGGTGCTCATCGATCGGAGACGGCCGGAGGTGGCGGTCGCATTGCTGGCGCAAGCCGCAAGCCATCCGGTCGAGGACGATGCCGCCAGGGTCACGCTGTACTTTCTGACAGGCCTCGCGGCTCAGCAGAAGGAGCCGCCCGATCTGGATGCCGCCATCGGGGCCTATGGAGGGGCCCTGGCGCTCCGGCCAGACCTGGTCGCCGCATCTCACAACCGCGCTGTCGCTTGCCTGAAGCGGCAGGGAGCGGGAGATGTCGACCTCGCGCTTGCAGACCTGACGCGCTATCTTGTGGCTTATCCCGACGCAGCGGAGGCGCTGACCAACCGCGGCACGGCTCATCTCCTGCTCGGCGGGAACGACCATGCGAGGCAGGCTCTCATCGACCTCGACAGGGCGCTGGAGTTCACGCCCGATTCGGTCGAGGCACTTCTCAACCGCGGGCTGGCCCGATTGCGGACGGACGAGGTGGGCTGGGAGGGCGATTTTAATCGGGTGCTGGAGCTGCAACCCGGCTACCCTGGGGCGTTGGATTCGCTGTGTTGGGCTTATGCCGTGAAGGGATGGTCCGAGGAAGCGCTGCGGTGGTGCGGGCAAGCGCTCTCCGCGGCGGATAGCGGACCTGCACGCCATGGCCGTGCGATTGCCTATGCCCTCACGGAAGAGTATGCCCTGGCTGCCGAGGATCTGGGGGCATACCTGGCTGCACTGAAGCCGCCCTTGCTTGAGAAAGAAGAGGACCGGGTGCGCGGGTGGCTCAGCGAGCTGCACGCCGGACGCAACCCCTTCGATGCCGGCGTCCTCACTGAGCTCCGGCAGGAGTGATCCGCATCCAGTGCTCGCCGGGCTTTGCACCGCGGTGCTCGGCGTCGTGGCGGTAGATCACGAGTTGTCGCGGTAGGTCGATTTCGACCGACCCATCGCTCACCTCGACGCGGAACCCCTGCCCGTATTGGAGCCTCGGGACGAAGATCTCCGTCGGGGCGGTCAGGGCAGGATCGTGGCGAAACTCGAACTCGAAGACGCGCCGCTTCACGTCGAACGATAGCCGAAGCGGCACCCCTGCGATCGCCCTCGGGTAAGGTCGCACGACCGCGTCCAGAGCCCGGCCGCCGGAGTTGATATCGCCGGGTTCATCCCGCTGATCCCGGCTGAAGATCGAGAAATCCTCCCCGTTCCACCCGTCGCCGCGCGCATTGGTGTTGTCTGCTGTGTAGTTCCAGAGCGTGCAACTCAACAGATTATCCTCGACCGCGCGGAAGGAGCGATCCAGCGCCTTGATCTGTGCGCTGAAGTCGCCGGTGCTAAATGCGCGGCCGTGGTTGAGGTCGAACGGGATGCCGAACTCAGCCAGCAGAACCGGCATGCCGGCACGCTGCCCGCCCTGCCTGATGTTAGCCAACTGCTGTGCGAATGATCTGCGGATGGGTCCGCGCAGGAAGACCGGCTTACGCGTGTGCGCGTTGGCGGCCAGAAGCGGGCTGAATTGCTTTGACATCAGCACGTGGCCGTCATACCAGTGCGGGGCAAAGGCGACGTCGCCGGTGTCTTCTGCGCTCCACGGCGGCCCCAGGTGGCCAGGTTCGGGCTCGAGGAAAATCAGCGCCCGGGGATCGACCGCGCGGATCGCCGCAGTGAAGCGCCGGGCGAACGGCTGCAAGTAATCACGTCCGAAGTCAACTCGGGTGCTGCGCACCTCTGAGAAGTGGTTCGGGCGGAGGAGTCGCGGCGCGCCTGCCGCATCGAAGTCCCACACACCGTTTTCTCGCCACACGCAGTCGCAGCCCTCCCGCCAGGCGCGGCGCCGGGCTCCGTTCACCAGTTGTGTCCCAGCCCGTCTGAAACTGACCGCGCCCAGCTTCCACACAGCCACTTCCTGGGGCACGCCCGAGCCGAGCAGCATCGCCTGGAAAGGAGTGGGGCAGGGGCCGAGGGTCAGTGCCCCTTCTGTTTTGTTCAGGTCCCGCCAGCCGATATAGCCGGGCAGCGGCTCGTTCAGCATATCGTACCCGACCACGTTGGGTAGTCCCCGGAGACGCAGGGCCAACTGCTGGATGGCCGCAATATAGTGGCGCTGCAGGAATTGCTGGACCGGCTCACCCTCGATGCGGGTGAGTGGCGCAAAGTCGTCCCCGCCGAAGAAGAGGGCGAACATGGTTGCTGCGGCCAGCTTGCTCCCATTGGTTGGCCAGATCATCTTCGGGAAGGGGTCGCCGTGGACCGCATGCACGATGGCCGCGCCGGTGTCGGCAAAACCTGCCAGGTCGAACCCGACCGTCTCCAACGTCCAACCGGGCGCGCCATCTCCGCCGGAGAACCGGCTCCACACGTCCTGGTGCGGGTCGATGATGAGGCTGAGACCGTGCTCGCCGGCCTTCCGGGTTATAGAGTAGACATAATCCAAATATGCTTCATCGTAGATGCCCGGCCCGGCGTGTTCGATCGCCTCCCACGGCACCACGAAGCGCAAGAAGGTGAGACCCCACGTGCTGAGGCGCTCGAAGTGCTTATCGGCCTCATCCAAGGGGAACGGCCGTCCCACGAAGGAGACGTTGCGATGGTCGAAGAACCCCGCCCTGAGATGCGTCGCACCGTCGGGCCGGCATGGAACCTTGCTGCTGCCGCCCAGGTTGACCCCACGCAACATGAGCGTGCGGCCGTGCTCGTCCTTGAAGCGGGCGCCGTCGATTAAGATCACGTGTTGCTCCAGT
>Ga0123330_1003483_pt1 | contig 12965 bp, 8 predicted proteins | sample BioC13SIPDNA_2_FD_89704 | JGI IMG/M metagenome (GOLD analysis project Ga0123330, IMG submission 89704) | Anaerobic biogas reactor microbial communites from Washington, USA - Biogas_R2_A C13 SIP DNA | ecosystem: Engineered > Bioreactor > Anaerobic > Unclassified | place: Washington, USA... | reverse complement strand
TCCACGGATTTTTCCGGGTTCTCTTCGGAAAAAATCAGGGGATGGCCCACGAGCAGCGGCAGGGTCTTTTCCCAGTCAAAATAATACTCTGCGCTGCTGTATCCCCCGTAATATCGTGATTCCGCTTTCAGGGTCGCCCGGATCATGTGATCCTGACGGCTCAGGTACTCCAGGTTGGTTCCCTTGTGCAGCCGGCTGAGGGCGACGGGCCGCCCCGAAGTCCATCCCCCCCGGGCCTTCTGCCTCTGCTCCAGCGGCTTGAGGGACAGCCCTTCCTCTCCGTGCCGGAAAAGCCAGATCAGCCGTTTTTCAGCGGACGCGGCAGCCGGACGCTCCGTCTCCGCCGCCTGCTTCAGGGCACGGAGGCTTTTCCTCCAGGGCTCTTCAAAATGGATCGATGGGATCAGAGAGACCAGCCCTGTAGCTTCACCGATCTCCCGGACCTGCTGCCGGTACAGGGCCGTATTGACGCCGCCGGCGTCCAGCAGGCCTGCGCATTCCATCGCGGCCCAGGACATGCCGCTTTCCCGGGCCTGCCGATACAACTCCTGCAGCGACACAATGGTCTTTGATCCCAGGCGGTGCTTCTGCCAGTATTCCGCCAAGGCGGTGAAAATGGCCCCGATGCCGGTCCCTTCCTGGGGCGAGTCGTAAGCGGGGTAGTCCGGGTCCATCATCAGGGTAGCGGCGATTTTTCGCAGGGCGGTCAGGCCGGCAATATAAAAGCTGTTGGGATTGTTGCGGTGGGCCGTCAGGTACAGATATTTTTTGATTTTCGCCGCCCCTGCCGTGTCCGGGGATGCGGAATAGGACTTCAGCAAGGCCAGCAGGAAAAAAAGGCCCGCCGGATCGATAAAGAAATTGTTTCGAATGCCGGATCTCCGGATCAGTTGGCGGAGTTCCGCCTCGTAGGCGGCGATGGACTCCTCGTTCTTCCCTTCGAGGAAGTAAAGGCATCCCTGCAGGCCATCCGTTGAGCCTTCTGCTTCGTTTCTCAACTTGTCCAGAAGCCGCCCGGCTTCATCAAGGCGGCCTCCCAGCAGCAGGCGAAGGGCCAGGACATGGAGCAGGGGGCGCTCTCCGTACCCCTGCGGCTGTTCCCCGAAGGCCAGAGCCAGGGCGTCATTGAGCGGCGCCTCGTCAGGTTCAAGGAAGATGAGGCTCTGGAAAAGGATTCGGGATAACGCGGCGGAGCGGAGATCCAGGGGCAGTGTGGCGAACCAGGCCGGATCGAAGGGTGCGTTGCAGATGCGCAGAAAAGGGTCGGGGATGCGGAAGGGTACCGGGCAGTAACGCAGCATCTGGTCGTAGAGCACCTTGACCTCGCGGGAATCCCCTCGGTACAGGGCGATGCGGAAATCCCGCAGAACGCGCTTCCAGTCGTATTCCGGAGAATAGCGGGAAAGATAGCGATTTCCGGGCATGAGCCGTTGAATCGTCCGGGCCATCTTCTCAAAGTGTCCGTCTGCAACGGCCAGCCGGGTGGCGATTTCCCGGAATCCTTCCGGGCATTGATAGTGGTTATCCACCAGGCCCAGCTTCAGGATCCGCTTCAGGGCCGGCTGCAGGTTCTGCCAACTGGTCCTGCCGGTTCCGTTGGAGTGAATTCCCGTGACATCGAAGCAGCGGATGACCGTGGTCATGCTCATCGGTTCCATCGCAACGGAACAGAACTGGACCAGGAGCTTCTCCGCCGGGGATAATGCGTTATAGAGTGATGAAAGCTGCTCGCTCTTTTTTGAAACGGATGCCGAAGTAAATTGCCGATTCATAAATGCTCAATAATCCTATTTCTGGATCACCTATTCTGCCGGGATTCTGCTTTATTTGCATTCATCATGCAAGAATTTTTATCAGGAAAATGCCGGTTCCCTCCGGCAGGGCGGCATCGGCCTTCCCAAAGCTAAACCTCGAATAAAATCGGGAAATGTGTTACCAAGAAATCTATCAACAGCCAATGGCATGAGGAGGTTTTTATGAGAGTTCGCGTATCCGCTGTATTTGAACAGGCCGGTGAAATTCTCTGCATGAAGTACGTCTACGGCGGAAAGGAGGTCTTTGCCCTTCCCGGCGGCGGGGTGGACAAGGACATACCGCTCCAGGAAGCCATTGTGAACGAATGGAAGGAAGAGCTGGGGGTGAAGGTCGATATCGGCGACATTATCCTGATCGGCGAAGCCCCTGCCGGAAAGAGGCATCCCCAGACCCTGCACATTGTCTTCGAGGCAACGGAAATCCGCGGCGCTCCGAAAGTGCGGCCTGACGCCACTCATTCCCTGGATGTCGCCTGGGTTTCCCTGGATCGATTACCTTCGCTTCCCCTGTATCCCGACGTGGGCAAACAGCTTTCGATCAGTCTCTCCGAAGCTCCCCGCCGGTCCATCACCTTCATCAGCAACTGCATGGAGCGGGGTTACTGGTAACGGAAGTCCTCCGTTGATCCGCCGCCCAGCACCTTGTACAGGGTGATCCGGCTGGTGAACCCCTCAAGGCGAAGGGCGGTCAAGGCCTGCTGAGCGCTGTACAGGGAACGCTGGGCGTCCAGGACACTCAGGTAGCTGTCGATTCCCCTGTCGTAGCGGGCGTCGGCGAGGCGGTAAGCCTTGGCGGTCGCCTCCACAAGGGATTGCTGTGCCGCCAACTGCTCTCCCAGGGTACCCTTCAGAGCCAGGGCATCCGCCACTTCCCGGAAGGCCGCCTGAATCGTCTGTTCGTACCGGGTTACGGAGATCTCCCGCTCCACTTTTGTGACATCATAAGCGGACCAGGTGCGGGCGTCGAAAATCGGCATGACGATCTGCGGGCCGAAAGTCCAGGTGCCCTGTCCGGACTTGAACAGGTCGGACAGGTCGGCGCTTGCCGTTCCGACAGTGGTTGTCAGGGAGATGCGGGGGAAGAAGGCCGCCCGGGCGGCGCCGATGTTGGCGTGGGCCGCTTTGAGCCGGTGTTCCGCCGCCAGCACATCGGGCCGGCTTAACAGCACATCGGAAGAAAGGCCGGCCGAGACCTCTTTCGGAGGTTTGATCCCACTGAGCTCCGAAGGGAGGAACTCCGCGGGAACGGGCGTCCCCGCGAGAAGATTCAGGGCGTTGACATCCTGCGCCGCCCATTGTGTGTAAATGGCGACGTTTCGCCTGGCCGTATCCACCTGGGTCTGCGCACGGCTGAGATCCAGTTCCGATGCGAGCCCCACGTCATAGCGCTTTCGGATCAGATTGTAGGCGGTTTGCTGGGTTTCAAGCGTGGAGTGGGAGAGGGCGAGATTCTCCCCATCGGCCGCCAGGGCAAACCAGACGTTGGCCACCTCCGATACCAGCAGAATCTGTGCGTTGCGCCGGGCCTCGTCCGTTGCCAGATACTCTTCCAGCGCTCGGTCCTTGAGGCTCTGGATGCGTCCGAAAAAATCGATTTCCCAGGAACTGACGCCGAAATCGACACGGTATTGTTCCCGGGTCGTTCTGCGCCCGCTTGAGGAGAGATCCGCCGGCACCCGTTCCTTGATTCCGCTTCCGGCCGCATCCAGCGAGGGCAGCAGTTCGTCGCGCTGAACGCGATAGAGCGCCCGCGCCCTCTCGACGCTCAAGGCCGCCAGGCGCAGGTCGCGGCTGTTTTTCAGGGCTATTTCGACGGTCTTTTGCAGGCGTTCCTCGGGAAGAAATTCCCGCCATGGCAAATCGGCTGCCGGTTCGGAAAGGGCAGGCCTTTCTTCCTGGTAGGCGGCGCCCGTCGGCCAGTTGCCGGGGACGGGAGGCGCCGGGCGGTCGTACTTCGGGGCCAGGGTGCATCCTCCCAGCAGGACCGCAAGGATTCCAAGCATCAAAAGCCGGCATCTATTCTTGTTTCGATTCATCTTCTCAATCCTCGATTGGATTTTTCTTCTCTTCTTCGACGGCCTTGAGTTCCTCCGTCAGTTCCTGATCGATCACGCCAATGCGGTGGGATGCGTTGAGCGGATCTGTTCCGGCCGTCTTCTGCTGCAGTTTTTTCCCGAACAGTTTTTCGATCAGCACGTAGAAGAGGGGAGCAAAAATGATCACCAGGACCGTGGCGGTGACCATTCCTCCCAGTACGCCGGTGCCGATGGCATTCTGGGCGCCCGCTCCCGCTCCTGTGGCCAGGGTAAGGGGGAGAACGCCGAAACCGAAGGCCAGGGAGGTCATGACGATCGGCCGGAAACGCAGTCGGGCTCCCTCCAGGGTGGCTTCGATAAGATCCATTCCCCTTTCCCGTCCGGCCTTCGCGAACTGGACGATCAGGATGGCGTTCTTGGTCGTGAGCCCCAGGGTCGTCAGAAGGCCGATCTGAAAATAGACGTCGTTGGGCAATCCCCGCAGGCTGGAGGCGATGACGCCGCCAATGACCCCGAGAGGCAGGGCGAACAGGATCGAAAAGGGGATCGGCCAACTCTCATAGAGGGCGGCCAGGCAGAGGAAGATCACGAAAATGGAAAAGGCATAGAGCAATCCGGCCTGAGAGCTGGCCATCCGCTCCTGGTAGGAAAGGCCGGTCCAGTCGAAGCCGACGCCCTGCGGCAACTTCGCGACAAACCCTTCCATGGCCTCCATGGCTTCACCGGAACTCCTGCCCGCCGCCGCCTCTCCCACGATGTTGACGGACGGGAAGCCGTTGTATCGCTCCAGCTTGGGAGAGCCGGATGTCCAGTGTCCCGTGGCGAAGGAGGAAAAGGGAACCATCCGGCCCGCGTTATTGCGAACGTGAAGCTTTTCCAGGTCGCTGGGCAGCATGCGGTAGGGGGCATCCGCCTGGACGTATACCCGTTTGACCCGGCCGGCCTGGATGAAGTCATTGACATAGGCGCTGCCGAAGGCCGAGGAGATCGTGCCGTGGATCGACGTTATCGGCAATCCCAGCGCGCCGGCCTTTTCCCAGTCGACGTCAACCCGGTACTCCGGCACATCTTCCAGGCCGTTGGGCCGGACCTTCGTCAATACCTTGTCTTGAGCCGCCATGCCGAGGAGCTGATTCCGGGCCGCCATCAGCCGGGCGTGCCCCATGCCGCCCCGGTCGAGGAGCTGGAGGTCGAACCCTTTGGACGTGCCCAGTTCAATCACCGCGGGAGGTGCGAAGGCAAAAACCATGGCGTTGCGAATCCCGGAAAATGTCCCCATGGCCCTTCCGGCCACGGCCCCCACCTTCAGATCCTGCCGCTTTCGTAAATCCCAGTCCTTCAACTGGACAAAGGCCAGTCCCGCGTTCTGCCCCCGGCCGGAAAAGTTGATGCCGGAAATCGTCATGATGGATTTGACGGCGTCTTTCTCGTTTTCCAGAAAGTGCTTCCTCACCGTTTTCATGACGTCGTCGGTCTGTTCCAGGGCTGAATTTGCCGGAAGCATGGCCTGAACCATGAGAAATCCCTGATCTTCGTCGGGAAGATAGGAGGTGGGCATACGGAGGAACAGAAATCCCAGGGCGGCCACAATCACGAGAAAAACGGCCAGATAGCGGAGCTTTCGGGAGAGAGAATGGTCGACCAGACGGAGATAGAGATCACGGATGCGGGAAAACGTGCGGTCAAACCACCGGAAAAAGGGGCGCATGAAAACGATGGAGTTCTCCGCCGTATCGTGCCCGGCAGGCACAGGTTTGAGAAGGGAGGCGCAGAGGACGGGCGTCAGAATGAGGGCAACCAGAACGGAAAGCAGCATGGAGGCGATGATGGTGATGGAGAACTGGCGGTAGATGACCCCCGTGGATCCGCTGAAAAAAGCCATGGGGCCGAAGACCGCGGAGAGCACCAGCCCGATGCCGATCAGGGCGCTGGTGATCTGTTCCATGGACTTGCGGGTGGCCTCTTTGGGAGAAAGCCCTTCTTCTGTCATGATCCGCTCGACGTTTTCCACCACGACAATGGCGTCATCCACCAGCAGGCCGATGGCCAGCACCATGGCAAACATGGTCAGCATGTTGATGGAGAACCCGAAGAGGCCCAGCACCGCAAAGGTTCCGAGGAGCACGACAGGCACGGCGATGGTCGGGATCAGCGTGGCCCGAAGATTTCCCATGAAGAGGAACATGACCAGAAAAACCAGCAGGATCGCCTCGAAAAGGGTCTTGACCACCTCATGAATCGCCACGCTGACAAAAGGCGTGGTGTCGTAGGGATAAACGACTTTCATGCCGGTCGGAAAGAAGCGGCTCATTTCCGCCATCTTGTTTCGAACATTATCCGCCGTCTCCAGGGCATTGGCGCCTGCGGCCTGCCGAATGGCCAGTGCGGCGGAAGGTTTGCCGTTGTAATGCGCCTGGATGTCATAGGTTTCCGTGCCCAGCTCCGTCCTGCCTACATCCTTGACCCGCACAACGGAGCCGTCCGGATTGGTGCGAAGAGGAATGGCGGAAAACTCCTCCGGCGTCTTGAGCATGCTCTGGACGATGATGGCGGCGTTGAGGCGCTGGCCTTCCACAGCCGGGGCGCCGCCGAACTGACCTGCGGAGACCTCCACGTTGTATGACTTCAGTGCCGAAATGACATCCTGGATGGTCATTCCGTAATCGGTCAGCTTGTCGGGGTTCAGCCAGATCCGCATGGCATACTGGGAGCCGAAAATTTCCACCTCTCCGACTCCCGGTACCCTGGAGAGCACCTTTTCCAGGTTGGATTGGGCATAGTCGCGCAGGTCATTGCCATCCATGCTTCCGTCTTCCGAGATCAGGCCTACGATCAGCAGCCAGTTCCGCGTGGATTTGGCCACCTTGACACCGGCGTTCTGCACCACCTCCGGCAGGCTCGCCATGGCGAGCTGAAGCTTGTTCTGCACCTGGGCCCAGGCCAGATCCGGATCGGTTCCCGGGGCAAAAGTCAGCTCGATGCGGGACTGGCCGGAGGAATCGCTGGTCGCTGAAAGGTACAGCATCTTGTCGAAGCCGGTCATCTTCTGTTCGATGATCTGGGTGATGCTGTTTTCGACCGTCTCGGCGGAAGCCCCCGGGTAGAAAGCGGTAATGGCGATGGACGGCGGCGCGATGGGGGGGTACTGTGAAATGGGCAGATTGTAAATGGCCAGGCCTCCCGCCGCCATCATGATGATGGCGATGACCCAGGCGAACACCGGCCGGTCCAGAAAGAATCGTGATAACATCGTGAGCCTCCGTCAGTTTGTTTTCGTCGCCGGAGGGATCACGCGCCCGCTCTCCCCGCTGTCTGTTGCCTTGGCGGCAGCAAAAGGGACCACCTTCACGGGAATCCCCGGTTTGACCTTCTGCACCCCCTCGACGATTACCCGGTCGCCGGCTGCGAGACCTGATGACACCAGCCATTTATCGCCGATGGTTCGATCGACCTTCAGCATCCGCTGCTGGACTTTTCCGTCGGCGTCCACAACCAGGGCAAGGGGATTCCCCTTCGGGTCGCGGCTGACGCCCTGCTGGGGGACCAGGAGGGCCTGCTCATTGACCCCTTCTTCGATGACGGCCCGTGCGTACATTCCGGGGAGAAGAATTCCCTCCGGATTGGGGAACACAATGCGGAGAATGAAGGATCCGGTCGTCGGGTCAACCGTGATGTCACGGAACTGGAGCTTTCCTTCCAGGGGATAGAACGTGCCGTCCTCCAGGAGAAGTTTGACCTTTGCCGAATTGACGTTTTCCTTCTTGAGGATGCCGCTGGCCATGCTCTTCTTGAGATGCAGCAGGCTGCTGCTTGACTGGGTGACGTCGACGTAGATGGGGTCGATCTGCTGGATCGTGGTCAATGCGATTCCCTGGCCGGCCGTTGCCAGGGCGCCGACGGTCACAAGAGATCTGCCGATGCGGCCGGAAATGGGGGCGGTAATCCGCGTATGGGCCAGGTTGATGCGGGCGGTTTCCACCGCCGCCTTGCCGGCCTGGATTTCCGCCTCGGCCTGCTTGAGGGCGGCGGCGGCATCATCGTATTCCTGGCGGCTGACCGCCTTGCTGCCGACCAGCTCCTTGTAGCGTTCGGCCCGGTAGCGGATGGAAGTCACATTGGCCTCCGCCCGGGCGAGGTTGGCCTTGGCGCTGGCATAGGCTGCCTGATATGTCGACGGGTCAATCTGATAGAGAACATCGCCGGCCTTTACATCCGATCCCTCTGTGAAATGGCGCTTCTGGAGAATACCGCTCACCTGGGGCCGGACCTCCGCCATCAGATAGGCGGATGTCCGGCCGGGCAGTTCGTTGGTGATCTTTACCTGCTCCGTTTGCACGGTTACCACGGCCACTTCGGGAGGGCCACCCTGCGGGGGCTGTTTCTCTTCCCCGCAGCCGGCAACAACCAGGAATCCGGCCAGGACTCCTGCAATAGCTATGAGCCTTACGCTGTCACGAATGTGCATGTTCCACCTCTACCGCTTGAAATGAAAGAGTCTGCATCCTCTGCTGTTTTTCAGATTCCGGATTTCGTATGGCCATGAACGGCGAAATGTTTTAAAAAAGAACCATTGGATTCTCCTGAATGAAAGTTCATTCTGAAGCGCTTTTCCTTATCTTTTGACTCCATCCCAGCAGGCCTCCACGGTCCGTGTGATCAGGGTATCGTCCAGGACGATGAACCCCAGGATATGATCCCGCGCCAGAGCGACCAGGGGGCCGAAGGCCAGGTCGAAAAGGACGGCAAGGGGGAAATCCTTCAGAACCTGCTGGATGATCCCTTCGGTAAAGAGCTGCCTGGTGATATCCACATCATCCGCCTTGTTCAGAAGCTGATCCCTGCGCAGGGAGATGCCGTAGGGGGAGTTGTGGTACTGTTCCATGTAACGGAAATGCACCGGAAACGATATGAAATAGTGGAGAAGGGTGGTTCCGATGAGGAGAAACCGCTCCCGGAAGGGCTTTTCCGCAGAGTACTCCTTCCGGAGAGCCCCGAGGATCTTTTCCTCCAGTTCATGGTACAACGCGTTGATCAGAACATCCTTGTTCTCGAAGTACCGATAGATGGTGCCTACAGCGACATCGGACTTCTCGGCGATCATCGCCATCGTGGCGCCGTGAAAGCCCTTCTCCGTGATCAGTTCCAGTGCGCCCTGGATGATGTCATTCCGTTTGTCCGGCATCGTCATGGTTTTCTCTTTTCTGTAGGTGAATGAACATTCATTCATTGAATAAGGCGACTTTTTAATTTTTTGCCTGAATTTTGTCAAGCCTTTTCATTGTGTTCAGAGGGAACACAGCGGTGGACTCCGCCGGAAAGCGGTGGGGAAAGATACCCTGGCATCCGCGTCGACGGTATGATAGGACTTTCCATTCACATTGCATGCCTCGGACGGGGGGCTGATTTCAAGTCCGGATGGACTTTGCGGAAACGCCGGCTGAAATCCGGAAAAGGGATTGAAACGAATGGGAAGGACGATCGAAAAGGCCCGGTTTATCGCCAGGCCGAACCGGTTCACGGTGCGCTGCGCTCTGGGTTCTGAAATCCTGGAGGCCTATCTGCCCAATCCGGGACGTCTATGGGAGCTGCTGCTGCCGGACAGCGAGCTTTATGTCATCCGGCAGGAAACCGCTGCTAAACGCAAACTTCAGGGGCTCGTTGTGGCCGTCGAACGGGAGGGCCGTCCCGTCATGCTCCATACCCTGGCCTGCAATGACATCGTGGCCGACCTCCTGGGCCGGCGCCGCCTGCCCGGTTTCGAAGAGATGCGGATTGTGCGGCGTGAAGTCACCCGAGGTTCCAGCCGCTTCGACTTTCTGCTGGAGGAGGGCGGTCTTCAGCACCTGCTGGAGGTGAAATCCTGCACGCTCTTCGGCCGCCGGATCGCCATGTTTCCCGATGCCGTCACCTCCCGCGGGCGGCGGCATCTGCTGGAACTGGCCGAGCTTGCCCGGCGGGGGACGCCGGCACATGTCCTGTTTCTTGTCGGCTGCCCCCATGCGGATTACTTTCTACCCGACTACCACACCGACTTCGCCTTTGCGTCGGCCTTTCTGGCTGTGCGGGACCTGGTCCGGTTTCATCCCCTCGCGGTCGACTGGCAGCCGGACATGACGCCCGGCCCGAACATCCGGAAACTGTCGATCCCCTGGTCTCTTCTGGAGCGGGAAAGCGGGGACTTCGGCTGCACCCTGCTGATCCTTCATCTTCCCGGGGATGTGACGTTTTCATCGTCCGGTTCGGGTCGCCTGCTGTTCAGGAAGGGCTACTATGTTTCCGTCGATTCCGTCCATTCCGGGTTGACCCGCCGTCTTCAATCGGCCCTGCGAAAACCGGCGGCGGCGAGAGTCGGCGGTGGAGGCGTTCTGGAGACCCTGAAGGCTGCCGCGGACAGCCGTCAGATCATCCCGATCCGGACGGCGGAGCCGTTGGAGGCGGAACTGGCCTCCGCCATCGCCCGTGTCGCCGACTGGACTCTTTCGACCGCTGAATTTCCGGGGGAGCCGGCCCCCCCTCGCTTCTTCGGGATGACGGACCCTCCCCTTACCCGCCGCGCGTTCGTGGAACTGCTCCTGGATTTTCGCATCAACCGCCTGGAAAAGCATCTTTCCTGAAGAGGGGATGCCTGTCCCGTAACGCCGGGGCTTAGCCTTCGGATACCTATCATTCCTTACTCCATTTCAGTAACAGGAAAGGCTTAAATCAGATTTTCAAGGCCCATAAATCAGGCCTTTCCCGATTGTGAAACACCTCACACTCCTGTATTCAAAAAACAGAGATTCTTTCGCCCGGCGATGAAACAACAGCCGCGGCGGGAATCAGCATCTGTCAGCTGGCGTGCCTGTTTGCCTTTTAAAAAAATCGTGAGGTGTACTTGGCAGATGATTCAAGAATTCAAATGCGAAAAAATGTGGGGATGGAACCCGGGCCGCATGTTTGCCGTTCCGGCTGCCCTGTGGATCCTGCTGACCTCGTTGAATCTGCTGGATTACTTTGCGACGAAGCACGCGTTATCCAACGGCTGCCGTGAACTGAACCCCTTCGTGGCGAGGCTTTTCCAGATAGATGAATTCAATGCGGTTCTGGCGACGAAGCTCTTGTTCCTGGCGGTCCTGTTTGTGCTGCTGCCCTTTGTTAAAAGCTGGAAACTGAATCTTCTGGCAATCGCCACCCTCTTGTACGCAGCCGTTGCCACATATCACCTCTACGGAGCGTATCTCTTTCATTTCATGTAGCATCATCCCGGGATGGTCTTTGAGTGCTTGGGCCGCGGATGGAAAAGAGCCCCGGAGATGCTTCCGGGATCGAACCGCCGATGGCATTCAGCCGATCTTCACCCGCTGGTCACGGATTTCCCTTCTGAAGATTCCGCCGATAAAGGCTCCGGATTGGCCTGTCTGCGTTTCGTTAACGCCGGCAGGATGCAGGAGAACAGGAAATAGCCCAGGGCGATCATGAAGGGCCTGGCGGAGGAAATCTGCCAGGGAAGGTAAATCTCTCCGCCGGGATGAACGGAATGGATGAAGCCGAACAGGGTCAGGCCCGCGCAGGTCAAGGTGCACAGGGCGGCAAGGCGGACCTGTTGGTCGATGAGAAAGGCCAGCATGCTGCCCCAGAGCAGGCCGGTCACTATGAAGCCGTTACTGAGCACCGTGAGGGTTGAATGCAGGACCTGCAGGCGAACCGGTAACGCCTCAGGGGTAATGGAGGCCGCGTCCAGGAATTGGCGAAGAATAATGGTCACTAGATGGGCGACGACCGGCAGGAAGCTGAGGCTTACGGCGGCAGAGTGGGCGTCCGGCGACTCCCTGTAGGCCTGATGGACGATCTCGAAGCCGATGAAGAGGAAAATGGGGGCGATAACGGCCCGGGGAATCAGTCCGACAAAGAGGGACATCAGGCCGACGACGGAGCCGATGCCGACTGCAAGGGCGGTAAAAAGCGTGTACAGCCAGGTTGCCCCCATCTTTTTGTAAGCCGGGTGGCCGATGTAGGGCGTGGTCTGGGCCACCCCGCCGAAGAAGGCGGCAATCAGGGAGGTGCATGCCTCCGTGAGGAGAATGTCCCTTGTCCGGTAAGCATCGCCTGCCAGACGGGCGCTTTCGGTATTGTTGATGCCGCCGATGATCGTGAGGATGCCGAAGGGAATGGCCAGCGGCAGATACGGGATGCACCGGGGAAGGGTTTGCAGAAAGTCCAGGGAAAAAAGCGGGATGCAGAGCTTCATGTCAAAGGCGGGTGTCTTGAATTCCGGGATGTATCCGGCGTATCCCAGAGCAAAATGAAGGGCGGTCCCGAGGATGACGGCAGCCAGAACGCCGGGAACGCGTCCCGGAAGCTGGAGCTTGCCGATCAGCACGGCCAGGATCAGTCCCATGGCCACCATCCCCACCACCACTTCGTTGAAGATTTCGATGAGGGGCAGAAAGCCGAGCAGCAGAAGCCCGACCCCGGCGATCGATCCCAGGAGTCCGGCCGTGGGAAAAATCCGCTGAATCCAGGCGCCGGAAAAGGAAGTGACCATCTTGACGATGCCGATCATGAAGAGGGTGGCCATGCCGACGTGCCAGGTGAGCAGCGCGTCCTGCGAGGCGATGTACGTCGGGCCGAGGACAGCGTAGGCGATCCCGATCGTGGATGGCGTATCCAGGCCGAGCGGCATCGCGGTGACATCCCTGCGGCCGGTTTTCCGGGCCAGACGAAGGGCCAGAAGGCTGTAGAGGAGGTCGCCGAAGAAAATCCCCATGGCGGTGCCGGGGATCATGCGCGTCAGGATGATTTCTGCCGGGTAGTTGAAGGTGTGGACGAGAATGGCGCTGAGAAAGATGAGCACCCCGACGTTGTCGAGAAACAGGGCGAGAAACGCCGTCGTTTCTCCCCAGAATCGGTTTTTGCGGTCTTCGTTCACGGCAGGATCGCTCCTATTTGTGCTCCGGCGCAGCATAGCCGAACACGGTCGGTTATTTCAAGGATCCATCCGCCTGTTTCTTCTGTTCCTGCGCCCTCCGCAAAAAATTGATGGGTGTGCCTGGTGCGCTCTGTGCAGGAACATGGGTAGCCAAAAATGAAGGAAGGTGCATATGATGCCCCAAAAAAGGATCGGCTTTCCGGTAAC
>Ga0123330_1003424_pt1 | contig 13129 bp, 10 predicted proteins | sample BioC13SIPDNA_2_FD_89704 | JGI IMG/M metagenome (GOLD analysis project Ga0123330, IMG submission 89704) | Anaerobic biogas reactor microbial communites from Washington, USA - Biogas_R2_A C13 SIP DNA | ecosystem: Engineered > Bioreactor > Anaerobic > Unclassified | place: Washington, USA... | reverse complement strand
GGCGGATCGCGACGCGCCCGGCGGTGCCGGCGGCGGCCCGCAGGCGGCTCGCGTCGACGTCCGCGGCGGCGCCCAGCCCGACGAGGAGCCGGTCGGGGCCGTCGGCCGCGGGCACCAGCCACGCGCGCTTTGGCGCGCCGGTGAAGCCGGCGGCCTCGGCCGCCGCGGCGGGCACCCCGGCGCGCGCGAGGTCGTCGTCGGTCCGGTCGGAGCGCACGCCGTGGACGACGAGGTCGACGCGGGCGGGGACCCGGGCGGAGGCGGTGGGGACGACGGGGGTGCGGGGCACGGGGTTCCTTCCGGTGGTGGGGCGATCGGTCCGACGACGTACCCGTCGGGACCGGTGTCGGGCCGGTGGCGACGCGTCGGGGTGGACGGTCAGGTCGAGCGGGCGGTGAGGGAGCTTCCCTCCTGCCAGCGGGCGAGCACCCACAGCAGGTCCGACAGGCGGTTGAGGTAGGCGAGGCCGATGGTGCTCTCGGGGGCGAGGGCCACCGCGACCCGCTCGGTGCGGCGGCACACGGTGCGGGCGACGTCGAGGTGGGCGGCGACGACGGTCTCGCCGGGGACGACGAACTCGCGGGGCGCCTCGAAGCGTCCGCTGACGTCGTCGATGAGGCGCTCGAGGGCGGTGACCATCTCCTCGGTCGTGAGCGTCGCTCCGGGGCTGAGCTTGTGGCGGTTGGCCTCGTCGGTGGCGAGGTCGGCCATCAGCACCCACAGGTCGCGCTCGATGCCGACGAGCACCCGGTCGAGCTCGCCTCCCGGCTCGGCGTGGGCCCGGGCGACGCCCAGGAACGCCTGGAGCTCGTCGACCTGGCCGTAGGTCTCGGGTCGAGCCGAGTCCTTGGGCACCCGGCCGCCGTACAGCAGACCGGTCGTGCCGTCGTCGCCCTTCCGCGTGTACACCTTCACCGCCCGGAGGCTACCGACCCGCCGGCCGGGCCGATCACGTCCCCACCGACCCGGATCGCGTGCGGTCCGGGACGGGCGTCGGGCGGTCAGCCCACCAGTGCGGGGGCCTTGTCGGCCAGCGCCCAGTCGAGGTAGGCGCCGGGCAGCCGGGCCAGTCCGTCGCGCACCGGACCGCCCGGGACGGGGGCGAGGGCGGCGACGGCCTCGTCGTTGTAGGCGCGGGCCCGGTCGAGGGCGGCGGCCACCCCCTGGGAGGACCGGACCAGCGTGAGGGCGTGGTCGACGTCTGCGTCGGTCGGAACGTGGCCGAGCCGGGCCCGGAGCGCCTCGCCGTCGGCGCCGTCGCGGGCGAGCAGCAGCGGGAGGCTGTAGACGCCCTCGCGGATGTCGTTGCCGACCGGCTTGCCCAGGGCCTCGGCGGTCGAGACGAGGTCGAGCACGTCGTCGACGATCTGGAACGCCATGCCGAACGCGGTGCCGTAGGCGGCGAGGCCGGCGACGACCTCGCCGTCGACCCGCACGGACAGGGCGCCGATCTCGCACGCGGCCCGGAACAGCGCGGCGGTCTTGCCCTCGATCGACCGCAGGTAGGCGTCGATGCCGCGGTCGACGTCGAACAGGGTGGCGACCTCGGCGGACTGGCCGATGCACAGGTCCGCGATCGCCTGCGACAAGGCGACGGCGACCTCGCCACCGACGCCCGCGGCCAGCAGCCCGGCGCGGGCGAGGAGGAAGTCGCCGACGATCAGCGCCTGGCTCGACCCCTCGACCGAGTTGATGGTGGGCACGCCGCGGCGCTCACCGGCGCCGTCCATGATGTCGTCGTGCACGAGCGAGCCGGCCTGCACCAGCTCGACCGCGGTCGCCCCCGCCACCACGTCGGGGTCGACGACCACGGCGCGGTCGGTCGCGACCGCGGCGCTGGCGAGCGACAGCGACGGCCGGAGGCGCTTGCCGCCCCCGAGCACCACCCGGCGGGCGGGCCGCTCGATCTCCTCCCGCTCGACCTCCAACGACCGGTCGAGGAGCGCCTCGACGGCGTCGAGACCGGCGCCGAGGTCGGGCAACCCGAGGAGCGCAGCGAGATCCGCCGGGGTCATGGCGCGAGCGTAACGAGGGTCAGCGCCCGATCCCGCTTCGGGCCGCCAGGGCGGCGACGCTCGCCGCCCCCATGCGGCGCCGGCGGGCCTGGTACTCGGCGACCGCGGAGTAGAGGTGCCCCTCGCGGAAGTCGGGCCACAGCGTGTCCATGAAGACCAGCTCGGCGTAGGTGGCCTGCCACGGGAAGAAGTTCGACGTGCGGTGCTCGCTCGAGGTGCGCACGACGAGGTCGATGTCGGGCATGTCGGGCGCGTACATCTCGGCGGCGAGGCGGGCCTCGGTGACCTCCCCGGGCGACACCCCTGCCTCGATCAGGCGTCGGGCGGCGTCGACGATCTCGGCCCGGCCTCCGTAGTTGAACGCGATGGCGAGGATCAGGCGGTCGTTGTCGCGGGTCAGCTCCATCGTGTCGTCGAGCCAGGCCCGGGACTCGTCGGGGATGCGAGGATCGTCGATCTGGCCGAGGAAGCGGATCTGCACGCCCTGCTCGTGGAGCTCGTCGCGGCGCTCCTTGCGCAGCAGCCACTCCTCGAAGCGCATGAGGAAGCCGATCTCCTCGGCGCTGCGGTTCCAGTTCTCGGTCGAGAAGGCGTAGGCCGACAACCACTCGATGCCGAGGTCGAGGCAGGCCTCGACGGTGGCGTTGACGGCGTGCTCGGCGGCGGCGTGGCCCTCGGAGCGGGTCAGCTCGCGCATCTGCGCCCACCGGCCGTTGCCGTCCATGATCACCCCGACGTGGCGCGGGATCTCCCCCGCCTTCACGTCGGCGACCTGGTCGGCCTCGATGATGCGCATCGGCCGAGCGTAACGCCGGTCCCGCACCGCCCCCGGGTCGTCGAGAGGGACCGGCCCCGGACCTACGAAGGCGAGCCCGGAGGAGGCGACCGATACCCTGGCCGCATGCGCAGCTCCTACCTCGACGTCGTCGCCGAGCGGGTCGTCGTCTTCGACGGGGCCACCGGCACCTGGATCCAGTCCCAGGACCTGTCCCTCGACGACTACGGCGGCCCCGCCTTCGAAGGATGCACCGACATCCTCGGCGCGACCCGTCCCGACGTGGTCGCCGCCCTGCACACCGCCTACCTCGAGGTCGGGGCCGACGTGGTCGAGACCAACACGTTCGGCGCCTTCGGGGTGCCGCTCGGCGAGTACGACATCCCCGAGCGGGCCCACGAGCTGTGCGTCGCCAACGCCCGCATCGCCCGGGAGGTGGCCGACGGCTTCTCGACGCCCGACCAGCCGCGCTTCGTCGCCGGCTCGCTCGGGCCGGGCACCAAGGCCCCCTCCCTCGGCCAGATCCGCTTCGCGGACCTGCGCGACGCCTACGAGGTCGCCTGCCGGGGCCTGCTCGAGGGGGGCGTCGACCTGTTCATCCTCGAGACCCACTTCGACCTGCTGGCCGTGAAGGCCGCGGTCAACGGCGCGCGCCGGGCGATGGCCGCCGAGGGCCGCGAGGTCCCGATCCAGTGCCAGGTGACGATGGAGCTCACCGGCCGCATGCTCCTCGGCAGCGAGATCGGCGCCGCCCTCGCCGCGATCGACCCGCTGAAGGTCGACGTCATCGGGCTCAACTGCGCCACCGGCCCGGCCGAGATGAGCGAGCACCTCCGGCACCTCTCCGCCGCGTCGCGCCGCCCGATCTCCTGCCTGCCCAACGCCGGGCTGCCGTCGGTCGTCGACGGCGCCATGCACTACGACCTCACCGCCGAGGAGCTGCGCGACCACCAGCGCCGCTTCGTCGAGGAGTTCGGGGTGCAGGTCATCGGCGGCTGCTGCGGCACGACGCCCGAGTTCATCCGCCTCCTCGCCGAGATGGCCCCGTCGCTCACGCCGGCGGCGCGCACCCCCGAGCACGAGGCCGCGGTGACGTCGATCTACAGCGCGGTGCCGCTGGAGCAGGACGCCTCGTTCCTGATGATCGGCGAGCGCACGAACGCCAACGGCTCGAAGAAGTTCCGGGAGGCGATGCTCGAGGGCGACTGGGACACCACCGTCGCCATGGCCAACGCCCAGATCAAGGAGGGTGCGCACGTCCTCGACGTGTGCGTCGACTACGTCGGCCGCGACGGCACCGGCGACATGGACGAGATCGCCGGCCGCTTCGCCACCCAGGCCAACGCGCCGCTGGTGCTCGACTCGACCGAGCCCGAGGTCATGGAGGCCGGCCTCCAGCACGTCGGCGGCCGGGCGATCCTCAACTCGGCCAACCTCGAGGACGGCGAGGCCCCCGGCAGCCGCCTCGACCGGGTGTTCTCCCTCGCCCGCGACTACGGCGCGGCGGTGATCTGCCTGCTGATCGACGAGGAGGGCCAGGCCCGCGACGTCGAGTGGAAGCTCCGCGTCGCCCGTCGCATCGTCGACCTCGCCGTCGACCGCTACGGCCTGGAGCGCGGCGACCTGATCTTCGACGCCCTGACGTTCCCGCTCACCACCGGCGACGAGGACCTCCGCAAGGACGCCATGGCAACCATGGAGGCGATCCGACGCATCAAGGAGGAGTTCCCGGGCGTCCACACCACGCTCGGCGTCTCCAACGTCAGCTTCGGCATCTCGCCCGCCGCCCGCCACGTCCTCAACTCGATGTTCATCCACGAGAGCGTGAAGCACGGGCTCGACTCGGCGATCGTCCACGCCTCGAAGATCCTGCCGATCAGCCGGATCCCCGACGACCAGCGCGACGTCTGCCTCGACCTCATCTACGACCGGCGCGGCGCCGAGGGCGCGCTGTCCGAAGGTGACGCCGAGTACGACCCGCTCCAGAAGCTGCTCGAGATCTTCGACGGCGTGAAGGTGCACGGCGCCGAGAAGGAGGACCGCTCCGACTGGCCGATCGAGAAGCGGCTGAGCCAGCGCATCATCGACGGCGACCGCGAGGGCCTCACCGACGAGCTCGACGCCGCGATGGCCGGTGGCCTCGGTGCCCTCGCGATCGTGAACGACGTGCTGCTGTCGGGCATGAAGGTGGTGGGCGAGCTCTTCGGTGCCGGCGAGATGCAGCTCCCGTTCGTGCTCCAGTCGGCCGAGACCATGAAGGCGGCCGTCGCCCACCTCGAGCCCCACATGGAGACCGTCGACGCCAGCGGCGGCAAGGGCCGCATCGTGATCGGCACGGTCAAGGGCGACGTCCACGACATCGGCAAGAACCTCGTCGACATCATCCTCACCAACAACGGCTACGAGGTCGTCAACCTCGGCATCAAGGTCGGCATCGCCGAGATGATCGAGAAGGCGCTCGAGGTCGAGGCCGACGCGATCGGGATGAGCGGCCTGCTCGTGAAGTCGACGCTGATCATGCGCGACAACCTCGAGGAGCTCAACGCCCGCGAGCTCGACCTGCCGATCCTGCTCGGTGGCGCCGCCCTCACCCGCACCTACGTCGAGCGCGACCTGCGCAACGTGTACGGCGGGCGCCTCTTCTACGGCAAGGACGCGTTCGAGGGGCTCCACGTGATGGACCGCCTCGGCGAGATCAAGCGCAACCCCGACGCCGACGACCCGGACTGGGGCGTGGTGCCGAGCGAGTCCGACGTGCAGCTCGCCGGGCGCTTCGGCGGCCGCGACGCCGGCGCCGAGGACGACGCCGACCTGCCGTCGCTGTGGGTCGGCCTAGACCGCGACAACGAGGTCTTCGTGCCGCCGTTCACCGGGTCGAAGGTCGTCAAGGGCATCGCGATCGACGACATCGCCGCGTACATCAACGAGACGGCGATCTTCCGCAACCAGTGGCAGTTCCGGCCCGAGACCAAGCCGGACGGCACCAAGGAGACCCACGAGGAGTTCAACGACCGGCTGCGGCCGATGCTGCGCGCCCAGCTCGCCCAGGCGGTCACCGAGGGGCTGCTCAACCCGGCGGTCGTGTACGGCTACTTCCCCACCAACAGCGACGGCCAGGACATGGTGATCTGGGCCGACGAGTCGCGCGACGCCGAGATCACCCGCTTCCGCTTCCCGCGCTCGCGGGTCGATCCGCACCAGTGCATCACCGACCTGGTGAAGCCGATCGAGGGTGACGAGGTCGACTACGTGGCCTTCCAGATCGTCACGATGGGCCACGCGGTCTCCGAGCGCACCGCCGAGCTGTTCGCCGCCGACAAGTACCAGGACTACCTCCTGCTGCACGGCCTCGGCGTCGAGATGGCCGAGGCGCTGTGCGAGCTGTGGCACCGCCGCATCCGCGAGGAGTGGGGCTTCGCCGACGAGGACGGCCCGACGCTCACCGGCCTGTTCCGCCAGCAGTACCGCGGCGGCCGCTACTCGTGGGGATACCCGGCCTGCCCCGACCTCGAGGACAACGAGCGGGTCGCCCGCCTGCTCGACGCCGAGCGCATCGGCATCGAGGTCAACGAGGACACCGGGTTCCAGTACCAGCCGGAGCAGTCGACCTCCGCGATCGTCCTGCACCACCCGGCGGCGAAGTACTTCGTCGTCCGCTGACCACGGCCCGGGGGCTCCGGGGCGGGCGGCTCAGGCCAGCAGCGCGCGTGCGACCAGGTCGGTGCCGAACGCGGTGAGGATCGCCAGGTAGAGCAGACCGGTGGCGGCCATCACCGCGCTGTACTGGCGCTCCTTTAGCGCGGCCCTGGTCGTCAGCAGCAGCCCGAGCGTCGTCACCGCGCACACGACCCACGTCCAGCCGAGGATCCCTCCGTACCCGTCGTCGATCGTGCCGTTCAGCACCGACACCATGCCGGTCGGGATCAGCATCACGGCGACGGAGAACGGCAGGACCCACGTCGTGAGCCGCACCAGCTCGAGCAACGGGCCGCGGGCCAGGCCGGGCTGCACCAGGTACCAGTGGCCGAGCAGCATGGCGTCGGAGACGGCGCCGAGCAGCGCCGCACCGACGAGCGTGCGCGCCACCGCCAGCCACGCGGGCGAGCCGGCGTCGATCCCGGCCGCGACCAGGCCGACGAGGCCGAACGCGACGGGCACCAGGTCCAGCACCGGTGGGAACTCCGGCGCGTCGCGGTCGAAGACCTGCTCGTCGCGGTCGATGCCGGTCATCGCCGCGACCCGGGCGCTGCGCCGCTCGACCCGCTCGCGCTGGCCGGCGACCCCCGCGCCGCGCCGCTGGACCGACACCACCAACGCCACCGTCGTGGCGACCACCGTGGCGGCGGCGGCCACCTCGCGGACCCACACCACCCCGATCCGCGCCGCGACGAGGATGGAACCGACGGCCATCAGCCCGTACACGCCGCGCATCAGCCAGCCGTATCCGAGGCCGACCTCGCGGCGTCGGGTGGTCACCCAAAGGAAGAACAGGCCGCCCACGCTCCACTGGAGCAGCACCGTGGCGGCGTCGAGGCGGATCACGATCGCAACCTATTGGCCGGATCTCGACGGGCGGAATCCGGCGCACCCGCCACGGCGGTGCCCGCCTGCGCCCCCGACCGTCGGGAGGGGTGCCGCGCCAGGGGAGCCCGGCGACGGTCAGGTCAACCGGCGGCGGCGAGGCGTGACGTGACCCGATCCGACCTCGGGTCCCAGTCACCGTCGGCCCAGATCACCCAGAACCAGAACGCCACACCGACCCAGCCGCCGAACCCGAGTCCCCACCCGGCGCCCGGAGCCCCACCGAGCGCCGCGCCCGTCATCCCGCCGATCATCACGCAGACCGCCATCACCAGGCTGGACACGAGGCTGTGGCGCACCCGCGCGGTCGCCCGCAGCACCATGGTCGGGCCGACCACCGCGCTCCCTCCGGCCGTCTGGAACAACAGGCCAGGTAGGGACTCCCTCGCCAAGGGCCAGACGTCGCCCAGGATCTGGCGCCCGATGTCGGCCGGCACGTTCAACAGCACCACCGATCCGAGCGCGGTGAGCAGGACCACGTACCCGGTCCCCATCGCCGCGATCCGTAGGAGGTAGACCCGAGAGACCACGCCGGTGGACCGGGTGAGACGCGCCCGGTAGTGGGGCATCACGACCATCGGGACGGCCGCGAAGCAGATCGTGATGAGGTTGGTGAGCGCGGACCCCGCACGGAACCCGGCGACGGCCGAGATCGAGGCGAACCAGACCAGCGAGTACGAGACCGAGTACAGGGCGGCCCGGTTGACGAGGCTCTCGCTGCTGTACGCGAGGGCCATCCGCCCGCGGGCCTTCCACCAGGCCCGGATCGCGGGCACGTAGAGGCGCAGTCGCAGGCTGATCAGGGCCATCGCCATGCCCAGCGTCGCCATCACGATCCACACCAGGATCGCCCCGAGGACGGTCGGCCGGCCGACGACGGTCCACCCCGCCATCACGAGGACGAAGCCGACGACCCGGACCGAGTCCTGCGCCACCGCCTGGCCGGGGACGCCTCGGGCGATGGCGACGAAGCGCAGGCAGTCGACGACCGCCATGACCGGGAAGGCCGCGGTGAGCAGGAGCGCGATCGACCGGGGCTCCCCGCGCAGGGTCGCGAGCGTGATCGCCCCGGCCACGGCGGCTCCGACGAGACCGACCCAGGCCGAGGACCGGATGAGGTCCCGATCGGATGCGAGCCCGTCGACGCCGTCGGTCGCGCGATGGACCATGAACTCCTGTGACAACCCGGCCCGGGTGGTGATCTGCGCGAACTGGAGCGTGAGGTAGGCGAGGGCGAAGTGGCCGACGGTCTCGACGTCGCCGACCCGCGCGACGCCCACGGTCAGGGCGAAGCTCCCCAGCCCGTTGATCCCCTGGTTCGCGGCGGCGAGCACCGCGTTGCGGCCCGAGGGCCGGCCTCCGTCGGTGCCGTCGTCCGGCCGGCCGCTGCTCACGCGATCAAGGTAGACCAGACCCGATGTCACAATGGCCGGGGGCCAAGGGGTCAGGAGTCTCGGATTGACCAGTAACCACGACGCACCGGCCGCGAGCGGCGCCGGTGGGCACCCGGCGCCGGATTGGCTGCTCGTGGCCGGCGATCGCCTCCGGACCACGCCGGATGCGCTGGGCTACCGCCGCCTGCGCGACGTCGGATCCGGTGGGGAGATCTGGGTACGGGGGCCCGCGACCCGGTTGCAGGTGACCGCGGCGGGACCGCGGACGATGGTCGTGGCCGGGCTGCTCACCGACCCCGAGGCGGTGTCCCTGCTCTCGGTCGCCGACCCCGGGAAGGTGCTGGAGGCCGAACCCCTCACGCTGGTCGGGCACTACGCGGCCGTCGTGGTCGAGGGGACGCGGGCGTGGACCGTCACCGACCACCTCGGTGCCGTCCCGGTGGCCGGTGGGCGCACCGCCGACGGCGCGGCCCTCGCGGTCGGCACCGATGTCGCCGACGTGGCGCGGTTGCTCGACGCGGAGCAGCCCGATCCGGTCTCCGCGCTCGAGTTCGTGCACCTCGGGTCGGTGACCCCGCCGTACACGATGTACGAGACGCTGCGCGCCCAGGGCCCTTCGTCGGTGGATGCGTGGGACCTGACCGACCGCTCGACCGCGGGTACCTACCACTGGTGGCATCGACGCCGCGTAGGGCCGGCACCGCACCTCGACGAGGTCGCAGCCCGGCTCCGCGACCGGGTCGCCGCGCACCTGGCCACGCTGGTCGCCCGTCACCCGCGGACGATCGTCCTGGTGTCGGCGGGCGAGGACTCGCGGACCGTGGCCGACCTGGCCCTTCGGGCCGCGCCTCCCGAGGGATCCGTCTCCGGGGTGATCTTCCTGAGCCGCCGCAACCGCGAGTGGCGCCTCGCGTCGGCCGTGGGTCGCGCCATGGGGCTCGACATCGACCTGCGTCTCCGCCGTCCCGACCACTACCTCGCCCACATCGCGGAGTGGCAGGACCTCGTCGGACCCGGGCACGACCTCTGGCACGCGCACTCGCTCGGTCTGATCGGCCCCGACGACGGCGACCTGGTCATCGACGGCTACGGCGCCGACGCGCTGCTGAAGGGCCACTACCAGCCGATCGTCCAACGCACGCTGGCCGGCGTCCGGGTCGGGCCCGAGCGCCCCGCGCCACCGCCCACCCGGGCGCCGCTGCCGTCGCACCCGTCGAGCGCGGCCGCCGACGCCCGCGCCGAGGCCCGCCACGCCCACCTTCACGAACTGCTCGGCTCGGCGGTCGACGATCGGTCCTACGCAGCCGTAGACCGCACCTGGCCACTGACCCGGATCCGCTCCTACGGCTACTTCATCTCGAACTTCCGCGCCCGGCCGACGGCGTCGCCGTTCCTGTTCGGGGACGTCGTCGACCTCGTCGCGACCCTCCCCGAGGACGCCAAGCTGAACCGCGCCCTCTACCACCCCGCGTTCGGTCGGGATCTCGGACGAGCCGGCTGGGTGCCGCGCACCGGCGGCGAGATCCCCCGCCTCGGTGGCCGAACGGGCCGGCTGGTCGCCGCGACCATCAGGGGTGGTGGCGAGGTCGCCGCCCGCCTCAAGCTGATGCGCGGCCACGGGGGCGGTGGCGGTCCCTGGCAGACCCCCGACGAGCTCCAGCCGCTCCTCGCGGAGGCCGCCACGGTCGTCGAGCCCGCCGACCTCGACCGCGCCCTCGCGCTCGCGGTCACCGACGGGCCTCCCGGGCTGGACGGGCTGGCGGCGCTGCCGGTCGAGGCGGCCTACCGGACCCTCCAGCTCGCGATCTGGCTCGCCGGGTCGAACCGCGACGGCACCGATCGGTCGGGGTCCGGGACCTAGGTCCGGGGCGGCGCACACGGTCCTCCCTCCGACCCCGCTCGGAGGCCCACCTCTCGGGGCGGATCGGCCCCGGCCGCGTAGGATGACGGGCCGAATCCGGCCTACGACCGGTCACGCTCGGAGGAGGTGGCGATGCGGACGGGAGAGGGGGGCGACCACCGCGCGTCCGATGCTCACGTGCTCCTGGTCTGCTCCGCCGGTGGCCACCTGTCCCAGATGCTGACGATGCGTCCCTGGTGGAGCCGGCACCGGCGCACGTGGGTCACCTTCGACAAGGCCGACGCCGAGACCCGGCTGACCGACGAGGCGACGGTGTGGGCCCACCACCCGACCACCAGGAACGTGCCCAACCTCGTCCGCAACCTGTTCCTCGCCCGCCGCGTCCTGCGCGACACCCGCCCCGACGTCCTGGTGACCAACGGGGCCGGGGTGGCGGTGCCGTTCGAGTGGCTCGCGCGGCGGCGGGGGATCCCGACCGTCTACGTCGAGGTGTTCGACCGGATCGACAGCCCGACCCTCACCGCCCGCCTGTGTCGCCCGGCGGTGGACCTCTTCTGCGTCCAGTGGCCGGAGCAGCAGCGCTTCTACCGGGACTCGGTCGTGATCGGGCCGCTGCTGTGATCCGCCGACGGCGCCGGACCCGGCTCGACCCGGACTGGATCGAGACGCTCCAGCACGGCACCACCCCGCGTGGCGGACCGGTCCACGTGGTGGTGACCCTCGGCACCGACCACCACCCGTTCACCCGGCTGGTCGAGTGGGTCGACCGCTGGGCCGGCGAGCACGCGGACCAACCGTGCGTGATCCAGTACGGCACCGCTCCGGCGCCGGTCCACGCCGAGGGACACGCGGTGCTCGACCCCACCGGCATCCACGACCTCATGGGACGCGCCCGGTTGGTGGTGGGCCACGCCGGTCCCGGCACGATCCTCGACGCCCGCGCCGCCGGCCGGATGCCGGTGATCGTGCCCCGGCTGGGCCACCTCGGGGAGGTGGTCGACGACCACCAGGTGGCCTTCGGCCGTTGGATGGCCGAGCGCGGCCAGGCGATCTGCGTCGAGGACGAGGGCGCGCTCCGCGACCACCTCGACGCCGCCCGGGCCGACCCGGAGCGCTACGCGACGACCGCTCCCGACGACCGCGTTCCACCGGCGGTGAGCCTGCTGGGCGACCTGATCGACGGGGTGCTGACCCGGTGACCGAGGCCGGCGACGGCCACCGCCCCACCGTCGTCTTCATCGGCGGCTCCGGACGGAGCGGGAGCACGCTGCTCGAACGCATGCTCGGCGCCGTCCCCGGCGTGGGGGCCCTCGGGGAGGTCGTCCACCTGCCCGCGCGCGGGCTGGTCGAGCGGGAGACCTGTGCGTGCGGGCGGGCGCTCGACTTGTGCGAGTTCTGGTCGGAGGTCGGTGAGCGGGCGTTCGGCGGCTGGGACCGGGTCGACGGGGCGGAGTGGCGGGCGCTACAGGCGCGCGTCGACCGCACCCGCCACCTGCCACTGCTCGCGGTGCCGGTCCGCCGGTCGTTCCGCGCCGACCTGGGCGAGCACACCGGTCGCCTCGAGCGGCTCTACCGCGCCGCGGCGGAGGTGGCGGGAGCGAGCGTGCTCATCGACTCGTCCAAGAACACGTCGACCGCGTTCACGCTGCGCCACCTGTCCCTCCCGGTCCGCTACGTGCACCTCGTGCGCGACAGCCGGGGCGTCGCCTACTCGTGGACCAAGGAGGTCGAGCGTCCCGAGACGGCCCGCGGCCATCTCATGCCGAGGTACTCCCCGGCCGCGACCGCCGCCTGGTGGGATGCCTTCAACGTGATCATGGGCCTACTGCCCGCCACCGGCACCGACGTGATCCGCGTCCGCTACGAGGACCTCGTGACCGATCCGCAGGCCGTGCTGCGTGCCGTCCTGGGACCCACCGGCCTGCCGATCGATCCCGGCTGGGACCGCTTCCTCACCCCGGCCGGGGCCGAGCTCGGACCGGGTCACTCGGTGGCCGGCAACCCCATGCGCTTCACCTCGGGGGTGATCCCGCTGCACCGCGACGACGCCTGGCGCTCCCGGCTCCCCTCCCGCGACCGCCGCATCGTCACCGCGCTCACCGCGCCGTTCCTGGCCCGGTACGGCTACCTGGGTCGGCGGGACCCGGACCGCCCGCCCGGCGGCGCGTGAGCCCGCGGCCGTAGGTCGGCGCGGCGGCCGATCAGGCCGACGGCGCCTGATCGAGCGCCCGGTCGATCAGGTCGAGGGGCTCGGACGCGTCGAACTTGCGGGCGAAGTCCTTCCCGCTCCCGAGCGCCCGCGGCACGTCCGCGACGGTGAGGGTGCGCGGGCTCCCGTGTCGGGACCCCGAGAAGTCGTAGTAGCGGCGCGAGTCGTCGCGGACGCGCCACCGGCCGGCGTTCAGGAGGACCGTCTGGAGGACCACCTCCTCGGGGACGAGGGTGTGCCGGAGGTGGTCGACGACCTCGTCGTGGGCGTCGCACCACGCCACCACGTGCTCTG
>Ga0123330_1003401_pt1 | contig 13199 bp, 6 predicted proteins | sample BioC13SIPDNA_2_FD_89704 | JGI IMG/M metagenome (GOLD analysis project Ga0123330, IMG submission 89704) | Anaerobic biogas reactor microbial communites from Washington, USA - Biogas_R2_A C13 SIP DNA | ecosystem: Engineered > Bioreactor > Anaerobic > Unclassified | place: Washington, USA... | reverse complement strand
GGTGCCGGCACCAAACCGGATTTCAGCACTCTTTGCGCGTCGTTCCCGAAGTCACGGTTTGATGCCGGGGTCAGGCTTACAGAATTCAATTTTGGCCGATCGTGGTGCCAGCCATCGGCGAAGACCCTGCTCGGCCAAAATTGAATTCTGTAAGCCTGACCCCAGTCCAGCAGCCCAACACAACTCGAAGCCAATCCCCGTTCTTCAACACGCAGCTAACGAAGCCTGATTTCTTGCCAATCTTGCCGTTTTTGCTGATTCTCCGGATGATTCTATCACAGAAAGATCCCAAAGCAAGCTATTTGTCACTGGCCTGCACTGGTGACTGCAGCGGGAAGGACGAAGGGGGAAAAAGTCAGGCGGCAGGGCGTATTCATGGGGGGAGTTGAGCAAAGAACTCGTCAATCATCTCATCCCTCTCTTTCAACAGGCATCCCGTGGCAAACGGGATTTCAGCAGTTCTTACGCGTCGTGGATGGCGTCATGTGTTTCGGTGCTGGGGTCAGGCTTACAGAATTCAATTTTGGCCGAGCAAGCTCGTTCCACATGGTTGGACCTGCCATCGGCCAAGATTGAATTCTGTAAGCCTGACCCCACTCGCTTTCGCAGCAGGCTGATAAGCACGTCGTGTGCCGGCCGGAGCCCAGTTGCCGCCGGATCGATCCCAAGGCATTTCGGTCGCTGCATTTAGCACTTGTAATCAGAGCGATAAGCCACGCCTTGCGGGAGGACCAAGGGGACAGCATATTGTCATAAGGCGCAGTATTGTGCGCCTTGCCCCCTTGGCGCTGTACCTTGGAGTCTGGGATATTCACCGATTATCACCTGGAGTGTGACGGCTGTTTTGGGGAAGCGGCAGTCATTTTTGGACTTCGTTTCCGTCGGCGTACGTGTGGCGAATTCGAGCGAAGAACGATGACCAGCACCGCCAACTTGTTTTCGGACGAAGCCCTCTGGCAACGGACGTTCGACGCCGTGCCGGATTTGATCTTTGTGGTGGACGACGAGTATCGGATCGTCCGCGCCAACCGGGCGGCGGCACGGCGGGTAGGGTGTGCGGTCGACCAGTTGGCGGGGCGGCGCTGTTATGAGTTGATCCACGGCACGCCGGCTCCGCCGGAGACGTGTCCCTACGCGAGGGCGTCGGCGGACGGCCGGACGCAGTCGGTCGAGTTTCGCGAGTTCTCCTTGGGCGGCGAGTTCGCCATCACGGTGACTCCGCTGCGCGACGGCCAGGGGCGGGTGTTGGGGGCGGTTCATGTGGCCCACGACGTCACGGAGCTGAAACGGGTCGAGACGGAGTTGCGCCGTTCGCGGGACCAGCTCGAGCAGCGGCACGCGTTGGCTGTGGCAACCATGCTGGACGGATTGTGGGAACGCGATTACGGGACGGGCCGCGTTGCGTACTCCGATCGCTTCTTGGAACTGGTCGGGTATTCGCGCGAGGAGGCGCCCCCCGCGTTGGACTTTGTCTACGGCATCATGCATCCCGACGACGCGCCGGCGGTGCGGGCGGCGGTGGAGCGTCACCTGGCGGATCGAGTTCCGTTGCAGGCCGAGTGTCGCCTGCGGACCAAGGGGGGCGAGTACCGCTGGTTCCTCACGCGCGGTCAAGCCCACTGGGACGCCGCTGGCCAGCCGGTGCGCACGGCGGGGACGATTCTGGACATCACGGAGCGGAAGCGGGCCGAGGAGGAGCGGGCGGAGCGGGGCCGTTTCGATGGTCTGCTGGCGGACATTTCCGCCCGATTCGTGGGGCTGGCTGCCGAGCGGGTCATGGACGAGATCGCCGCGGGCCTGGCTCAGGTCCGCGAGTTCTTTGGGCTTGACCGGCTGGGACTCCGGACCTATGGCGAAAACGCCGTCTTTCCGGTCGATCCCAGTTTTTTGGTCTGTGCGGACGGCGTCCGTCCCATCGATCCGGCCCTGAATCTGAAAGTCCTGTTTCCCTGGTGCTATGCCCGACTGGCGGCGGGCGAGCCGGTGGTTATGGCCCCTGATCAAATGCCGCCGGAGGCCGGCGAAGATCGCCTGGCGATGGAGCGATTCGGAATTCAGTCGGGGGCGGCGATCCCGATTTCGATCGGGGGATGCCCCCAGTACTTGCTGGTGCCGTCCACCTCGGGCCGGCCCAGAGCGTGGACGCCTGACCTCCTCCAACGCATGAAATTGCTGGGCGAGATTTTCGTCCAGGCCCTGTCGCATCGCCGGGCCGAACTCGAATTGACCGAGGCCGAACTGAAGTACCGCACGCTGGCGGATTTCTCCAGCGACTGGGAGTACTGGCAGGACGCGGAACAGCGGTTCCGCTACATCTCGCCTTCGTGCGAGGAGATCACCGGCTATGCGCAGGAGGAGTTCGAGGCGGATTTTCTGCTGTTGCGTGAAATCGTGCTGCCCGACGACCGGCCCCTGTGGGACGCCCACTGGTGGAGGTGCCATCAGGGTTGCCAGGCGGGCTCGCTGGAATTCCGCATCCTTCGCCGGGACGGCCGCGTGGTGTGGCTGAGTCATGCCTGCCAGCCAGTTCGCGATCCGCGCGGCCAACTGCTCGGCATCCGCGTCAGCAACCGGGATGTGACCGAACAGAGGTCCGCCAAGGAGACGCTGGCGACGGCGTTGGCGCAGATCGAGCACCTCAAGGAACGGCTGGAGCGCGAAAACGTCTACCTGCAGAACGAGATCAAGAGCCAGCACGATTTTCAGGAGATCGTCGGCCAGAGCGAGGCGCTGCGGGCCACCCTGCAGAAGATCTCGCTGGTCTCGGAGACCGGGGCCAACGTCCTGTTGTTGGGCGAGACGGGCACGGGCAAGGAACTGCTGGCCCGCGCCATCCACGATCGCAGCTCGCGGCGAGACCGGCCGCTGGTCAAGGTCAACTGTGCGGCCCTGCCCAGCAGCCTGATCGAAAGCGAATTGTTCGGCCACGTCCAAGGGGCCTTCACCGGGGCCCTGTCCGACAAGATCGGCCGCTTCGAGTTGGCCCACGGCGGAACCCTGTTCCTGGACGAAATCGGCGAACTGGCTCCGGACCTGCAGACCAAGCTGCTGCGGGTGCTCCAGGACGGCGAGTTCGAGCGTCTGGGCTCGTCCCAGACGATCCGCGCGGACGTGCGGCTGATCACCGCCACGAACCGGGATCTGCAGGAAGCCCTGCGGGAGGAGACGTTCCGCCCGGATCTCTATTATCGGCTGTCTGTCTTTCCCATCGAAGTGCCCCCGCTGCGGGTGCGGCCCGAAGACATCCCGCTGCTGGTCTGGCATTTCATTACGGCCAAGCAACGCCGCTTGGGAAAGACGATCAAGAACGTGCCTCGCGAGGTCATGAATCAACTGGTCCGGTACGACTGGCCGGGCAACGTCCGGGAATTGGAGAACGTCATCGAACGGGCGATCATCCTGTCGTCGGGAACGACGCTGACGCTGAGCGAATCGCTGGGCGGCACCCGGCCCCCGTCTAGGCACCGACGGGGACTCCAGCCGAGCGAGATGGCCCACCGCACCGCCGTCGCAGAGTCCGACTCCGGATCGCTGGCCCAGGTCGACCGCGCACACATCCTGGCCGTGCTGGACGAGTGCGGCTGGAAAATCAAAGGCCCCGGCAACGCCGCCGAGCGTCTAGGGCTGAAGCCCAGCACCTTGCGGTTCCGCATGAAAAAACTGGACATCCAGCGCCGGCCAAAGCCGCGATGAGGATCTCCTGGCGAGCCGCGGGCGTCAGCCCGCGGGTGGGGCTTGGGTGTGGTCGGATCACCGTGGTCGGATCACCGTGGGGCTGACGCCGCCACGCTCGCCGGGTACACTATTTCCATGGATCGTTATTGGTTGCTCACTTCCACGACGTACGGCTCTTGGCTTCCTGGTGACGAACGCGGCTTCGTGAGCAGTTGGCGAGACCAGTCGGGCCAGCTGGTGATTCACAACATTCCCGGCACTCCGTACGACGCCGATATGCCGGCGCTGGAGCGTAACGCAGAAGAATTGCTCAAGGGGGATCCCGTCCGGTTCACGCTGGCCCAGGCGGAGGCTTTGCTGGGTCAGTTCCTGGAAACGGCCGGGTGCCGGGGCTGGCAGCTATTGGCTGTCGGCATCATGGCCACCCACATTCACTTGGTGGTCGGCGTGCCCGGCGATCCCGCTCCGAAGAAAATACTGGGCGACTTCAAGAGCTACGGGAGCCGCGCCCTGAACCGGCGTTGGGGAAAACCCGCGTCCGGCACATGGTGGACGCTTAAAGGCTCGAAGCGGAAGTTGCCCAACGACGATGCGGTGTTGGCCGCGGTGAAATACGTCCTGGACCAGGAGTATCCGCTGGTGATCTGGACGGCGCCCATCCCCGAACTGGAATTGCCCGGCGGCCGCGTGGTGTGATTCCGGCCAACGGCCCGTCCGGTGGGAACGGCGCGAACGCCGGGATTACCGTGGGGCTGACGCCGCCACGCTCGCCGGGGGGGGCTAGGCGAGCGGCGGGCGTGAGCCCGTCCGGTGGGAACGGCGCAAACACCGGGATCACCGTGGGGCTGACGCCGCCACGCTCGCCGGGGGGGGGCTGGCAGAGGTCGAGCAACGTCTGCAGGGAGTCGGCCAAATCCGTCGGGGCGGCTCCGCTGGCCAAACGCTGGGCGATCTCTTCCGCGCATTGTTCGAGGTCCGCGATCGCGAACACTTTGGCTGCCGCCGACAGACTCCGGACGCAAGCTGCGAGCCGTTCCCGATCGTTGTTCTGGCGGGCCTGCCGCAGTGCGGGCAGCAGGTTTTGGAGGGTTGTGGTGCGGAGCGTCTGCAGGCCGGGGCGTTCGGCTGGATCGGTCTGGGGGGCGTCCGGCAAAGGGCTTTCGAGGCCCGGCTCGCCTGGCGTCTCCGGCTGGCCGACGCTGACGCCAGCTGGCAGATAACGGCCCAGGGTTTCCAGCAGTTCTCGCGGGGCCACCGGTTTGGCCAGATAGCCGTCGCAACCGGCTGCCAGACAGCGTTGGCGGTCGCTGTTCATGGCGTGCGCGGTCAGTGCGACGATGGGGTTCGTCCAGCCCGACCGTCGGAGTTGCTCGCTGGCCGCAAGGCCGTCCAGGACGGGCATTTGCACGTCCATCAGGATCAGGTCGTACGGCCGGCCCTCGGCGGTCGAGGCCAGGGCTGAGCGGCAGGCCGCGGCACCGGTATCGGCCACGTCCACCTGCAGTCCAGCGCTGGTGAGAACCAGCCGCAAGAACGCTCGGGTATCCGGGGCGTCCTCGGCCACGAGAACCCGGCCCTGGTAGGTTGCGTCTGGCGGCGCCGGTTCGCGGGGCAGGCGCAGAACGGTCCTGGGATCGGTCTGGGCAAAGTCCGGCCGATCCGCCGGATCGAGTTCCAGCGCGAGCGTGAACGTGCTCCCCTGGCCCGGCCGGCTGTTGACGTCGATGCGGCCACCCAGGAGGGCCGCCAGTCGCTGGCAGATCGCCAGTCCCAGACCGCTGCCGCCAAAGCGGCGTGTGTGGGAGGCGTCGGCTTGGACAAACGGCTGGAACAGACGCGTCAGGACCGCAGGCTCGATGCCGATCCCCGTGTCCGCGACCGCAAAGCACAACTGGGCCGGGGGTCCGGGCGCGTGGAATACCTCGATCCGCACGCCTCCGGCGGCGGTGAACTTGATTGCGTTGCCCACCAGGTTCACCAGGATTTGCCGCAGCCGGACGGGATCGGTGCGGATTGTGGCCGGGAGCGGCCAGCGGTACTCGGCGCCGAAGGCCAACCCCTTGGCTTCGGCCCGCATCCGCAGCAGGTCCAGGACGTCGTCGACCACCACCCAGGGCGCGAAGGTCAGCCGCTCGACCGCCAGCCGTCCGGCTTCGATCTTGGACAGGTCGAGGATGTCGTTCAACAGTTGCAGCAGCACCTGGCCGTTGCGTTGCACGACCTGCAAATAGTGGCGGCGCTGGTCCTCCGGCAGGTCCGGCCGCTGGAGCAATTCGCTGTAACCGAGGATCGCGGTCATCGGGGTGCGGATCTCGTGGCTCACGTTGGCCAGAAACTCGCTCTTGGCGAGGTTGGCGGCCTCGGCCGTTTCCTTGGCCCGCCGCAAGGCGTATTCGGCGTTCGGTGATTTCTTCCACGACCGCTCCGAAACCGACGATTTCGTCCGTGCCGTCGCGCACCGGATACCAGCTTTCGTTCCAATACCGCGTGACGCCGGGCGACGACGACAGCTCGCCGCTGAACTCGTGCTCCGTCACCGGCTGGCCGGTCGCCAGAATTTCTCTGGTGACGTCCAGGATTTGAGGAACCAAGGTGGGCACCATGTCGTGGACGCTTTTGCCGAGGTGCGCGGCGGCGGGCATCCCATTGATTTCCGCGAGCCGGTCGTTGATCAGGACGAAGCGCAGATCACGGTCCAAGTACACGAAGCCCACGGGAGCTTCCATCAGCAAGGTTTCCAGGATCGCACGCGTGCGTTGCAGTGCCGCCTCCGCCTGCCTGCGCTCGGTGACATCCCGCGCGAAGGTGATCAGGCACGGCCGCTCCTGGTAGATAATGCGGCTGCTGATCACGTCCGCGTGGAGCACCGTGCCGTCTTTTCGCATCAAGGGGATATCATCGCTGCGGGCTGTCTGCCCGTCCGCGTGAGCGCGGAAGACCGCGGCAATTCGCGACCACTCGCCGGGCGGGTGCATGCCGAGCACCGACAGGGAGGCGAATTCCTGCTCGGAATATCCGAGCATCCGGCAGAGGGCCGCATTGACTCGGAGAAACCGCTTCGTTTCGATGTCGACGATGCCGACTCCGTCCGACATCCCGTCATAGATGGTTTGCAACTCCAGGTTGGCGTTGGTCAGTTCGACCGTCCGTTGGCGGACACGTTGTTCCAGTTCTGCGTTCAGGCAGCTCAGTTCCCGTTCGGCCTGTTTGCGCTGCGTGATGTCCTGCACCTGGGAGATGAAGTATCGGGGCCGTCCCTGGGCGTCTCGCACCAGGGAAGAGGCCACCTGGCCATAAATCACATGACCCAGCCGATGGCGGTAGCGTTTTTCAAATGTCTCGCTGGTCTTCTTCCGCCGCACCGCCTGCTGGATGAACGCTTGACTGAGCTCCGCGTCTTCGGGCAGCGCCAGATCATTGACCGTCATGCTTTCCAGCTCTTGCCGGCTGTAGCCGAAGATCTCGGTCATCTTGTGGTTGACCTGCAGGAGCCGGCCTTGCAGGTCCACCAGGCACATTCCGGTATTGGCGTTGCTGAACGCCAAGCGAAACTTGTCTTCGCTTTCCCGCAGCGTCTCCGCGTCCACACGCCGGCGGCCGGTGCTGTCCGGACGGGAGTCACTTGGGCCGTTCCCGTCGTCGGGGCTGCGCAGGGACGCCTCCAATTCGGCGACCCGCTGCCGCAACGATTCCAACTCGGCAATCCGCTGTTCCCGGCTCGTGTCCTGGGCAGTCATGACGCACCTGCTGATTTGCTTTCGCATCTCCCTTCTGCGCCGTCCAGACGGAAAAAGGAAGCTGGCGACCAGTGAGCGGGACGTCGCTAGCCGCCGGTTCGCACGCCCCCGGCGGCCAGCACCAAACGGTTTTTTTGTACGCCCGACGTCAAGATTGAGAACTGACGCGCGTTAGGCCTGGGGTCAGGCGTACAGAATTCAGTTTTCGCGGGGATGGCGTTTTGCCTATGGCTGGACGATAGGCCGCGAAAACTGAATTCTGTACGCCTGACCCCTGATCCGGAAGCCGTTGCATCTCAATTTGAACATCCAGCGTTCCCCATCCCGTTTGGCGCTAGCGCCGTCTCGCTCACGACTCATGCTCTTTGTCTTGACGGCGCGGTGCGTTGGTCAACCGCCGTGCCCGCCGCCGGCCGCCAGTTGCTGGGAAACAACGTCTGTATAATACGTCTCGCCGCGGGCCACCGCCGAGAGGGCCTGTTCCAGTTCGCCGGGGCCGGCGTCCTTGGTCAGGAAGCCTGCGACGCCCGCCTGGAAGGCCTGCAAGATGATCTCCCGGCGGAGGTGGGCGGTGAGGATGACGACCCTGGTTCGCGGAGCGACGGCGGCGACGCGGGCCGCAACTTTCAACCCATTCAGTTCCGGCATTTCGATGTCCACCAAGGCGATGTCCGGCTGGACCTGTTTCAGCCGTTCGAGCGTCTCCCGGCCGTTGGCCGTTTCCGCCGCGACTTCGAAATCCGGCAGCCGATCCACCATCAGCCGCAGGGCGGCGCGCACCAGCAAGTCGTCGTCGGCCAACAGGACGCGGTACCGTTTGCCCGCCGTCCCGGCCGGCGGCCCGAAAGCGGCGGACGGGGAGGCTCTCAAGAGGCTTTCCGGCACCGCCCCCCGCACCGCCGCCAGCAGCGCAGATAACTCGGTCCACAGGGTCTGGTCCGCGGAGTGCTGTTCGAGCAACCGGGCGGCGGCAGCCAACTGCGAGAATCCAAATTGCCCCGCGGCTCCGGCCAATTGATGAGCCGTCTGGCGCAACCGCGTGCGGTCCCGGTCCCGCAAGCCCTGTTCCAGCAGCGCCAGCCGACCTGGCAACTGCTCGGCAAACAAAGCCAACAAACCACTCCATTCCGCCTCCGATCGCTCGCCCGCCGGGCCGACTTTCCGGCTGGCAGGGGCCGCGTCTGTTCGCAGACGTTCGGCCGATGCCAGCGTCCGGAGGTGCGGCCGCACCGTCGCCCACAGGGCTTCCCACGTGACGGGCTTCGAAAGAACTTCGTCAAACCCGGCCTCCAGGCACCGCTTCCGGTCTCCGGCTGTGGTGGGTGCGCTCAAGGCGAACACCGGGCCGAGCCAGGCGGAAGCGCGCAGCAAACGCGCCGCTTCATAACCGTCCAACTTGGGCATTTGCAGGTCCAGCAGGATCAAGGCGTAAGGCTGACCGGCGGCGGACGCCGTCATGGCCTGCCGGACGGCGGTCAGCCCGTCGCCGACGGTGTCGACCTGCAATCCGGCGCTCTCCAGGCAGTTGCGGAGCCCGCGTTGTGTGTCCGCCGAGTCTGCGGCCAGCAGGACCCGTCCGTCCCAACGATCCTGCCGGCCTGCGTCTGCCTCGGTCGCACTCGCTTTCTGCGGCTCCGCAGGGCTTGCCAAACGCTCGCTCCGCCGCAGTCTCGTGACCTCGACCAGGGCCACAATCACTCCCCGCACGCACCCGTCGTCGCCGTGCAGCGGGTAGTAGCTGGCCAGCCAGTCCCCCGTTGCGGTCGGGTTTTCGGGGACGGGGCCGGAGAACAAGTGGTCTCGCTCGGGCTGACCGCGTTCCAGGACGGGGCGCACCTCCGCCTTGATCTTCTCGGCAAACGTCGGCACGAGTTCGTCGATCGTCCGCCCCAAATGCTCCGCCACGGGGCGGCCGTTCAGTTCGGCCATCCGATCGTTCACCAGCAGGTAGCGGAATTGACGGTCCAGGACGCACAGCGGGATCGGCGCAAGCCGAAACGCCTTTTCCAGCTCCCTGTCTTGCAGACCGAGACATGAGTCAGCGTCGTCCACCGTAGCATCCTCTCTATTTCCGGCTAACGGTCACCACAGCGATGAAGATAACTCGAAAGGGCAGCACGCTGCAAGAGATGCCGAGACGATCTGGCGAAGTCGCCATCCAGGGGGACGCGAGCCCGTCCGGTGATCATTGCGCCAACGCCGGGAAGACCGCGGGACTGACGCCGCGACGTTCGCCGGAGTTGCCCGAACGAGGCCGGTGGTGATACAATCGGCCCAAAAGAGAACGGCCGAGAAGTAGGGTGGGCCAAAGCGGACGCAAAAGTAGGGTGGGCCAAAGCGGACCAAGTTCGAGGAGCCGGAACGTCGGACGTAGCGGACGGCGGCGACGCAGTCTGCACCGCGCCCGCGGCAGCGTCGGCCCACCGGGACACGGTCACCACCGGCAACACGGCCGCATCGCAACGCAGGTATTCATTCGCATCCGGCGGGCTGGGACAGGTCATGTCTGAAGGGTTCGATCCGTACTATCGCTGGCTTGGAATTTCACCCAAAGAGCAGCCGCCCAACCACTATCGGCTGCTGGGGCTCGAACTGTTTGAAGCGGACCCGGCGCTGATCGATTCCTTTGCGCTGCGTCATACGGGCTATCTGCGCGAGATCACGGACGGTCCGCACCTGGCGGACGCCCAGCGGCTGCTGAACGAAGTGGCCGAGGCCCGACGCTGTCTGCTCGATCCGCAGCGCAAAGCGGCGTACGACGCCGATCTGCGGACGCGTTTGGCGGCCGGCGCGGGCAACTCGGACGCGGCTACGGCGGCGCAACATGCGGTCGTGACCTCCGGCCGCGTGGACGCGTCAGCGGGGCTGGACAAGGGTCCCCCGCCGACGATTATCGCCGGCCCCAAAGCGGCGGCTTCCGGGCCTGGGGCGAAGAAATCTCGTCCGAAACAACGGCGGCGGCTCTGGGCCGGGGCGGGAGCGATCGGGATCGTTGGAGCGTTGTTGGTCGCGTTGACCGCCGCCGCGTACCTGTTTCTCTCTCGTCCAGCGCCGCCTCGCACGGCCCCAGTGGCCGCCGGCGTCAAGCGGCCGGCGGGCAAGCGTCCGGCAGCCGAGGCGGCTGGCGGCCGCCAGGTCGTTCAGCGCCCGCCGACTGCGAAACAGCCTTTGCCGCCGTCCGATCCGGCAACGACCGCGGCTCCTGCGGCTCCTGCGGCTCCGACGGCAGCACCGCCCCCGGACGGGACGGCGAATTCCTCGCCGAACGATGTGCCGACTCCGGTCACGCCTCCCGCGAGTTACATTCCGGACGGCCAGCCTCCGCGGTTACCGGGACTCATCATGTGGCTGGATGCCGCCCAGTTACCGCCGGACGAGACGCGCGTCGCGCGCTGGAGCGACGGCAGCCCGGGCGGCCGCAGCGCTCAGCCGAAGCAGGCAGGCCGACAGCCCGAACTGCTGCCCCAGGCGCTGAGCGGCAAACCCGTCGTCCGGTTCCGTGGCGGGCCGTGGCTGGAGATCCCCGGCACCTCGCAACTGCTGGCGGGCTCCGACTACACGATCGCCTACGTGGCCCGCGGCGTTGGCGGAACGCTGCTGTCCAAAGGCAGCGGGGAAAAAACGGGCCAGTTTTCGCTGTTGAGCGATTCGTGTTTCCTGACCAACGGGGAACTCAACTCCCAGACCGCCGGCCGGCTGGCCGCCGCGGGCGACGATCCAGCGCGGTTTCGGGTCCGCACGATCACCGCGGATGCCACGGCGCTTACCTGGCACTTGGACGGGACGGCCGCCGGCAGTTACACCGACGACCGGCACGATGTGCACAGCCAATCTGTGGTGCGGATTGGCGCTCCCTGGTTCCGCTCCGACCGGGAGGACGCGAGCCGATTTTTCGTCGGCGACCTGGCGGAGTTGCTGGTCTACGACCGGGCGTTGCCGGAGGAGGAGCGCCGGGGAGTCGAGGATTATCTGCGCGAGAAATGGCTGGCGGGCGGCGAGTCTGCGGCGCCGTTGGATTTGATGGCGGCGCCCACCGAGCCTCCTTCCCCGACGGACGGCGCGACCGCGGCGATGCCGGACGATGCGGTGGAATCCGCTAGTGACCCCACGGCGGCAGACAGCGGCTTGGCTCCCACCGGAGAGATCCTGCGCGAGGTTTGGCGGAATTTCCAAGGCATCGACGCGGAGGCCGCCAACGAGCAGTTCACCAATCGGCCGGAACCCGACCAGACCGAAACCCTGGACCGGCTGGAAGCGCCGGCGGACTTCGACGACCACTACTGCCAACGCATCCGGGGTTTTCTGCAGCCGCCGCTGACGGGCGACTATACCTTCACCGTGCGGGCCAACGAGGGCGGAGTCTTGCTGCTCAGTACGGACGAGAACCCTGAGAACAAGCGGCAGGTGACGGCCAAGGACAAGGTCGCTCTGGCAGCGGGCCGGGCTTACTACGTCGAAGCGATCCACTGGGAGAAGGGCGGCAAAGACTACTTCTCGGCCGGCTGGAAACTGCCCGACGGCCGCACAGAGACCCCCATCCCCGGCACTCGCCTGTCGCTCCGCGCCCAGCCGCTCCAGCCGCATGAGACCGGGTTCGTCACCCTGACGCCGCTGCAGGCCGAATCGTCGGCGGGTTGCCAGCTGCGAATCCTGGACGAGGGCCTGGTACTGGCCGACGGGGCGACGAAAGAGAACGAGGTCTATCGTCTGGTGTTCCAGACGCCGATGCCCACGATCACCGCGCTGCAACTGCAGGCTGTGCCGCACGAATCGTTGCCCAGCGGCGGTCCCGGACTCGGCCAGGGAGGCAGCTTCCGGTTGGGCGAGGTGCAAGTCGCCGTGGGGGCTGCCGACGCCGACACGCCGTTGCTGCCGGCCCGCTTGCGCGAGGTGCTTGCGGCTGCCGACGACAGCGGGTTGGCGCGGCTGGTCGACGGCAATCCGGCGACGTTGTGGAGTTGTCGGCGCGGCGGGCAGCCGGTCGAGCTGACGTTTCTGCCGGCGGAACCGATCCGCACGTCCGGCGCCGGGATGCTGCACGTCACGCTGCACAACCGCGACAATCTCGGCTGCTTCCGCTTGCGGGCCACGTCGCTGCCCGACCCGCGGTCACAAGTCATCCGGGCGGCCGGCGATCAGGTCCCCGCGGCTGGCAGCGGTTTGTTCACCTTGTTTGTCAACCTGGGCGGCCGCCCGTGGCAAGACGAGGCGGGCAACGCCTGGGTGGCTTCCAAGGATTTCGACGGCGCGACCTTTGGGCACGAGGCCGGGGCAGCGATCACGAGCGATGCGTCCGATCATCCGCTGTACAGCACGGCCGTGCGGAAGTTGACCGCCTTTCGTGCCGTGGTGCCCAACGGCGAGTACCGCCTCGAGTTGCACTTCCACGAACACTGGTCCCGCAACCCCGCGGACCGGTCGTTTGTGGTCACCGTGGAGCAGCAGCCGGTGTTGCGGCCGCCGCTGTTTTTTCAGGGGCCTGGCATGGGTCAGCCCTATGTCCATCCGGTCAACCGGGTGATCGTCAAAGACGACCAGTTAGACATCGACTTTGCCCCCGCGCTGCCCGGCTCGCTAACGATCCTGAACGGCGTGGCCATCCGGCAGGTGCGGTGAGCGACGCTGCGTTTGCGGCGAGCAAAGAAAAAGCCCGGCGTTTTCCCAACGCCGGGCTTGTCGACTTGGCCGTTGTGCCGTCCCCATCGGAGCCTGGGCCGGCTACTTGGATTTCAATTCAAAGTCGATCGTGCCTCCGCCCGCGGGGACCGTGGCCTTTAACTCGGACAT
>Ga0123330_1003390_pt1 | contig 13218 bp, 5 predicted proteins | sample BioC13SIPDNA_2_FD_89704 | JGI IMG/M metagenome (GOLD analysis project Ga0123330, IMG submission 89704) | Anaerobic biogas reactor microbial communites from Washington, USA - Biogas_R2_A C13 SIP DNA | ecosystem: Engineered > Bioreactor > Anaerobic > Unclassified | place: Washington, USA... | reverse complement strand
GTCGACGCGCACATCGGGGGGCGTGCCCTCGACGTACAGCGTGGTAGACGAGACGGGCTGCTGCACGTGCTCCACCGCATCGGTGGCGCGCACCGCTAGCGTATGAGCGCCCTCCTCGCCGGGGAGGTCGACGGCATACGTCCAGTGCGTGGCGCCCTCGGCAACCCGCCACGCCCCACCGTCTAGACGCACATCGACCCGCGCCACGGGAGATGAGGGGTCCGATGCGGCGCCCCAGATGACGCGCGTCCCGCCGGGGGTAACGTAGGGCGGGCTCGAGAGGCTCGCCGTCGGTAGGTCGTTGTCGATCACCAGCACATCGTCGCGCGTCAGCCGCGAGACCCCCTGGTGGGGCGCGGCCTGGCCCTCGTACGGCACCAGGCGCGTCGACGCCTCCGTGCGAATGGCCACGGACTGGGAGGGGGCGCCGGCCTGCACGGTGAACGGCACGCTCTGCGTGACGGACTGATCGCGCCCCAGGTCGAACGTGCGCGTGATGGTGCGCCCGCCGAGGACCGCGGGCAGCGTGGTGGTGACGACCCCCTGCACGTACATGTCGGTGAGGAGGTCGTTGCGCAGCGTCACCGTATAGGTCAGGCTGGCGCTGGGCGTGGTATAGCCGTCGGCGTCGCTCGTCTCGGTGAGGATGGTGATGGGGCACTCGTTCCACGCCCGCGGGTTCAGCCGCAGGGTGGGATCATCGGCGTTCAGGCTTTTTTCCATGGCGTCGGTCAGACCGTCGCCGTCGGTATCGGCCAGCAAGGGGTTGGAGGTCACCCAGGTGCTCTTGCCCGAAGCGTACTCGAATGCCCAGCCGGCCACCTCGACGGCATCGGACAAGCCATCGCCGTCCGAATCGGCTACGGTGGGGTTGCTTCCCAGGCGGATCTCCTCCCCGTCCGATAGCCCATCGCCGTCGGTGTCGGGGTCGGTCGCGCTCAGGCCCGCCGCGCCGTTGGCCGCGCGCCAGTTCAGCTCGAAATAGTCCGACAAGCCATCGCCATCGGCGTCCCATCGCTGATCGTCGGGGTCATTGCCGCCGGCCGCCTGCGCCAGCAGTCCATCCCCGTCATAGTCCTTGTGCGCGGGAAACACCGGCCCCAGGGGAGTGACGTCCAGCAGCCAGGCGGGGAGGGCCGAGCCCAGCCAGGTGTGGGCCCAGTCGAGCCGGTAAAGGTCGTCCAACGTGTCGGGCACCACGTCCAGGACGATGTCGCTCCCGAGGTTTATGCGCGTCGTGCCGGTGACCGAGGTAGTCGAGCAGTTGCTAAAGATCCAGCAGCTCGACGTGGGTGCCTCGTAGGCCATGTAGAGGTAGAGGGGCTGCATAGCGTTCACACCCGGCGCCAGCACGCCGCCGGGCAGGACGGTTCCATCGGTAAATGCATAGCCATAGGCGGAAGTGAGTGGCCCCCGTCGGCTCGAGGCCTGGTACTTGGTGATGTCCACCGACGGGATGCATACCACCCCGTGCTGCGACGGGTAGCACACCCGGGGATAGGTATCGGTAAAGGAGGTCTGGTTGAACCAGGACATGGCGCCGCCGACGGCGGCGAGATAGCTCGTATACCCGGCGACCTCCCACCCCTTGATGGTAGCGGCCAGGTCGAGATCTGTGATCAGCGCGTTCGCCGCGAGGAGATAGTGGAGCTTGGTGGCCTTGAGGGTATCGGCCGTCCACAGCCTGGTGTCCTTCATGCTCTCGGGCATGCGGTCGTAGCCGTCGTACGTCTCCTCGAAAGCGCGATGGCGCACGGTATTCAGCAGCGTCGCCTCGAACAGGACCTGGTTCCCCTCCTTGATCCCGTCCTCGGGCGTGCGCAACGACATATCCAGGTCCTCGATGGCGAGTAGATCGTCGCGGTTGAAATCGACCAGCACCTCGGCCTGGTAGAACATCTCGGCCAGGGCCTTGGTGATCCAGCCGGAGAGGCCGGTGATGCCAAAGAAGCCCAGGATCAGATCGATGAGCGAGGCAAGGGCTACGATGATCGAGCCGATGACCGAAAGCGAGATGACGAACAACACGATGGCCAGGATGGTGGCGGCGATGGCCGCGGCCAGCCCCGAGTTGAACGCCACGCTCTCTGTCCCGGCCCCGCCGGAACAGACGCTGTAAATGAACGAGCCCCAGGTCATCACCACGCTGATCACTACGCCGATGATGGCGGCGACTCCCGCAGCGCTGGTGATCTTGGTGACGGCGGACAGGGTTGAGCCGAGGGCGCTCGCCATGCTCACGCCAGCGGTGGTCGCCACCGAGATCGTCGTGCGGACCACGGTATAGATCTGCATGGCGATGCTGATGGCCCCGCTCACCGTCGAGAGCACGTTGGAGGCCAGGACGAGGTCCTGCGCCAGATCCGGGGCGGCGAACTGGGCCACGACGAGCAGCACGCCCGCCGTGACGGCCAGGCCGATGCCGGCCCACATCGCCACGGTGGCGATCCCCTTCTCCAGGCGCCGCCCCATGGTCGAGGCGTCCTCCAGAGCGATCTTGGCATGCTCGAGTTCCGGGGTGTTCGCCCCGCCCGTACTGACCTTGCCGATCAGTTCCATGATCTTGTCGGCGTCGATCACGTCCTGCAGCTTGAGCAGGTTGCCCGTGACGAGGTCGGGCACCGACGAGCCAAAGGTGCCGATGATGCCGGCGATCCCCTCCATGATGGTGTCGTCGCGTTCGGCGGCGCCGCCGATCTCCAGGGGGATGCCGCCCTGCTCGACGATGGCAGCCACACCGTCATGCAGCGCGCGGTACAGCTGCTGCACAAAGAACGTCTGCCCCGCGACGACGTCGGCGTTCTCGCCCGCGGTGGGGGTGCCATAGCGCTGCGCCAACTCGACCAGCGCCTCGGATAGCTCCAGGGCGCGCCACTCTCCGCCGGCCGAATCGTAGGTATAGGTGGCCCAGGAGAGGCCCGCCAACACCTGCCGCTTGGCCCCGGCCAGATCCGCCCACACGCGCGTGCCAAAGGAATAGACGTCCCAACTCGCCTGGCCATAGCCGCGATCTAGGTTAAAGCTGGCCGAGGCCTCCTCGCGGGCGAACATCAGCGTCGATGTCACGGGCCGTGTCGGTGCGGCGCCGTACGCGGCGTTGAGCACCTCCACCGTGTCTGTCATGGCGATGGTCGCCGCTGCCAGGTCGGGGTCGCTGGCGCGCCCCGTGGTGACCGACAGGATGTCGGAGATGCCCCAGCGCTCGGTATCGCTCACGCCGTCGTTGGTGGCGTGGTCGAAGCGACGCGCCAGTTCGGCGACGGTAACATCCCGGGCGCCGTTGGCGGCGCGCCCCGCCAGGAAGGTGGCGTCCAGGCCGTCCTGCAGCATAAAGAGGGCGGCATCGTCCCCCGGGTCGGGGTCGACGGCCGGGTCCTCGTGCAGGATGGCATAGTCGACGCCATAGTTGACCTGCATGTCGAGGGCGGTGAGGTACCACTCGTCGGGGTAGCTGGCGATGACCTGGCGCACGTTGTTAGCCCGGCGCGTGCAGTCGCCGGTATCGTCACGCTCGACGCATACATTGTCGCCCAGCCCCTGTACGGTCCAGACGAGGTTCACGTCGGGGCTGAGCGGCGTGTACGACGGCTTTTGGAACAGCATGCGCCCGCCAAAGGCGACGCGCTCGCCGCTCTGCGCGTCGGTGATGAGGTGCAGCGGCACATAGGCCCTCGCCATCCCCGACGTGCCCTCGCTCTGTTGCAGCGAGATGCCATAGGCGGCCAACACCTCGGGAGCCGGCAGCAGCGCCAGCGCCTCCTCCATGGGCTTGGCGAGCTTGATCTCGAGCATCGGCACGAGCTTCATATCGCCGTTGCCGTCGGGGTTCAGCGCGCACGCCTCGGCGGGATCCTCGCCCCCCTGGGCCGCCTGGCTCACGCAGGCGTCGAACAGGGTGGCGCCGTCGATATCCTGCACCTGTCCCTTGTTGTCGCCGCTGGGCCAGTCCAGCACGTTGTAGGCGTACCAGAGGTGACTGGCATCCTTGGGCCGGAGCTGCAAATCGAGGTAGGTCACCGCCCCCGGCGGGACGTTGGCCATAGTGATGATGAGGGGATGGGGGCCATAATCGTAGAACTCTGGCGAGTTGGCATACTTGCCGCGAAAGGTGTGGCCCGAGAGGGTCGCCGACGATGTCGGGCGCCCCTCGACGTCGACGCCCCCCTCGAGATGGGCCGACGCGGACAAGGGCGAGAGGTCCAGGCGATCGGGGACGCCGTCGTTATCGTTGTCCAGATCGAACAGGTCCGGGATGCCGTCGCCGTCCGTGTCGAGGGGGGTATCGCCAGGACCCCACTCCAGCAGGTCGGGCAACCCGTCGCCGTTGGTGTCCGCCGCGAGGGGGTCGAGGTACCAGGTCTTGCCGCCATGGGCAAACCCGCCCACCTCGATGGCGTCGCTCAGCCCGTCGCCGTCGCTGTCGCGGCCGTCGGGCACGCCGTTCAGGTCATAGTCGGCGGTGTCGGAAATCGTCCCGAGGGCGCGCTCCTCGGCATCGGTCAGGCCGTCGCCGTCAGAGTCGCCGTCCGGGTTCGCGAGGGGAGCGGCGTGGCGCAGTCGGTAGAGGATGGGGCCGTCGGTGGCCTGGGGCGCGGACAGCGTCTCGCTTACCGTGGCCGTCTCGCTCAGGTCACGCGCGGCGCTCCCGACAAGGGGATCGCGATGCGGGTCCCAGGCGCTCGTCGCCAGCGACTCCTGCGCCTCGTGCGCGGCCCGCTCCCGCTCGGTATCCTTCAGCTGCGACTGCTGGCGAGCGTTTAGCCCCTGAGAGTAGGCCACCACGCGATCGGCCTGCAGCAGGGGCGTCGCGACCATCGCCAGAATGAGCAACACCGCCAGGGTGGCGTGGGCGCGTCGGGAACGCGCGCCCCGCATTCCCAGGAGAGCCGCGGCGGCCGCCACGGCGACCACCATCACGATGCTCAGCAGGCGTGGCATCGCGGCCGCCGCCCGATCACCCGCCGCGGCACCGACGGGCGCCGCCATATCCGGCGCCCCGGCCGAGGCACTGGAAGCAGACGCGAGGGTGCCCCCACGCGAAAAGTCAAAGGTGATCGTCAGGTCGGCCCGCAAGCGATAGTCGTCCTGAGGCGCAAAACCGACGTGGACGATCTGCCGCAGCGGCAAGCCGGCGGCATCGAGCCACAGCTCACCGTCACCCGACATCCCTTGGTAGGCCTGCGGCACCTCGAGGCTGACTCCGGGGGGCAACTCGCCCCCCTCTCGCAGCGCGCGCTCCATCTCGGCGCGCACGTACTCGGCAAAGCGCGGCCCGTCGAGGTCAAAGGCATAGCGGTGGATGGCGACGCCGTTGCGCGTCTCCTCGCCGAGATCGAGGGCATTCTTGGTGGCCGCGAGGAACGCCATGAGATCGCCCTGGGGGGCGAGCCAGCCGGTGACGTCGGGCGCCTCTTCCCAGGCGCCATCCCCCTGCCGCGCCGTGACGCGGTCACCGTCGACGCGCATCTCCACCCGATCCTCGGCATTCAGGACGCTCCCGCCCCGTGACCAGAGGGCGAGTTCCATGCGACGCGCAGTGGGTTCGGCCGTGCCCTCGAGGTAGTAGCGCTGCGCGCTGCTCGAGCGACCGGCGTTCGAGGGGAGCGCGAGGGGCGCCGTCTCCTGGGTGACGTCAGCGCTAAAGCCATAGGGCCCGGCCTCGCGCGCCAGGCGCCAGGCGGCCTGGATGGCGTTGCGCGCCGCGAGCCCGCCCGCAAGGCGCGAGATGCCGACCTCCACGGGCGCGACGAGACGCTGGGCGGCCGGAACGGGGCGCACCACGCCGTCGGACGCAGGGAGGGGCGTGTCACCGAGGGGAGGGAGTGCGCTACCCGCGAGGGTCGAGCCGGAGAGAACGAGCAGCAGGCAAAAGAGGACGACGACGACGCGATAGCGAGCCATGATGTGTGCTCCTCGGAAAGAGTGCGATGCTTCCGAGGCTGGCGCGTGCGTCCCCGTCTCGCGGAGTCAAGCCAATGTGTCGACCGCCATCCACCGTGGATCGGTAGGCAGTCCCGACGTGCTGCAGTGGTGGCTTGGCCCTCGGGGCGGTTTGCGGGCTCCAGTCCCGTGGTAGGCGCCTTGTCCCCGTCAAAGTGGCCACGGTGGCCATCCATACGGGTGGCAGGGATCAGGGACAACAATCGACGCCGCTATCGAACACTTTGACGGGCATTCTAGCACCAATGAACAGCATGGCGCAAGCGTTATTCGTCATGTCGTCGTGAATACTCACAACTTCCCCACGCGATGCACACGCGCCTGGAGATCCACTCATGTGGCTCAAGAGCCCCCGAGGGCGGGCGTCTAGAGGTCGCGCGGCGATGCGGCCCAAAGCCCGAGATGTGAGTGACCTCGCAACGCAAGCCAGCACGACGGCCCAAGGGCATGCGAACGCCTCGGGGACTGGACCGCTCCGTCCGGCCCTCCCGAGGCGCTGATGCGTTTGCCGCCAAGGCGGCTATGTGTCGGGGGCGATGCCCCGATTTCGCGCCAAGCGAGCCGGCCCGTTACGCCGCCTCGGCGGCCTCGTCCCAGGCCACGTCGATATCGACGAGGTCCTCGCCGCTCAGAGCGCGCTCCAACGCCACGCCCTCGAGCACGTCGAGCACCCACGCCTCGGCGCTCTCACGCGTGCCGAACATCATGTCGGCGCGTCCGTAGAGCCCCTCATCCTTTACCATGGCGTACCACATGCCGCCGCGAAGCGGCATGATCAGCGACGTCACCTCGCCGAGCCCGCCGTCCAACGGGCGTTCCCCGTGCATCTGCCATTCCTGTCTATCGTTCATCAGATAACCTCTGTCACCCGGTATGTAGGTCAACGACGTGCCATCAGTCCCAGCCCCAGCCAACAGACGAACAGCGCCGCCACCACGAATGTCGTCATCATGACCCCTCCCCAGGCCGCGCCCATGACGCAGCCAACCCGCAGCCTCAGTCTATTCCCATCCGAGAGGGGTTGCATCGGCCGACGGGAGGAAATCGGGACCGGTCCGCGTGGGAGGCCGTTTCCTGGTCAGGTGGCGGATGCCGGCGCGAGGCGCCACGGGCCGCCGGGGCCCGGTGCCACGCCGGCGTGGGGATTTATGTTACGTCAAGATCTCTGTGGCTCCAAATCGTCGATTCGGGCGCCACTCGGGCCCGCGTTTCGCCACCGCCGCTGGAAGGACCTCCCGGCATGTCCTTGGCTATGCCGGCGACATGCGATACACTGAGCCAGGCATCCATACACGAAAGGAGCGCCACCATGACAGACGTGATCATCGGCACGAGCGCCCTCCCCGGGGCGGACGTCGAGCGCATGAAGGACGCCGGCATCGGCTGGCTACGTCACGGCTTCCCCTACCCCTTCCTCGACCGCCTGGGTGGAGAGCTGAACCCGCGGTACGTCCAGGCGCGCGACATGGCCGTGCAGCGCAACGCGCAGGGCCTCCGGTTGATGGGCACCACCCCCGGGCTCGGCCTGGGCACGCAGGAGCAGGACGCGGAGGGCAACTACCGCCTCGTATGGCGCGATCGCTTCCCGACCTGGATGGGCCGGCCCGCCACGCCCGAGTTTCTGCGCAGCTATCGCGCCATGTGCGCCTTTCTTGCCGAGGACCTCAAGGGGCTCGTGCAGATGTGGCAGATAGCCAACGAACTCGAGATCCCCCAGTTCGCCGGCCCCCTCAACATGCGCCAGGCGTGCGAGCTGGTCATCGAGGCCGCCCATGGCCTCAAGGGCACCGACCCCGATCTCATCGTGGGCACGAACACCGGCGGCAGCACCCGCTCGTACTATCTGTACGGACGCCTCTACGCCGACCCCAACGCGCCGCTGGACTATTGCGGCGTCGACCAGTACTACGGTACCTGGCAGGCCGGCGGCCCCGAGACGTGGCGGGAGCGCCTGCAGGAGCTGTGGGACCTGACGGGCCTGCGGGTGCTCATCAACGAGTGGGGCTACTCCTCGGCGGGGGGCGTGCTGGCGCCGGAGGAGCGCGATTCGCGGGCGCCCATCTGCCAGACGCACCGCTGGCGCAATGCCTGGGGCGCGGGACACACCCCCGAGGTACAGGCCGAGTACGTCCGCGTCGCCCATGAGGTGTTCTGCGAAAAGCGCGACATCCTCCTGGGGGCGTTCTTTTACCGGTGGGAGGACCAGCCCACGTGCTGGCAGTGCGGTCGCGCCGACTGTCCCGTCGAGACCGCCTGGGGGCTCGTGGACGTGGAGGGCAACCCCAAGCCGGCGTTCCACACCTTCCAAGAGGGGGTCCAGCGCTTGAAGAGTTGCTAGGGGAAAGAACGCGGATGCACGCGGATTGGGCGGATCGGCACGGATCAGAATAGGGAACCACTGAGAACAGGGAATGTGGCGATGTTAGGGGCATCGCCTCTGCTCTCTGCGTTCTGCGGTTCTCTGATTCAGGATCCGCGTCGATCCGCCATATCCGCGTGCATCCGCGTTCCCTCCCCCCCGCCCGAATCTGGCGATCCGACCACTTTGTGCTATCCTTAGCGATGCGCCTGCGCGGGCGCCGGGCAGCGCAGCCCCTCTTACCCCATCCTACACCGAGGGAAGCAGACCCATGTCCACCAGCCCTGACGCGCCGCCCATTCGCCCCCGCCCGACGCTCATCTTCCCGGAGGGCTACAACCATCGCCTCACCCTGCGCCAAACGGAAGAGGGGATCAAGTTCATCAAGGACGGCTTTGAGCGGCGCCTGGCCGAGGCGCTCAACCTCACGCGGGTGAGCGCGCCCGTATTCGTGCAGAGCGGCACCGGCATCAACGACCACCTGAGCGGCGTCGAGCGGCCAGTGCGCTTTTGCATCAGCGCCATCGGCTGCGAGGCCGAGATCGTGCAGTCCCTCGCCAAGTGGAAGCGCATGGCCCTGGCGATGTATGGCTTTGAGCCGGGCGAGGGCCTCTATACCGACATGAACGCCATCCGCCCGGATGAGGCGCCCGACAACCTCCACTCCGTCTATGTGGACCAGTGGGACTGGGAGCGCGTCATCCTGCCGGAGGAGCGCAACCTGGAGTTCCTCGAGGGGATCGTGCGATCGATCTATGGCGCCGTCCGATGCGCGGAGCAGGAGGTGTGTGCGCGCTATCCGACGCTGCAGGCGCCCTTCCTGCCCGAGGCCATCACCTTCGTCCACGCGGCAGAGTTGGCCGAGCGCTATCCCCACCTGAGCCCCCGGGAGCGCGAGGAGGCGATCTGCCGGGAGCACGGCGCCGTCTTTCTCATCGGCATCGGGGCGGACCTGCCCGACGGCGCGCCCCACGATGCCCGCGCCGCTGATTACGATGACTGGTTCACCGAGACGGCCCCCGGGCGCCGGGGGCTCAACGGCGATATCCTGGTGTGGTATCCGGTGCTGGGCACCGCGCTGGAACTCTCGTCTATGGGCATCCGGGTGGACGCCGCATCGCTGCGCGCTCAGCTTGCCCTCAAGGGCGAGAGCGACAAGGCCGACCTCTACTACCACCGCAACGTGCTGGCCGGCGAATTCCCGCTCACCATCGGCGGGGGGATCGGCCAGTCACGCCTATGCCTCCTCTTCCTACGGCGCGCCCACGTGGGCGAGGTGCAATCCAGCATCTGGCCCGAAGAGATGATCGCCGCCTGCCGGGAGCATGGGGTGGTTTTGCTGTAGGCCACCTCGCCAACGTCCCGCACGCGCACAGTCGTCCCGAGTCATCATGATCGGCGAACACCACACGTCACGAGAGCGCCGGTCGCCGCAGACCAAGGTCTGGCGCAAAGAGAGCCAAGTCGGCCTGCGCCGACTGCCGCCAGCCCACGCCGGGTGGGCTTTGCCGAGCTTGGCTTCCCAGAGCCGTTAGTGCCGAACTCGAGTTCGCGGCGGGCTTGCAGAGCAGCGCAGCGAGGGACGACGACTGGTGAGCAGTGCCACGCCCTTGCCCGGGTGGCGGTTTGCCGCTACCATGCCCCCAACACGCCCGATGGAGGCCAACCCATGACCGCCTTCTCCAGCCTCGCCCTGCGCGTCGGCGCCGACCGCCGCCACCTCGTCGATGCCGGCGGCGAGCCGGTCCTGATTCACGGTGACACCGCCTGGTCGCTCATCACCGCCCTGACGGAGCACGAGATCGACTCTTACCTGCGCGACCGCCACGAGAAGGGGTTCAACGCCATCATCGTGAACCTCATCGAGCACAAGTTCAACGGGCCCGCCACCCGCGCCGGGGAGACGCCCTTTGCCCAGCCCACCGACTGGACGACGCCCAACGAGCGCTACTTTGCCTTCGCCGATAACGTCCTCCGTCGGGCGGGTGAGCTGGGGATACGCGTGTTCCTGGCGCCCATCTACCTGGGCTACGCGGGCTCTGACGAGGGGTGGTACGAGGAGGTGCTGGCCAACGGCGTAGAGCGCTGCCATGCCTACGGACGCTTCCTGGGGGAGCGCTATGGCGGCCTGGAGCACATCGTCTGGCTCATGGGCGGTGACCGTAACCCCGGCCCGACGCTGCCCCACGTCGACGCCGTGGCCCGGGGAATCAAGGAATCGGGCTCACGTCAGCTCTTTAGCGCGCATTGCGCCCCCGAGCGCTCCGCCGTCGAGGAGTATGGCACGGGGGGCTGGCTCGACCTGAACACCACCTACACCTATCAGCTCGTCCACCCCAGGCTGCGCACCGACTATCGCCGCGAGCCGACGATGCCCTTTGTGCTCATCGAGTCCACTTACGAGGGGGAGCACAACGCCTCGGCGCTACAGATTCGGCGCCAGGCGTACTGGGCCATCCTGAGCGGCGCGGCGGGGCAGTTCATCGGCAACCGCCCCATTTGGCTCTTTGACCCCGGCTGGCGCGAGGCGATGGACGGCCGCGCCTCGCGCGACATGGTGCACCTGCGGCACCTGTTCGCCCCGCTCCCCTGGCACACCCTGGTCCCGGACTGGGAGCACCGCGTGGCCACCGGCGGGTTGGGTGAATTCCATGGGCTCGACTATGTGACCGCCGCCCGCGCGGCCGATGGCTCCCTGGTCGTCGCCTACCTCCCCTCACGCCGCCCGGTGACCGTCGACCTGAGTGCCCTGGCAGGAGGCCGCGCCGAGGCGGGCTGGTACAGCCCCCGCACCGGCGAGGAGACACCCATCGGCACGATCAACGCCGAGGGAAACCGCGCCTTTGAGCCACCCGACGAGGGAGACTGGGTGCTCCTTTTGGACGGCAGATAGGTTCCGGGGGGCGGCCTCCCACGACCGCCCCCCAGCTTGGCTACGCCATCAGTCGCAGGCAATCCTACGCTGGAGCGGGCTCCTGTCTCGCTCCGCCCAGCTCGGACGTGCACTGCGGGCAGCGCGTCGCCATGATGGGAATGCTGCTGTAGCAGTACGGACATTCCCTGGTTGTGGGCGCGGCCGGCGCGGGCTTGGGCATCAGCCGGTTGATCTGTCGAATGAGTAGGAAAATCGCAAAGGCGATGATGAGGAAATCCACCACCGAGCCGATGAACTGGCCATAGTTGAGGGTGACGGCGCCGGCGGCCTGCGCCTCCTCCAGCGTGGCGAACTCACCGCCTCGCAGCGTGAGAAAGAGATCGGTAAAGTTAACGCCCCCCAACAGCAGACCAATAGGCGGCATGAGGAGATCGTTCACAAACGACGTCACGATCCTTCCGAACGCCCCACCGATGATAATGCCTACCGCCAGATCGAGCACGTTCCCACGCATCGCGAACGCTCTGAATTCCTTGAGCATGGTTGTCGCCCCTTTCTTGAATGAACCTCGGTGCTACGGGCGCATTGTACGTCGCTCACCCGAGGTACGCCATCGCCACAGTGAGGGCGCCGGCTTGTGCCCCCTCGCGCTCCGGGCCAGCGTCGCAAGCACGCCGATGCCACCCGGCAGAACATGCCCCTTTGACACAATCGACACCGGCGGCTATCCTTCGCTGCACCACTCCTACAGATTCTCACCCACTTCCCCGCCGGGGAGTGTTGCGCCCCGGCCTTCTCGAGGCGAGCATGCGCGTTCGACTGCCCTCCGGGGCGCGTTTCACCCGCGACGCCTGGCTGCTCATTGCCGTGTCCGGCGTCCTGTCCGTCACCTTCTACGGCATCCACAACCTGCTGCGGGTGCTCTATGTGCTACGCCTGGGCCACGGTCCCGAGTACGTCGGAGTGTTCAGCGCCTCGGGCGCCCTCACTTACATGGCCATGGGCCTCCCCAGCGGCGCGCTGGGGCAGCGCTTTGGCGCCCGCAAGACGATGCTCGTCGGCGGCGTCATCGTCGTGCTCGGCATGCTCGCGCTGCCCGCCGCCGAGTACGTACCGCTCACACTGCGCCTCACCTGGCCCATCGCCACCCAGGTCGTTCTGATCTGCGGCTGGTCGATGGTCAACGTGAATATCGTGCCCGGCCTGGTGGCGGCGACGGCGCCGGAGAGCCGCGGCGATGTGTATGCCATGAACGGCGCCGTGCGCGGCCTCGGCACCCTGGCGGGCACCCTCGTCGGCGGCCTGCTCCCCGGCCTCTTTGCCGGCATCCTCGGCCAGACGCTGGGCGACGCATCCCCCTATGGCTATGGCCTGTGGGTGGCGGCGGTGCTGTCCATCGCCGGCATCGTGCCCGTCGCCCTGCTGCGCACCGCGCGCCAATCCACCACTGAATCGTCGGAAGCAGGCGCCGCCGACCCGTTCCCCGTGGCGCTCATGGCGATCCTGGCGGGCCACATCTTTCTCGTGCACGGCGGCTGGGCCACGCTGCAGGCGTTCGGCAACGCCTACATGGACACCGACCTGCGCCTCCCCGCCTCGGCCATCGGGCTCATCACCGGCGCCGCGCAGTTGGTGTCCATCGGCGCCGCCCTGGTGACGCCACGCCTGGCGCGCCGCACCGGCGAGGGGTGGGCGCTGCTCCTCTCGGGCCTGGGGATGGGCCTCAGCCTAGTGCCGCTGGCCCTCATCCCCCACTGGTCGACGGCCACCTTCGGGCGCGTGGGCAACCTGGCGCTGGAAGCGATGTGGTTGCCGGCGCTGCAGGTCTATCAGATGGAGCGCGTGGGGGAGCGCTGGCGCTCCATGGCCTACGGCATCGTCAACACAGTCATGGGGCTGAGCTTTGGCACCGTCAGCCTGGCCGGGGGGTACATCGTCGCGGCGGGGGGCTACCGGGCCGTGTTCCTCGTGGGGGCGGGGCTGTGCGTGGCCGCCTCGGTGGTCATGGGAGGGATGGTGCGTGGGGAGAGGCGGGAGGTGGGGG
>Ga0123330_1003386_pt1 | contig 13223 bp, 15 predicted proteins | sample BioC13SIPDNA_2_FD_89704 | JGI IMG/M metagenome (GOLD analysis project Ga0123330, IMG submission 89704) | Anaerobic biogas reactor microbial communites from Washington, USA - Biogas_R2_A C13 SIP DNA | ecosystem: Engineered > Bioreactor > Anaerobic > Unclassified | place: Washington, USA... | reverse complement strand
CTGCAGGGAAAAATAGTGGGACATGGGGACAGGTCCCTTGTCCCACTGAACTGTTCAATTATCTAACTAACCACCCATGGCCCGCCACTCAATGTCAGTTATATCTATTTAACACGAAGTAATTTTACCTGAATGTCAGGCCACAACCGCGATGAAAAGTGAGTTATATCAAAATATATCAGTAGAATCGTCCCTTTGATATATTTTAAAATAAGCCTACTATCTCCCCGTCAGGCTTTATATCAATATTCTCCGCTGCCGGTACTTTGCCGAGACCTGGCATGGTCATAATATCTCCCGCCAGAGCAACCACGAATCCTGCTCCCGCCGATAACTTGACTTGTCTTATATTTACCTCAAAACCCGTGGGTCTTCCCAGTAGTTGAGCATTATCCGAAAGAGAATATTGGGTTTTGGCTATGCAGACCGGCAGGTCCCCAAAACCTGATTCTTCATATTTTTGCAGCATCCGCTTGGCTTCCGCCGCGTATTTTACACTGCCGGCACCATAAATCTCCCGGCATATAGTTTCTATCTTGTTCTTAAGGGGCTGGTTTAATTCGTAAAGGAACTTGAATTGACTCCCCTGTTCGGTAGCCAATACCAATTTTTCAGCCAGGTCAATGCCGCCTTCTCCTCCCTGGGCCCATACCCGGGAAATAGAAACTGCGGTTTGCATAGCCGCACACTGCGAGAATACATAGTCAATTTCTTTACTGGTATCGCTGGGAAATTCGTTCAGGGCCACAACTGCAGGAACGCCAAATTTTTGGATGTTCTCCAGGTGTTTTTTCAAGTTTTCCATACCCTGGGCCAGTGCTTCCAGGTTTTCTTCGCCCAGTTTATCTTTTTTTACTCCCCCATGATGTTTTAATGCTCTAATACTGGCAACCAGTACCACAGCATCAGGTACCAGCTTGCCATAACGGCATACAATATTAAAGAATTTTTCAGCTCCCAGGTCAGCACCGAAGCCGGCCTCAGTCACCATATAATCAGCCAATTTAACCCCCAGGCGGGTAGCCACTATACTGTTGGCTCCATGGGCGATATTGGCAAAAGGCCCCCCGTGAATAAAAGCCGGGGTGTTTTCCAGGGTTTGTACCAGGTTGGGCTTTATAGCGTCTTTCATTAAAAGAGCCATGGAACCTGCTGCTTTCAGATCGCCAGCCGTGATAGCTTGCCCCTGCTGACTATAGGCCACAACAATTTTGGCAAAGCGTTCTTTCAAATCCATTAAATCGGTAGCCAGGCAGAGGGCGGCCATAACTTCGGAAGCCACCGAGATGTCGAAACCTGATTCCCGTGGAACCCCATTGATTCTCCCCCCCAGGCCCAGCACAACATTTCTGAGAACCCTTTCATTCAAATCCATTACCCGGCGCCAGACGATTTGGCGAGAATCAATATCCAACTCATTACCCTGGTGCAAGTGGTTGTCCATCAGGGCTGCCAGCAGATTGTGGGCTGTAGTCACAGCATGGATATCCCCCGTAAAGTGAAGATTGATATCTTCCATAGGTACCACTTGGGCATAACCACCCCCGGTAGCACCGCCCTTGATTCCGAAAACGGGACCCAAAGAGGGCTCGCGCAGGGCTACAATAGCTTTCTTCCCAATTTTATTGAGAGCCTGTCCCAAGCCAATAGTAGTTGTTGTCTTGCCTTCCCCTGCCGGGGTAGGGCTAATAGCGGTAACCAGTACCAGTTTCCCCTGTGGCTTGTCTTCTATTCTCTTCATAATATCAAGAGAAATTTTGGCCTTATAGGACCCGTAAAGTTCCAGTTCGTTTGGTTCGATACCAATCCTGGCAGCAATCTCCGTAATAGGCTGCATTTTTGCGCTTTGGGCTATTTCCACATCAGTTTTCATCAAATACTTCCCCCATTACCACATTTTTTGATTATTCTTGCCAAAAACAATTTTATAGTATTTTTTCGCTCAGGGCAAATATATAGTGATTTTGTTCCGCTGCGTATAGCCTTCAAAATTATTGCCTATAAGGGAATTATTATGATAGAATAATGATATAATAATTCAGGAGGCGATTTCTGTGATTATAAAAGCTTCTACATCTCTACGAAATGACTATGCTACGATTTCTGACTTGGCCCATAGAGAGGAAGAACCGATATATATAACAAAAAACGGTGAAGGTGATTTAGTCGTTATGAGCATTGAAGCCTTTGAGCGGCGCGAAGAAACATTGAAGCTACGCGCTAGACTGGAGGCTGCAGAAAGATCGCGTCTGGCGGGAGATGCCACCTATACGATAGAAGAATCCAGAAAGCGTTTGGAGGCGATCTATAACCGTGAGGACGCATAAGCTGAAAATCTTAACATCAGCACAGAGGGAACTGGAGGAAATCGCTCTTGTCCATTTAGGGCTTGTCGGCCCTGATTCAGCACGAAATATCACTGATAAAATTCTTGAATCTTTGGAACGACTCAAGACTTTCCCACTTTCCGGTTCAATTCCGAGGGACCGGGTTATTCGTGAGGCGGGATACCGCTATGTTATATCTGGGAAGTATATAGGTGTTTATAGACTTATTGGCAACACCGTATTTGTATACCACATCGTACACGGAGCAACAGACTACCCCCGTCTGCTTAAAGATTGAATACCCCTGAGTAATTGGAATTCTCCACAAAAACGCGCCCCACTCGTTAATGCTACGCTACACCAACAAATTGCTCCACAATTTTTTCGCTGCTAAATATTAGCGGAAGAGCAGGTTGCATATATACACCGAAGCTAGAAAACCGCTTATATCAGCAGTTAGACCAGTCAGGAGAGCATAACGGTATTTCTTAATCCCTACCGAACCGAAGTATACCGTCAAAACAAAGAAAGTAGTATCAGTAGTTCCCTGCATAACTGAAGCCAGTCGACCAATATGGGAATCCGGACCATATATTTTCATAATTTCCGTAGACATTCCCAGAACAGCACTGCCGGAAAGGGGACGCATTACAGCCAGAGGAAGGATTTCAGAAGGAGCGCCAATGAGGGCGGTCAAGGGGGCAACAGCCCGACTGAGGTAGTCCATAGCACCGGAAGCACGAAAAACAGAAATAGCCACCATCATTCCCACCAAAAAAGGTATTATTTTAACTGCCGTATAAAAGCCCTGTTCCGCACCTTCTACAAAGCTTTCATAAACGGGAACTTTTTTAAGCATGCCATAAAGGGGCACAGCTAAAAGAAGAAAAGGGATGGCCCATTTGGATATCAGGGTGAGAATGCTTAAAAGCACTTAGCCTTTACCCCCCCAGGGACTGCGCGTACGAAACCAATAATCCAGGCTAACGGCCAAAAGCATGGCAATACTGGTAGCAAAAATACAAGCCCCCACTATTTCTGTAGGATTGGTCGATCCCAAAGATACCCTGACCCCAATAATTGTGGCCGGAATAAGGGTTATACATGAGGTATTTAAAGCCAAAAAGGTGCACATAGCAGTGGAGGCTTCTGAAGAATCAGAATTTAGCTTTTGCATTTCCTGCATAGCCCGCATACCAAAAGGAGTAGCAGCATTGCCCAAACCTAAAATATTAGCGCTCAAATTCAGTATTATAGCCCCCAAAGCCGGGTGTTCCGGAGGAATGCTAGGGAATAAGCGCAACATCAAAGGTTTCATTAAGCGGGCCAGGGCCTGTATCAATCCTCCCTTTTCAGCTATCTTCATAATGCCTAACCACAGAGCCATTATACCCACCAGGTCGATACATATTTTGACCGCCCCCTGGGCAGCAGAAAGAGCAGCTTCGCTTACCACTTCTATATTACCGTTAAGAGCAGCCACTATGATTCCTGAAGCCAGCAACAGAAACCAAACAATATTCAGCAAATCTACCATCCCCTCAAACACTGCTGTTCTTTTTGAAGAGTATGATTTTGCTGAATAAATTAGAACTTGCCCTTACTGTCACCAGAGCAAATGCTAAAACTACTTAAATCTCGGAAAATTTATTCTTTTTCTTAAACAATCCTTCCATTTTATCTATAATCTGAGGAGCCAGGTCTATAACCCGTTCCGCCAGGTGATTGCCAGTAACCGATAAGAGCCGTACATCATTCATTCTTACTACCAAAAAACCCATGGGCCGCACTGATACACCCGCGCCACTGCCGCCCGCGAAAGGCAATTCTGTATTTTTTGATGTTGCTGTTAATTCGTATTCGCCTCCACCTGCGGCAAAACCACAAGCAACCTGGGAGATGGGAATGATGACCGTACCATCATTGGTCTCCACCGGATCTCCAACCACCGTGTTTACATCCACCATATCCTTAATGCTCTGCATGGCTGTCTGCATAAGGCTTTCAATAGGGTGGTTCTGCTTTTTGTCCTGTAATTCCATGCTTATACCCCCATCATTGATTTAAGAAATGCCAAGACTCTGCGCCCTTTAAAAGAAGCTCTTTTTCTTTTTGCTCTGTCCTTCTCAATTAAGCTATGCAGCAGCAGTCTGACAACTATAATCATAATATGTACTGTTCGCATCTTTACTATGCAGCCCAAGTGGCTGGCGAACTTTATTTCCGAAAAATCCGGCTGCACTTCAATTTTTATTTCCTCCAAACGACTGCGTGCGCTGATAAGGCCAATAAAACTTCCTTTTATAGCCCATAAGCCACCAGTACAAATAGCGGTATCCATAGCATTTTCCAATCCAATAATAGTTTTCCATTCCAGTTTTTCAATCTGGAGTTTTTTATGGCCGGCTAGAACTACATCAAATATACCGATGCGAGAGAAATACCCTGATTCATCATATTGCTGCAGGTCAGAAATAAAGAGAGCAGCTTTTTTACAGATATCTTCCACAGAGAGCTTAAGCTGGCTATCAAAGCGGTAGTGAAGGCTTTGGCGGAAGGGCTGGAAAAGAGGTTTTAATTGAATCAGCAGTTTTTTGCTTTTATCATTGCTTTTGTTTTCAGCAGGTAGTAGTTCAATAAGTATTTCAACCTTTAGATATATTAATAAAATCAAAGCTAGTCCCAGAGCAAATAATAACAAACAGATGTACAAGGCCAGCATTTCTTCAAGTCTCCTGTTTTTCCATATTATTCCCCAGCTTGAAGGCCTTATGCATTACTGTTTATTTGGATTATGTTTTAGTTCCTCAATAAGCTTTTCTACACTGGAAATAACCTTATATATCTCATCATCTATCTTCATATTGGGTCGACCCATGCGGAAAAAAGGACAGTGTAAATTGTAATCACTAATCTTTTTATCAATCCTTTGCAGAGTGAAGCGGCTTTCCGAATAGAAATGAGCCTTTTTACTCTCAAATCTCCGTTCTGCTGGCGAACTATGTCCCTGGGAATAGAATATGGCAGTATAACGCTTAAAATATTCTACTTCCTTCCAGAATTTATCTATTTCATGGTCAATTTCTTTACCCAGTTCAATCCAATATGGAGCAAAATCATTATCTTTTAAAATTTTAAAGGTCATACGCAATTCCGGGGGCTCAAAAGGGTTCTCCTCCAAAGAAATAGGCTTTCCACTTCCTTCCAGGTTGTTGAATTCCCCACGCTCCTGAGCTTTGCGAATCTGGTTTTCTACCAGGTCCTGTGTACTGCTCATATAGCGAGCCAATCTCTTTCCCTGTTGGGCCTTAATTTTTATCTCTTCCTCAATAGACCTTTCCGCCACCGGCTAATCCTCCTTTAAAACTGAAAAACCCGTTTTGGTAGCATTGGCTTGCCAATTTTCCTTTTTAAAACAACTACAATTCTTCTAAATCGGGCAGTTCTTTGAGGTTGGTCAGGCCAAACACCTTTAAGAACTCCTCCGTAGTAGCATAAAGAATTGGTTTCCCCAGTACCGCCTTATGCCCCGCTTCTTGAATCAGACCTTTTTCCAATAAAGTATTGACTATTCTATCACTCTTGACTCCCCGTATCTGCTCTATTTCCAGGCGGGTTACCGGTTGGCGGTAAGCCACAATTGCCAGGGTATCCAGAGCAGCAGCCGATAGACGCTTTTTTTGCGGTTTCTCCATGCGGGCAAGTATGTCTGAATAGGCCGGGCGCGTACAGAGCATATAGCCGCCATCAAGCTCAACTATCTGCAGCCCGCTTCTTATATTATTATTATACTCCAGAATCATTTCCTGCAATATTTCTTTTAATTCTAGCAGAGGGATATCCAGTATTTCCACAAGTTCATCCATTCCCACCCGACCGGCACGAACGAAAAGAACTGCTTCCACCGCAGCTTTAATCTGATCCCGCATCAACATTTAGACCGCCACCTGTAAGCGTATTTTTATTTCCCCAAAGCTTTGATCCTGAATAGCTTCCACCCTTTGTAAGCGGATTAATTCGAGTAAAGCCAAAAAAAAGGCCAGGGCTTCCCTGAGACTAATAACTCCCTGGAAAAGATCTTGTAAGACCAGCCCGGCGTTTCCTTGTTCCAAGCGTTCTACTATCTCTTCCATTTTTTCGCTGATATTCACATCTCCCTGGGGAAGCTTGAATTTCTCTTCCTGTTCAGGTAAGTCCCGCAGCAGAGACTGAAAAGAGCGCCACAATTGAGCTGCATCCCCAACCAGTTCCTCAATTCCTGAGATTTCGTCCTCGCTATCACGAAAGAATACCCGGGGAAAGTCTCCATTATGGTATGACAGTAAATACTCGGCCAGCTTTTTATACTTTTTGTAGTCCAACAAGCGCTGCACCAACTCGGCCCGGGGATCAGAATCTTCTTCTTCGTTCAATTCCGCTCTGCTGGGCAGCAACATCCGCGATTTCAGATTCAACAGATAAGTAGCCATTATTAGGAAATCGCCCATCTGTTCCAGGTTAAGCTCTCCTGTTTGCTGCAGGTATTCCATATACTGGTCAGTTATGGTAGCTATAGGTATATCATATATTTCCAGCTGTTGCTCTTCAAGCAGATAAAGAAGCAAGTCCATAGGTCCATGAAAAGATTCCAAATCTACTATATAATTCATATATTCCTCCTGAGATCAAGCTTACGGAGTAGCCTTAGAATACAATGGCATATAAAAGCGTATTCAGGAAACTGGCCAAAGGCAAGAAAATATAAGCTGCAGCTCCGGTTATAATAAGTAACAAGAGTATCAATGGCCCATAAGGTTCCAGGGAATAAAACATTTCCGCCCCGGAATCCGGCAGTAAGCCGGCTACTATCTTGGAGCCATCCAGAGGTGGCAAGGGTATCAAGTTAAAAGCCGCCAGAATCAAGTTAATATAAATCAAAGGGTGAATTAGATTTATGGTCATTATAGCCCATTCCTGTCCTTGAAACGGAAGCAGGTACTTGTAAGCCAGCATGCCCAGAAAAGCTAAGAGAATATTCATGCCCGGTCCCGCCAGCGAAACCAGCATCATACCTTGTTTGGGGCTTACATTCTTAAAATTATAGGGGTTTACCTGTACCGGTTTGGCCCAGCCAAAGTGAAATAGGATAAGCATAAAAAATCCTATCCAATCAATATGAGGCAAAGGATTAAGGGTCAGTCTTCCCTGGTAATAGGGGGTGCTGTCACCCAAAATATCGGCTACCTTGCCATGAGCATACTCATGGAAGGTCAAGGCAATCATTATAGCTGGCAATGCTATTAACATTTCACTCAGCGATTGGATCATTATTAAACTTCCCTTCTAATATCCATTTTTTCACCATTTGAAGCTCTTCCTCACGGTTTTTTATTACTCCATTGAGTTTCTGCCGGTATAATTCATCAAAGATAAAACGGAATTCAGGCCCTTGCTTTAGTCCCATCTCCTTAAGGTCAAAGCCATTTATTTCTACTTTTACCTGCTCCTTAAGGTCCAGGTAATTGACGAGTTTTTCCCAAAGCAGTTCATCCTTGATGGACAAGAGTAACAAAACCATACTTTCATTGCTCCAACCATCCAGCCTTTGATCCATATCAGCCGGTAGGGTATCACGATTCTCCCGCAGATATTCTACTACCTGCGGTACTTTCCAGGATTCCTGTATGGCTTTACGGGCATAATTGTCTAAATGGAAGCGCTTTATGATTTGGGTTACCAGTTCTTCATCCAAACCTGTCAGCAAAAGCATTAAATAAACCAGCCAACCCTTAATGTTTTTCCCATAATAACGCTCCTCCCACCAGGTGATAATGATGGGGGTTCTCTTAATCATGGTCCGGCTTACTTTATTAAGGTCTATTTCCGGAATCATATACTCCCATACCCCGATTTCCATAATACGATCCAGGGCCGGAAGGGGGTCTATCTCGCTGAGTAAGAGCATCAATTCCTGTATAATCCGCTTGTAGCTAAGTTTACCCAGTAGTCTTCGCTCTATGGCATCCTTGGCAAAGCGCAGGGTATCATCCTCAATAGTAAATTTATAACGCTGCTCAAAACGGATGGCTCTTATTATTCGCGTCGGGTCTTCCACAAAACTCAAATTGTATAAAATGCGGATAAGGCCTTTTTCCAGATCTTTTTGCCCGCCAAAATAATCAATCAGGTCCCCAAAACTATCCGGATTCAAGGCTATAGCCAGAGTATTAATGGTAAAATCGCGTCGATACATATCCTCCCTAATAGAAGCCTTTTCCACCTTGGGTAGAGCAGCAGGAAACTCGTAGTATTCAGTTCGAGCAGTCGCTATATCTATTTTCGTGCCATCCGGCAGTATGAGTGCTGCAGTACGAAAGCGCTGGTGAATTCTCGCTTTCCCCCCCAGATGCTGGGCCATTTTTCTGGCTAGTTCTTCCCCATCTCCTTCTACTACCAGATCAACATCAAAATTGGGTACACGCAAGAAAAAGTCACGAACAAAACCACCCACACAGTATACCCGGCTGCCAATAGATTCAGCCATTTCACCGGCCAGGCGCAGGGTAGCAATAAGCCGGGAAGGCATTCGTTCCTGCATAATGGCCAGGCAGTTCTGGTTTTCCTCCCCGGAGAAAGAATAGAGGACTTCGTGATCCTCGGGGTAATCATCACCATGCAGAGTTCTCAATATGTCTGTACGAGATACTATTCCCATCAATCTATTATTATCAGTAACCGGCAGCCTGCCCACATCATATTCTACCATCATCCGTTGTATTTCACCCACCGGGGTATCCGAAGTTACGGAAAGAACTCCACTGCTCATAAAGCCTTTTACCGGGGCGTGACCCAGTTCATGAATTTCGGCTTTGTCCACATCCCGGCGGGATATTACACCAATCATCTTCTCCCCTTCAACAACTGGCATTCCCGTATGCCCATAACGCAGCATGATACGACCAGCTTCCTCCATACTTATGTTTTGGGGAATAGTTTTTACCGGGGTTGACATTATATCACGAGCTAATAAACCTGGCTGAACGGCTTTCTCCAACTCGGCCATGATAATCTTCCGCACTTCATTCGGGCTTTTTCCCTTTACAACCGCAGATGCCGCCCGGTCATGTCCCCTACCGCCAAGCTTTCTTAAAACCTCGTTAACCTTCACATTATTACTTCGGCTGCGACCGACTACATTTACCTTACCCTGCATTAGAGCCACAGCAAAGGCTACATCGCAGTTTTCTATTTCGAGCAAACGGTAAGTTACCGTATCTAAACCAGGGATAAATTCGTTGCTGTCCCACAGTGTTATTACTACATCAATATTTTTAATTAAATAGTGCTGGGAGGAATTGAGTAAGACATGCAACAACTCCCTTTGTTCGCCGGAAAACGGCTGATCCATAAAGTTGGCCACCACCGATAGATTTGCTCCCCGGCTCAAGAGATGAGCTGCTGCTGATATATCTCTAGGAGTGGTCGAGTTGAATAAAAGACTACCGGTGTCTTCATAGATACCCAGGGCCAAAATAGTAGCGTCAAAGGCACTCAGCTTAATATCGCGCTCCATAATCTTCTCCACCAGAAGGGTAGTGACAGCGCCTACTTGTTCCACTTCTTTGATACTGGCCGGCAAATCATCAAGCGACGGTGGATGGTGGTCGTAAACATAAAATTCCATACCTTCTTGCGAAGCCAGTTCTTTCAGATGCCCTAATCGATTAGCGCTGGCAGTATCTACCACTATCATCCTTTTAACCTGTTTTAAATCTATTTCCTTGGGATACTTGATAGAAAAAAGGTCTTTGTACAGGGCCATAAACTGCCGTATGTTTTTCGAAAGTGTTCCAGAAAATACCTTTACTGCGCCCGGATAAAGTTTACCCGCAGCCACCATGGACGCCAGGCCATCAAAATCCAGGGCATTATGTGATGTTATTATTTCCACAATAGTACTCCTCTGCTTAAGATAACTGCATTATATCATACCTGGATAAGCTTGCAGAGTTATGCGCTCAGAAGTAGAAAAGCTATTGTTTTTAATCCACAACTTTCCTATAATTATGGGCAAGCATTTTTTTCGGCAGGGGGTTACTGGGAAAGTGTATGAGAAAATAGAAAAGTATAGTGTTGAACCGGTTTTTAATAGCGGCTTTGAAGTCAAGGGGCAATGGAAAGATGATCTGCACAATATTTATTGCCGTCTGGTTTTTGATTTTAACAGCTTTAAAATTATTGAGGCTGAAGCCTGGGCTGAGAGTACCCCTTTTCCCATCTGTCCACAGGGATTAAAGAGTATTTCCAACATTGTGGGAAGCACCGTGGGTCCTGGATTTAACCGCATAGTCACAGAGAATATCATGGGGAAAGAGGGTTGTGTTCATCTAGGCGAGCTGGTCATGAACTCGGTAAAAGCTCTGGTGCAGGCTGCTTCCCGTGATAAGCCGGAATGGGTGGAAACAGCGGACTATACCCAGCGTTGGAATGATTGGATAAGGATGTACCAGGATCAGTGCATATTCTTTTCCCAGCCGGGTGTCTTCGAAAACTCCCAGGAAGAAATCCAGACAGCCTTCAGGAGCAAGAAATAGCATGAGCAGATGACGGAAAGCGGAAGGCGGATGACGGAAGGATGACTCACTGCAAAAACCCCTCTTAATGCAGAAGGGTTGCATAAATATACATAGGTACGGTTCTACTGATATATATTAAAGGGACAGATAAGGTCTTTGCTCACAAAACAAACGAAATGTCCCCCCATCCCCTTCCCTAATCCCGCTCCAACCTTTCCGGGATAAGGTCGTTACGCAATAAATCCTCATAGTTCTCTCGTTTTATAATCAGATCCGCCTGACCTTGCTTGACCAGAACCATAGCTGGCCGGGGCAGGCGATTATAGTTGCTGGACATGCTATAGTTGTAGGCACCAGTAGCCAGAACCGCCAGTATATCTCCTGCCTCCACCCAGGGTAGCTCTATATCCCAAATTAACATATCCCCGGATTCACAGCATTTACCAGCAATAGATACTGTTTCTACAGGTTTTTCTTCCGCTTTATTGGCCAGCAGGGCCTGGTATTTGGCTGCATAAAGAGCCGGACGGGGATTATCGGTCATCCCCCCATCAACAGCCACATATTTGCGTATCCCCTTAACTTCTTTGCATGAACCGAGCGTATACAGGGTCAATCCAGCCGGGCCAGCAATAGCTCTCCCGGGTTCAACAATAATACGAGGTACTTTAAGTCCATGCTGCCGGGCTTTTTCCTGGACTACCGGCATAACCGCCTTAGCCCATTCTTCCGCTTTACGGGGTTCATCTCCAGCAACATAGTAAATACCCAGACCCCCTCCCAAATTCAGTTCCTCCAACTGGCATCCACTTGTTTTCTTTATTTCCGCCCAAAAATCCATCATTATGGAACTGGTATATTGAAAGGATTGCATGGCAAATATTTGAGAACCAATATGACAATGTAGGCCAACTAGCTTAATTCCAGGCATGGATAAGGCCTTTTTGACCCCTTCCAGAGCCTGCCCATCAGTAAGAGTAAAACCAAACTTGGAGTCAATCTGCCCGGTTTGAATATATTCATGGGTATGGGCCTCAACTCCGGGAGTAACCCGCAAGAGTATCTCCTGTTGATAGTTCTCCTCAGTACAAAGCTGGTTTAAAAGTTCCAATTCATAAAAATTATCCACTACTATCCGGGCTACCCCGGCACAGATAGCCATTCGCAATTCTTCCGGGCTCTTGTTGTTACCATGGAAATAAACTTTTTGCATGGGAAAGCCAGCTTTTAATGCCGTAAAAAGTTCGCCTCCGGAAACCACATCCAGACCCAGGCCCTCTTGCTCCACTATCCTATAAATAGCCATGGTAGCAAGGGTCTTACTGGCATATAGCACCTGGGAATTACCATAGAGCGAGAAAGCTTGCTTTATATTCCGGCAATTTCGCCGGAATCCCTCCTCATCTAGGATCCACAGGGGGGTGCCAAATTTACGGGCCAGATCCACTGTATCCATCCCGCCGATTTCCAAATGACCCTGGTTATTTATCTTCATGGTTCCCGTCAAATACAACTTCTTCACACCTCTCCAGACAATAATAAATTGTGGTCATCTTATCATTTAAGCCTGGGGAGCGTCAACAGCCAGCGGTCTAGAATACATTATACAAGGATTTATCACCTATTCCCTGCCATCAGCCATTAGATCTCCTTCTTTTCCTCGTCATCTTTTTGCTGTCGTTTTAATCTGTCAATCTCCGCCAGCAATTTCTTATTGCTCACGGTAAGTTCCCTGATTCTACTGGCAATCTGGAAATAGCGTACACTGTCCAGGAGAAAAGTAAGTAAAGCCCCGCTACACAAAGCCAGTAATATAACCAGGGCCAGCGAAATTTCCGGTGAAACCCAGTTCAAAAAATGCACTTCGACCATAGCGGTATTTTGGAAAATAAACACCCCGGTTAAGATAGCGATAATCAGAGCAATAAACAAATACGCGCGCATATATCCCCCTCCCTTTTCCATTTATTTCACAATTTTCCAACACACAGTATACAAAGCCTAAGAAACTATTTAGCAAGAAAAGTGAGGAGTGAGGGGTAAGGGGTGAGGGGTTTAATTCATTTCCTACTACATCTTGCTATTTAAGCGCTTACTACCTCACTTTTCATCAGCACTCAAGCAAATTACTTTGAGTTAAATAGATATAACTGACACTGAGCGCCAGACCATGGGTAGTTAGTAAACAAATAAGTGATTCCATGCTTGTATTTTCATGAATCGGGTAGGAGGCTACCCATTAATTGAGTAGCCGACCTCCCACACCACCGTACGTACCGTTCGGTATACGGCGGTTCCAAAGTTTACACACTACTTCGCAGAGTAGCATTCCATCAAACTG
>Ga0123330_1003381_pt1 | contig 13253 bp, 12 predicted proteins | sample BioC13SIPDNA_2_FD_89704 | JGI IMG/M metagenome (GOLD analysis project Ga0123330, IMG submission 89704) | Anaerobic biogas reactor microbial communites from Washington, USA - Biogas_R2_A C13 SIP DNA | ecosystem: Engineered > Bioreactor > Anaerobic > Unclassified | place: Washington, USA... | reverse complement strand
ATTTTAGATGAACTAATGCGCATATCTTGCCCATTTGAATTAATCCACGTATAATTTAACCAGGTACTTCCATCTTTGCACGTTCCTACTTATGCCAGGAGGGCATTCACCATGCGCAACACAGCCAAATTCTTCCTTGTTTGTTTGGTATTAATTTTTATATTGTCCTTTCTTCCGGCATCAAGTGAGGTAAGAGCAGAGCGAGTAACATTTATTGTTAACACAACAGGAGATGGCCTTACATATGTTGATGTAGATCTAACAGATGATCAATGCAGAACTCAATTTGGTAACTGCAGTTTACGAGCAGCCATTCAACAATCTCACCCTGATTACATGGATGCAGGAGTATCAATTGGGTTTGATCTTCCGTATCCCTACAAAATAACATTAGCGAGCTCTTTGCCTTACATATATGCAAACATTGAAAACAACAATACTTATAGGGTAACTATTGATGGTAATAATTATCTGGGGTTAATGTTTTTCGGGTTACAAAGCACTACAATTAGTGGCCTACAACTTCAAAATTTTGCAGTAACAGCGATATATGATTACCTGATGGGTAATGACGTGATTACTAACAATGTAATAATTAACAATAGATCTGTTGGAATTTCAGTTTGGGCAATTGCAGACGATCCCGGGATTTTGACTATCACGAATAACTACATTGGGTATGACCCAATGAATGGGTCTGCAGGCAACGCAAGCCATGGCATTGATATTAATATTGACTCTGGGGATCATAGTGGATCTACTGTGTTCATCGGGGAAGGCAATATTTTAACGGGAAATACAATATCAGGAAATGGTGGATCAGGCATACGTGTAAACAACGAAAATAACTCGCAAGTAGTCATTAAGGGAAATTACATTGGTACATCAGATATGGGTACGATAGCGGTTGGAAACCGTTCAGATGGCATTTATGTTCCTAAAAGTTTGGGTTCTCTGATCATTGGAGGCGATGGGCAAGGAAATTTAATCTCAGGAAATCTAGATAATGGGATTGATATTTATGAGTCCACATCGCAAACCCTTATACAAGGGAATTATCTGAGCACAAATGTAGATCAGGATAGTTACTTGCCTAACAATGGCATTGACATTAAAGCATTTGATAGTTCTTACATAACAATTGGTGGTGCAACAAAAAATCTTGGTAATGTAATTTTGCAAGGGTTAAAAATTACAAAAAATCAGTATCAAAATTCCAATGTAGTCATTAAAAATAATTTTGTTGGATTGACCAGAACAGGTTTTATTCGTCCAACTTTTTCTACAACTGCAGGGATTGAAGTAAATAATATAGTTGGTGTTTCTGAAATTTCTTTCAACGAAATAACAGGTTTCAGAAAAGGAATAATTGTAGGAACAAATTCGAACGTACCAATTTTAAATAATCAAATTTACAACAATTCTGTTATGGGAATTGATTTAAATAATGACGGAGTAACAGATAATGACAATCCTCCTGATGCAGATACCGGACCAAACGGTTTACAAAATTTCCCAATAATTTCAAATGTTGAGGTAACAGAAATTGGAACTGCCAAACAGGTCATGTTTGATCTGACACTAGGATCAACTCCCTACACTTATTACCGTATACAAGTTTTTAGCAGTCCGTTTTGCAGCCCCAGCGGTTATGGTGAAGGCAAACAGATCTTATCAATTAATCCAGATCCATTTCTTATTAGAACCGGTTCTGATGGTTATTATGAATTTAATGAATTATTAGCTTTCTACCCATCTAGCATCATTGGTCCCTGCCTAACAGCAACTGCAACTATGTTGGAAGATACAACCTTTAAACCAATCGCCACGAGCGAGTTCTCGCAAGGTGTGATGGCCTGGGAGCCGGAATTTATGCTTTTCTTGCCATTGATCTTGAAATAAACTTGCTTAAATAAACAAAGGCTGGCGATGTTACAAATGCCAGCCTTTTTATGTGCTTAAATCTGATAATCAATCATCTTTTCTTCCCAGCCTTGATCTCAACTCCACCAACCGCACCTGGTTTTCATAGGGCAAGATAAATAATTGCCACTCCAATTTACTGATCGGCTCAGGGCTCTTTTCCTGCATGCTCTCAAAGCGCACCAGGCGTTCCTGAAGCTTCTCACAAACATAGGCTTCGCAGTAAGCACAATTCACCAACCCTCGCGCAACCACGCAGGGACGCACCGGGCAGCCTATATCAAGCGTCTCATCAGCGTCTGATAAGCATCCCGGGCATTTAATCTTTTCGGGCGGGACGCGGAAGCCGAAGAACTTGAACCAGCCATCGGATATAAGCTGGGCGTTTTCAGGGTGGGCTTGGATGTTGGGCTGGTACGCCAAGCATAGGTCACAGCGGTAGCCACAGCGGGAAAGAATTTCGCTCATAATTGCTCCTCCAGGATCGATTGGATAAATGCCGCTTTACCCTCCGTGTAAGCTTCGCGGTCGTTTGGGTAACGGGCGGCCAGCTCATGCTTAAGTTGGCAGTAAGCCTGCAAGGTCTCTGGGTGCCTGCGCAGGTGCTCCCTGAAGCGCAGCATGTTGACCCAGTTGGGGTGTTCCGGCGTGCTCATGTGCAGGTGAAACAGGCAGGCTGGCTCCCCACGCTGGAAGTAATGCCGGCCGGGGATGCCGTTCTCGCCCTTATAGGTATAGCCCAGCCCCGCCAGCAGTGGTACGCACTCAGCCACTTTGCCCTCGTCGCTGATGCTGACGGCGATGTCAATGATCGGCTTAGCCTCACAGCCAGGCACAGCCGTGCTGCCTACGTGCTGGATGTCCAAGATCAACGCGCCAATCAATTCGCGCAGGTGCGCCGCTTCCAGGGCATACTGCGCCGGCCAGTCAGGGTCGTAAGCCACCACTCGCAACAGGCCTTTTTCTAGTCCATGCATGGGGTAATTTTAATCCTGAACTAAAAAACAGTGAAGTCTATTCTTTTCTTGATCACTCGTCATCAAGATAATAAAACCCCAGTCCAGAGGACGTTACAAAATACCGCTTTTCCAATCCTACACAGCATATAACCTGAAGTTCGATTTCACCTTATGACTCAAATTGTCGTATTACCTATAAAGAACAGTTGAAAGAAAAACATTACTTCTTGTTGAATAACCATTTAAGAAATCCTCACCGGTTTTGTCATATATTTCTGGGTATAATTTTCCGTTATAATTCAGCCTTAGAAGAGGTATGTATAGTGAAGAAAATCAATTACAAACTATTCATTGGCATCGGCATCATCCTGGCAGCCCTGCTGTACTTGCTGATCTCTTCCACGCTGACCCAGTCTCAGTACTTCCTGACCGTAGATGAGCTGCTTAATCAAAAAGAGAACTATATCAACCAAAACGTGCGCATGTCTGGGGTGGTGTTAGGTGAGACCATCCAGTACGACCCGCAAGCCCTACAGCTGCGCTTCAGCGTGGCGCACATCCCCGGGGATCATAAGCTGATTACCGAGCTGGGCGGCATGGCCTTTGTGCTGAACCAAGCTGCCAACGACCCCACCCTACCGCGTCTTGAAATCGTTTACGAAGGGGCTCGGCCAGACCTACTCAAGCACGAAGCCCAAGCCATCATGACCGGCGCGCTGGATGAGGATGGCCTTTTCCACGCCTCCGAGCTGCTACTGAAGTGCCCCAGCAAGTACGAGGCGCAGCTGCCTGAACAAAGCCAATAAACTAAAAAACTAACCTGGGAGCGTTTATGGTCTGGTTTGGACTTATCACATTTGCAATCGCCGTTCTGCTCTTGCTGGCGGCCCTTGTTTTCACAATCATTGCCCTTGCCCGGCGCAATACCCTGTTGACAGGCCACGTGCACCGGCTGATGCAAGCAGCCTTCGCCGCGCACTCGCTCTCGTTGTTAAGCTTATGGGTTTTGCTGATCAGCGGCAACAACAGCGTGGCATACGTCAACGCGGTCACCAACCCGGATATGCCCCTGCTGCTGAAGTTCACCGCCCTTTGGGGCGGGCAGGCTGGCTCGCTCTTCTTTTGGGGCTGGGTGCTGCATGCCTGCACCTTTATTGCCCAGCTTCGCCCAAAAGAGGAAACCCCGCTCTGGGCAGTTTTAGCTGAAAACCTGGTGATATTGTTCTTTGTGGCGCTTTCGCTATTGGTCGAAAACCCCTTTGCGCGCATCTGGCAGTTGAGCGATGGCAGCCTGTTCGTGGCGCTGTTTACTCCCCAGGCCGGCGCGCAGCCTTACACCCTTCTGCGCGGGGTCGGGCTCAACCCGCTCCTGCGCCATCCCGGCATGATCATCCACCCGCCCATCCTCTATCTTGGCTATGCAGCCTTCCTGGTGCCCTTTGGGGAGGCAATTGCCTTCCTGGTAGCGCCGCTCTCCAAACCCGCCGCCAGCCAGCGCAGCCAAACCTGGCTTGTAAGCGCCTGGATCTTTCTCTCCGCTGGCATCGCCCTGGGCAGCTGGTGGTCGTATGACGTTTTGGGCTGGGGCGGCTATTGGGGCTGGGACCCGGTCGAGGTCGGCTCGCTCTTGCCCTGGCTGAGCGCTACCGCTTTATTGCATACCTCACAGGCAGACCGCCGTTACGCCTCCTCGAAAAGGTTCCACCTATCCCTGGTCTTGCTGAGCTTTTTACTGGTGCTCTTCAGCGTGTTTATCACCCGCGCGGGCGTTTTAGCCTCCGTGCACGCCTTTGGCGAAAGCCAGATAGCCATACCGATGGCAATTTTTATGGGTTTGATGCTCATAAGCAGCATTGTCCTGCTAGCCCGGCGCTGGAAGGGCCTACGCTCTGGTCACGAGATCAGCGCTTTCTTCAACCGTGAAGCCCTGATCCTCTACACCAACCTGGTGCTTTTAGCCCTGGTGGTGATCTGCCTATGGGGCATCCTCTTCCCCCTGCTTAGCAGCAGCCTGCAGGGGCAACAGCTGGTGATGGATGCGGCTTACTTCTCGCGCGGCACCGCCCCTTTGTTCATCCTATTAGTCTTCCTGCTGGCGATCTGCCCGCAAATTGGTTGGCAGGTCAATTCCTTTAAAAAGCTGGGGCTGAAGTTCATCTTCCCGATCCTAGCTGCGGTGGGGCTGACCGTTTTGGTCTACCTTTCCGGCATTCAGCAGTGGACCGCGCTGCTCGGCTTTGGCTTAGTTTTTCTGGGTATCATCACCTTGCTGACCCTGACCCTGCGCGAGCTGGCAGCCGAGCGCTTTAGGGGTATAAAAGCCTATTTCAAAAAGCATCAGCGCCACTATGGCGCTTACCTGGTGCACCTGGGCATCTTGCTGATTGCGCTGGGCATCACCGGCATGGAAACCATGCAGGTTGAAACGCAAAAGACTATCACTTTTGGCGAACGGCTGAGCCTGGGTACTTACGAAGTGGAACTGGTAAAGATTGATAGAGAGATCATCAGCCCCGAGTATGAAAGCATCCGTGCTGAAACCATCCTCTACAAAGACGGGCAAGCGCTCGCGACCCTCTACCCAGGCCAGGATCACTACCCAGACCTTAACCAGCTGGTGGCCATCCCGGCCGTGCGGCATGGTTTGCTGCGCGATGTCTACGTGATTCTGCTTGACCAGCAAGCCATGCAGGGCTTCGGCAGCCTGCGCCTCTCGGTCAACCCCTTGGTAAACTGGTTGTGGATTGGCAGCTCTGCGCTGGTCTTGGGTGGACTGCTGGTAATGTTTACCTATACGAAGAAAGCACAAGACAAGTAGATGATTGAAGTCCGGCAGCTCACTAAACGCTTTGGGCATAAGACAGTCCTGGCTGGCTTAGACCTGCACGCCCCGCCTGGCAGCCTGGTCGCCCTGCTGGGGCAAAATGGCAGCGGCAAAACCACCCTGCTGCGCATCCTCAGCGGCTTGCTCAAGCCCAGCAGCGGGCAGGTCTTGCTGCAGGGCACCCCGCTGAACGAGATCAGCCAATCTGAACGCCAACACTGGGGGGTCGTCTTGCACCAGCCCCTGCTCTATGAACACCTTAGCGCAAGTGAGAACTTGCGCTTTTACGCCGACCTGTACGGCCTTCACCAGGCAGAACAACGTATCGCAGCCCTTCTAGAACAAGTCGGCCTAGAGCGTGTTGCCAGCAGCCTGGTGCGCACCTATTCGCGCGGCATGAAACAGCGCCTGGCGCTGGCACGTGCCCTGCTGCCCAAGCCGCAGCTACTACTGCTGGATGAGCCTTACAGCGGCCTCGACCAGGAATCGAGCCTGGCCTTCAACCAGCTCTTGCAGGAGGAACTAGCGCTTGGGCATACCGTCTTGATGACCACCCACGAGCTGGGTTATGCCCTGCAGGTGGCCACCCGCTTTGACCTGCTCGCCCGCGGGCGCATCGACGCCTCCCAGCCAGCCAACCAGCTCCGCCTGGACGGCCTGCAAGCCTGGTACCAGCAAACGCTCGAAAGCCTACAAGCCAACAAAGGCGGTACGGCATGAAAGCCTGGTTGAAAGCCCTGCGCGCACTGATCTGGAAAGACCTGCTGCATGAATGGCGCAGTCGTGAGATGCTGACTGCCATGCTGGCGTTTGCCGTGCTGGTCTTGTTCGTGTTCAATTACGCCATGGCGCTCAACCCAAAGGCACGTGCTGAGATCGCCCCAGGTATCATCTGGGTGGTGCTGATCTTTGCCGGTTCGTTGGGCTTGAACCGCTCCTTTACTGCCGAGCAAGACCAGGGCTGTTTTGACGGCCTGCTGCTGGCAGCGCCAGACCTCTCACTGATCTACCTGGCAAAGGCCATCAGTAACTTCCTGTTTATGCTGGCATTGGCGGTTTTCATCGTGCCCCTCTATTCGCTGCTGTACAACCAGTCCCTGTTCCTGCCAGGCTTATACCTGGTATTGGCCTTGGGGGCTTGGGGGTACAGCGCGGTCGGCACCCTGATCGCCAGTATGACCGTACAGACCCGCCTGCGCGACCTGCTCCTGCCAGTTTTGCTGTTCCCGCTCCTGATACCCTTGCTGATGGCTGTGGTCAAGGCTTCTTCGGCCATCTTGGCTGGCTTACCCTTGTCGGAGGTCCAAGTTTGGCTGAACCTGGTCGTGGTTTATGATATCATTTTCAGCACTGCTGCTTACCTGGTATTTGAATATGTTATTAAAGAATGAAACATTATTGTTAAGAGTCTTGAGCATCCTTTCAGTCCTGCTGGTCTTGGCTGCGCTGGCGGTGGTGTTGTTCCTGACCCCGCTCGAGCAGACCATGGGGGCAGTGCAGAAGGTGTTTTATTTTCACCTCAGCGCGGCCTGGGTGGGCATGCTGGCTTTCATTTTAGCCGCCCTGTTTGGCATATTTTACCTGCGCAAAGCTGACCTCAAGTGGGACCGTCTGGCAGCTGCCAGCGTGGAGATTGGTTTGCTGTTTACGGTGATTACCATCCTAAGCGGCATGATCTGGGCTCGCCCGATCTGGAACACTTGGTGGACCTGGGACCCGCGCCTGACGACCATCACCATCATGGCCTTCACCTACCTTGGCTACCTATTACTGCGCCGCAGCAGCGAAGAGCCTGAGAAGCGCGCGCGTTTCAGCGCCATTTACGCGGTTTTAGGTGTTTTGAGCGTACCGCTGACCTTTCTCTCCGCGCATCTGCTGCGCTCAATTCACCCGGTCATCTTCCTGGGCAGCAGCCCCGAGATGGCTATGAACCCAGCTATGTACCGTGCCCTGTTCCTGGGCTTGTTCAGCTTCAGCGTGCTGTACCTGGCCTTGCTGTGGCAGCGCGTCCGCCTGGGCAGGCTGCAGGAAGAAGTGGATAGTCTGCGGCAGCTTGAAAGCGAGGATTTTAGACCATGTTAGACACCCTGAATTACATGATCGCCGGATACCTGGTCATTTTCCTCATCTTGGGTGGCTACATCCTGCACCTGGTCCGCAAATCCCGCAAACTTAAGCAAGAAAAAGAACGTTTGGAAAATAAATCGTAGGTCACGTATGGTTGCGCCAGCAACCTACGTGACAATCACGTTGAAAACGAGACCGGTCATAATCGTCACTTCGTGACACGTCACGTTACAAACGTGCCAACAAAAATAAGTAGGTCATGTATGGTTGCGCTAGCAACCTACGTGACAAATCATGTTATCGTCACTGCGTGACACGTCACGTTACAAACGTGACCTACAAACTGGGTGTCGCTGCGAGCTTGCGTGGCAGTCTGTAGGTCATGTATGGTTGCGCTAGCAACCTACGTGACAAGTCATGTTGCAAACATGACCAGCACAATAATATCGTCACTGCGTGACACGTCACGTTACAAACGTGACCTACTTTATGAGATCGCTTCGTTCCTCCTTACAGGACGGTACCCAGTCGCGATGAAAAAAAGTCTGTATGTCACCTTACAATCGTGACCTACGACCTTCTATTCCCCCAACATCGTCCCGCCCAGCTGCAGCTCGTAAGAGGCTGGGGAGGCGTAATCCTGGCCTTCAAAATACAGGTTAAACACTCCCGTCTCGTGCAGGTCTTCCTCATGGTAAATCACGTAAGTCTCCTCGCAAGCCAACACGCCGCCTTCCTCATCATAAAGCGTGCCCACCGCCTTGATCTCGTCCCACAGCTGGCCGGCATAATTCTCAACTTGCCCAGAGAGGTGATACCAACCATGCTCTACCTCAAATGCCCCGCTGGGCTCAAAGATCTCCAACTCAACCGGCGGATCCTGGCTGGGCTCATAGCCTGCTATCGTGAACGTGTAGCTATCCCAGTCTACAGGCTCATAAGCAAACAGGTGAAAGCAGCTTTCCTGGCCTGGCTGCAGGCTTTCTAGGTATATCTCACCGCTAAACTGGCAGACCTGCTGGCCCTGCTTATCCAAGGCCACAATTTGAACCCGCACGCGTCGCATGGGTTCCGTCGTCGCATTGCGCACCTCGCCCACCACATGCAGATAGCTGCCATAATCACCGCTTTCAACATAGGCACGGTGGCTTTGCAATACCTGCACTGGTACAAAGTTGCTGACCAGCGGCAGGTAAACCAGGTGTTCCTGCGGATCGCTGATGGCTAGGCTTTGGCGCAAGTCTGGATGGTTTGCCACCCCAATGCCCACCACAACCGCCATCAAAAATATCACCAATCCCAGCGCGATTTTATACTTCAGTTTGATTGTCTGCATCCTGCACCTGCCTATTTGAACACCTGTGCCTGTTGCGGCACGTGAATTTATGGTTAACAGGATGCAATATCTATACCAAATGAATCCCCGTTTATTAGTGCGTCACCTTAAATGCCCCCAATTTGTGACTAAAGGCGTAACGCTACCCGCGCTCTCAGGGCACAACCTGCAGCGCCAGCTCTGCCATTTGCAAAAAGCCGCGTTCCCGCTGATCGTGGGTGGCAAATTCGAGGTTGGCCAAGCTGTCCGAGACGGTCAATATCGCCAGCGCATGGGCGTGAAACTTAGCCGCCAGGGTGTAGAGCCTATTGGTCTCCATTTCCACGGCTAAAACACCATAATCGCGCCACTTGTACCAGGCTTGCGGGTCGTCCTCATAAAAGACATCCGAAGATAGGATGCCACCCACCCGCACCGGGATGCCCTTTGACTGCGCAGCCTGGTAAGCCGCCAAGAGCAGCTTGAAATCTGCCGCAGGCGCGAAGTCACAGCCGTCAAAACGCAGGCGGTTAGCCTGGGCGTTGGTCGAGGCGGTCATGGCCAACAAGATATCGCCAATTTTTAGCTCAGGCTGGTAAGCGCCGCAGGTGCCCACCCGTACTAAGGTCTGCACCCCATAATCCTGCAGCAGCTCGGTCACGTATATGGCATGGCTGGGCATGCCCATGCCAGTGCCCATCACCGAGACGCGCTTGCCCTGGTAAGTGCCGGTGTAACCCAGCATGCCGCGCACCTCGTTAAAGCAAAAGGCATCTTCCAGCAGGCTTTCTGCAATAAACTTTGCCCGCAATGGGTCCCCGGGCAGCAGGATGCTTTGGGCAATTTGGTCAGCTTGGGCAGCGATATGGTTACTCATCTTTTCTCTCCTAGGCGGTTACTTCTCTTCAGCAAGTTTGGGCATGGGTAAGAATTCAATCAAATTCTTGCGCCAAAACTTATCAATATAAGCCCTGGTCTCCCAATACTCTAGCCCTAATTCATCGACTATTTCAAAGACTGAAGCTTCACCCTCAAAGCGCATGGTCATCTTTTCAATGGCACGGTTCAACGCCCAATTCTCCTGCCAGTCCACAAACAAGCCGTGCCCAGACAGGAACACCGGCCCGCGGTAATTGCGTTTGGGGATTTTATTGGTGGCGTAGATGCGGATAATCTCCTCGATCACGTCAGCGGCTTCCTGCAGTTTCTCTTCATGGATGATTGACAGGTTATCAGCGCTGGTGTGATATTCCGGGTAGGGGGATCGGCTGAGCGAAATGGTGGGGATGTTGAGCCCCGGGCCGTTCAACACACGCTCATCATTGGCAATCACCTCGGCAAAAGCGCCTTCACGGAAGCTCTCGACCTGGCGCCTGAGCACGTATTGGCCAACTTTGTCGATCACGGCTTGCCCCTGGCGGCTGTGCTGCAAGGCTAAATTGTTGTCGTTGCCAGTCATCTCGATAAAGATGCCCCCGCGCATCTCGGGAATCAGGTCTACGTGGTTTGCCAGGTAAGCAATCGTGCCGATCGTCTCTGGCCCAAACCAGAAGCGCACGCTCATCGACCCGGGCGGCAGGGGGTTGGCTGCCAGGCGCCGGGCTACTTCAATGGCCGTCACCACCCCGGCCGCATCGTCATTGGCCTGGTTGGGGTGGCAGGTATGCGCCATCACGAACAGCTCCCCCACACCAGCAGGGCCTGTGGGCGGGTGCACCAAGGCCGTTGCCACCTTAAAGCCGGGCTGCGGCGCGCTGTCGAAGGAGGCATCGATACAGGCGTGGTAGCGCTGGGAGCGAGAAAGCGAGTCAAACAGCGTCTTTGGCAGGCAAAAACCCCAATCGCGCTCGTAGTATTTAAACTTCCAAGGGATAGTGTCAGGCAGCTTGTCACTGTAATAGAGGTGTGGCGCCAGCTCGTCCCAGGTCAGGATCTCGTTGATGGGCAGGGAGTAAGAAAGCAAGTGCAGCGGGTTATCCTTGAAGTCCAGGATTTTGTGCCCGTCTTCTGTTCCAAGGTAAGCCTCCCGTACGACGTAGCGCTCCGGCACGCGCCAGGTCCAGACCGCTGAGCCCGGCGGGTAGGATTCAACGGTGTATGAGGCTGACTCGGGCAGGTACGAACCAACGATCTCCAGTGCCTGGTCCATGCCTTCTGAAGCCAGGGTGCGGTGCAGGGGCAGGATCTCACCCAAGACCTCTTTCAGGCTGCTGATGGGTTTCATCTCGGGGATCCAATTCATGGCTTTCTCGGTGCTGCCGAGGATGTAAGTCAGGCCAGGTCCCTTGATATCCCGCAGGATCGGCACCGAGTAATCATAAGTCGCCTGGCAGTCCAGCAAGCGGCAGACTTCCAGCCCAATTTTGCGCAGGCTGGCCACGTGCTGATCGATCAATTCGCCGATGGGTGCATAATTGGCAACGATGCCCTGGTTCACGTCGCGCACGTTCATAGTGCAGGTGATCTCGTGCCGGCGGCCGTCTTCGTCAATCGCCACACCGCTGAATTCTTTTAGGTAGCGGTAGTGCACCTTGGCGACCTGTTCGCAGTGGTGCAGGAAGGTCAGCGATTTGCCGTAGGGCAAGCCGATCACCAAAACCTTGGCTTTCCAATCCAGCATTTTCTTGTAAATGGTGGTTTCGCCGAAGCAGTCCGTTGAGCGGATGTCAGCAATCTCATCGGCCAGTTTGCCGATGGCTGCCACAGAGTAGATGGGGTGAAACATGCGCTTGGCGCGCGGGTCGAGCCGCACCAGTTCGGTCATGATGCCCATCTGCGAAGGGCTGTTGCGAATATCCCAAACTTCGCCTTTGAGGAAACCGTAATTAAAGGTCGGCATAATTAGGGTACCTTCCGGGCTGATCAGCTCTATAAGCGCCTCGTTGACCGTAGTTGGCCCGCCCTCCACACCACCCGGTGCTTTGCCCAGGGTGGAGTAGGCACTGTGCACAAACAACACATCCCCCGGCCTGACGCCTATGGCATAAAACTCTTCCTTTATTATGTCTTTAGTAAACATGGATGAATACTCCCAATAAGATGATTAACAGGCACTAAACTAACCTGCCCTGCCTTTCCAAGCATGGGTAAATTATAGCCCCTGATGTAAGAGAATGCCATAGCAAAAGAATAACTACCTATTTGCCTATTCTTTTTTCTGACAATTATTATCTTTTACACTATTATTTTGCTAAAACTTTTAGATGATGAAAAAATTGAGGGCTGGCAATTAACACCAGCCCACTTCTTATTTTAGTTACCTAAGAATCAAAGGTAAAAATAGCTCGAAAAATCCACCTTCAATGCTGATATCAATACCCGTTTTTGATTCTCCATCAATGATGGTCACAGCGGTTGGGGGGTCACCATACCAGGCATAGGGTTCACCCGGGTCTGGGGGACCATCGCCTGACTCGTTCAGGTCGATCCAAGCACCAACATAGTAAGTGTCATCAGGCAAATTCGTGAAGCTGTAACTATCACCACAGGCAATGTTGGTTGAGTCTTGAGGGGGCGGGGAATTGTAGTCATCCACCCAGAGGTCCACAAAGACGGTATGCGGGGAGTTGCAAGTGACAGTACCGCTGATGGAACCGCCTTCCAAAACGCTCAGGGTCAAGCCGGAGTATCCATAATCAATGCCCCATCGGTATCCTTCTGGCAGGTTTAGCGTGGAAAACCCACCCGAACGCGTGCTATAAGGCAAAATTGTGAAGGAATCGCCCACTTGGGGGATAAAGCCATCGATCAGGCTCACATTCAGCGTGCCAGCCATGCTTGCCGTGCCGGTGACAGTCAGCTGGTCGTATTGCGTGCCTGCGGTGGTGCCGCCAAGCTGGATTTCCAACACACCGGTGGATTCCTGGGTGTAATCGCCCTGCACTGTGACGCTGCCGGGTGACTCACCAGGGCTGACCGTGCCGGCGTTCACCAGGTTGGCTGCCAGCGTGCCTGAGCCGATCAGGCTGTCGCCGATGGCGAGGTTGAGCGTATCACCGGGGTCGAGCGTACCGTCGCCCAGGTTGATGACGGCATTCTCACCGTTATCCATGCCCTGTTGGAATATGAGATTGCCAGCCACGATATCAACAGTGCCATTGTTCGTAAACGGGATGTTCATCGTTGTGGTGGTGCCAGCAGTGTTTTTGATGAAAGAGCCATTATT
>Ga0123330_1003357_pt1 | contig 13327 bp, 9 predicted proteins | sample BioC13SIPDNA_2_FD_89704 | JGI IMG/M metagenome (GOLD analysis project Ga0123330, IMG submission 89704) | Anaerobic biogas reactor microbial communites from Washington, USA - Biogas_R2_A C13 SIP DNA | ecosystem: Engineered > Bioreactor > Anaerobic > Unclassified | place: Washington, USA... | reverse complement strand
TCCCGCCGGCGAACTTGGCTCTCCAGAAGTTGGCATACCCGCCGGTGAACTTGGCTCCCCTGAAGTCGGCATTCCCGCCGGTGAACTTGGCTCCCCCGAAGTTGGCATACCCGCCGGTGAACTCGGCTCCCCCAAAGTTGGCATCCCCGCCGGTGAACTTGGCTCCCCCGAAGTCGGCATTCCCGCCGGCGAACTCGGCTCCTAAGAAGTAGGTATACCCGCCGGTGAACTCGGCTCCCCCAAAGTTGGCATCCCCGCCGAACTCGGCTCCTAAGAAGTCGGCATATCCCGAGAACTTCGATCTTCCGAAATCAGCACGTGCGCTGAAATTAGCTCCGATAAACGAGGCTGATCCAGTGAAGTTAGTGCCTCCAAAGTTAACAGATCCCTGGAATATAGCATCTCTGAAGTGTACCGTCCCCAGCGTTTTGTCGCCCAAGTCCAGATCACCCTTGACAATCACATTGTCGTACTCGACGTCCTCGCCCCGTTCGATCTTGGCCAGGATCTCGCTGGCCGGGACTATGCGCTGACTCTTCTCACCCATGCCTCACTCCTCCAGCATCGCCTCGATCTTCTCCTTCAAGGCGAAAACGTACCTCCGGGCCTTCACCCCTCCACGGTGGACGTTCTGGGCCTGGACTCCTGCTTCCTTCATGAGCCGCCCAAGGGGCCTGGACTCCACTCCCAGCTTCTCGGCCACCTCCGCCGCAGTCGGCTCTACCCCCTGCTCATGGAAGGCCCTGATGATCTCCAGGGCTGCTTTCACGGTCGGCTCAGAAGAGGAAGGGGACTCCTCCACCTTAAGGCACGTTTTATGGTAGATCTTCCCGGCGCGGCCTTCCAGTTTGGAGAGGTCGTCTCCGAGGGCCTGGCTGCATTCGGGGCAGACTTGGGCACCTGCCTCTGTCTTCTGTGGGGTCTTAGGTAAGGTTTTATCTTCGGTAAGATCTTCTGTAATCGGCTCTTCTGTAATGTCTTCGGTAATGAGATCTGCGGGCAGTTCTTTGCCCACGTACTTCTTTCTGGTCTTCCCGTCCTCCCACCAGTATCGATACCAGTAGGGGCCGTGGCCCTTCCCCTCCTGGCATTTCTTGCATCGCTCCTTATTGCACCGCGTGAACTCCTGCCTGTAGACCCCATCCGCTGCCTTGACCGACTTCATAGTATGTCTTCTGTAAGGAATGGGATAAATACCTTTCGCTTACAGAAGACAACCCGGGGCCTTATGCGATGTCTTCTGTAGAGTTGCGCGGTACCTACAGAAGACGAAGAGATCATTACAGAAGAATATTACAGAAGGGTGGTCGATAGCTGCGTATTTTACCATCTACATCTCTATTTCACGTGCTGAATGAGTATTTATAAAAATGTGATGATACCAGGATTCGACTTAGATCGGGTTCTAAGACTGGGCTATGGGCTCAGTCCCTAATATGAGGTCGAGCCCTTTGATCCAGTCTTTCAAGACTTGTTTGGCCTCGTTTTTGTCGTCTAGCTCTTTTTCCTGATGGGCTATGTACTCATTCCGGAAGGAGTAAATCTTACCAACTGTGTCTAATAATTCTGTTTTTGCGAGGTCCTCGAATCTGGTTTTGACGGCGATGAAGATGCCTCCCGGGGGGACCTTAGGATTCTTTGCATATTCGAGGCACCACTTCAACAGTCCCATGGGCATCACACCATCGTTTTCAATCAGTGTCCTGCGCAGGTTGATTGCCTGCCGCTTGTGGAAGCTTTCGTCTCTTGGACGAAGGACGGTTAAGTCAGGCTCGAAGAACCTCTGTCGTTGGTTTTGATCACCGGGAATGGACGCCTTGAGGGTCGTTATGATGAATGCCTTTGCGGCCTCATCGATGGCACCGAGAAGAGGAGTAAAGACGGCCGCATAGGATACGTCCTCTTTGTTCTCCAAGAACTTGAATAAAGCGATGGCCTCCTGGACGCATTTTTTGGGCTTTGGAGGCAGCCGGTCCAGATCTTTTTCTAGGACGAATTCGTCCACGGTGAGCCTCTCTAAGTTGCCCTTCTCCAAACTCAGGGGGGCTTCGATCCTCTCTCTGATGAGGTTTTGCGTTGCAGGCCCGCACAGGGGGAAGAGAGCTTCTAAGTGGTCGTCGTCGGCCTTCCCGAAGATGTCCTCAGGGACGTAGAGATAATCCCACTGGATTCCGCTACTGGATGCCGCTTCGCACCAGGCGATGGCTGCCCGGATCTTCAACGGAACGTCGATGTCCACCCGGCCCTTCGTCTCCAGCATCACGTAATCCCCGTTGGTCTTGCGGATCAAGAAATCCGGGGTGTAGTGGGCCAACCTGCCGGTGTGGTTCTGATAATCGATCCTCACCGCCTCGGGCCCCCCATTCTTGCAGAAGGCAGCCACGTCGGGCGCCCGGGCCAGGAACCTGGCCATATCCGCCTCGAAGGCGTTGCTGCAGGGGACCAGGTTGAAGGCGGTATTTTGCGCTTTGATCACCGGGCGGTTTTCGGAGTGGCTGGCCTGATAGGGCTTCCACTGGACCACAGACTTGCTCGTCCCCAGGGCCCTCTCTTCGAGCTTCACTGTGCTCTTGCTTAGGAGGAGGGGGACGAATACTGCCCGGATATGCTCCCTCACATCCGTATTTCCAAGGCGGTTTATAAGCCGCTGGTCAAAGAGGGATACCCTCTCCCCGAAGAGCATCTCCGTCAGGAAAATCTCCAGCAGGGGTGCGAGGGCGGGGTGTAGCCCGTGGAGCCCCGTGATATGCTCAAGCTCGCTCCTGTAGAAGGATATGGCACCGACGCCGCTCTCCAGTAGGGGCATCTTTATGGTCATCTGCTCCACGATCTCGTTTGTGACCAGGGTACGTCCCTCATAATGTACCTCGTCGAAGGATGACTGCTCTTTGAGCTTGAGAGGCTTCAGGGAGGAAAATCGGGCCCGTACATCTTCTATTGTTAGACCATCTATCTTGGGGATGCGGGTGTAGGAAGGTGATATGGCGGGGATCACCATGTCAAGCTCCGTCAGATCCTTGTGCTCGCCATCGGGGAAGATGCTTACCGTGATGGTGGGGACTTTATTGACATCGACGACTGTTGGATAGACACCTTCCTCCCCCAGCTCTTCCTCGTAAAGGGAGACGAAGACAGGATGCTCTACCACGGTCAGGATCTCAGAGGGGCCCCGGGATAGGTCATCCGCCGAAGGCCCCGGCCCAGGGTCTGCTCTGGGAGGATCTGGGCCTTGGTGGTGAAGGGCCTCAGGGGAACAATGGTGGTGACGTTTCGCACGTCCCAGCCCTCTCGAAGCATCAGAACTGAGACGATACAGCTGTAGGGGCTTGTGCCGAGGTCCAGCTCCCTGGAAAGCTTTCGAAGCTCGCTCAGGTCTTCATCGGTGATAGCCGTCTCATTGGGTTCGAATACCGGGGTGCCCTTCTTCTTCCCACCCACCCATTTGATCTTGCCCTTGAGTCGGGTGTGGAGGTTGAGGGTCCTGTTTTTAAGGTCTGGGTACAAGTCGCTCCCATTAAGGGAGCGAGCTATCTCATCGGCCGCCATCGTATCCTCGGCCATTATGAAGAGGAGGGGCTTCTTTCCGGATTTCTCCCATTCCTGTTTGGATAGCTGCCAGCGCCTATATCCGATCATGAGGTGCTGCTGGTACTTGTCGGCAGCATTGTCGCTGGGGTGCTCCACCAGACCTTCTCCCCGGCCGATGACCGGGATCTTGACGATCCCCCCATCGACGGCCTCGCCTAGGGGAGTGTCGCATATCACGTGCTGGAAGATCCGGCCTTGGTCGTCCTTGGGGGTGGCGGAGAAGTCGAGCTGGGAGACGATACCGCCGCCGGTCCGCTCCTGGATCGTCTGATGGACGTACTCGATTGCATCATTCCAGGCGCTGTCGGGATCCCAGAGGTGATGGGCTTCGTCATTCAAGACCATCACACGACGGTGAGATGTCACCCTCTCCCGGAGGGCCTCGCCGGTATCCAGAGCCCGGGCCTTCGAGACGGCGGGGCCCAGCCAGTCGTGAATCTCGACCTGGTTCTTCTTCTTGCGCTTGGAAGTGTCGTAGAGGCGGTGGATGTTGGTGAGATAGATTCGCCCGCCAGTGGCGGCTCCGCTCGCTTCGTCCTGCAAGACGACCGAGACGTTCCAGTCGCCCTTCCAGGCCTCGGGGATGAGGGGATCTTTCTCGAAGATCTTGCCGTCGCCGAAGTCCTCCTTCAGCCGCTCAAAGACGGTTATATTGGGGGCGATGACGAGGAAGTCCTGGGCCAGGGAGGAGCCCTCTTCCCAGAGGGAGTGGAAGTAGCTCCAGACGATGGCCATGCTCATCACCTTGGTCTTGCCGGAACCGGTGGCCATCTTGAAGGCGTACTTGGGCCAGCGGTCGTCCTCGGGATGGACGCCAAGAGCGGCGCTGTAGGCGGCCTCATTCTCCTCGCTGTAGGCGTTCTTGTCAAGGAACTCGGCGGTGATGCCGGATAGGGTCCGGAGGGCTCGGACCTCGTAGAGGTAGACGAAGGTCTCGATCGCCTCTCGCTGGCAAAAGAAGTACTGGAATGGGATCCGTTCGCCGTCTTTCATCTCCAGGAGGTGCTCTTCGCCGAACCAGTAATGGAGAAGCTCTCGGGTGGTGTCAGAGGCTCCGGGGTAGTCGCCCTCCCGCCATCTCTTCACAGCGGGGCGGAGGTTCTCGGGGATGGGGATGTTGGATGGGCGACGGCTGTTTATGATCTTGGCGGGATCGCCTTCTTTATCTGCCTTGACCCGGTACCGGCACGGCTCCTCGTAGGGCTTGAAGAGGGGCTCCAGGGCGGCGGGATTAACGATGTGGTTTGAGCAGCCGACGTCGGTACTAGTCATAGTTCACCCCCACGACGATGCTGGTGTCGCAGCCGAAGATGTCGACGACCTTGACGCAGGCGCGATAGGACCCCTTGGCTGGATATTTATCGTAGAGGGCGTCGCTCGTCGTCTTGAGGCTCCGGTCTTTTCGGATCCGGTAGTCCTGCCACTGGTGCTCGAAGGGCTTCCCCTCCTGCCAGTTGAAGTCTACCGCCCAGAAGTCGATGAAGTCGAAGCCGTCTTTCGCCGCCCGCTCCTTGATGGCTTCGATCTCCCTGGTGGGGACCTCCGCCAGAGAGGGGATGAACCTCTTCAGCCGGATGTCCACCTTCTTTTTGCCGCTCGCCTTCTTGTAGACCGGCTCCACCTCCAGGAGGGCGATCTCGAAGAAAGGCGGTGGAGTCGTCCGGTTCTTCTCCATGATCTCCCTGGGGATGGTCAGGAGCCTGATCCGGACCCCTTCGGAGGCCTCGATCTCCTGGCAGACGAGGCGGAGGTCCATCTCGAACTCCCAGGCGAGGCAGTGGAGCTCCCTGCCGCCGGCCTCCCGGGCGGCGCGGGCCGCCTCTCTGACTTCCTCCCGGGTGAGGAGGGAGTCGATGCTGTCGACGTAGACGAAGGCCCCTCCCTTCCGGCCGTGGAGATAGGGGGTGGGATTTGGGAGGGGGTCGGCCCGGTAGAATCCCAGCACGACCTTGCGGTGGTCACGATCAAACCCCTGGAGTCTCTCCCTCTGCCACCACTGCCGCTCGTAACGGCCCAGGTTGCAGACGTGGAAGGCCCGGTAGGGCTGGTCCTCGGCCTGGAGCCTCCTCTGAAGCTCGATCATCCTCTTTCTGCTGGTGTGGATGGCGTAGCGCCCGAGGTCGCACATGATCCAGCGGCGGCCCAGCCGTTCAGCTACGGCTCCCGTTGTTCCCGAGCCGCAGAAGAAGTCGGCGACGAGGTCGCCTTCGTTGGAGGAGGCTTTGATGATCCGTTCGATAAGAGATTCGGTCTTTTGGGTGGGATATCCCAACGCTTCTTTAGCCGAGTTGTTTAGTTTATCAAGTATCCAAACGGAATCAACAACTTTCCCTCGATTGAGAGATTCTTCGATATAAATTTTGGTCTTTCTTGCTCCGCCATCTCTCGTATCTAGTGTGTATTCCCTACCGTCTGGATCTACGTGGATTTTTTGTTTTCTTGTTTTCAAATATTCCTCTTTTGACGCATATGGCTCAAAATATGAATTAAACGTCTGATGCTGACCTTTTGCATAAAAGAGAATTGTATCGTGTCTTTTTTCAAATGATTGTGACAATTGTTTGTTCCAACCACTATAATTCCAAATTATTTCATTTCTGAAATTGTCTTTTCCGAAAACCTCATCCAAAACCAACCTCATATAGCTGTTCACCCGCCAATCACTATGCAAATATATGCTCCCTCCCTCGGCGAGTAAATCCCGCATCAAAACAAAACGCTCGTACATCATATGCAGGTAAGAATCAGTGCCCTTTCCCCACATGTCCTTATATGCCACCATCTCCAGGAGGGACTGATCTTTCTCGGCATTATCATTTCCTTCCCCAACCGCCACCTGCATCGTAAAATCCGCCCCGACGTCGAAGGGCGGGTCGATGTAGATGAGATCGATCTTGCCCCGGAACTCCTTCAAGAGCGAGGCCATGACCAGCTTATTGTCGCCCCAGATGAGCATGTTCCTAAAATCATCCCGCCGAGTTGTCCGAATATCTCCCAAAGTTGTCTGGCCGAATGCAAGTGCCTCGCTCCTCGGCATGTCCACCGTCTCGATCTTCTGCATCGGCATGGCGCTCCCGGCGACGTCGACGGGGCGGCGGCGGCCGTACTCGTCGTACTTCCCCTCCCAGACCAGCTCCGTCCTCATCTGCGATAGGGGGTGGGGGTTATCGGGGCCGAAGTGGACAGGATCAGACATGAAGGAAGACCTCACTTGAATCGTACTTCAGCAGCTCTACATCCCATAGAAAGTCCACGTTAGCTACAGACCGGAATGCAACAGGTACCAGCTGTTGAATTGAATTATACAGTGATCTCCCTCCTCCTCTCTGAAAAGGGCCATCGCACCATAAAACTTTTGCTAGCAAGCCCTACCAAAAACTGAAACGCGTCTTACATCTCTTTTTATGGTGTCAAATTTGTCAAGTTTAGCGCCGCCACCGGCGCCGATGAAGACCTGCCGCCCGTTGCTCTGCCGCTACAAATCGGAGTGCGGCCCGCAGCTGCCGAATGGTATGCCTAGGATCGAATATCCTGCCTTCTGCGACACCTCTTGATGGCCCTTTAGTCTTCGGCTTGATCTCCACGTCGGCGAAGCCATAAGTTCCATCGCCACTATGGACCCTTGACGGATCGAATATCTCTATAGTAGCCTTTCTGCTATCGTCATAGTTCCTGATCTCAAAGTGGTCCTGAATCCACTGATCACCGTCGTAACGGTATCTAGCTTCAAGTGAAACTAGGCCACCATCCTCAAGCCGCAAAACCTCTGCGACCTCTCTTGGTATCGCCAAGGTATACGACACGCCGGTATTCGTGATCTTCTTAGTCAACCGGCGCCGGAATTGAATCACTCAACCGCCTCTTCTGCTGCCTCAAGCGTAACCTGGATCGCGTTTTTAGGTGCATATTTGACACATATCGAGACAGGACCGCCTTCCTTGAGTCCTAAAGCTTCTGCGACCTGTGGCGGTATGCTTAGCTGATAGAAATCGCGGCCTTGTTTCGTGATCCTGTGCTGTAGCGTTCTCACAAATCGGACCATGTACTACTGTAGTAATCCAGTATATTTAAGGTATACCATCGATTTTTGGGCGGGAAAGTGTCAATACCGCTCCACTACCGCTTCCTCGGTGCCACTGTAAAGCCGAAGCTTCCAGCTACCTCAGGGTTACATCTCAAAAGCTCTGGGTGCTCCTCCTGGAGGAGGACGTTAATTCTCTTGCTCAGTGCAAGCAATTCGGCGTAAGCCTGGTCATAATCACCCTTTGCCAGCCTGGCCCCCTTCCATGCCTGGGGCTCCGGCCTCAGGGCGCTCTTCACCTCATCGTGAATACGTGCATGGATGCGGTCCAGCTCCAGGAGGAGCTGGTGGCCCCGATTTAGAAGCTCCGGGAGAGTCTCCGTCTTCCTGGCCTCGGGATTCACCTGGGGCCTCTCCTTCCTCAGATAAGGATCGGGGGGGGATCGTGTGATCATGAAGCCGCCCCCGAGGATGGAACCCACCCATCTCCACCGCTGACCCTGGCCCCCGTCTTCTGCCAGCCGGAAATCTCCAGCCACCTCTCCGTCACCCTCCTAGGAATGAAGATCCTCTCCTGGTCGTGGACTGCCTTACTCAATTGCACTGGGGATATCTCCGGCCAGTTCTTGATCAGCCGCTCTGCCACCGTCCCCAGGAGTTCAGCCTCCTCTGGAGTGGGGTCCCGGGCCTCTGCCTCAGGAGTCTTTTTCCTCTCGACGTCTTCGGCGTCCCTCTCCTTCTCCCTCTCCAGGAGGGCTCCCAGCCCCTCGTCACCTGACGGATAACCGTCAGATTCTGACGGTTCGGATTTCAAACCGTCAGATTTTTTCCGGTAGCTCCCGGCCCCGTCTGACGGATCTGACGGTTCTGGCGGTTTTTTTCCATTTTTACCCCCACTACCATCACCCTTCTCTCTCTCTCTCTTCTCCCCTTCTGCTCTTCCCCCACTAGGGTCTAAGTATTGTTTTTGACCGTCAGATCTGTCAGATCCGTCCTCTGTTATTTTTATTTGGCCTGACGGATAGGACTCCAAACCGTCAGATCTGACGGATAATTTCTTAAAACAGATGAGTTTTGACCCATCATTGCCACGGCGCTCGGATACCTCTATCTCCATCACCCTCAGGGCTGGGGCGATCCTCCGAACTTTGCCCCGGGTCCCCTTCGCAGATCTGGGCCACCCGTCGGGCCGGTCGCTGGGGTATTTGATCCCGCACCGCCTCTCCATCTCAGAGAGGAGGAGAGAGGAGGTGATCTCCAGGACGTTCTCGGGGGCTGCCTTCACCATGGCCACCAGGGCGGTGGAGAACATGTCGTTCTCGATTAGGGCCGTCTTCGCTTCGTTTTGGTTCTCGTTGAACGTGGCCAGAAACTCCCCTGGCTTCCATCCTAGAGCCCCTTCACATGCTGTTATCCACTCGGCAAAGTCGGCCATCCGGGGTTTAGATTCCATGTGTACGTTGGGAAGCTCTCGCAAACCGGAGGAGACCACATCGAGAATAGCGCCCAATACTTGGGGACGGATCTTATCCAGCTCCGCCTTGATCTCCTTCTCCGTCCTTCTATCGCTCTCTTTGATCCTGGGGAGATGGATGAGGATGGCTCGGCCCAGGAGATCATCCCGGGTCGTCAGTTCATCGATTCCGTTTAGGATCATCGGCCTCTGGACGTCGAATAGGGTTTCGTCCATGTCGGAGTAAAGCTCCCGGACAGATCCCCCTCCCCCGGTGGCCACCACGCAAAGGGCATCTCCCAGCCACTTAGGCAACCCTGAAAGGTTATCATAGACCACCATCCAGGAGTTGGTGGCGGAGATCAATAGCTCATGCTCATTTCGTGGTGGTCTTCTTAGTGGTGTTTTGTTGGGGTCGATGAGATACCTGATAATCCGGCCTAGCCAGCTCTTCCCGCTCCCCTGCTCACCATCTACGATCAGTGGAGGATAGGGCCCTGTCGGCCTCATGGCTTGGACCATCCAGGCTTGTGTCAGCATCCAGGGGGCTCCCTTTGGGACGTTCAAAACGCGCCTCAGCACATCCAGGGACCCGCCCCTGGCGGGAGAGGGGAGTGGTAAGATTCCTTTCGCTCGGCGGAATTTGACAGGGACCTTATCCGATGAGATCACCCTCCACCCTTCGGAGTCGATCTCCACAGCTCTCCATTTATCATCCCCTAAGTCCAGGTAGATCTTACCGTCGTGCTCTGCCAGCCTTGTGAAGACGGGGTAGACGGTCTGACCGAAGACGGCCTTCCCCTCCAGGACGGTGATGGCGTCCAGGGTGGCGGAGCCCTTCGCTACCTTCCCGTTCTTAGCGAAGAGCAGTTCGCTTAGCCATTGCCTCATCCGCTTCGATCTCAGGGGGTGGTTCTCCAGGTGGCCTCCGCCGTTGGGGATGGTGGAGAAGGGCTCCTCCTCGGGGGTCTTCCAGAACTCGGCCCCGTTATCGATGGCCAGCTTAACCAGCTGAGTGGCGATGGAGGGCCCCTTCTTTTTCTTCGTCTTTCCCTTCACGGGGGGGCTCTCTTCCTCTTCTTCTTCGTCTGCCTCTCTTCCCTCTACGAACCCTCGCTTCTCACATTCCTCCAAAACCTCGGCGAATTTCGCCCCTCGGAGGTCGTCGTGGCCAGTGCAGGAGATGATCCCCGCCAGGACCCCCACCAGGCTGGCCAGATCGCCTCCTGCTTCACATTGCTTACAGTGCCACCTCCCCGTCCTCAAATTGATCTGGAAACAGTCTCCGCTCTCGGAGCGGTGACCAGGAGCTGGACCCTTCGCCTCGTCTCCCTCCGTTCTCTTCGGCGTCCAGGAGTAGGCGTCCAGAACTCTCCTAACGTCCAGCTGGTCAGAGAGGGGGGAGAGGTCGGTCTTCTTCGCCTTCGCCCTCCTGGCCTCTGCCTCGATCTCCTCCAGCTTCTCCCGGGCGGTCTTGATCCCAGCTGCCACTTCAAAGGATACGTGCTTATCAGGGTCGGGTGAGAACTCCAGCCCCCGGAGGATCTCCTTCAACTGGTCCAGGGAGATCTCGGCCATCTCCTGGGGGGCGTCCTCCACCAGATGGTACTTCGTCCCGGAGGGGTGGGTGGAGCCGGGGAGAACTGCGTGGCCTCCTGGCCCCAATATCTCCCCGAGGTGGAGCCGTTGAATCTTCCCGTCCTTTTCTTCTGTAAGGATGGGATCGTAGAAGACGAATTTCTTCTGTAAGCCTGGGATCAGGAGATGGTGGTGGCGGTGGCCAGGACGGCTCTCCACCTGGACGGTGGGGGGGATCTTCTGTAAGACTCCCAGCTCCTGGAGCCTGTCGGCGTCGTCGCCGTCGAAGGGTACGACTCCCCCACTCCCACCCACAAGGCCATGGTTCCAGCCGCTGGAGATGGCCTTCTGGAGTTTCGGGTCGTCTTCGGTGTAGTTGGAACCGCCTTCATCCGCCCAGCCATTCCCCTGTGGGTTCTTCCCGGTGTAGGTGATCACCTCCCCATCTCGGCGGGTGTACTGGTGGCCAGCTGGGGGGACTATCGTAAACCTGCATCCTCGGCCCCGAAGATGAGAGACGGGGAGAGGGGAGGAGCTCACGGTCGCCACCTCCGGGAATAGGAAACATATTTAAAGTCACAGAGCGGAATTATCATCTAGATCACTTGTCCTGAGTCCTGGCCCCGTGTTTCTCCTGGCTGTGCTTGGGAAAGAGTGAGTGAATGAATGACTAAATGGTAGGCGGTGGTGGTTCGGACCCACCACCTCTAAACTCTTCTTAAGCTTCATACCATAACCTCTGTTAATAGAGTTGGGTCTCTAGCTATTGCTTTGTATCCAGCTCTTAACAAAAGTCTGCCAAAAGATGATGTCGGCACACCAAGGCGGTCTGCTGTGGCCGCATACATCGCTTTCTCGTTGGGCTGCAGATGTATGGAGAGTGTCCTATCCCTGGTTGGGATGTCGTTGTACTTGCTCATATGTTTCTCCTGGGTCAAGAATTCGGACGTTCCTGGTCCCATTATATAGAAAAGCCTTCATGGTAGATAAACTTACTTCCGGCGAGGCGAAAGAAGTATTGGACTGCACGGTGATTTTCGCCCTAGGGTATATATACGGTTGCCCTAAAATTTAGCGTAACTTCTTCGTCGATGGTTGATGTCGGCTTTCAGATAAATCGAGGTCGTCTTTAGATCGGCGTGCCCGAGCTGGGCCTGGAGATCGTTCAAAGGGATCCCCTGGTCTAGGGCTCGGATTGCGTGGAGGTGCCGGAGAGTATGCGGACTTAAGACTCTCAGCTCCCGTCCATTCCGATCCCGGCCATAAGCCCTCTGTATCCCGGCCTTCACCCCCGCCTCGGCTAGGATCTGGGCCACCCTCCTGGTGGTGAGATGTCCCCCCCTCTGGCCAGGGAATAACCATTCCCCGGGCCCTCTGCCCTCGGTCCAGTCCCGGAGGCCAGGGAGGAGTCTCTCAGGGATCAAGACGGCTCTGTATCGTCTCGTCTTCGTCTTATGGGCCTGGAGATGGAGGAGCCCTTCTGTAAGGTCTACATCTCTCACCTTCGCTCCCATCAGCTCGGAGATCCTGCAGCCCGTTCCGAAGAGGAGGGAGATGATAAGCCGGTCCCTCTCGGATGGTAGATTATCCATCAACTTCTCGAAGTCCTCTTGGCTGATGAGTTTGGGTATCATTATAATCATTACCTAGAGCCTTTGCCAGATCAAAGTTTCCATTTTCCGCCCAAAATGGAAAGTTGGTTCTCCTTTCTCTTCTGTAATGATAACCGGCTTCTAGTTCACTCTTATAGAAGATTTTGTGCCGGCAATATTTCGAGCCTCGCTTCATCTTATGAGCTTCCGAGCCAGAACTACCACGAACAAAGCCAGGAACGTATACCCAAGAACGTTTTCTATCATAACTGCATACCTAAGGACCCCTGCTGGATGCAGTCCTTCGGGTGTCCCTCCTGTCAATGCAGTGAAACTGAAATAGAGGCACTCGCCCCAAGACGGTGATACTATATTGTCGCCCGGGACTAAAGTGAGGATATGGGTGCTATTGTTGAGGGCTTCTATGGTTATGGTTGACGGTCCGGATTCTACAAATCTTCCGTAGCTTTCGGGCAGGAGTCTGTAGAGGAGCGTGAAACCCAGAACTGATCCCAAACCCCAGAGAATTATAGGCCATACTTTGACACCATACCCACACGACACCAAGCCGATCCAATCGAATAGCTTAGACCAAGTGAACCGACGAATCCAGGTGAGCGGGGGATAGTTATTGATCCAACTAAAGTATTCGGAAATTCGTTTAATGTTGGCGTATATCCAGCTGTAACATCGAACGAGGAGATCAATTACCCGGTTGTCTTCGCTATACCATAGCTTTTGGGCTTGGCTCGCTTTTCGGTAAGCATAGTAGCAATTGTCGGCATCATTAAACTGCTCGATGACTTTGAAATTTTTCACTAATGCTAAGTAAGCTGGGCCGTTATAAACTAGCTTGTCTTTGATCGATTCCCACGTTATATATAGTCGATCAAATTTCAAATCGTTAAATGTTAATTCTTTATCGAACTCGGCTCCTAAGAAGTTGGCATACCCGCCGAACTCGGCTCCTAAGAAGTCGGCATTCCCGCCGGCGAACTTGGCTCTCCAGAAGTTGGCATACCCGCCGGTGAACTTGGCTCCCCTGAAGTCGGCATTCCCGCCGGTGAACTTGGCTCCCCCGAAGTTGGCATACCC
>Ga0123330_1003337_pt1 | contig 13383 bp, 12 predicted proteins | sample BioC13SIPDNA_2_FD_89704 | JGI IMG/M metagenome (GOLD analysis project Ga0123330, IMG submission 89704) | Anaerobic biogas reactor microbial communites from Washington, USA - Biogas_R2_A C13 SIP DNA | ecosystem: Engineered > Bioreactor > Anaerobic > Unclassified | place: Washington, USA... | reverse complement strand
GAGCTATGGGCGCCGTGCTTCGAGCCACAACCGCTGGTGGGCACGACTGGCGCGGGCGATGCGACGTTCGCCGGGTTCCTGGCGGGCATCCTGCGCGGGCAGGCTCCCGAAGAGGCGCTAACCAGCGCCGTCGCGGTGGGCGCGTGCAACGTGGAGGCCGCCGACGCGCTGAGCGGCGTCCAGCCCTGGGATGAGACCCAGGCCCGCGTGGCCGCTGGCTGGGCCCGCCAGCCCGTGACCATTACCGCGCCGGGCTGGACCTGGGACGAGACGCATACGCTGTGGGTGGGCCCGAACGACCGGGGGTGAGCGCCATCGCATTTATCAGGAGGCGTGAGAGTGCCGAACATCTTTCAGCGCCAACATCTGGCCAATCTCATTTCGCTCTCCCGGTTAGGTTTCCTGCCCTTTCTCGTGCTTGCCGGGCTCCTGAAGCAGCCTGAGGTATTCGTGGGGTTGTTCGCCGCGCAGTCGTTGTTGGACGCCGTGGATGGCTATGTGGCGCGGCGCCTGCATATTGAATCGGATCTGGGACGGAAACTGGACACGGTGATTGACCTGGCGATCTGGCTGCCGACGCTGGCCCTGTTCGTTTGGCTCATCTGGGACGAGTTCGCCCGCGTCTTTCCATCCTACCCGCATGTGTTCATCGTGCCGGTCGTCACGTCGATCCTCATGTATGCCACGGCGTACTTTTATCGGCACGATCTGGCAGCCATCCACCTCTACAGCGGCAAGCTGGCCGCCGCGCTGGTGCTGCTGCTGATGCTCACCATGCTGCTCGATCGCTTCTACCCGCCCCTGGGGTACCTGACGTCTGGCGTTGCCGTCATTTACCATCTGGAAGCCATGGCGATTTACGCGTTCAAGAAAGATCAGACGGACGAGAACGTGACATCCATTTTACAGGTGTACCGGGCGCCGTGATGAACGCTCAAGGGGGCTGGGCTTGGCTGGCAGTGATGATCGACCGGGATGCGCCTGTTTTCACGCGCGTCTCAGTGATTGGATAGCGGCAGAGGGCGACAACCCATGATGACTTCGACCGAAAGACTCGCCGCGCGCCTGGGAGGGCAGCCGGTCGACCGCATCCCCAACATGACGCTGGTCATGCAATTCGCCGCCGACCTGATCGGCGCGCCGCTGGCCCGCTACTACCAGGATTACAACGTGCTGTGCGAGGCGAATTTCAAGACGGTCGAAGTCTTTGGGCTGGACCTCCTCGACGCGATCAGCGACCCGTACCGCGAAGCATCCGGCTTCGGCGCGCAGATCACCTTCCCGGAAAACGGTCTGCCGATCTGCACGGAGCCGCGCATCCAGGACCCGTCCGACCTGGCCACGCTGCCGGCGCCCGATCCGCTGGCGCCCGGGGGCCGCATGCGCGACCGGGTGGACGCCGTCCGCCTGTTTCACGAGCGCGCCGGCGGGCGGGTGCCGGTCCAGGGCTGGGTCGAGGGCGCGCTGGCCGAAGCGGCCGACCTGCGCGGCGTCAGCGCGCTGATGTACGATCTCTACGACCGCCCTGAGTGGGTCGAGGAACTGCTCGAGCGCTGCACGGTAACGGCCATCGCTTTCGCGCTGGCGCAGGTCGAGGCTGGGGCGACTATCATCGGTCTGGGCGACGCCATCGCCTCGCAGGTGAACCCCGCCGCCTATCGCCGGTTCGCGCTGCCCTACGAGCAGCGCATCTTCGAGGCGGTGCGCCGGGCCGGTGCCATCGGGCGGCTGCACATTTGCGGCAACACCACGCGCATCGTCAGCGACATGGCCCGCAGCGGCGCGCGGATCATCGACCTGGACTGGCAGGTCGATCTCGCGGCGGCGCGCGCCCAGGTCCAGGCCATCGATCCGGCGATCGCGCTGTGCGGCAACATCGACCCGGTGGCCGTGCTGTACAATGGGTCGCCAGAGGGGATACGCCAGGCCGTGATCGCCTGCCGCGCTGCGGGCGGCCCCAACTGGTTGGCCGCGCCCGGCTGTGAAGTCCCGCGCCATACGCCCGCCGAAAATCTGCACGCGTTCGGCGCGGCGCTCGAGGTATCCTGTTAGCCGCGGATCATTTTGCCTGATTTGACAAGAGGAGCGTTGACCATGAGATATTTACTGGGTTTGGACGTGAGCACCACCGGCTCCAAGGCGCTGCTGATCGACGAGACGGGCGCGGTGGTTGCCAGCCACACCACACCGCACGAGCTGAGCCAGCCCTTCCCCCTGTGGAGCGAGCAAAATCCGTCCGACTGGTGGGAGGGCATGGCCGCTGCGATCAGAATCGTGCTGGGCAAGATCGCCGATCCCGGCGCGATCCAGGGGATCGGCCTGACGGGGCAGATGCACGGGCTGGTCTGCCTGGACGAGCGCGGCGAGGTGCTGCGCCCGGCGATCCTGTGGAACGACCAGCGCACGCAGGCCGAGTGCGACGAGATCCACGCCACCATCGGTGAGAAGCGGTTCATCCAGCTCACCGGAAACCGCGCCCTGACCGGCTTCACCGCCCCCAAGATCCTGTGGGTGCGCAAGCACGAGCCGGACGTCTACGCGCGGATCGCGCACGTCCTGCTGCCGAAAGACTACATCCGCTTCAAGCTCACCGGCGGCTACGCGACCGATCTGGCCGGGGCGGCGGGCACGGTGCTGCTCAACGTCGCCCGGCGCGAATGGTCCGAAGAGGTGCTGCGCGCGCTGGATATCCCGGCGGAATGGCTCCCGCCCGTGCACGAAGGCCCGCAGATCACCAGCCTCGTGAGCGGCGACGCAGCGCGCGAGACCGGTCTGAAGGCCGGGACGCCCGTGGTCGGCGGCGGCGGCGACCAGTCCGCCCAGGCGACCGGTGTCGGCGCGGTGAAGCCCGGCATCGTCGCGCTCACGGTCGGCACGTCGGGCGTGGTCTTCGCGCCATTGGCAAGCTACGCCTACGAGCCGGAGGGCCGCCTGCACGCCTTCTGCCACGCCGTGCCGAACCAGTGGCATTTCATGGGCGTGATGCTCAGCGCGGCGGGCAGCCTGCAGTGGTTCCGTGACACGCTGGCCCCCAATGAGGGCTTCGGCCCGCTCACGGACGAAGCGGCGGACATCGCCCCCGGCGCGGATGGGCTGGTCTTCCTGCCGTACCTGACCGGCGAGCGCACGCCCCACCCCGATCCGCTGGCGCGCGGTGCGTTCATCGGCCTGACGGCGCGCCATTCGCGCGCCCACATGACGCGCGCCGTGCTGGAAGGCGTGGCCTTCGGCCTGCGCGATGGCTTCGAGCTGATCAAGAACAGTGAGGCGGGCATCATCAACGAGGTGCGGGCCAGCGGCGGCGGCGTCAAGAGCCCGGTCTGGCGCCAGATTCTGGCGGATGTGTTCGATGTGCCGCTGGTCGTGGCCGAGGCCATCGAGGGCGCGGCCTACGGCGCGGCCCTGCTGGCCGGCGTGGGCGGCGGCGTATGGCCGGATGTCGCCACGGCGGCTGAACAGACCGTCAAGCTGGGCGACCGCGTGGAGCCGAGCGCGCACGCGCGGAACTACCAGGCGATCTATCCCTTGTTCCGGGAGCTGTATCCCACGCTCAAGCCAGCCTTCGACCGGCTGTCTACGCTGTAACCAGCCTGGGCCGGGGCACCGGTCTTGCCCGCGCCCCGGCCCGGTTTTCCTCCAAGGTCTACGGCTCCCCGGCCTCTGCCGGGAACAGCGGGGCGCCGTTGCGCTCGCGGCTGAACTGCGTCTCGTATAGCCCCGCGTACAGCCCGCCCTGCGCGATCAGGTCGTCGTGGCGGCCCTGCTCGACGATCCGGCCCCGGTCGATCACCAGGATAAGGTCCGCCGCCAGGATCGTGCTCAGCCGGTGCGCGATGACGATGCTCGTCCGGCCCGCCATCACGGTCTTCAGCGCGTCCTGGATCAGCGCCTCGGACTGGCTGTCGAGGTGGCTGGTCGCCTCGTCCAGCACCAGGATGCGCGGGTCCTTGAGGATCACGCGGGCGATGGCGAGGCGCTGCTTTTCGCCGCCGCTCAGGCGATAGCCGCGCTCGCCGACTACGGTGTAATACCCGTCCGGCAACCCGGCGATGAAGTCGTGAATGTTGGCCGCGCGGCAGGCGGCCTCGATCTCGGCCTGGGTCGCGTCCAGGCGGGCGTAGAGCAGGTTGGTGCGGATCGTGTCGTGGAACAGGTGCGTCTCCTGCGTGACCATGCCCACCTGGGCGGCCAGCGAGCTGAGCGTTACGTCGCGCAGATCGTGCCCATCGAGCAGGATGCGCCCCTCGGTGGGATCATATAGACGAGGGATGAGGTAGGTCAGCGTGGTTTTGCCCGCGCCGCTCGGCCCCACCAGCGCCACCAACTGCCCCGGCTGGATGTGGAACGACACATGCTCCAGCGCGATCTCGCGCGCCTGGCTGATCGCGACCGGCTCGCCGGTCTTGCCGTCGGTCTTCTCGCCGCCGGAAAGCACGGCCTGGACCATGTCCACCTGCCCGTGCCGTTCCACGCTGCGCAGCAGGTGTTCCTCGTCGATGCGGTACTCGAAGGTCACGTCCTCGAACGTCAGCGCTCCGCGCACGTCGCGCAGGACGCGCGCGCCCGGCTTCTCGGCGATGTCCAGCGGCAGGTCGATCACCTCGAACACGCGCTCGAAGCTGACCATCGACGTGGCGAACGCGACCGGCGCGTTGGTCAGGTTTTGCAGCGCGCCGTACAACTGCGTCAGGTACGAGGCGAAGGCGACGATCGTGCCGATGGTGAACGCGCCGTTCAGCACCAGATGCCCGCCCACCCAGTACACCAGCGCCGTGCCGATCGCGCCGACCAGCCCGATGATCACGAAGAACTGGCTGCCCGTCACCGCCCGGGTGATGCCGATGTCGCGCACCTGAGCCGCCCGCACGTCGAAGCGCTCGACCTCGGTCGCGGTGCGCCCGAACAGCCGGACCAGCAGCACGCCGCCGATGTTGAGCGTTTCGTTCATGATGGCGTTCATCTGCGCGTTGTAATCCATCGCCTGGCGGGCGATGTGGCGCAGCTTGGTCCCCAATCGCCGCGCCGCCACGATGAACAGCGGCAGGACCATCACGCCCAGCAGCGTCAGCCGCCATTCGAGCGAGAACATGACGATCAGGATCGCCGTGACCTGGATCAGGTTGGTCACGATGTCCACGATCGTGCTGCTGATCGCGCGTTGGGCGTCGATCACGTCGTTGTTCAGGCGGCTGATCAGCTCGCCGGTTTTGGTGTGCGTGAAAAAGCGCAGCGACAGGCGCTGCAGGTGCGTATAGAGCGCCAGCCGCAGATCGTAGATCACACCCTCGCCGATCGAGGCGTTGAGCTTGCGTTGGAAGATGTTGATCGCGCCGCCGGCGATCGGGATCAGCACCAGCGCTATCGCCAGCCGGTTCAGCCGCCCCGCGTTCCCGGCGGGCAGCGTGCGGTCGATCAGGTCGCGCATGATCAGCGGCGTCAGCAGGCTGAGGCCCGTCACCGCCAGGATCGTGCCTAACAGCAGAATGATCCGGCCGCGATAGGGACGCGCATAGCCCAGCACCCGCTTGAGCAGCGGCCAGGTGACGTGTTGTTTCTTATCTTTATCGTCTTCACCACGAACATAGGCGAACCATCCGCCGCCGTGCATTCCCATTTACTCCACCCTCTATGGTCATCAGGTTAGCCACTTCTGTCCCCAGATTGTACCAGCTTTGATCGCCGTTCAGCCCGCAAACCCGTACAATCTGTACCATCGGGGACGTCAATGGCACTAAGCATAAGCGAAGGAACATAAAACCATGTTTGACTTCACGAACCAGATCGTGGTCGTCACCGGCGCCAGCGGCAACCTGGGCAGCGCGGTCGCGCGCCGGTTCCTGGCGGCGGGCGCCCGGCTCGCCCTGGTCGATCACGACGATGAGGGCCTGCGCGCCGCCTTCGCCGACCTCGCCGCCGCGCCGGAACACCTGCTGCTGGGCGGCGTGGACCTGACCGACGAAGCGGCCACCCGGCAGATGGTCAGCCGCGTGATCGAGCAGTTCAGCCGGATCGACGTGCTGGCGAACACGGTCGGCGGCTTCCGGGCCGGGGATCCGCTCCACGAGACGCCGCTGGAGACGTTCGACTTCATGCTGGCGCTCAACGCGCGCACGGCGTTCATCCTGGGGCGGGCCGTGGTGCCGGTCATGCTGCGGCAGGGGAGCGGCAAGATCATCCACACCGCCGCGCCGGCGGGCCAGCAGGGGCGCAAGAACTCGGCGGCGTACAGCGCCTCGAAGGCGGCCGTGATCCGCCTGACCGAGAGCATGGCCGCCGAGTTGAAGGCCAGCGGGATCAACGTCAACTGCATCCTGCCGGGCACCATTGACACGCCGCAGAATCGCGAGGCCATGCCCAACGCCGATTTCAGTAAATGGGTAGCCCCCGAAGACCTGGCCGATGTGTTCCTGTTCCTGGCGTCGGATGCGGCGCGGGCGGTGCACGGGGCGGCGGTGCCGGTCCTGGGGCTGACCTGATCGTGCGTCAGGCTTTTGTCAGGTCCGGCGGGTTTCCGTTGCCAAGCCAGCGATCAGGCGTCAAGCTGGGTCGCTGGATGTCGCCTAAGATCAGGATAGTACCGAGATGGCTGATGCCCCCCACAGCCATCCGGGTGCTCCCCCAAGACCAAACGCTTCGCGAACCAAGTGTTTGGTCTTCATTTTGGCTTGCGAGATAGAACTTTTGTTCGTATAATGAAAGATCCAGCCCGGTTTTGACGCACTTATCCGGCAAGCTATAATCGCTTTACGCACGTCACTCGCACCAGGGGAGCCAACCCGTTGAAGACTTTCCAGACGATCGGCATACTCGCTCACCCACTGCGCCCCGGCACGGTCCCGATCGCCCAGGATGTGACGCGCTCCCTGGAAGACCACCACATCACTACCTGGATGCGCACCGTATGGGACACGCCGCACGTCCAGCCCCTGGTCCGTGACTCGGACCTGGTCGTGGCCATCGGCGGCGACGGCGCGATGCTGCGCGCGGCCCGCGTCTGCGCGCCGGAGCGCGTCCCGGTGTTCGGCATCAACACCGGCTATCTGGGCTTCCTCACCGAGATCAATCCGGAGGAGTGGGAAGCGAGCCTGAAAACGCTGCTGGCGGGCGAGTACTGGATCGAAGAGCGCATGATGATCCGCTACGAGATCCGGCGCGAGGGCGCAATCCTGGGCGCGAACGATGCGCTCAACGACGTGGTGGTCAGCCGCGGCGCCATCGCCCGGTCCGTCCGGCTGGAGACGTATATCGACGGCGGCTGGGCGACGACCTACCACGGCGACGGCCTGATCATCGCCACGCCGACCGGCTCGACCGCCTACGCGCTGGCGGTTGGCGGGCCGATCCTGCCGCCGGAGCTGAAGAACATCCTGGTCACGCCGGTCGCGCCTCACCTGAGCATGGACCGGCCGATGGTGTTGTCGCAGGGCGCAACGATCACGGTGGTCGTGGAGCCAGGGGCGCTGGCCGAAGTGTTCCTGACCGTTGATGGCGAGCTGATCGCCAGCCTGGAGCCGTCCGATCACGTCGTCGTGCGGGCCAGCGACCGGATCACGCAGTTCGTGCGCCTGCGCGAGCGCAACTACTTTTACCGCTCGCTGCTCGACCGGCTGGAGCCGCGCGTGCCGCCGCACGCCAACCGCCTGCCAGTGGGCAATTCCGCCGATTCGGGCCAGAATCAGGGATGAGACATCGACCCTGGGGATAGATCATGACCGTTCCAGAGCGACTCGACGACACCGACACTCAAGAAGAGCTGGTGTACTGCACCGTTCACCCGACTATCGCCACCAGCCTGCGCTGCAACCGCTGCGGGCGCCCGATGTGCACCCGCTGCGCCGTCAAGACGCCGGTCGGCTATCGCTGCCGGGAATGCGTTCGCGAGCAGCAGGACAAGTTCTTCGACGCGCAGATGCGCGATTACCTGATCGCCGGAGTCGTCGCCCTGGTGATGAGCTTCGTCGCCGCCGCGATTCTGGCGCGCATCGGCTGGTTTATCATTGTGTTTTTCCTGGCCCCGGCCGCCGGCGGCCTGATCGGCCGGGCCGTCTTCAGACTCACCGGCAGGCGGCGCGGGCGCTATACTGGCGCCGTGGTGGGGACGTGCGTGGTGCTCGGCGCGCTGCCGTTTCTGCTGCTCAACCCGCTCAGCATCGGGATCTATCTGTTCATGGCGACTGGAGCGGCGGTCGCGCAGTTTGGCCTGCGGCTGACAACCTGAAAGCGGTCTGGTATGCTTCAAGAACTGCGCATCAAAGACTTCGCGATTATCGATGAGCTGACCCTCACCCTGGACCCCGGCTTCCTGGTCATCACCGGCGAGACCGGGGCTGGCAAGTCGATCATTGTCGACGCGGTGAACCTGCTGCTCGGCGAGCGTTCCGACGCCACGCTGGTGCGCGGTGGGGCCGACCGCGCCATGATCGAAGGTATCTTCGCCATCCCGCCCGCGCTCCAGGCGGACGTGCAGGCCCTGCTGGAAGCAGAAGGGCTGGACAGCGAGCTACCCGACGAGGTGATCCTCTCCCGCGAAGTGCGCAGCAGCGGGCGCAGCCTGGCGCGCATCAACGGCACGACCTGCAACCTGGCCGTCTACCGCGAGATTGGCGGGATGCTGGTTGACATTCACGGCCAGGGCGAGCACCTCTCGCTGTTGCGCCCGGCCCAGCACATCTACCTGCTCGACCGCTACGCCGGGCTGGAAGACGCGCGGGCCGGCTTCAAGGAAGTGGTCCGCGCGCTGGACCAGGTCCGGGCCGAGATCAAGAGCCTGCTCACCGACGAGGCCGCCCTGGCCCGCCGCGTAGATATGCTGCAGTACCAGGTGCAGGAGATCGACAGCGCGGCCCTGCGCCCCGACGAGGAAGTCGAGCTCCAGCAGGAGCGCAACCGCCTGGTCAACGCCGAGAAGATCGCCGAGCTCGCAACCGAGGCCCAGTACGCGCTTCTGGGCGACATGGGCGAGACATCCGGCGTGGATTTGCTGGCCCAGGCTGCGATCGATCTGTCGCGGCTGGCGAAGCTCGATCCGACGATCGCCGAATATGCCGAGCTGGCCGAGAGCCTGAGCGCCCAGGCCGACGAGCTGGCGCGCACTGTCCGCCAATATCGCGAGGACATCGAATACGATCCGCACCGGCTGGACCAGATCGAGGAGCGGGTCGAGATCATCACGCGGCTCAAGCGCAAGTACGGCGGCAGCATCGAGGCGGCGCTGGCGCACGCCGACAAAGCCCGCGCCGAGCTCGAGTCGATCACGCACAGCGAGGAGCGGCTGGCCGAGCTGCGCGCCCAGGAAGACCGGCTGCTGCACCAGATCGGTACCCTGGCCGCCCAGTTGAGCGCCAAGCGGCGGGCCGCCGCCCAGAAACTGACCGAGGCCATCGTCCGCGAGCTGGACGAGCTCAAAATGCAGGGCGCCCGGTTCGAGGTGCAGATCGCGTGGCAGGACGATCCCGAAGGCTGCTTCGTCGAAGACCGGCGGCTGGCGTTCGGCCCGAATGGAATCGACCAGGTGGAGTTTTACATGGCGGCCAACGTGGGCGAGCCGCTGCGCCCGATAGCGAAAGTCGCCTCCGGTGGTGAGACGTCGCGGATCATGCTGGCGCTCAAGAGCGTGCTGACCCACGCCGACCAGGTGCCCACCCTGATCTTCGATGAGATCGACCAGGGCATCGGCGGGCGCATCGGCGCGGTGGTCGGCCAGAAGCTGTGGCGCCTCTCGGACCGGCATCAGGTGCTGGTCGTCACGCACCTGGCGCAGCTCGCCGGGTTTGGCGACGCGCACTACCGGGTGAGCAAGCACGTCCAGAACAAGCGCACGGTGACGCAGGTTCAGCGGCTGGACGATCAGGGCCGCGTCGACGAGCTGGCCGAGATGCTGGGCGCCGAGACTGACAGCGCTCGCCAGAGCGCCTACGACATCCTGATGCTGGCCCGCCGCCTCAAAGAAGGGCGCCGGCTCGAAACCACAGCCTGACGCCCTATCCCCACACGACAACACTACAGTGAGAAAGCCCGGCTCGCCGCCTTGACGGTAGGGGCTATTCGCTGTTCTCGGTCCCTATCACGCGATACACCAGCGGCTCGTCCCCCAGGGCGGACACGACAGCCGCATCCGTCCCCGGCTCCAGCGCGATGGTCTGGCCCGCCAGCACGATCGCGTCCTGCCCGGCGAATGTGACCCAGGCGCCCCCCGCCACGACGCGCAGCCTCTGGCCCGCCCGAGCAATACGCCGGACCTCGCCAGGCTCCAGCCGCACATCGCCCGGTCGCAGGGTGGCGCGTTGCGTTCGCTCGCGTGGCGCAACGAACACCGCCGGTTGGCCGTCCGCGATGATGACGACGGTGAACCCACCCTTCCGGCGCGTGTTCGTAGCCGGCCCTGGGATCCGCTGGCGCCCGCTCGAAGAAGCACGTGTCCAAATCCCGTCCGCGGAGCTCATGCCGGTTCCTCCGAGAGGGCCGCCTGTTGTTCGCGTTCCAGGAGCGCCTGCTTGCGCTCCACGCCCCAGCGGTAGCCGCCCAGGTCGCCGTTTTTGCGGACGACGCGGTGGCACGGAATGATCATCGCCACGGGGTTGTGAGCGCAGGCCTGGGCGACGGCGCGCGTGGCGTTGGGCTGCTTCAGGCTGGCGGCAATCTCGGCGTATGAGCGCGTCGCGCCCACCGGGATCGCGCGCAGGGCATCCCACACGCGGCGCTGGAAGGCCGTCGCCCGGATGTCCAGCGGCAGGTCGGGCGGTAACGGCGCGCCGTCCATGTAGGCCCGGATCAGGCTCACCCACGCGCCCATGCCGGTATCGTCGCGGTGAATCGACGCGGCTGGATACTCTTCGACCAGGCCGGCTTCCAGCTCGCCCGGCGAATCGCCTAAACTGACGGCGCACAGCCCGCGCGCCGTGGCCGCGACGAGCACATACCCGAGCGGGCAATCCGTCACCGTATACGCGATCACCATCCCCTCGCCGCCGCCGCCGTAGGCGGTTGGCGTCATGCCCAACTGCCCGGCATACGCGCGGCTGCTAGAGCTGTAGCCCGCTTCGTAGAGCGCCCGCGTGACCGGCTCGCCCTCCTTGAGCTGGCTCTTGAAGCGATTCAGGCGGCGCGCGTCGGCGTACTGGCGCGGCGTGACGCCGGTCACCCGCTTGAAGACGCGCTGCAGATGGAACGGGCTGACGTGCAGCAGCGCGCCCAATTCGGCCAGCGTCGGCGTGGAGCCGTTCGACCCATCGAGCAGATCGGCAGCCCGGCGCACCAGATCGACCTGGGAATCGACTTCGTTGGGGCGGCAGCGGCCGCAGGGCCGGAAACCGGCCTGCTCGGCTTCGTCGGAGGAAGCGAAGAAGATGACGTTCTCGCGCCGCGGATGCCGCGCCGGGCACGACGGGCGGCTGTAGATTCCGGTTGACTCCACGGCGTATACGAACGTACCATCATACTGGCGATCCCGGTTCTGGACGGCCTGCCAGCATTCGAGCGCATCGGGTAGGGTGGTGGGGGTTAGGGTATCAAGCATCACTCGCGTCCCTCGCATGGCTGCGTTGTTTGATAGCTTCAGGATAGCGGCAGGCGGGCCAAAATGCTATCCGATTCTTGCGCTCAAATTGGGCACTGAAACGACCGGTTGTGCTAGAGTCTGATCATAACAAAGATGTCGGAGCAGAGTGTATGGCGACGCTGCAAGACCGGCTGGATTCCATGACCGCAGCCGGAGCGCTGTTCGAGGTAGTCGACGCCGAGGAACGGAAGATTCGCTGCCTGGCCTGCGGGCACCGCTGCCTGATCAAAGACGGGCGGCGGGGCATCTGCCAGGTGCGCTACAACGACCGGGGCACGCTGCGCGTCCCGCATGGCTATGTGGGCGCGCTGCAGATCGATCCGGTCGAGAAAAAGCCGTTCTTTCACGTGCTGCCGGGCGCTTCGGTGCTCAGCTTCGGGATGCTCGGCTGCGATTTCCGGTGCAGCTACTGCCAGAACTGGGAAATCTCGCAGACCCTGCGCGACGACGCGGCGGGCCGGGACTACATGCCCATTTCAGCCGACGAGCTGATCGCGCTAGGCACCCGGCGCCACGCACAGGCGGTCGCCAGCACCTACAACGAGCCGCTGATCACCACCGAGTGGGCGGTCGACGTCTTCCGGCGCGCCAAGGGGGCCGGGATGCTGACCCTGTACGTCTCGAACGGCAACGGCACCCGCGAGGTGATCGACTACCTCAAGCCCTGGATCGACGGTTACAAGATCGACCTGAAGACGATGCAGGACCGGCACTACCGCAAGGTGATGGGCGGCGTGCTCCAGCACGTGCTGGACACGATCAAATGGGTGCATGAGGCGGGCATCTGGCTGGAAGTGCTGACGCTGGTCATCCCCGGCTTCAACGACAGCAACGACGAGCTGTGGGACGCGGCGCGCTACATCAACAGCGTCTCGCCGGACATCCCGTGGCATGTGACGGCCTTCCATCCCGACTATAAGATGACCGATCCGCCGCCCACATCTGCCGCGACGCTCCAGCGCGCCGCCGAGATCGGGACTGAAGCTGGCCTGAAGTACGTCTACGCGGGCAACCTGCCGGGTCGCTCCGGTGAATGGGAGAATACCCGCTGCCCTCACTGCCAGACGACGCTGATCAAGCGGCACGGGTTCATGGTCCACGAGAATCAGCTCGCCCACACAGACGGAACCTGCCCGACCTGCGGCACGCTCATCCCCGGCATCTGGCGCTAGACTCATCACGCAGGGAAGAACGCGCAACCATGACCAAACACATTGTCCCGCGATACAAGCTGATGCTGTTCTATGACCTGAAGCCTCAGCACGCCGACGACTATTACGAGTTCATCATGAACGAGATGATCCCGACAGCCCAGAAGATGGAGCTGTACATGTTCCGGGTGTTTCACACGGTCTACGGCGACTGCCCGCTGCGGCAGGCTGAGTTCGTCGCCGAGGACCTGGACACCCTCCGCCAGGTGATGGACAGCGACACCTGGCACGGTCTGGAAGACAAGCTGCTGCAGTATGCGACGAACTACAACCGCAAGATCGTCAAGTTCCGGCCCGGTTTTCAGTTGTAAATCAGCCCTCGCGCGGACATGCAAAAACGCCCGGTGCACGTGCCAGCCGGGCGTTTTGAATCGACGGACTGCGCCAGCAGAGAGGCCCGGCTCAGGCGATCACGCCCAGCTCGCGCCCCACTTTGGCGAAGATCTCCAGCGCCTGATCCAGGTCGTTGTGGGTATGAGTGGCGCTGTTCATGACGCGGATGCGGGCCTTGCCGTGCGGCACTGTCGGGAAGCCGATCGCCATGGCGAACAGGCCCTCCTCGAACAACCGCCGGCTGAAACGCTGCGCCAGCGGCGCCTCGCCCAGCATCACCGG
>Ga0123330_1003321_pt1 | contig 13446 bp, 13 predicted proteins | sample BioC13SIPDNA_2_FD_89704 | JGI IMG/M metagenome (GOLD analysis project Ga0123330, IMG submission 89704) | Anaerobic biogas reactor microbial communites from Washington, USA - Biogas_R2_A C13 SIP DNA | ecosystem: Engineered > Bioreactor > Anaerobic > Unclassified | place: Washington, USA... | reverse complement strand
TTTCAAAGGAGGGGGAAGCCATGAAATACCGCGTGTGCATTATTGCAATAATCGCGGTCCTCATCGCCGGGGCTGCGATGGGTGCGGACCTGACCGTGGAAAAGTGGAGCGGCGATCTTTCCGTGCCGGTAGATCCTTTTGCCGCAGACGGACTTACGGGTGATCCGGAAAACAGTTATGCCTGGTCCATGGCGGAATTCGGCGGCTATATTTACGCGGGGACCAACAGGAACTACCTTCGCCAGATTCTTGAGACCGCAGGGGCGAGCGGCCTTACTGACCTTATGGATGCCATGTTTCCCATTAAAATTGACGCCAAGGCCAAAATTTACCGAAAACCTTCTGACGGGTCCGGAGACTGGGAACTGTTCTATGAATCCCCCATGGTGGATATAACACTGGACGGAAATCCGATGTCCGTAATCCTGGACAACGGATACAGAGGAATGGAAGTCTGGAACAACAGCCTCTATATCGTGACCTATTCGTTCTTCTCAAGCCCATACTCCAGGTTGTTGAGACTTTCGGACCCTCAGGGAACAGGAGCAGACCTTGAAGAGGTTCTCCGGGTGGAGAACACAGGCGGTTCGGGGCTGCGGGAACTGGTGATTTTCAATGACAGCCTTCTTGTCGGGACAGAAGACCTGAAAATGTTCAGGAGCACATCACCTCCTGAACAGGGACCCGTAGTTACACCCATAGCAATGGTCACCGTCCTGACTCCCATCGGAATAAACATACCCTGCACTACTGCAGATCTCGGAGGAAAGACTGGATGGACTCTTGCCGGAAATGCATCGACGTTCCCAGGCATCACTGCTTCACCGGGATGGAGCGGCATCTGGGACAACGTTGTTTTCAACGGGTTCCTGTATACGTCCATAGCGGACCCGACGAACGGATTCTCGCTCTTCAAAACTGACGGAACACCTTCAGGCGTAGACGATCTGTGGGTCTGGACTCCTGTGGTCGCCAAAATTGCCGACAATCCGGAGGCTAAGTACCCCCAGGGCTTGGGAAACACCCAGAATACAGCCGTTACAATGGTGGAGTTCAAGGGCAACGTCTACGCAGGATCATTTTCGAGCTGGAATGATATTTTACAAGGGCTCATCAGAGGCACCCCCGATCCTTGAGGTTCTTACTGAAAACATTCTCGGAGCGGGCTACCAGCCAGCTATCCATTCCGCCCTTCTCCACCTCCAGCAAATATTTGAACAGGCAAACCCGACCGATCCATCGGGATTCGACCTTTTCGCCACGGTTAACGGCACAACCATTGAGGCGATAACCCGGGATGGCGGTTTCGGAGAGATTTTCGGCAAGTTTTCGACCGGAGACAAAGGCGACAGGCACAATTATGGAGCGAGGACCCTTATAACCGGCGATGGGCTGTTCCTCGGGACTGCCAATCCGTTTTACGGATGCCAGATCTGGAAGCTGAAATATCCGGATCCTGAACCGGAGCCGGAACCGAAGTCGGGCGGCGGCGGATGTTCCTCGGGCGGAGGATCCTCTGCAGCACTGCTTCTTCTCCCCCTGGCCGCGGCATATTTCAGAGGGAGAAAAGGTTTCTGAAAAGTGGAAGAATAAATTTTACGGTACCATATTGCCGAGGGAGGAGCGAAACCCTCCTCCCTCAGTTTTTTACAGCATCCTGTCAGCTTCGAGTATTGACCTCGCGAGGATATCCGCTCCCTGAACGAGGTCATGAGGAGCAGTGTATTCTTCTTTTGAATGGCTGATCCCGTTGACGCTCGGGACGAAGATCATTCCCGCCCGGGTGATGCGGGCCATGGGATTTGCGTCGTGGGATGCACCGCTCGGCATACGGACACAGGAGACTCCCGCCTCTTCACATGCCTTCTCCACAGACCTCTGAAGCAGAGGGTCAAGGTCAACTGCACCTTTCCAGATCACCTGATCCATGGAAACAGAGACCTTTTTTCTCCTCCCCAGAAAGGACCTGAACTCTGAAGCAATCTCCTCCATGACAGGATCCTTCAGGGAGCGTATCTCAAGGAGAAATTCCGCCTTGCCCGGCACTATGGCCACCGCTCCCGGATGGAGGGAAAAGACTCCCACGTTGCAGACAAAATCGTCCCGCGTATCCGTCCATGCAAACCACTCCGAGAGGAGTTCGGCAGCTTCCCTCATGGCATCCTTCCGCTCTTTCATGGGAGTGGTCCCCGCATGGTTGGGCTCGCCATTCAGGCTCACGGCATAACGGCTTATGCCCACAATGCCCGTAGGTATGCCGATAGAAATGTTACGCCTCTCAAGGTACGGTCCCTGCTCTATGTGAAGTTCGAAATAACAGGCGATCTGCGAGGGGTCAGTCTTTGACGAACGCACTCCTTCAGAAGTCAACCCTGCCCCGGCTAGTTTTTCCCCGGGAAGGGACTCCTCGATCAGCCCGGCAAATGCCCTGCTGCCGAACGTGCCCCCCATCTCTCCCCCTTCTTCTCCGGTAAACCCCACGACTTCAAGAGGGTGGCGGAGGGGGAGCTTCTTTTCCTTTATGGAACGGGCCGCTTCAAGAGCAGCCATAACACCGAGGGGGCCGTCGTATTTCCCTCCCCCGGGTACAGCGTCAAGATGGGATCCGGCAAGGATCACCGGAAGTGAAGGGTCGCTCCCTTCGATCCGGCCAAAGAGATTGCCCACTCCGTCCACTCTTACGGTGAAGCCGGCTTCTCTCATTATCCCTGAAACAAATTCCCTGGCGGCATCGTATGATGAAGAGAAAGCCGGGCGGTCCATACCCTCTCCCTCCACCCATCCGATCTGCCCCAGTGCTTCCAGTTCAGCGAGGAAACGATCACCGGAAACTATCATTTTGCTATACCGTTGGGATCCCCAGCTCCTTGAGGATCCTGGCGATCTCCTTTCTTGTCTCTTCCCCTGCTGGAAGGATGGGCAGGCGGGGCAGCCCACCCTTGAAGCCGACCATATCCATGGCGGCCTTCATTCCGCCGATCCCGAAGCGGCTGGTAACGGCCGCGTTGAGGGGAAGGAGGGCGAGCTGCATCTTCCGGGCCTTCTCAAGATCCCCCTTCCCGAAGTTCTCCTGGATCTCGGCGCAGTAGTTGGGAACCACGTTTGCAACCGCCAGGGTCCCGCCGACACCGCCGAGCAAAAGTGTGGCAAGGAGATAGCTTCCGGAACCGGCGAACACCGAAAAGCCTTCAGGGGCTTTTGCCAGCACTTCGGATATCTGGACGATGTTGCCGCCGCTGTCCTTGATCCCCGTGATGTTGGGGTGAGCGGCAAGCTTCAGCGTCAGCGAAGAGGGAACATTCACCCCGGAGTTGCCCGGCATGTTGTAGATCATGACGGGAATGGGAGAAGCGTCGGCCAGCATGGTGTAGAACTTCCCGAGAGCGGCCTCGTTCATGTCCTTCTTGTAGTAGTTTGGGGTCACCACCAGGGCCACATCGGCTCCGACAGCGGCGCTTTCCTTTGTAAGCTGCAGGGTCTCCCTGAAGGACTCGCAGCCTGTGCCGGCGATCACCATTTTGTCGGCGGGCAGGTGGTTTCTCGCCGTCTCCACGAGCTTCACCTTCTCCTCGTGGGAAAGGAGCGTAAACTCTCCGTTGCTGCCCAGCACCACAAGGCCGGACAGCTTCGTGGCGCCGAAAGACACCGTATTCTCGGCAAAAACGGAGTAATCCACTTCGCCGGAAGCATCAAAAGCTGTTGCTATAGGGGCAAATATTCCATGTACCTTTTTCATTGCAATTTTCTCCTCTTTATAGTGGAAATATATGATATTCCATATATAATACTTCAAAACATCATTAAACGGAAGATGGTCTTCCGGAACTTAGCCTTCTATCTGAAAAGCTGAAGAGGCCAGAGGGAGATCATGGGGAAATAGGTGATCATCAGCACCGCCGCAAGGTTCCAGAGCATGAAGGGGATGGACCCCCTCAGCACTTTTTCAAAGGGCGTTTTGCAGATATTCGACGCCACGAAGAGGTCCACACCCATGGGGGGCGTGGCCATTCCGAGGGCAAGGTTTGCCACAATGAAGGTTCCGAAATGAATGGGGTCGACGCCGATCTTCAGCGCCAGGGGCAGAAAGATGGGACAGAAAATGAGGATGTTCGACAGTGTGTCGATGAACATTCCCCCCAGGAGGAAGACCAGGTTGAACAAAAGCAGGATAAGGTACTTGTTCGTGGTGAAGGAGAAAATTATGGTGGAGATAAGGTTTGGAACGTCCTTCATGTGCAGCAGCTTCGCAAACGCACTGGCCGCGCCCATGAGGAAGATGCACGAACCCGTGATGATTGCCGCCTCAACCATGGCCGTGCAAAGCCCCCGCCACGACAGTCCCCGAGAAAGAAACCCGAGGATAATGGCGTAGGCCACGGCCACAATCCCCGCCTCCGTAGGGGTGAATATCCCCGTATAAATCCCTCCGAGAATGATAAGGGGCATGAGAAGGGCAGATTTCGCCTCCAGGGCTTTTTTCAGCACCCAGCCGGTTCCCCCAGCCCTTGCTTTTCCGGCATACCCGTTTTTTCGGGAGATATAAACTACGGGGATCATCAGAAAGAGTCCGACGATGATGCCGGGGAAAAGGCCTGCAAGGAAGAGGTCCGTGATGGATACGCCGCTGTTTACACCGTAGACGATCATGGGGACACTCGGCGGAATGAGCACCCCGATCCCCCCCGCGCAGGCCATGAGGCCGCCGGAGAATCCGACCCCGTACCCCCGTTCGAGCATGGCGGGCAGCATAACCGTCCCGATGGCCGCCACGGTCGCGGGGCCAGACCCGGAGACGGCGCCGAAGAACATGCAGGCCACTATGGCGGCTATACCCAGCCCTCCGGGGAAATCGCCCGCCACTGCCTCGGCGAGGTCGGTGAGTTTCCTGGCAATCCCGCCGTGGGACATGAGGGTCCCCGCCAGGATGAAAAAGGGGAGAGCAAGCAGGGTGAAGGAGTCAGCGGTGACAACCATTCGCTGCGCCACGAAGAACATGACCCGGTCGAGTCCTCCGGGGATCCACGGGATGAAGGCCAGGCAGCTGAACCCTATGGACGCCGCGATGGGAACGCTCAGAAGAAGGGTTAGGAACATCCCTCCGAAGACTGCAGTCAGCATAATCTCATTCCTCTTTTCATGCCGGGTGCGACCCTTTCAGTTCCCTCCCGGGAAAGAGAAGGGGGAAGATATCCTTCTGAACTATCCGGAAAGCCATCAGGAGAAAGAACACCGGTCCCAGGGAGAAGTACGTCCAGGTGGGAATACCCATTGCCGCCGTAGTCTGTGTATTTTCATACTGCAGCAGGGCAATATTATAGGAATACTTCACCACGAGGAGAGTAAACCCCAGAAAAGCCAAAGATGCAAAGAGGGATACGGCTCTGCCGAGCCGCTGAGGAAGGGCAAGCTGCAGCACCTCCACCTTCACGTGCTGCCGTCTCTTCGCGCAGAGGGAAAAACTGACGAGGCTGAGGGCGACAAAGAGAATACGCATCATCTCCTCTGCCCAGGAATGGACCGACCGTAGAAGATAGCGCGTAACCACCTGCTCCATTCCAATAAGGAGAATGGCAGAAAAAAGAACCACCACAAGGGTCTCTTCAAAATACCGGTCAAAAAATACAATTAACTTCACGAAAACACCTCCAGGGCACATCGCCTTTTCAAGGGAAGGGGCCTTTTCAGGGCCCCTCTCCTTAGGTTCGGACGGATCTCTAGCTGTTGGGTGCCTCTTCCTTATAGGACTCCTGGAACTTCTGGATTTTTTCGTACATGGCCATATCGATATCGGCCTTGTTCTCTTCGATCACGGACTTGCTCGCCTCCCGGAAGGCCGCCCGCTGTTCAGGTGTGAGCATGATGACCTCGGGAGTAGAAGCGGCCTTGAACTCTTCCATGACCTTCTTGTTGTTACCAAAGGCATTCTCAAGCTCCCAGGCTGTAGTCTTTTTTACGGCCTTCATGAGATTTTCCTTCTCGCCGTCAGAGAGTTTGTCCCAGGTTTTTTTGGACATGACGATGAGCATGGGGTCGAGGATATGTCCGTCCACGGTGATGTACTTCTGGACAGTATGGAACCCCTGGGACTTGATATTCTCGAAGGTATTCTCACCGGCGTCGATGACTCCCTGCTGAAGAGAGGTGAAGACCTCGCCGAAATCCATAGGTACAGGGTTTGCACCAAGGGCCTTGAAGATTCCCATACGGATTGGGGCCGGTTCGGTACGTATTTTCACACCCTTGAGGTCTTCAGGGGAGCGAATAGCGATATTGCTGTGAATATGGCGCCATCCTTGAAAGAAGTAGCCCAGGGGCATAATCCCCTTCTCTTTAAGAGGCTCAACCACTTGCATGGCAAGATCGCTGTTCACGAAATCGAGTCCCGCCTTTTCGCTCTTGAAAAGGTAGGGGATGTCGAAGACCGAAACGGCCTTGCTGAACTGAGCGAGAAGCCCCGTGGAGATGAGCCAGAAGTCGGTGACACCCTGCTGGATCTGTTCGATCCCCTCCCGGTTGTTCCCGAGGGCGGCGGCTCCCATGACCTGAAGCTTCATGGTTCCATTCGATTCCTTGGCGAGATACTCGGCGAATTTTTCCGCGGCCTGGGCAAAAGTCACGGACGCATGTCCTGTATGGCCTAGGACAAAATCCTTTCCAAAGGCCATGGAGGAAAAGGAAAGTATCAGCGCGACAAGCAGTGTTGCAATCAATAAACGCTTTCTGTTCTTCATATAAGGGTCCCTCCTTGGATTTTCTCATTTTTCTGACTCTCCCTGAAAAAGGGAAACAGTACCACTCTTTCCGAAAAAAATCCTCAGGCCTCCTTTCTCTTTCCGAAGGTGTGATCGTACCGGCGCTTCTTACTGATGGAAACGCCGTACTTCACCAGTCCCGAAGCGACGATGAGGGCGCAGATGACACCGTCCAGCACCGGGACGCCAAGTTCCTTCTCCATTCTCTTGTCGAGGCCGGCGAAACCGGCGCAGCCCAGAACCAGCACTTCCGCCATGTCCTCCTCCACGGCTCTCCGTCCCGCCGCGATGAGCCGCTCCGCCTCGTCCGCACCCTGTTCGATGCTTGCCGGGCGGACGGAGGCCATGTCCCTCGAGAGACCGTACTTGTCGATGAGGGCTTTCTTGTTGGGAACCGTACGCTCCACCGGTGCAATCACGGAGAAGCTGTGCCCCAGCATGGTGGCTATTTTCATGGAGGCTTCCGCGATGCCCACCACCGGTTTCGTGGTTATCTCCTTCATCAGGTCGATGTTCGGGTCGCCGTGGCAGGCGATGACAAAGGCATCAAAACTGTCTTCGTTTTCCCTCAGAAGCCGGACCATGCCCGGGGCTGCCATGGCGTGATCCTCGTAGGTGGCGATGAAGGGCGATGTTCCCGGCGTAGGAACCGTGAGGACCTCGATGTCGTCCCCGGCGAAGGCGGCGGCGTTCCTGTGGATCGTTCCGGTCATCTCCTCGCTGCTGTTGGGGTTGATGATGAGTATACGTGGCTTCTTCATCTCGTTTCCTTCCCCGTCCACTCGGGAAGCTGCAATTTGCCCCAGCCTTCGGCCGAATCATCGATGACTCGGCCCTTCATTATGATCCTGCCCCTGACAATGGTATGAAGAGGCTTTCCGACAAGCCGGAACCCGTTGTACATGGGGGACGTCTCCCTGGAGTGGGTCACGAAATCCTTGTTGTTCACCGTGTATTCGTTTTTCATATCCGCGATGACATAATCCGCGTCACCGCCTACACGGATGGCTCCCTTCCGGGGCCAGAGACCGAAGACCCGGGCCGGATTCTCGGAGAGAAGCTCCACCATTCGCCTCATGGAAAGCTTGCCGTCCCGCACGGCGGTCAGCATGAGGGGAAGGGTCATCTCGATGCATGCAGGGCCGGCGGCGGCGGTGAAAATGTCCTTCATTCCCTTCTCCTTCTCCGAGACGAGGAAGGGACCATGGTCACTGCCGATGAAGTCCACCGATCCGTCGTTGACATAATCCCAGAGCTTCTCCATGGACTCCCTGCTGCGGAGAGGCGGGTTTCCCTTCGCATAGGGGCCGTACTTGTCTATCATTTCTTCCGTGAGGAAAAGATAGTGGGGGCAGGTCTCCAGGTAGACGTCCATGCCGTCCAGCTTCGCCCGCTTCACGAGCTCCGCCGCCTCGGGGGTGGAGATGTGGGCGAAACTCACCCTGGTACCGGTTTCCTTCGCGAACATAAGGAGCTTGGCCACAGTCTCGATCTCCGTAATGGGAGGGCGGGACTTGTAGTGGTATTCGAAGCCCACCTTCCCCTCGGCGCGGAACTGCCGGATCAGACGCTGGATGATGTCGTTGTTCTCCGCGTGGATCGTCAGAATGAGCCCCGTCTTCGCAACAGCCCGGAAGCCGTCGAGCATCTCCCCGTCGTTTGCCATGGTGAGCCCGCGGAATTCCTCGTCCCGGCCTTCGGGTGCCTCGTGGAGGAACGTCTTGAAGGCCACGATCCCCTCTTTGGCCACCTTCTCCACTTCATCGGGGAACTCGGCGCCGGCGGCGCCGAAAAAGGCATAATCCACCAGTGCCTGGGGAGCGGCCACCCGGACCCTGTTCCTGAGTATTTCAGGAGAATAAGGAGGAGGAGACGAAATAGGGTGTTCCAGGAAGCAGGTCACGCCTCCCGCGGCAGCCGCCTTCGTTTCGGTGACGAAGGTTCCCCGCTCCCGGTGTCCCGGGTCCCGCACATGGACATGGGTATCCACTACCCCCGGCAGCACCGGGTTGCCTTCGGCGTCGAGCACCGTTTCCGCTTCCGGAAGATACCTGTCTTCGCAGATCGCCACCGTCTTGCCGTCCTTTACCGCCACTCCGCCTTCAAAAAACCCTCCATTGACAAAAATCTGACCGTTTCGGATCACCAGATCGGCTTTCACATTACCTACCTCCCTTGAAATGCACCTTCCGAAGAAGAACGATAAAAAAGATCCCGCCCCCGGCCGGAGGCCTGAGGAAGAGTTCCGTCCCTTGAAAAAACAATTCCGCCCCTGACCATGGTCATCCCCACCACGCCGAACAGGCGCCGTCCCTCGTACAGCCTGGCAATGCCCTTCCCCGCCGTTTTCATCCTTGAAGCCCTCACGAGAAACGGTTCGTGAAGGTTCACCGCAACGAGGTCGGCGTCTGACCCCACGGAGATGGTTCCCTTTTGCGGGTACAGGCCGAAGATACTGGCGGCGTTTGTGGAGAGAAGATCCACCATGCGCCGGAGGGAGAGCTTTCTTTCCCGAACGGCGGTGACGAAAAGGGGAAGCCGTTCCTCGAATCCCGTGGATCCCGCCGGGGCTGCAAAAATATCCTCCGCTCCCGGCTCCTTTTCGGAGAGGAGAAAGGGACCGTGGTCGCTTCCGATATAATCCACCGTGCCGTTTCTCACGTACTTCCACAGCGCTTCGCTGTCAGCCTTTTTCCTGATGGGAGGATTGAACTTGGCGAAGGGCCCGAGTGGAGCGGCGGACTCCTCGTCGCAGAAGAGGTACTGGGGGCATGTTTCCGCATATACGGGCCTTCCGCCAGCCTTTTCCCTCCGTATGAGCTCCATGGCCTCCGGGGTGGAGACGTGGCAGATGCCGAGCCGGACACCCGTCGACCGGGCAAAGGCGAGGACCTTCGCCACCGCGGAAACTTCAGCAAGAGGGGGCCTCGCCCTTCCGTGGGCGGCCAGATCCCTGCCGCCTCCTGCCCTCACATCCCGGGTGAAACTCCTGATGAGGTCGTCGTTTTCAGCATGGACCGCGCACAGTTTCCCTGTCTTCGCCACCGCTTCGAAGATTTCAAGAAGATTCCCGTCCCCTTCGGCGCAGGTTCCCTCGAATTCCCCTTCCCTTCCCGCATGGGGCCTGAAGAGAAAGGTTTTGAAGGCCGCCACGCCCCGCCCGGCCAGCCCGGCGATATGCTCCGGGCGGTTTCCTGCGGCCCCGTAGAAGCCGAAATCCACCGATGAACGCTCCGAGGCGCAGCGGCTCCTGTTTTCCAGAATATCCACGGTGTACTGGGGAGGGCTCGAAATCGGCATCTCCAGTATGGTGGTAATCCCTCCGGCGGCGGCAGCGGCCGATTCGGTGGCAAAATCTCCCCTCTCCCGCCTGCCGGGGTCCCGGACGTGGACATGGGTGTCCACACCCCCGGGAAACAGGGCGGCACCCTGGAGATCAATCTCGCTTTTTGCGGGCGGAAGAAAGGGAGTTCCGCCCATGGCCGCTATTTTGCCGTCAGAAATGGCCACTCCTCCCTCGACCAGGCCGCCGGGGGTGAAAACCATGCAGTTTCTGAGAACCACGTCAGCCCTGTTCACGGCCTTTCCCCTCTCTTTTGCGCCAGGCTGACTTTTTTCTCCATGGCCGATGCCGTTTCCAGCACCGCGTCCACTGCTTTTCTCAGGATTTCTCCCTGGGCACGGTGTTCCGGCATGGTAATGCCCACGCTGCCGTAAGAGTTTTCGGCGGCGAAGAACAGGGGAGCGGCGATACCCGTCACGCCCGGATCGACAGCTCCCGTGGAAACAACGTATCCTGCATCCTTCAGGGAGTGATATCGTTCAAGAATTTTATGGGGGTCTGTTTCCGTCTTTGAGGTAAAGGAGGGAAGATCGGCCCGGAACAGAAACTCTCGGACCTGCTCCTCGGGCATTCCAAGGAGAACGGCAAATCCCGTGGCCCCTGCGTGGAGAGGAAAATGCTGGCCTATTTCCGATGAGATTTTCAGCCGCTGGGAGGACTCTATCTTGTCCACGCATACTGCGGCAACATTGTCCGACATGGAAAGAATGGCCGTTTCCCCCGTTTTTGACGCAAGCTCCTCCAGAAGAGGACGGACGGACTGACAGGAGGACAGCCCCTGGTCGGCAATGCGCCCGAGGGTGAAGACTTTGATGCCGAGGGTGTATTTCTCCGTGCCGGGGAGTTTGCGCAGCCATCCCGCGCTTTCAAGGGTGACGACCAGCCGGTGAACTGTGCTCCGGTGAAGTCCGACCCTCCTGGCGATTTCCGGAATGGAGAGGGATGGATGGGGTTCCGCAAAAGCTTCCAGAATGCGCAGAGAGCGAAGGATGGAATGGTTGAGATATCTTGAAGGATCCATGAGGCCCTCCTTATGTCTCATTATGCAAGACGTTGCTTTATTACATGAAACATTATATGCCTCTTTCTTCGGGGCGTCAACGATTTTCCATTCTATATTCGCTTTTTTTTCAGAAAATAGACTCCCTCCCCTGAAAAAACCCTGCCGTGCCTCTCTCCCCCGGCAGTTCCGCCGCAGGAAGAAGAGGGGAGCAGGAGAAAAAATAGCGGAAGGGGCGTGATATAGGCTACAATAAGACAGCCTCCGGCGGGAGGAAGAAACGCCAGCTTTTCGCGATCCACCGCCGGGAGCGGATTCGCATTCCTTTCGGGGAAAGAGTCACATTCCAGGAGTGGAGGGGAAATATGAGAAATCTTTTTGAAGAACTTCTCGGGATGCTTGAGAAGGGGGCAAGGAAGGAACAGAGGTTCGACGGTGAGGAGTGGGGAACGCCTCCGCCAAGAGAGAGGAAAAAGCTGAACCTGGGCTTTCTCAAGTACGCGGTTCTGCTGATCGTTGCCGCCCTGGTGGCCTACCAGGGATTCTACATCGTTCCCGCAGGGTCCCGGGGCGTGGTCTTCAGGCTGGGAAGGGTCTCCGGCGTGGCGGATCAGGGCATCAACTTCAAGCTGCCCGTCATCGACCTCGTCACCATAGTGAACACGGAGCAGATCCAGCGTTTCGAATACGGCTACAGGACGGTGAACCCCGGCCCGCCGGCGACTTTTGCCGACCGGCCCGACGAGTCCAAGATGCTCACAGGGGACAACAAGATCGTGGAGATCGACTGGGTGCTCCAGTTCCAGGCGGGAGACCCGGTCTCCTTCGTGGTGAACCTCCCCGAGGACAGGGCCCCTCGTGAAAAACTGATCCGGGACGTGGCGGAGTCGACCCTCCGGGAGGTCATCGCCTCCAGGGAACTTGACGACGTGCTCACCACCGAAAAGGAGGCCTCCCAGACAGAGGCGAAGAAACTCATCCAGGAAAAACTGGATCTTCTCAAGACCGGGGTGTTCATCGTGGCGGTCCAGTTCCAGGACGTGAACCCGCCGAAAGCTGTCCAGGCGGCCTTCAGCGAGATCAACACCGCCAGGGCCGAGCGGGAGCGGATGATTCTCGAAGCGGACAAGTACTCCAACGAAATACTGTCCAGGGCGGAGGGAGAGGCCGACAAACTTCTCAACGAGGCCGAGGCCTACAAGTTCCGCCGCATCTCCCTGGCGGAGGGCGAGGCGGCCAGGATCAGCTCCCTTCAGGACGCCTACCGGGAAAACCCGGATCTGGTGCTGAACAATCTCTGGCTGGAGAACATGGAAAAAATCTGGCCGCAAATGAAGGTATTCATTATCGACGCAGGGGAGAATGCCCTCCAGGTGCTGCCCCTGGACCAGTTCTTCAAATCCGCGGGAGCGGCGTCTCCCGACGGGAAACAGTAGGAGGGAACCGGGATGAAAAGAAAACTGTTTTTCCTGGCGCTGTTTGCGGTCTTCCTGGTGCTCTCCGGATGCTTCTACATCCTCCGGGCCGATGAACAGGCCGTTGTCCTGAGGCTGGGAAAGGTGAACGCCACCAGGACCGATCCCGGGATGTACTTCAAGCTTCCCTTTGCCGACCAGCTCACGAGATACTCGAAGAAGCTGATAGAATACGATGCCGATCCCGTGGCGGTGGTCACCAGCGACAAAAAAAACCTGGTGTTCGATACTTTCGCCCTCTTCCGGATCTCCGACCCCGAGACCTTCTTCCGGAGGGTGCGTACGGTAGGTTCAGTCCAGCAGCGGCTGGACGACTCCATCTACTCGGCGGTCCGCATCGTGTCCGGGCGGCTCACCCTTGACGAACTGGTGAAGGACAGGCGGCAGTATGCCATCGAGCAGGCCACCTTCATCGCCCGGGAACAGGCGAAAGAATACGGGGTTGAAATCCTGTCGGTGGCCTTCAAGCGGGTTTTCCTGCCCCAGGACAACGAACAGGCGGTCTACCGCTCCATGCAGGCGGAACGGAACAGGGTGGCGGGGCAGCTTCGGGCGGAAGGCCAGGCGGAGGCCATTACCCGCAGGTCCATCGCCGACAGGAAGGAAGTGGAAATGATCGCCGAGGCGAGACGAAAGGCCGAGGAGATCAAGGGACAGGGCGACCGCACCGCCCAGGACACCCTGTCGAAGGCCATCGCCGAGGCGAAGGATCTCTACCTTTTCATCAAGACCATGGACTTCTACCAGACCGCCCTTCCGGGCACCCCGATCCTGTTCCGCCCGGGCGAGGGCATCCTGAAATATCTCAAGGGCGTGGAAACTCCGCCGGCGAGGAACGAATAGAAAAGCGGCATCAGCCTGATGCCGCCGAAAAAG
>Ga0123330_1003295_pt1 | contig 13542 bp, 10 predicted proteins | sample BioC13SIPDNA_2_FD_89704 | JGI IMG/M metagenome (GOLD analysis project Ga0123330, IMG submission 89704) | Anaerobic biogas reactor microbial communites from Washington, USA - Biogas_R2_A C13 SIP DNA | ecosystem: Engineered > Bioreactor > Anaerobic > Unclassified | place: Washington, USA... | reverse complement strand
GCAGCATGACCCGCGCTTCTTCAGGGAGGTCGTCAGGACGGGCGACCTTGGCCCAGATAAGGTGGCCGTGACGGGGAGCTTTTTACACGCCTACAGGGCCAAAGAGTTTCGCGCCTTGCTGGAGGGCACTGGGGTCCGCATCGAGGTGTTGACGGCCTCGGGCGTCCTGTCAGAGACGTGGGACGCTCTGCTGGCCGTCGAAACGACGGACAAGGCGGTGTGGCAAGAAGTCATCGACCTCGAGCTGGAGGCGACGCGGTACTCACATGTTTGTCGGTATGCCCATGACGGAGGGCGCAGAGGGTCAGTCAATCGAAAAGAACACGGCCCTGAAGACGATATAGACGACGTACAGCCCCATGAGGTAGAAGGCCCCGAGTCGACCCAGCTTTCCCTTGCTGAACCACAGGATGACCCAGAGCACGGCGCCGGTGATCGTCTCCCAGGGAAGGTCCCACAGGACCAGTGGGCCCGGCAGATAGTACGTGGAGACCAGGGCGCCGCCACCAATGGCCACCAGGGGATTCGTGATGTTGCTCCCCACCAGCGTGCCCAGGGAGATGCCGTGCTCCTTGTTCCCCACGCCCGAGATGGCGGTGGTGAGTTCGGGCAGGGCGGAGGCGACCCCGAGGGTTATCACGCCGATGAATGACCCGCCGAGTCCCGTCGTGGCCACCACCCGCTCGGCGATCGACAGCACGACCTGAGCGCAGAGCACGGTAACCACCCAGGCGCCCACGGCGATGAGCCCGTCGCGCGCTGCCTGCAAGCCGTTCTCGGGCACATAGCCCTCGGTTTCCTCTTTGACGTTGTCCTCTGCCTTAAAGTGCCTGCGCTCGTCGATTTACAGGTAGTACGTGTAGATGAGAAAGGTGCCAAAGAGGATGAATCCGTCCAGCCGCGAGTAGACGCGATCCCACCCCAGGATGATGCACATGACGGTCGTGCCGATCATGGGGCCCAGGCTCGTGAACAGGAAGTAGCGTCGGAAGTACAGGGTGCCGGCCATAAAGACGACGATCCCCATGATGAGCGTCTGCTGGATGACGTCCGAGCCGATGTTGGCGCCCAGGACGATGGCGGAACTTGCCTCGTAGTCCAGCGTGCCGCGCAAGATTCCTACCGACGCCGTGAGGTGTGCGGTGATCTCGGGGATGCTCGTGGCCAGGGAAAACACCGTCATCCCCATGAAGGTGGTTGATAACTTGAAGTAGGCCGCGAGCCCGATGAGTTTCTTCACCGCCAGGTCGGCGCTGAGGACGAGGAGTGCCAGGCCCGCAAACCCCAGGAGCGAGGCAACCAGGAGACTCTGTGAGGCGAGGAACGCTTGCATGGTGACTAGCCGCCATTCGCATGGGCCACGGCCGGCGCCGTCTCGGGGGACGGATCATAAACCGGACCGGGCAAGTGAACGTACCACATGGTCCGGCCAGAGGATGGGGCAGCCCCCCCGCTGTCTGGCACAAGAATTCGGTATACATGCAGGCACGGGGGTGTCAAGCAGCGCTGAAGCGGCAACATCAAGCCGTTGTTGCGTCGCTCGCAACGCTTGGGTTGCTAGAAGGGGGGGTGAGCGGGGCCCGGCGCGCTAGACGAGAGGATAGGGGACGTTACGCCAGGAGGGGCGCGGGTTCGGATAGACCTCGTCGCGGAGAAGCGCCTCGAGTCGCTCGCGCAGGGCAGCGCGTTCGGCGGGGCTGATGAGGTCTTGGAGTTCGCGCGTCAGCGCCGAGTCCGGGCGGTTGACCTGGCGGAGGAGGCCGCGCAGGTCCCGCACCATCTCTTCAGGCAGCGGCTGCCCAGCATAGTCCCAGATGACGGTGCGGAGTTTGAACTGCACGTGGAAGGTCAGGCCGTGGTCGATGGCCCACACCCGGCCGTCGTTGCTCACCAGGAGGTGGCCGCCCTTGCGGTCGGCGTTATTGACGAGGTAATCGAATACGGTCACGCGTCGAAAGGCCTCGTCACAATCGGGCCGCTCGCGGAGCGTGAAATAGTGCTCATCGTAATCCGCCTCGATAAAGAGCTGTAGCGACCCCAGGCCCTGGGGCCCCTCGCGGAGCACGACCGGGGGGATATCGGGCCAGCCGAGCGTGCGGCTCACGACGTACGCCGCCACCTCGCGGCGACAGAGCGTGCCCGAGTCAAAGTCCCACAGGGGGCGCTCGCCGCGGCATGGCTTGTACACGGCCAATGCCTCGTGCCCGTTGCCCCTGACCGAGACGAGGAAGGTATAGTTGCTGCTCCAGGGAAACTGCCCCTGGACCGAGATCTCCCCGCCGCGCAGCAAGCCCAGCGCCTGCGCGACCGTGATCTGTCGCGGTTCTGCGACGGCCGGCCCTTTCCCGTTCATCAGGATTCCACAAGGGCCTTGCTGTGGCCGTTGCCGCGCGGGCAAAAGTGCCCGGTGGGATCCATCGGTCGCTGGCACAGAGGGCAGATCGGCCTGCCGCCGGACACGATCTCTTTGGCCAGGCGGCTCAGGGCGCGCATCTGCCCGAGGCTCACCCAGAAACGCGCCGAGGCGGCCTCCTCGTCCTCTTCCTGGGCAGTGAGTTCCTGAGCCACCAACACGATACGGTCGGACGACTGATCGAACACCAACCCCATCTGCCCCACGACGAACACGGGCTCCAGCGGTTGGCGCAGAGCCAGCTCAGCGATGGGCGGCTCCTCGTCATCGGCGACAGGTCGTACCTCGCGCTGCTCCAGTTCCTGCAATATCTCTTCCACTGCCCGCGCCAGGGCGTAGACCTGCTCCTTCTCCAGTTTCAAGCTGACCGTCTCGTATCCCTGGCTGGCCTGCAAGAAGAAGGTGCGTTGTCCCGGCTGTCCCACAGCCCCCACCGTGATGTGGGTGACCGGGTTCAGTTCGAACACATCGCCTCTCATGGCCACATCCCCTCAGTGCGGTTCGTCACCCGGCCTCCGCCAGGCATGGGCTAACATAAAGCACTACCAGAGCGTGCCTATACTATACCGCGGCGGAACGAGGGCGTCAATAGCGGGCAAGAACACGGGCGCTCCGCCTTCACATCCAGTGGCGGCGCCGCATCCAGAGGTACATGCCGATGGGGGTGACGACCATCAGAGCCAGCGTCGCGATGAGGGCCGGTGTCGCCGTCCAGTCGTGCAGGGCGGCGACCGGCGCGAAAAAGTTCATCCCAAAGAAGCTGGCCACGAAGGAGAGGGGCATGAACAGGGTTGTGATGATGGTGAGGGTCTTCATCACGTCGTTCATGCGGTTGTTCACCGCCGACAGGTACGTGTCGAGGGCGCTCGTGGCCTGGTCGCGCATGCTGTCTGTGATGTCGAGCAGGCGGATGGCCTGGTCGTATGTGTCGCGGAAGTAGACGCGGTCTGCCTCCGCGATGGCGGCGTGGGGATCCCGCGCCAGGCGGTTGAACACCTCGCGCTGCGGGCCGAGGGCCCGTCGGATCTGCATGACGCCGCGCTTCATGTTCAGGATCTGCTCGAGCGCTGGCACATCGGGTCGGAGAAAGATGGCGTCCTCAAGGTCCTCCATGGCGCTATCTACCTGTTCAACGGTAGGTAGGTGGCTGGACACCAGCTCGTCGACGAGGTGGTGGAGCAGCCGACTCGGCTGCAGCGACGCGGGGCGACGCCCCTCGCGCAGCGCGCCCCACACCTGCTCCAGTGGGGCGAGTTCGCGCTCGTGGTGAGTGACGATATAGTTGCTGCCGACGAAAATATCGAGTTCGAGCAGCTGTACCGGGTCTGCCAGGGCGGGATCGAGCTGCAGGGCGTGCAGCACCAGGTAGACATAATCGCCCCAGTCATCGATCTTGGCGACGTGCAACTCGCGCAGGGCATCCTCGATGGCCAGGGGGTGAAAGCCAAAGGTATCGCGCAGGAGGGGCTCGAACGCTGCGGGCTCCTCATCGGTCAGGTCCAGCCAGAGCAGTCCCTCGGCTTGCGACAGAGCGTCGGTTACCGCGGAAGCGGGCAGGTCCGTCTGGAGCGGTCCGCTTGGGGCCCAATAGAGCGAACGGATCATGATACCTCCCACCAGCCGCGTGGCTGTTCGCCGTCTCGGCGTGTGCGGCCCGAGTATAGTCGGGGGACGGCCCACTGGCCAAGCGACCAGCGCAACGACCGACCACCTGACCGCGGCGCGAACCATCCACGCGACCGATTCGCGCGCGGCGACACCATGGTACAGTGGGGCTGCACGGGTGACATGGATAGTGCGAGAGCAACCGATGGGGGATGAGCATGAAGCGCGGCACCAAGATCGCGTTGGCCATTCTCGCGGGCGTCGTTGGACTGGGCGTCATCAGCTGCATGTTGGTGGCGGTGATGATCGCGACCGCCGGGCGCGTCGTGGCGCGGGTGGGCGGGTCGAATCCCACGCGGGTGGCGGCGGTGGCCGAACGCATCGCCGAGTTCGAACTGCCCGAGGGATACGTGGCGGACTATGCCGCCGAGGCGGCGGGGTTCAGCATCGCCGCCTTCAAGCCGACAGATGGGCGCGGTCACATCATAGTGGCCCAGACGCCGTCGTGGGTAGCGGTGGATCGGGCGGAGGTCGAGGCCCGCATGCAGAGCGCTGCCGGCGACAAAGACGAGGTGACGCGTCTGCGGGTAGAAGAGGTGCGCGAGGTAATGCTGCGGGGGGCGCCGGTGACCGTCACGGTGAGCCGCGGCGAGGGCTCGGCGGGGCAGGACTATTACCAGCTGCTGGGCGTTTTCGAGGGCAAAGGCGGCACCGCCTGGTTGATGCTCGTGGATGAGGTCGAGTCGTGGGACCAGGTCGAGATCGATGCCTTTATCGGCTCCATTGAATAGCGGCGTAGCGTTCACGCGGACAGGCAGGGCTTGGCAGGGATATTGTCCCGCTGAGGCCTGTCTGTTTGTTTGGACGCTGTTGCACGTGGGCTCGTCGTGGGCCATAATGGGGCGGTCCGGTATGACCCGCGACGCCTTCGACCAGTGGTTTCGCTCTTGGCCCGATTCCAAGGAACGCTATGCCCTCCCAACGACGATCGTTTCGCTTCATCGCTGCCGCCGGAGCGCTGGCCGCTCTCGTGGCGCTGGCCGTCATCGTGCCGCATCACGTCGCCTCCCCCTCGCGGGACGCGGCGCATCCCGCCCCGGGGGTAGGGACGACGCCCGATGGCGGGGCGTCTGCGCCGGGCGGGGCGTCCACGCCCGATGGGGGACTGCTGGCCGCTCAGAACCTGGAGTATGCCCCGGGCCTCGACCCCTTTGACATCGATGCCTTCCTGCGTTCCATCGGTAGCGGCCTCGCCGAGTATGTCCTCGAGCGTGGGGAGCAGCGCGTGAGCGTTGGCGAACTCGTGATGGCGGCTGCCGAGCGCCATGCTGTGAACCCCCGCGTGTTGCTGGTGCTCATGGAGCTGACCACGGGCGTCGTCTCGGCGCCGAGCCCCGACCTGGTGATGCAGGCTGCCGGCTATCCCATGTCCGTTGCACCCGACGCAGAGGCGCAGATCGAGCGCCTGGCGGTGACGCTAGCGTCACACTATGTCGCGGCGTCTATGGGCGATGAGGCCATGGCGGTCAAGGGGCCTGGGGATAGCCCGGTCCATATAGATGCTGACGATCCGGCGGCCGCCGCCATCGCCCGAACGCTCGCCGAGACGCTACCCCTCACGGAGTTGGGGGCGGCAGTGTCGGGCGCGCGGCCCGGCTTTGTGGACGTCTACCGGCAGTGGTTCGGCGATCCGCAAGAGATGCCGGCATTCGCGCGCGGCGTTACCCTGCCTACCGGCGCCGCCTGGCCCTACGAAGGCGCCAAGCGCCACACGGGCGGGCCACACCTGGGGGCGTTCTGCAGCCAGCAGGATGTCCTGGCGGCATCGGGACTCGACTTTGGGGGCGAGTCGCACGAGGTGCTAGCCATGGCCGACGGCCGCTACCTTGGCCGCGGCGAGACGACCGCCTCCGGCTATCAGGCGGGCAAGTACGTCTTGCTGGAGCATGAGGGGGGCGTGCAGGTGATGTTCTGGCACCTGGGCGGCTTCTCGCCCGAGGTGCAGGCGCTGGCGCCCGGCGCTGAGATCCCGAAGGGATTTCCCGTAGGGTGGTCGGGGCGCTCTGGCAACCAGTCGGCGGTGCACTTGCACGTGGAACTGCGGCGCGGCGCCGTGGCGACGAACCCCTACTCGGGTGTGCGCATTTCGTGGGACGGGCAGGTGGTGGACGGCTGGACGGTGCACATGTTCCGCTGGCCGGGCCGGAGCGACCGCGGCGTCAGCTATCGCGGCTCGGCGGTGCGCGGAGCGACGCGGGTCCTGCCCATAGCGAACTGCGCCTGCGACTTGGTCAACGCCGATGCCCTCGTGTCGACGGGGCACCCGGGCACCTCGTCTCCGCGCAATGGCATGGACGCCGACACGGTTCTGGCCAACTATCCCGACGTGGGGCTGCTTCCCTCGACGAATACGCGCACCACGGCGCTATGGGCCACGGCCGAAAAGACGTGGGTCAACCACCTTCCGTGGTACTATCTCGTCGATGGAAGCGATGGGGGCGTCGACAACGTGAGCCTGGACGGCGCGCCGCTCTTTACCGCGCCCGAGTGCGCTCGGGCGGTATGGCTGAACGCCGGCGAGCACCGGCTGGCGTGGCGCTATCGCGGGGCCGGCGCGGCCGGCGCCAATATGGTACGCCTCGTGCCGTGGCCGTTCGACGCGCCCGCCTGCGCCGCATCCGCTCTGGACGCTCCGCCGAGCGGCGAGACGCCCCCCGCGCTGCCCCACGACGATGCCGCGCTCGTGGAGGAGCCTGACGCGGTGATGGCGGAACCGGGCGCGCGGGCATCCGTGGCGTGGCGAGTGCGAAACACGGGCTCGACGCCGTGGGGCGATGGTTGTCGCCTGACGTTTGATGACGGCTGGCCCCTGGATACGGAGGAGGAGGTCGTCGTGCCCGCGGCGGCGCCGGGGCAAGAGGTCACGGTGACGTTGCCCATCAGCGTCCCGCCTATCGACAGCGTGGCCCACGCCACGTGGCGGCTGCGCAACTCCGATGGCGTGGCCTTTGGGCCGGCCCTGACGCTCGCCGTCAGCGGCGTCCCGAGCGCGCGGCCTGACGCGACGCCGGAAGCGGCGCCGGGCAGTCCCTCGGATGCCCCTGTACTGCTAGAGCCGGTGGCCGCAGACGGCGCGCCGGCCTACCTGGCGAGTCACGATGTAACACTGCGCTGGGCCGGCCCGCTGGATGCGACCGGGTACATGCTCCACGTGAGCCTGTCGGCCGAGCCCGCGGACGATCCGGCCCCGGTCTTTCGCGAGCAAATCGACGCCGCGGTGCACGAGCGCCGCCTCGCCTTTGCGGCCGACGCGCCGCGGCTGTACTGGCAGGTGTCGGCCCTCCGGGCGCACGGGGAGGCGCGGAGCCCGGTGGGAGCCTTTGTGCTGGACACCGTCGCGCCCACCTGCAAGGTCGCCGTGGCGCCGGACGGGGCGGCGCGCGCGTCGGTGACGTGGCATGGCGACGATTCGCTCTCGGGGGTGGCCGGCTACGACGTCGCCTATCGCGTCGAGGGCGAGGAAGCGTGGCGTGCCCTGGTGACTGGGGCATCGGCACAAGTAGTGGAGGCCTCGCTGGCCTCCCCGCGCGGAGGGACGTACACGGTGCGCTGTCGGGCGCGAGACGCGGCGAGGAACGTCGGCGCGTGGAGCGACGAGGTGGAGGACGCGACGGTTGTGCTGGGGGGACCGGCACGTGCCCAGGTGGCTGGCGCGGGGCCGGCGGTGACGGCCCTGCCGGACGAGCGACTCTTTGTGGAGGCGCCGGTGCGCAACGTGGGGCCAGTGGCCGGCGACGCGCGGCTCTCGTTGGTGCTCGAGTCGGGCCTAGGCAGGCCGGAGACCGTCTATCGCTGGGATGTGGTGGGCTTGGCGCCAGGAGCCGCCGTCACGCTCACGGCAATGATCGCGGCACCCAACATCCCCGGGGTGGTGGGGGAGCCGCTGGATGCTGGCTATCGCTTCAGCGTGCAATCCAGGGTGGGCGCAGGGACGGAACTCGCGGCCATGACGGATGTGTGTCTCGCCAGACCCGACCCCTATGAGGACCATGACGCGATTGATGGCGGCGCGCTCTCGGGAGCAGCGCTTGCGCCAGGCGGGCGCCAGACACGTGGCTTCCATGCGCCTTGGGACGTGGACTATGCGCGCGTGACGGCGGAGCGAGGTCGCACGTACATCGTATGGACTGAGGGGTTCGATACGGTGGTGGTTCTGTACGACGCAGCCGGCGCGCTCGTGGGGCAGAGCGCCGGCGCCGGCGGCCCGACTCCGCGGATCGTGTGGACGGCGCCGGAGGATGGCGTCTACCATGTCCGCGTGCGCCCCTGGGCGCCGGGGAGCGAGGGGTGCGGCTCCGGCTATATCCTTGGGCTGCAGAGCGACCCGGCGTCTCCCGAGGTGCCGGAAGGCGCGATGGAGGAGAGCGACCTGCGGCTTCCCATCATTCGGCGTCTGGAAGTACCCTAGCGCCGGGCAGGAGAGCCGGCGCCGCCAGGTCCGCCACGCCATGGACCGCAAGGCAGGCGTCGTGGCCCGTGCTGTGGTGCCACGCGAGGGTGCGCCGTCCAGGAATGGTCTATGACAACGCGTCCCTTGCGCCTAGAGCCGGCGGATGCGTTGCCGCTACTCCTTGGCGGCGCCAGGGCAAAGAAAAACAGCAATGCATTGGAGCTACACTGCTGTTTTCTGGAGAGATATGAAGTTCGTATGCGCGCCTATGGCGCTACGCCGACCGTGGCTGGTGGGTCACTGAGATGTGGTCCCACGCGCCTCTAGTGGCGACGCTGCCATCGCATCTTTTTGCGCATCTTGCGGTACTTGTGGCGCGCGATCTTTTTGCGACGCTTCTTGATGACACTGCCCACTCAACCACCTCCCTTCGTCAGGCGTTTATCCTCATACAGGTCACCGTATTGTAGCACAAAGGCTTTCTGTCTCCAAGTTGGCACGGAGGCCGAACGTGTCTACGAGTCAGAGCGTGACGTCAATGCCTCGGCGGGAGGCGCCGGGCGGCCCTATGGCGAGCATGTCGCCAAGGGTCCTCACGCGGCGCCGCTCAGCATGCTGCGCACGCGGCGCATCAGTCCGGCGATCCCACGCGACCCAGGTGAGGGAGTGCCCCTTGTTCCGCTGCCACCTTGGGTGAGGACACGGCCGAGCAGGTCCACGAGGGCTCGCCGCTCCTCTGGCTCTAGGGCTGACAGCAGGCGGGCGGCCCGCTCGCGCCGCGCTGCGGCGAGTCGGCGCTGTACGGCTTCGCCCCGGGCGCTGAGGTAGAGACGTACTGCTCGTCCGTCGTGTACGTCGGGGCGCCGCTCAAGGAGGCCGGCGTCCTCGAGGCGCGAGACTGTCGCGCTGACGGTAGGGGGCGCTAACTCCAGTGCCCTGGCGATAGCATGGAGGCTCGCGCCCTGGGATGTGGCCACCGCCGTCAGCAGCGTTGCTTGGGCAGACGAAACCTGCACGGCACCTTGCGCTGGCGGAGCGCCGTCAAAACGTCGCAGGGCATCCAGCAGGGGGAGCAGAGCGTCCTCGGGTGGCGGTGATGCGTGTGACATGGCTCCTCCAAGAAGATTCGTTAGACGAACGAAATATAGCGGTAGCGTTCGCCGTCGTCAATGCGCCTGTTTTGCGGGGGAGCCGGCGCGATAGATTGCCTGGGCGAGCAGCCGGAAACCGTGCCGGTTGAACGCTCCATACGTGGGATCGATGCCGAACAGCGTGACACCCCCTTCAGGCTGTGGGAGGTGGACGATGACGGGCTGCCCCGCGGGGTTGATGTCCTCCCACACTGGCCAGTAGCCGGTGAGGAGCGGGCCCGCGGGCGACAGGTGTGCCACGGTGACGGCGTCGTCCGGGAGGTGGGTGAACCAGACGGGCGCTCGGGCAAAGAGCACGGTATGCTCAGGATACGAAGCGGTTAAGGGGTCGTTGGGTTCGCAGCTAATCGCGGCCATGGCGGCAAAGTGGTGGGAGGTGATGGTGGCATCGACGTCGGCCAAGCCAGCGCCGACCGCCACGTCGGCACCGGCCGCCCCGATGCCGATGATCTGGCCGCCGTCGCGAGCATAGGTGCTCAGGGAGCGCTTGCCGCGGGCCGAGAGGCGCCCCCATAGCTCAGTATGACCCGAGACGATGAGCAGATCGTACGAGCCGAGTTCGTGGCCTGCGTCCAGGCGTTCGGTGGTGAGCGCCGAGACGTCGAACCCCAAGTCGCGCAGCACGACGAGGAGGCCCGGGTCGGCGTGAGCGGCGATGTGGGGTCGGCCAAGGCGAACCAGGTGAGCGGGCAGTGCGCAGACCGCCTCGAGATCGATGCTGTACTGCCGACTGAGGAGTGGCATGGCGTTTGTCGCGTCCGCGGCGTCTGCGGGCAGCACGATGGTGCCGGCAGGGTGGTGGCGCTGGCAGGCGTCGAAAGCGGTCGGCGCCCAGTACAGGGGGACGTCCTGGGCGAGGAGCGCATTCGTGGCGACAATGGCGGCATTGCTCGACGCCGTGTAGGCGTATCCCGCCGCAGCCCCCGGCTCGACCCGGGCCCTGGGTGGGGGGGCCTCCAGCACACACTCGGTGGCGATGTCCGGAACCCGATCGAGCGGGAGGCACGTCACGCCCCACGCCAGGGGGAGACTCCAGCCCGACGCGGCGCGCTCATCGGAGCCACTCCCGCGGCGCGGCGCCCACAGGAGAGCTGCCGCCAATGCCCCCCGTGGCTGGTCGAGGCGGACGAGGTAAGCGCCGAGCGCATGTGGCTTCCAGTCCACCGTGAGTTCCGCGCGGGTGCGCTCGACGCGCACACCGTTGGCGATGAGGTGGTTCACCAGCGCGGCGGCCTCGTGCCGGTCTTGCTGGTGCTCCTCGTCTGAGGGAATGAGGTACGCCGCCGGGCCGGCATGTCCAGAGAGAGTGTTGAGCGCCAGCGAGCCCATACTCGCCGCTGGATGGGGCGCAACGGGGGTGCCGCGGAGCAGTCCCTCGGAGAGGAGACGTGCTTGATCGCGAATGAGGGCCGCGCGATGCTCGGCGATAAAGACCAACGCCCCGTTGATGGCGCCCTGCAGAGCCGTGACGCCGCCCTCGTCGCGCGATGCCACCGTCAGGCTCAGGCCGTATCCCCCGTGGTAGGCGGCGTAATCGGCGAGGCCGAGGGGCGGCCAGCCCCGGCTGACCGCCGCCTGGTCCAACGCCACTACCTCGGGCGCATAGCCAGAGACCGAGTGGACGGCGGTCGACATGGCGTGGGCGATGTCCAGTGACCAGGCCGTAAAGAGATCGATGCTGGGGACCTGCCGCGGCGGCGCGGCTACCCCTATCTCCATGGGGCTGCCAAAGCCGTCGACGTCCAGGACCACCATGGGGCCCCAGGCCTTCAGTAGGTCGACCACCACCCGCGTCTCGGGCTGCGACTGCGCCACCAGGTCTCGCGCCGGCTCGAGGTCGGTGGCGTTGCCGGGGCTGCCGGACACTCGCCCGTCGGGATTGGGGACCACATTTACCAGGAGGATGACGTTCTGCAGGGTGCGTTGCGTCTCGGGGGACTCGTCCTCGGCGAGCCGCTGTATGAGCGCGAGTGCGGCGTCGACGCCCGCATAGGCGTTCCCCTGCCAGCCCGCGTTCAGTAGCACGATGGTGGGCATTCCGCAGGGCGCATCGGCATCGTCGGGGGCGTTCGCGCCGCGCTCGATCATCTCCATGCGTCGAGCTTGCACGTCCATCAGGCGGGCAAGGTTCTCGGGAGACGACACCGTCGCCAACAGGAGGGGCAGGCCGCCGGCCGAACGCCCGAGCTGCTCCACACGGATGCGAGGGCTCGACTGGGCCAGGTCGGTGAGGGTTGGAGCGATATCGGCGTATAGGACCGAGGAGTAGTGTGGAGAGGGCCGCTCACCGCCCACCAGCGCTGGCCTGTCGACGGCGTCCGGCGGGTCGGCCCGTGCCGGGACGTCCAGGAGCAGGGCGAGGGTACACAGCACCAGAGATAGCCAGGCGCGCAACGAACGCGTCACCACGACGGTCCTTACCTCCTCGCGGCGCTCGATGCGAACGGCTCGAGCGCCATGGACGCAGGGCGAGGGCCCGGATGTCGATGGCGATGCATGTGGCGCGGTGCTCGGGTGGGGTGAGGGTGACGGGGTGCGACGGGGCGCTCACGGTCGGGTCCGCCGCGCCGGGGGACGATGATGAGGGGCGCGGCTGAACGCTGAGGCGATACTAGCGAAGATAAAGATGAAGGTCAAGCGACAGATCCGCCGCGACCTCTGCGCCGAGGGCTGCAGATTTGCCCGGGTGGGGTGACGTGTTATACTGCTGTCGCGCCCGAGTTCGTGGCCCGAGCCGTTGCGGCGGAAGCCCGACGTTCGCGACGGCGCGCGGATTCCGGTGGGACTACCCGACCCGACTCCCCACAGAGACTCCGCCGGCCATCCCCTGGGCCGGCACGGCACCATCACCACTGCCCGGAGGTCCTGGCACGATGAGTCTGAGCCTGCGCCAGCTTTGGCGCCGTGGCAAGCAGATGGCCACCTTCTATCCCACGGACGGCACGAGCGAGTTGCAGCGCCGCGGCATGCTCATGATGTGGTGGGATGGGATCACTGCGTCGATCAGCGGCGCGTTCTATGCCGACTTTCTCGTCATCTACATGCTGGCCCTGGGCGCCAGCGCCGCGAGCATTGGCGTACGCACATCGATCAACAGCGCCGCGGCCCTGGCGGCGCCGCTCCTGGGCGCCTGGCTCGTAGAGCGCACGGGGCGCCGCAAGCGTTGGGTGCTCTTGGGAGGCGGCGGGCTCGCCCGCATCATGCTGCTGGGAATGGCAGCGATCCCATTTCTGCTCTCGGGGAACGCTGCGGTGGCGACCTTTGTGGCGCTGGCGGCGATCCAGGCATTCGCCAATACCGTCAGCATGCCGGCAGCGAATTCACTGCTGGCGGACGTGGTGCCAGTGGCGATCCGTGGCCGGTACCTCGGCGCGCACATGATGGCGCTCAATCTGGCACGCATGGCGTGCGTGCCGGTGGCGGGCTGGCTCATCAAGGAGGTGGGCGGCGTCCCCGGCTACCAGGTGGCGTGGTTCGTCGCGGCGCTGACGGGTTTCGTCGCCACGGGCTTTTACGCCGCCATCCCTGAGCCAGAGTCGGTGGAGGGGAGGCACGCCTCGGGCGCCACACCCGCCGGCCTGGCTGAAGGATGGCGCCTCTTTCTGGCCGATCGGCGCTTTGTATTGTTCTGCGCTACGAACTTTTTCTGGAATTTCGGCGTGCAGCTAGCGGGCCCGTTCTTTACCGTACACATGGTGTCCGACCTCGGCTTTGGGGTCGACACGGTCGCGGTGTTGGCAACGGTCGCGACGGCCGTGAACGTCGTGGCCTACCGCACCGTGGGCGGCCTGGTGGATCGCAAGGGGCCGGCGATCATGACGGCCATCAGCATGTTCCTGGTCCCGCTCATGCCGATACTGTGGATCCTGGCACGCACGCCCCTCCATGTGGCACTGGTGCAATCGTACGGCAACCTGGCGTGG
>Ga0123330_1003288_pt1 | contig 13557 bp, 10 predicted proteins | sample BioC13SIPDNA_2_FD_89704 | JGI IMG/M metagenome (GOLD analysis project Ga0123330, IMG submission 89704) | Anaerobic biogas reactor microbial communites from Washington, USA - Biogas_R2_A C13 SIP DNA | ecosystem: Engineered > Bioreactor > Anaerobic > Unclassified | place: Washington, USA... | reverse complement strand
TGAGGGGAACCCGGCCATCGGCTACGACGTGCTGTCGAACACCTACGGCGACATGTTCGAGAAGGGCATCATCGACCCGGCCAAGGTGACGCGTTCGGCGGTAGAGAACGCGGCCTCCATCGCAGCGATGATCCTGTCGACCGAGGCGCTCATCACCGACATCCCCGAGCCGCCTCAGCCGGCGCCGCCCGCCCCGCCCGAGTACTGATCGCGGGCACACCACGGCACGAAAGCATCCGAGGCCCCTCAAAACGAGGGGCCTCGTTGCATTGGAGCGCGGCGCAAAGCAAAGCCCGCCGGTGGATCGGCCCCACCGGCGGGCGCGCCGTACTCAAAGCTCGTATCCCTATTTGGTGGTGACCCTGATGGTCTTGGGTTTGATCTCTTCCTGCTTGGGGATTGTCAGCGTCAGCACGCCCTTGTCAAAGGTGGCCTCCGCCTTGTCCGCCTGCACGGGCACGTTCAGGCGCAACGTGCGGCTGAAGGAGCCATAGGGCCGCTCCTGCAGGAGATAGCTCACGTTCTCCATGGGACCCCTCAGTTCGCCCTTGATGGTCAGCGAGTCCCCCTCGATGGTAATCTCGACCGCTTCCGGGTCGATACCAGCAATAGCGGCCGTAATCACAATGTCCTCATCGGTGGCATAGGCATCGATGGGCAGTGCCAGGCGCGAGTCGGCGCTGGCCCAGCGGGTGCCGGGGCGCACCACGCTCTCCTCGAACAGACGGTCCATCGCCTCGCGAAGCGTCATGAGGTCCCTGAACGGTTCCCAGCGACTGACGGTCATGGTGTCATCCCTCCTTCACAGATAGGCAGATCTTGAGCGTAACGGACGAGCGCGGCACGGCGTTAGCGGCTCTTGACCTTGATCACCTTGGGCTTGGCCTCTTCCACCTTGGGCACCTGGATGGTGAGGATGCCGTTCTCGAACTCGGCCTTGGCCTTGTCGGCCTGCACCAGGCCAGGAAGCGACACGGAGCGAGCGAACCGACCACGCGCGAGTTCGCGGCAGAGGTACTGCCCGTTCTCGACCTTCTCGTCGGCCTTGATCTCGCCGCGGATGGTCAGTGTATCACCCACGACGCTGACCTCCACGTCCTCCGGCTTGACGCCGGGCACGGAGGCCTTGACGACCACGGCCTCATCCGTCTCGTACATATCCAGGGCGGCGTCCACGCCAGAGAGGCCACGACGCCAGACGGGCAGGAGGCTCCCCGGGAAGAGGCGATCCATCGCGTCGCTCAATGGCTCGACTGCAGTGAACGGATCCCAACGCATCAGACTACTCATGCTGTCACCTCCATCATACCTACTGGGTGCTTTTGGGCAACCCAGGCCGTGGACGCGTGCACGATTGGGTTGCCGGGAGAGTAAATCGACTACATTGCAGTCTGGATTATAGCAGAGGTGCAACAGCTTGTCAATAGGTTGTTGTGATCCGATGTGAGGAAAGTTGAGCCAGGTTTTATAATGCCATTGACACGATGGCTAGAAGCCCGTATAATGAGGCTAACGCGTATGATGTTGCTATGGCCACCCATGTTCGCAAGCCAGCCCTCACGGCGCCCCGGCGCCAAGTCGGATGGGCGGCCCTCCCGAGGGGCGCGCGAACGGACGGCGAATCCAGGGGGTGGAGCGGAAGTCGATGGAGTATAAGGACTACTATCAGACACTGGGCGTGAGCAAGGACGCCTCGACGGAGGACATCCGCAAGGCGTACCGCAAGCTGGCGCGCAAGTTCCATCCGGATGTCAACCCGAATAACAAGGAAGCGGAGGAGCGCTTTAAGGAGATCAATGAGGCCCACGAGGTCTTGACGGATCCCGAGAAGCGCAGCAAGTACGATCAACTCGGCGCCAACTGGCAGCGCTACCAGCAGGCCGGCGGTGAGCCCGGCGGCTTTGACTGGAGCCAGTGGGCTGCGGGCGGCCAGCCGCGGGGCGGCGAGCGCGTTTACACCGAGTACGTCGACCTGAACGACCTCTTTGGGGGTGGGGCCGGGGGCGGCTTCTCTGACTTTTTCCAGAGCATTTTCGGCGGCGCCCGAACGGGCACGCGACAGCAGCGGTCGTTTGTCGCCGCGGGGCGCGACGTGGAGCAGCCCGTGCGCATCTCGCTGGAGGAGGCCTATCACGGCGCCACCCGCATCCTGCAGACGGAGCAGAGACGCCTGGAGGTCAAGATCCCGCCCGGCGTGCAGACCGGCTCGCGGGTGCGCGTGGCCGGCGAGGGAGAGAGGGGTTTTGGCGGCGGCCAGCCGGGAGACGTCTACCTGGTGATCACGGTGAGCGAGCACCCGGTCTACCGGCGAGAGGGCGTGGACCTGCACATGACGCATCCCGTGGACCTCTACACTATGGTCCTCGGGGGCGAGGCGACGGTGCCCACACTCAAGGGCCGCGTGTCGCTGCGCATTCCGCCCGAGACCAAAGCGGGGCGCGTGTTCCGCCTGCGCGGCCAGGGGATGCCCCACCTCAAGAACCCGTCGCAATTCGGAGATCTGTACGTGGAGGTGCAACCCACCATCCCCGAGCGCCTGAGTGAGCGCGAGAAGGATCTCTTCCGCCAGTTGGCCGCGATGCGTGGCTAGCCGCGCCCGGTTCGATCACACCAAAAGGGGACACCGCGATGACCGCCGCTCGACGCTATGTAGGATTGGCACTCATTCTCTCCGTCGTGCTGTTCGCCTCGGGGTGCAGTTTGCAGGCCTGGACCGACCTGACCCAGGAGGTGTTCCCGAGGTCGCCGCGTGCGGTGGCCACGCCTGCCGCGGCCCCCGCGCCAGGAGCGCTCGCGCAAGCGGCGCCCACACCCGTGCCGCTCGCCCAGGCGCAGGGCGTCGCGCCAACCGCGCCCGATCCCGAGGAGGCGCTGCTCATCGCCTTGTACCAGCGCGTCAGCCCGGCGGTGGTCAGCGTGCAGGTGGTGCGGCCGGTGGAGGGACTGATCATCCCCCGCATCGAGGGTCAGGAGGGGGAGGGCGACATCTACCAGCGCGGCCAAGGCTCGGGCCTGATCATCGACGCCGACGGGACGGCAGTGACCAACAACCACGTCATCGAGGGGGCGCGCCTCGTCGAGGTCACCCTGTGGGACGGGACGATTCTGCCGGCGGAGGTGCTGGGGCGTGACCCGGATTCGGACATTGCCGTGCTGCGCATCGAGCGGGGCGATATCGCCCTGCAGACGGTGGAACTGGGGGATTCGGACGCGCTGCAGGTGGGCCAGCGTGCCATCGCCATCGGTAACCCATTCGGATGGCAGGGGACCCTCACCATGGGCATCATCAGCGGCCTGGGGCGCACGCTGCAACTCGGGCACGCCTCGGAGCGCGTGTCGGGGCGCTTTTCCATCCCCGAGATGATCCAGACCGATGCGGCGATCAACTTTGGCAACTCGGGCGGGCCGCTGCTCGACGCCCAGGGCCGCGTCATTGGCGTGAATACCGCCATGAACTCGACGAGCGGCCTGTCGGGCGGGGTGGGGTTCGCCGTGCCCATCAACACCGTCAAGCGTGTGCTGCCCGACCTGATCGCCAGCGGCTCGTACAGCTATCCGTGGCTCGGCATCTCGGGGACCGACCTGCGGCCGGTGCACCGCGAGGCGATGGCGATCGACGTGCCGCGCGGCGCCATCATCGATAGCATCACGCCAGATGGGCCGGCGGACCGGGCCGGGTTGCGCGGTTCCACAGAGACCGTGGAGCAGTTTGGCGAGACGATCAGTGTGGGCGGCGACGTTATCGTGGCCATCGATGATCGCCCGGTGCGGCAGTTCGATGACCTGCTGATCCACCTGGTGCGCACCAAGCGACCGGGGGACACCGTCCGGCTCACGGTGGTCCGGGGCGGCGAGGAGCAGCAGGTCACCGTCACGCTGGGTGAACGCCCGGCGCGTTAGGGTAGGCGTCGTTGTTCGAACGGAGTAGGTGGCATGGACGAACGCATTCTACGCGATGATGAACCGTGCTACGTCATCAGCGTAGCAGCCAAGCTGGTCAGCCTGCACCCGCGGACGCTGCGCTACTATGACCGGATCGGCCTGATCCGGCCGTCGCGCACGGCAGGTCGGATGCGGCTGTACTCACAACGTGACATCGAGACGCTGCGCAAGATCGCCCGCCTCACCGAGGATCTGGGCGTGAACCTGGCCGGCGTCGAGGTGGTGCTCAATATGGCCCGGCGCATCGAGGAGCTGCAAGAGGAGATGGCGATGATGCAGCAGCAGGCCGAGGCGCGCATCGCCGCTCTGAGGCAGCATATCCAGGAGATGGAGCGGGGCAACCCGGTACGTCGGGGCGAGTTCCGTGTCCTCAAGCCCGATGAAGCCGACGAGGGAGCGCCGTAGGGGGATGCGACCAGGGCGGCGGGCCCCGAGGCAGAGTGAGGAGGTCTGTGATGTTGAGCGAGAGAGAGCTGCAGGACCTGGCCGAGCATAGCGGCGCGTCGCCGGTGGTGAGCTTTTACATCGACACCGACTTGGCGCACAATTCCAAGGACGCCGCCAAGCTCATGTTCAAGCAGCGGGCCAAGACGCTCCAGCAAGAGGGCGTCTCGCCTGACGCCGCGGCCGGGGTCGCGGCCATCGAGCGCTATCTCGATTTCGAGTACGACTGGCAGTCGCGCGGCGTGGCGGTGTTCGCCGGTGGCGATGGGTTGTGGAAGACGGTGCCCCTGCCGGTGGCGGTGAGCACCCAGGGTTTTGTGGGAGACCGGCCCTACGTGCGGGTGCTGTCTGATCTATTGGACCGCTTTGCCGACTATGCCGTGGCGCTCGTCGACCGGGAGAGCGTGCGACTCTTTAGCGTGGCCTGGGGGCGCATCCAATCGCAGAGCGAGGCAATGGGAGAGGAACTCAAGCGTCACAAGCAGGGGGGCTGGGCAGCCGCCCGCTACCAGAGGCACGAGGATAACCTGGCGCTGCACAACCTGAAGCAGGCCGTCGACCTGATCGAGGACTTCTGTCGGCGCCAGGGCTGCCGCCGGCTGATGCTGGCCGGCAACGCCACCGTCCTTGCGCAGGTGAAGGACCTGATGCCCAGCGCGCTGCGCGACAAGGTGATCGGCGAGTTCCCGGCCGACATGGAGGTCTCGCCGAACGAGGTGCTCCAGCATTCCCTCGAGGTGGCCGCGGCGGCGCAGCGCGAGGAGGAGGAGCGCCTGGTGTCCGAGGCGGTCACCGCCGCGAGCAAGGGCGGCGCCGGCGCCATCGGGCTGGAGGACACGTTGTACGCCCTACGGGAGGGGCGCGTGCGGGCGCTCCTGGTACAGGAGGACCTGCAGGCCTCGGGCTACCAGTGCGCGAACTGCGGGTACCTCTCGGTCACCGAGGTGGCGCGCTGCCCCTTCTGTGCCGGTGAGGCGATCGACAAGGTGCCCGATGTGGTAAACCGGGCCATTCAGCAGACCCTGCGGGCCGGCGCCGAGATCAACATCGTGCGTCAGAACGATGCTCTGCGGCGGGCGGGGGACATGGCTGCCCTGCTGCGGTACTGACCCCGGAACGCCAGCGGCCCAACAGGAGGGACGCTCCGATCGGTCGCTCCGAGCGCCGCGAGGAACCCTGTCCAGCTTGTCGAGGTCCCTCGCTACGCTCGGGACGACGGGGGGGGGCGGGGCGTTGAAGGTGATAGTTCCTGAAGGAAGGTGTCCCGTAGATGAACGCGAACCAGTTCACCGAAAAGGCGCGGGAGGCCATTCAGGCCGCCCAGGAATTGGCACAGGACAACAACAACAGCCAGGTGGAGGTCGAACACCTCCTGCTGACCCTGCTGGAGCAGCCCGAGGGGGTTGTGCCCCAGATCATCACCAAGGTGGGGGGCTCGGCGCAGGCGATGGCCCGCGAGGTGCGGGCGGAGGTGGAGCGCCTACCCAAGGCGTACGGCCCGACGCAGGTCTACTTGTCGCAACGCCTGAACGCCGTTCTGCGCGCCGCCCAGGGCGAGGCGGAGCGCATGCGCGACGAGTTCGTGTCGACGGAACACCTGTTGTTGGGTATCATTGTCGTGGACAAGGGGGCCGCCGCTACCATCCTGCGGCGCGCGGGGCTCACCACCGAGACGATCTACCAGGCATTGACGAGCATACGCGGCTCGCAGCGCGTCACGGATCAGAACCCCGAGGGGCGCTACCAGGCCCTGGAAAAGTACGCGCGGGACTTGACGGACCTGGCGCGTCAAGGCAAACTGGACCCAGTCATCGGCCGCGATGAGGAGATCCGGCGCGTCATCCAGGTGCTGTCGCGGCGCACCAAGAACAACCCCGTATTGGTGGGCGAGGCGGGCGTCGGCAAGACGGCCATCGTCGAGGGGTTGGCGCTGCGCATCGTGAACGGCGACGTGCCCAAGGGCCTGCGCGACAAGCGCATCGTCGCCCTGGACCTCGGCTCCCTGATCGCCGGGGCCAAGTACCGCGGCGAGTTCGAGGAGCGGCTAAAGGCGGTGCTCAAGGAGGTCCAAGAGTCCGAGGGACAGATCATCCTGTTCATCGACGAGTTGCACACCGTGGTGGGCGCCGGCGCGGCCGAGGGGGCCATGGACGCCTCCAACATGCTCAAGCCGCTCCTGGCGCGTGGCGAGTTGCACGCCGTGGGCGCCACCACGCTGAACGAGTACCGCCGGTACATCGAGAAGGACCCCGCGCTGGAGCGGCGCTTCCAGCCCGTGTCCGTCGAGGCGCCCAGCGTCGAGGAGACGATCAGCATCCTGCGCGGGCTCAAGGAGCGCTACGAGGTGCATCACGGGGTGCGCATCCAGGACGCGGCGCTCATCGCGGCGGCGGTACTGTCGGACCGCTACATCGCCGATCGGTTTCTGCCCGACAAGGCGATCGACCTGATCGACGAGGCCGCCGCGCGGCTGCGCATGGAGATCGACAGCTCGCCGCGCGAGATCGACGAACTCCAGCGGCGCATCATGCAGTTGCAGATCGAGCAGCAGGCGCTGTCGAGGGAGCGCGACGAGGCCTCGCGCGAGCGCGCCGCCGCCATCGCGCAAGAGTTGGCCGGCCTGCAGGGGCAGCTCGACGCCATGCAGGCGCGCTACGAGCAGGAGCGCCAGGCGATCCAGGCCATCCAGGACGCGAAAGCGCGCCTGGAGGAGCTGCGCAGCCAGGCGGAACTGGCGGAGCGTCGCGGCGACCTCGAGACGGCGGCGCGGCTGCGCTACTCGGATATCCTCGAGATGGAGCGCCGCCTACAAGAGCAGGAGGAAGCGCTCGGCAGCCTGCAGGGCGAGGAGCGCATGCTCAACGAGGAAGTCACCGACGAGGACGTGGCCGAGATCGTCTCACGGTGGACGAACATCCCCGTGACGCGGCTCATGGAGAGCGAGGTCGAAAAGCTCGTCCACATGGAGGAGCGCCTCCACGAGCGCGTCGTGGGCCAGGACGAGGCGATCAGCGCCGTGTCGAACGCCGTGCGGCGCTCGCGGTCGGGCCTGCAAGACCCGAACCGGCCCATCGGCAGTTTCATCTTTTTGGGACCGACGGGTGTCGGCAAGACGGAACTGGCGCGGGCGCTGGCCGAGTTCCTGTTCGACGATGAGGACGCCATGGTGCGGCTCGACATGAGCGAGTACCAGGAGCGCCACACCGTCGCGCGGATGATCGGCGCACCGCCCGGCTACGTGGGGTACGAGGAGGGTGGCCAGCTCACCGAGGCGGTCCGCCGGCGCCCCTACTCTGTCGTGCTGCTCGACGAGATCGAGAAGGCGCACGTCGAGGTGTTCAACGTGCTGTTGCAGATCCTCGACGAGGGACGACTGACGGACGGCAAGGGACGCACCGTGAATTTCCGGAACACGGTGGTCATCATGACGTCCAACGTCGGCAGCCAGTGGATCGGCGAACTCGGCGGGCGCGACGACGAGGAGATGCGCCGCCGCGTGATGGACGCGCTGCGCCAGACCTTCCGGCCCGAGTTCCTCAACCGGGTGGACGAGGTGATCATCTTCCACTCGTTGACGCGCGAGCAGTTGGGCGAGATCGTCGACATCCAACTCCGTCGCCTGGAGCGGCGCCTGAGTGAGCAAAGACTGAGCCTGCAGATCACACCGGCGGCCCGGAACGCCCTCGCCGACGAGGGCTACGACCCGATCTATGGGGCGCGGCCCCTGCGACGGGCGATCCAGCGGCGCATCCAGGACCCCCTGGCGGTGCAGCTGCTGCGCGGCGAGTTCAAGGCCGGGGATACCATCGTGGTCGATTGGGGCGCGGGCGAGTTCACCTTCCAGCGCGCCCCCGAGGCGGAGCCCGTGTTCGCCTAGACGCGCCTCCCCAAGGTTCCCCGCCAATGAGGAACCATATTGTTGCATTTCGCGTTATAATATGTATAGATAGTTCGATCGATAGATATCGGTCCCCCTCCCCGATCGAGTTGGAGGGGTAGGTTCCGGCCGTGAGATCACGGCCTGGAACGCCTGAGGTGAAGCATGATAGGATTTGACAGATTCACCGAGCGGGCCCAAGAGGCGGCGACACGCGCCTACGAGATCATGCAGCGCTACCAGCACTCGCAGCTCGACGCCGAACATATCCTCCTGGCCCTGCTCGAGCAAACGGATGGCGTGGTCGTGCGCATCCTCGAGACGCTGCACACCAACGTGCCGCAGATCAGACAACGGCTGGAGGACGTGCTCAAGGCCAGCCCACGCGTGGCCGTGCCGGGGGCGCTACAACCCCAGCAGGTGTACATCACGCCGCGCGTCAAGCGGCTGATGGACCGCTCCAACGATGAGGCGACGCGACTCAAGGACGAGTTCATCTCCACGGAGCACCTGTTCCTGGCGATTCTGAGCGACCAGGACAGCGCCGCCTCGCGCATCCTGCTGGACGCGGGGCTCAACCACGAGCGCTTTTTGAAGGCCTTGCTCGAGTTCCGCGGGGGGCGGCGTGTGACGAGCCCGACGTCTGAGAGCAGGTTCCGTACCCTGGAAAAGTACAGCCGCGACCTCACCCAGCAGGCCCTGGACGGCAAGCTGGACCCGGTGATCGGGCGTGAGAGCGAGATCATGCGCGTGATCCAGGTGCTGTCGCGCCGCACCAAGAACAACCCCGTGCTCATCGGCGAGGCGGGGGTGGGCAAGACGGCCATCGTCGAGGGGCTGGCGCAAAAGATCGCCACCGACGACGTGCCCGAGCCCTTGATGGACAAGCGCGTCGTCTCTCTGGACCTGGGGGCCATGGTGGCCGGGTCGCGCTTCCGCGGCGAGTTCGAGGAGCGGCTCAAGGCTGCCCTCGAAGAGATCGAGGAGGCGCAGGGCGACATCATCCTCTTTATCGACGAGCTGCACACCGTGGTGGGCGCGGGAGCGGCCCAGGGCGCCATCGACGCCTCGAACATGATGAAGCCGGCCTTGGCGCGCGGCGAGTTGCGCTGCGTGGGCGCCACCACCCTGAGCGAGTACCGCCAGCACATCGAGCGCGACAGCGCCCTGGAGCGACGGTTCGCGCCGATCTTTGTCGAGGAGCCCTCGGTGGATGAGACCATCGAGATGCTGCGCGGCCTGAAGGACCGCTACGAGGAGCACCACGCCGTGCACATCACCGAGGAAGCCATCGTCGCGGCGGCGCGGCTGTCCGACCGCTACGTGAAGGATCGGCACCTGCCCGACAAGGCGATCGATCTCATCGATGAGGCCGCATCGCGGCTGCGCATCACGATCTTTAGCCTGCCGCCCGAGCTGAAGGAGATGCGGCAGGAGGTCTCCCGCCTCGCTCAGGACGAGGAGGAGGCGGGTCAGGAGCAGGACTTTGCCCGGGCCGCCGAGGCGCGCGCCGAGCGCCTGCAACTCGAGGGCGAGTTGGAGGAGCGGCGTGCCGATTGGCAGCGGGAGCAGGGCATCGACGAGATCGTCGACGCCGAGGATATCGCTGAGGTCGTCGCGACGTGGACGGGTATCCCGGCGGCGCGCATGAAAGAGACAGAGACGATCCGCCTGTTGCACATGGAGGAGCACCTGCGCCGGCGGGTGGTCGGCCAGGAGGAGGCCGTGGTGGCCGTGGCCGACGCCATCCGGCGGGCGCGCTCCGGGTTGAAGGACCCGCGGCGGCCCATCGGCAGTTTCATCTTTCTGGGGTCCAGCGGTGTCGGCAAGACGGAGCTGGCCAAGGCGCTGGCCGAGTTTCTGTTCGACGACGAGGATGCGCTGTTGCAGGTGGACATGAGCGAGTATGGCGAGCGCCACACGGTATCGCGTCTGGTGGGCGCCCCGCCCGGCTACATCGGCTACGATGAGGGCGGCCAGCTCACCGAGGCGGTGCGCCGCCGGCCGTACCAGGTGATCCTGTTCGACGAGATCGAAAAGGCGCACATGGACGTGTGGAACGCCCTGATGCAGATCCTAGAAGAGGGACGCCTGACGGACGGCCATGGGCGCACGGTGGACTTTCGCAACACAGTCATCATCATGACGTCCAACATCGGGACGCGCTACGCCGCTCGCAGCGGCGGCGCGCTTGGGTTCCAGGTGGGCGCTGCGACGGACGAGCGGGAGCAGTTCGTGGACGAGGTGTCGGAATCGCTCAAGCGCACCTTCCGCCCCGAGTTCCTGAACCGCATCGACGAGGTGATCATCTTTAATACCCTCACCCGCGACAACGTGATGGCCATCGTCGACTTGCAGATGGCCGAGATCGAGGAGCGCCTGGGCGAGCAGCAGATCCGCCTGGAGCTGACGGACGCGGCCCGTGTCTGGCTGGCCGACAAGGGGTACGACAAGACCTTTGGCGCCCGCCCGTTGCGCCGTGTGCTGCAGCGCTATGTGGAGAGCCCCCTCTCGCAGCGCCTGTTGGAGGGCATCTTCTCTCCGGGTGACGTGATCGTCGTCGATCGCGATCCCGAGTCGGACGGGCTCATCTTTACGGCGCGCGACGACGCGGTGCTGAACCTGAACCAGCCGGCGATGTCGCAGACCTAGCTGTCAGCTGTCGGCGATCCGCAATCGGCAATGAGTAGCCCTTAGCCATTGGCTTTTGGCCCTTGGCCGCGTTTGAGAGCGCGAGTGGCCAAGGGCCAATTGTTAAGGGCCGATCGCCGATTGTCGAGAGCCCATCCCTCCCCACGACGAAAGGAGCGTCCCATGGCAACGCGACCGCTGCGCGGCTACTTTCCCATCATGGCGACGGCGTACTGCGACGACGGCGGGGTCGACCTCGCCAGTATGCGCCGCCTCACCGCATTCCTCATCACCCACGGCGCCCAGGGGATGTCGCCCAACGGCGGCGACTCGGAGGCGCGCCACTTGAGCAGCGACGAGCGCATGCGCGTCCTGGACGTCGTGTTGGAGACGAACGCAGGGCGCACGCCGGTGCTGGTGGGCGCCTCGGCCCCCACCACAGAGGAATCGGCCGCGTTGGTCCGCTATGCGGAGCGGGCGGGCGCCGATGGCGTGTTCGTCATGCCGCCCGCCAACTGGACGCAGACCCTCCTGGAGCCGCGCGTCCCGGACGAGGAGATGCTGCGCCACTATGCCGCCATCTGCGAGGGGGTCGACATCCCCCTGATGATCCACGCCACGGCGGCGATGGACGTCCCCTTTCTCCAGGACCTCATCGACCGCATCCCCAACGTGCGCTATATCAAGGAGGAGACGACCTACGGACCCAAGCTGCGGCGCTACGTGCGGGAGCTGGGGGATCGCGTGACGGTGTTTGGCCCGGGCCTGCACTACCCCGCCGAACTCGAGTGGGGCGCCATGGGGGTGATGCCGAGCTGCTGTGCGCCCGCCTCCCACGCGCGGGTGTTCGACCTGTGGCAGCGGGGGGAGCACGACGCGGCGCGGACGACGTGGAATCGCATGCTGCCCCTCGTCTTTTGGCGCTGGCGCACCACCCCCCAGGAGGCGGGCAAGCTGTACCTGCGCGAGATGGGGGTGTTCGAGACGACCCTCACGCGCCCCGAGATGGGCGCCCCCAAGCTGGAGGACGCCGACCGGCAGGAGTTGTTGCGCGTCATGGCGGCGATGGGGGAGCCGGTGTAACACGGGGCGGTCGGCGGTCGGCTTTGGGCTGTTAGCTGTTGGCTTTTGGCCGCCGGATGCTGCTCCGCCGTGGCTGTATCGTGACGACTTGTTGCCGGCATGGCAGAAAGAAAACGACTGAAGTCATCACTACGCATGAGTATCTTTGTAGTGACGACTTCAGTCGTTTTTATAGCTCGTGGAGATAGGAAACGAATAAATTCGTCACTACATAGATTACAAGCATGCTGACGAGTATAACCGTACTACGATGCGGTTCCTTTGTAGTAACGAATTCATTCGTCCTTTTACTCGTAGAGAAGGGAAACGAATGAATTCGTTACTAAGAAGCAGTGACATCGTAGCGATGAGGCCATTCCTTCTCTGTAGAAACATACCAGGCGAATGAAGGCGGCGACCACGCCGTTTTGACGATGGCGCAAGCGTCTGCAGGCCGAGAGCCGATCGCTGACCGCCGAACGCCGACAGCTATTCCACCGCCCGCAAGTGATCTAGCACCTCGGGATTCACCACGAACTGCGGGACGCGGCCCTGGACGACGTCGCTGGACACCTCGCAGATGAGGCGGTAGAGGTCCTCGCGCGCCTCGGGCGAGTTGGCGGCGATGTGGGGCGTCAGGATGACGTTGTCATAGCGGTAGAGGGGCGAATCGGCCGCCAGCGGCTCCGCCTCGGTGACGTCGAGCCCCGCCGCCCAGACGCGGCCCTCCTCCAGCGCCGCGACGAGCGCCTCCTCCTGCACGATGGGCCCCCGGGCGGTGTTCACCAGAATCAGCCCTTCCTTGGCCTTGGCAAAGGCGTCTGCGTCGAGCAGGTGGTGCGTCTCGTCGGTCAGCGGCGCATGGATCGTGATGAAATCGGAGCGGCGCAGCAGCTCGTCGAGCGACACGAGCGTGGCGCCCGCCGCCGCGGCCTGTTCCTGCGTGATGTAGGGGTCGTACGCCAGCACCGTCATGTCCCAGCCCCGGACGCGGCGCGCCGTGGTGCTGCCGATGCGGCCCAGGCCGATGATGCCCAGGGTGGTGCCGGCCACGCGCCGCGTGGGGCGGGCCAGCTCACGCGCGTAGCGCCCCTGGCGCATGGCGGCGTCGAGGCGCGGCACATGGCGCACTGCCGCCAGCATGAGGGCCACGGCGTGATCGGCCACGTCGTCGGTGCAGTAGGTGGGGGTGTTGCACACCATGATGCCCAGCTCAGTGGCCGCCTGGTAGTCGATGCTGTCATAGCCGGCGCCGGCGCGGATAGTGCAGCGGCAACGCGTCAGCTGAGAGAGCACCTCGCGGGTGAGAAGCGGGCGCACCGACTGCACGGCGATCACGTCGGCATTGCGGGCAACGTCGAGCACCGCCTCGGGAGTGCGGAGTTGGTGCGTCTCCCAGCGGGCGCCGACCTGCGCCAACATCTCGGCCTCGTTGCCCATGGGGGCAAAGAGCGCCTCGTCATAGTCGATCAGCACAACCTGGTAGGGCATAGTGGTGGATGGCATACGTCGTCTCCTTCGGTGGCAGTTGGCCATCCCATTATAGCCGTCTCGGGCGGCGCGCCAACCGGTAGTGGCGGTCGGCTCTCAGCAGTCGGCGT
>Ga0123330_1003280_pt1 | contig 13588 bp, 9 predicted proteins | sample BioC13SIPDNA_2_FD_89704 | JGI IMG/M metagenome (GOLD analysis project Ga0123330, IMG submission 89704) | Anaerobic biogas reactor microbial communites from Washington, USA - Biogas_R2_A C13 SIP DNA | ecosystem: Engineered > Bioreactor > Anaerobic > Unclassified | place: Washington, USA... | reverse complement strand
CGCGCCCGGTCGGGTCTGGGAGCGCAACCCCACGCGCCCGGTCGGGTCTGGGAGCGCAACCCCACGCGCCCGGTCGGGTCTGGGAGCGCAACCCCACGCGCCCGGTCGTGGGGACGGCATACTGGCGGCAGCGAGAAAGGGGCGGCAGTGATCGCGGACGTGACGGACGACCAGCGGGTCCAGCGGCGGGGGCGGATCGTGATCGTGGCGATCATCGCGCTCTTCCTGCTGGCCTGCGCCGCGCTCGGCGTGTTCCTGTGGCAGCGACAGCAGCACGAGGCGCAGCTCGACGCCCTGCGCCGCACCGGGCTGCTGTCGGTCGGGGCGCCCGACTGGGGCTACCCCATCCACTCCGTGGAACCGCTGGAGGACAACGTCGGGCTGGAGATCCGATACGCCGACGACGACGGCGAGCCGATGACCGGCGTCCGGGCCCTGAACCTGCGGGCCGGGACCGACGCCGACCTGTGCGCCCTGCTCGCCAGGGCCGAGCCGGCGTTCGCCGAGCCGGACAGCTGCGAGGTGGACGGACTCCGGCTCTCGGCCTCGCTGGACGGGCCCACCACGATCCTGAACGCCGAGGGGGAGCTGCGGGCCGCCACCCTGGTGGTCCTGGTGGCGCACCCGGCGGAGATGACCGCCGAGGAGATGGGCGTGTGGGTGAGCACGACCAACCTCACCACGGTCGAGGGGCTGCTGGACCGCGTGGGCTGAGTCGGCCGCCCGGAACCGTCGGCCGCCCGGGACCATCGGCCGCCCGGAACCATCGGCCGCCCCGGACGCGCACTCCGCCCGGGACCTACGGCATACGACAAGGGCCTGCGGAGGAGTCGGCACACTGACTCCTCCACAGGCCCTGTCAAGCTGTGGCGCTCAGCGCATCACGCGTCGATGTCGACCGAGAGGTTGCCCGGCACCCGCTGCTCGGCGCCCGCCCGGTAGGCCGCCTCGATGGCGGCACCGACCTCCTGGTCGATCTGGGTCCAGTACCAGAAGACCCGGCTCAGCACCGGCTCCTCGACGTCCGCGAGCGAACCCACGACCGTCTTGACGAGCTCCTGGCGCTCCTCCTCGGTGTAGACCTCGCGCACCAGGGTGTGCGCCTGGCCGAAGTCGTCATCCTCCGCGTGCAGCGTGTAGGCGGCGCGCACCATCTGGCCGTCGGCCTCCCAGCCGGTGTCCGAGATGCTCTGCTCGTCGGCGTAGGGGCGGCCGTAGGAGTTGGGCGAGTAGACCGGCGCGGCACCGCTGTGGTGGAACTGCATCGCGCCCTCCTTGTCGTAGGAGTTGGTCCTGGTCCGCGGCGCGTTCACCGGCAGCTGGTTGAAGTTGGTGCCCAGCCGGTTGCGCTGCGCGTCCGGGTAGGAGAAGACGCGGGCCAGCAGCATCTTGTCCGGGGAGACACCGGTGCCGGGCACCGTGTTGGACGGGCTGAACGCGGCCTGCTCGATCTCCGCGAAGTGGTTGGTCGGGTTCTCGTAGAGGGTGAACCGGCCGACCGGGATCCGCGGGTAGTCCTTCTTGGACCAGGTCTTGGTCAGGTCGAACGGGTTGAAGCGGTAGTCCTTGGCCTCGTCGTAGGGCATGACCTGGACCTCGAGGCGCCAGCTCGGGAAGTCGCCCCGCTCGATGGCCTCGAAGAGGTCGCGACGGTGGTAGTCGCTGTCACTGCCCGCGAGCTCGGCGGCCTCCTCGTTGGTCATGTTGTGGACGCCCTGCTCGGACAGCCAGTGGTAGACGACCCAGAACTTCTCGCCGGCCTCGTTGACCCACATGTAGGTGTGCGAGGAGTAGCCGTTCATCTCGCGCCAGCTGCGCGGCAGGCCACGGGGGCCCATCACGTAGGCGACCTGGTGGGCCGACTCCGGCACCAGCGTCCAGAAGTCCCACTGCATGTTGCCGCTGCGCAGGCCCGAGTCGGGGGTGCGCTTCTGGGAGTGGATGAAGTCAGGGAACTTCATCGGGTCGCGGAGGAAGAAGATCGGCGTGTTGTTGCCGACCATGTCGAAGTTGCCCTGCTCGGTGTAGAACTTCAGCGCGAAGCCGCGCACGTCGCGCCAGGTGTCCGGGGACCCGAGCTCGCCGGCGACGGTGGAGAACCGCGCCATCATCGGGGTCTTGACGCCCTTCTGCAGGAAGCCGGCCTTGGTGTACGCGCTGACGTCCTCGGTCACCTCGAACTCACCGAAGGCGCCGGACCCCTTGGCGTGGGGGCTGCGCTCCGGGATCCGCTCGCGGTCGAAGCGCGCGAGCTTCTCGACCAGGGCGACGTCGTGCAGCAGCAGCGGGCCGTTGGCGCCGAGGCTGAGGGAGTGGGCGTCGGACTGACGGGGCGCACCGTTCTCGTGCGTGCCCCCGGCATAGGTGGCGTGGTCAGACAAGGTCGTCATCCTCCGTGGTGTTGGTGTGGGTGGTCTTCGTGGGTGTGGTCTTCGTGGCGGTGCGGTCCGCGCGGCAGGTCGGGCAGAGTCCGGAATAGAGGACGTCGGCGACCTCCACGTCGAACCCGTGGTCGTGGCTGGGCAGCAGGCAGGGGGCCTCCCCGACGGCGCACGGCACGTCGAGGAGCGCGCCGCAGTCGCGGCACAGCAGGTGGTGGTGGTTGTCGTGGGTGTCCAGCTCGTAGCGGGAGGCGGTGCCCACCAGCACGCGCCGCACCAGACCGGCGTCGGCGAGCGCGTGCAGCACGTCGTAGACGGCCTGCCGCGACACCGGCCCCTCCAACTCCTGGATCCGGGCGTGCACGGTGTCGGCGCTGCTGTGCGGGGCGTCCTCGAGCGTGGTCAGGACGGCCAGGCGCGGCTTGGTCACGCGCAGACCGGCAGTCCGCAGGGCACCGGCGTGATCGAGTATGCCGTGACTCACGCTGCCCTCCTCCGTCTCGTTTGGACTAAGTCCAGTTTAGTAGATTTCTGGATAAAGTCCAATCTCGTTGTGCTGCGCCTCGCGGGGTCCGGGTCGCGTCGCTGAGCACCTCCCAGCCCGCGGCTGCCGGGGGCCCGGGCTCACGGCATACTGTCGGCATGGCCGATCACTTTGACGTCGTTGTCCTCGGTGCTGGTCCCGGTGGGTATGTCGCGGCGATCCGCGCGTCCCAGCTGGGCAAGAAGGTCGCCGTCGTGGAGAAGAAGTACTGGGGCGGGGTCTGTCTCAACGTCGGCTGCATCCCGTCCAAGGCGCTGCTGAAGAACGCCGAGCTGGCGCACACGCTGAACCACGAGAAGGACAAGTACGGCATCGAGGGCGACGCCACGATGTCCTACGCCCCGACCCACCAGCGCAGCCGCCAGGTGTCCGCGGGCATCGTCAAGGGCGTCCACTTCCTCATGAAGAAGAACAAGATCACCGAGGTCGACGGGTGGGGGACGCTCACCTCGCCGACGGCGATGAGCGTGGAGCTCAACGACGGCGGGACCCAGGAGCTGACCTTCGACCACCTGATCCTGGCCACCGGCGCGACCACCCGGATGATCCCCGGCGTGCAGGTCAGCGACAACGTCGTGACCTACGAGGAGCAGATCCTCGACGAGAACCTCCCCGGCTCGATCGTCATCGCCGGGTCGGGCGCGATCGGCGTCGAGTTCGCCTACGTGATGGCCAACTTCGGGGTGGACGTGACGATCGTGGAGTTCCTGGACCGGATGGTGCCCACCGAGGACGCCGAGGTCTCCAAGGAGCTGGCGCGCCACTACAAGAAGCTCGGTGTGAAGGTGCTGACCTCCACCAAGGTCGAGTCGGTCGAGGACACCGGCAGTGGGGTCAAGGTGACTGTCTCCCCCGCCGCGGGCGGCGACAGCCAGGTGCTCGAGGCCGACCGGCTGCTCTCGGCGATCGGCTTCGCCCCGCGCCTGGAGGGCTACGGCCTGGACGCGATCGGCGTCGAGACCACGGAGCGCGGGGCCATCGCGATCGACGGTCGCGGCCGCACCAACGTCGAGAACGTCTACGCGATCGGCGACGTCACCGGCAAGCTGATGCTGGCGCACACCGCCGAGGCCATGGGCATCGTCGCCGCCGAGACCATCGCGGGCGCCGAGACCCAGGAGATCGACTTCGACTTCATCCCGCGCGCGACCTACTGCCACCCGCAGATCGCGTCGATGGGCTACTCCGAGGAGCAGGCCAAGGAGAAGGGCTTCGACGTCAAGGTCGCCAAGTTCCCGTTCTCGGCCAACGGCAAGGCGATGGGCCTGGGCGAAGGCGTCGGATTCGCCAAGATCGTGGCCGACGCCGAGCACAACGAGATCATCGGCGCCCACATCATCGGCCCGGACGCCACCGAGCTGCTGCCGATCCTCAACGCCGCCCAGACCTGGGACCTCACCGCGGACGAGCTGTCCCGCGTGGTCTTCGCGCACCCGACCCTGGGCGAGGCCGTCAAGGAGGCCCTGCACGGCATCGCCGGCCACATGATCAACCTCTGACCCTCTCGCCCTCCCCGACCGGGCGCACGGCGTTGCGTCCCAGGACCCGACCGGGCGCACGGCGTTGCGTCCCAGGACCCGACCGGGCGCACGGCGTTGCGTCCCAGGACCCGACCGAGCGCACGGCGTTGCGTCCCAGAGGCTGACCGGGCGCACGGCGTTGCGTCTGGGAGACTCACCCATGGCCGTCAACGCGACCTGGGTCTGGGTCCGGGAGAACCGCCCCGTGGACCCCGACGCAGCCGCCCGCTTCGCCCGCGACCACGGGGTGCGGACCGCCTGGGTGAGCGTCCCCTGGGCCGGACCGGACGAGCGCGTGCGGGCCGTGGCCCAGGCCCTGCGACTCCACGGGATCGCGGTGGTCGCGCTCGGTGGCAGCCCGGACTGGGCCGAGCACCCAGAGCGGGCCGGGGACTGGGCCCGGCGCGCGACGGCCGGGAACGCCTTCGGATCGGTGCACCTGGACATCGAGGCGTGGACCCTGCCCCACTGGTCGACGGACGCTGACCGCCTCCTCAGTGGGACCGAAGCGGCGGCCAGGCTGGCGACCACAGCGACCGGGTCAGCAGTCGAGATCGACCTGGCCCCGCACCTGGCACGAACCCACCCGCACGGGTTCGCCACCGTCGCGCGGGCGGCCGGGGCTGTGACCCTCATGTCCTACCGCGCAAGCTCACCCGCGATCCTGGCGCTGGCGTCACCGGCCGTGAAGGCGCTGCGCGTGGTGGGGCGCCCCTACCGCCTGGCGGTCGACACCCTGCCATCCACCAACCCGGACACGACCTTCGCAGGCCGGCACACGGCATACCTCCAGGCAGTTGTCACCGACGTCGCCGGCGAGCTCGCGGCCGACCCGCGCTTCCGCGGAGTGGCCATGCACGACCTGCGGGGATGGCAGGACCTGCCGCGCACCGGCTCCTGACGGGGAGGGTCCCGGCACGCGATCGGGGTGGACTACTGTCCCGATATGGCGCGCCAGTATCAGTTCCGCACCGTCGACGGGGTCGAGACCGTCCAGATCGCCGTGCGCGGACGGCAGGTGCTGGCGCGGCCCATGCTCAACTTCGGCCCGGCCTACACCCGCGAGCAGCGTCGCGCCCTCGGGCTCCAGGGGCTGCTGCCGCCCGCGGTGAACTCGATGAACGAGCAGCTCAAGCGGGTCTACCGGCAGTTCGCGAACAAGCCTGACGCGCTGAGCAAGTACGTCTATCTCAACCAGCTCCAGGACCTCAACGAGATCCTCTACTACCGGCTGGTGGCCGAGCACCTCGACGAGATGCTGCCGATCATCTACACCCCCACCGTCGGTGAGGCAATCGAGGAGTTCAGCTCGACTTTCGACCGGGCGCGGGGGATCTACCTGGCGATCGACAACCCCGAGGACATCGACGAGGCGCTCGCCGCGCACGGGCAGGGGCCCGACGACGTCGATCTGCTCGTGGTCACCGACTCCGAAGGCATCCTCGGCATCGGCGACCAGGGCGTGGGCGGCATCCGGATCGCCGTCGGGAAGCTCGCGGTCTACACCACCGCCGCGGGGATCCACCCGCTGCGCGGGGTCCCGATCGTCCTCGACGTGGGCACCGACAACCCGGCGCTGCTCAACGACCCGGCCTACCTGGGCGCTCGCCACGCGCGGGTCCGCGGCGAGCGGTATGACGAGTTCATCGCCACCTTCGTCGCGGCGGTCCAGCGGCACTTCCCGAAGGCGCTGCTGCACTGGGAGGACTTCGGCGCCAACAACGCCCACCGCATCCTGGACACCTACCGTGACGAGCACGTCTCGTTCAACGACGACATCCAGGGCACGGCTGCGGTCGTGGCCGCCGCCGCGATCGCGGCGGTGCGCGCCAAGGGCGAGCAGATGAGCGACCAGCGCGTCGTCATCCACGGCGCGGGCACCGCGGGGATCGGCATCGCCGACCTCATGCGCGACGTCATGGTGCAGGAGGGGCTGCCCGAGGAGGAGGCCGCGCGGCACTTCTGGGGGCTGGGCAGCCGCGGGCTGCTGCACACCACGGGGCCGATGCGTCCCTTCCAGGAGCGCTATGCCCGGCCCTCGGAGGAGCTCTCCTCGTGGGTCGTCGCCGAGACCGGGCACTACGACCTGGCCGACGTCGTCCGCAACGTGAAGCCGACCATCCTCATCGGCACCTCGGCGCAGGCCGGCTCGTTCACCGAGGCCATCGTGCGCGACATGGCCGCCGGCTGCGAGCGGCCGATCATCATGCCGCTGTCGAACCCGACGACCAAGGCCGAGGCGGTGCCGACCGACCTGCTCGCGTGGACCGACGGCAAGGCGCTCATCGCCACCGGCTCCCCATTCGGCTCGGTCGAGCACCGCGGCACGACCTTCGAGATCGCGCAGGCCAACAACGCCCTGGTCTTCCCCGGGATCGGCCTCGGCGTGGTGGCCAGCCGGGCCACGAAGGTGTCGGACCGGATGATCGCCGCGGCCTCCCGCGCGGTCGCCGAGATGACGACGGCCAAGCGTCTCGGCGCCCCGATCCTCCCGTCGATGCAGCAGCTGCGCGCCGTTTCCGCGGCGGTCGCGGTGCGGGTCGTGGAGGCCGCCGAGCAGGAGGGGCTGGCCACCGTGAAGCTCGCCACCCCGATCCAGGACATCCAGGACCTCATGTGGCAGCCGGTCTACCCGAGGGTCGAGGTGGTCACCGAGATCACCGAGCCCTCGGCCCGCCCGACCGACCCGTAGGCCACCCCGACTCCCGACCGAGCGCGCGGGGCGTCGCTCCTGAGCGTGACCGAGCGCATCGTATGGCGATCGGTTGCCTTCTCTTCGACGCCCCACGCGCCCGGTGGCCGCCCTGAGCGCAACGCCGTGCGCCCGGTGGGGCGATTTTTCGCAACACGACGCGCTCGGTCGGGGTGGGTGGGAACCGGCGGGGAATGCGCTGCGTCACAGTGCCGACACCGTCGTCAGCCCTACTCGACCCGGAGGCGCAAAATGCCTCGTTCCACCCTCCCCGCACTGCTCACCGTCTCACTGCTGGCCGGGCTCGCCGGCTGCGCCCAACCCCCCAGCGCTGATCCCCCGCGCTCCGGCTCACCGGGCACAGGGCCCAGCGCCACCACCGAACTGGACGACGAGGCGGCCAGGGAGGCGATCGCCGCGCTCCCCGCCTCGCTCATCGAACGCTTCACCGGGTGCGAGGACCTGCTCACCTACTACAAGGCCAACGCCCTGGAACTCGTCGGCCCGTGGGGGCTGGGCAACGGCTACGGCTACGGCTGGGCCACGGCGGACGACGCCGAGGAGGCAGCCTCGGACAGCGCGGGGGTCGCCGGCAGCGGGGGCGGCGGCGAGGCCCCGTCCCACTCCACGACGAACGTCCAGGAGGAGGGGGTCGACGAGGCCGACATGGTCAAGACCGACGGCCGCATCATCGTCACGACGATGAACGGCAAGGTCCGCGTCATCGACGTCGCGTCCGCCGAGGTGGTCAGCACGATCCGGATGCCCTCACGGACCGCGGACTCCTCCTACCCCCACGAGCTCCTCCTCAACGGCTCGACCCTCGTGGTCCTGTCCTACGAGGAGACCTACCACGCCGTGACGGACAACTCCGACAACACCTACCCGGCGTTCGGGGCCTCCCGGACGCTGGTGACCACCGTGGACCTGAGCGACCCCGCGGCTCCGCGCACGCTCGGGTCGATCCGGGTGGAGGGTTCCTACGTGTCGGCCCGGATGATCGGCGAGACGGTCCGGCTCGTCATGCAGAGCGAGCCGGCGGGCCTGAAGCAGACCTACCCCACCGACGGGACCATGGCGGCCGAGGACGAGGCCGAGGAGCGCAACCGGCAGCTGATCCTGGACTCGACCATCGACGACTGGGTGCCGCACGTCCAGCAGCTCGACCCCGACGGCAGGGCCCTGTCCACCGACCAGCTACTGGACTGCGACGACATCTCCCGGCCACGCGACCCCGCCGGCCTGTCCACCCTGTCGGTGCTGACCTTCGACGTCAGCGCCGACTCGCCCAGCCCCACCTCCACGACCGGACTGGTCGCGAGCGGCAGCACGGTCTACGCCTCGACGGACCGTCTGGTCGTCGCCACCAACCAGTGGGACAACTGGCGCTGGTCGGGCAACGACGGGTCGTGGTGGACCGGCGAGCAGGAGATGCGCACCGACCTGCACTCCTTCGACATCAGCGACCCGGACGGCACGACCTACCAGGCCTCCGGCACCGTCGACGGCTTCCTGCTGAGCCAGTGGGCCCTCGACGAGGAGAACGGGGTGTTGCGGGTCGCCACGACGACCGACCCGCCAGGGGTCTCCGAGGAGTCGCAGTCGTCCCTGATCATGATGCGCGAGGACGGCGACGAGCTGGTCGAGACCGGACGGGTCGACGGGCTGGGCGTGACCGAACAGGTCCGCGCCGTGCGCTACCTGAGCCCCGACGTGGCCGCGGTCGTGACCTTCCGGCAGACCGACCCGCTCTACCTGATCGACACCAGCGACCCCACGGCACCACGAGTGAGCGGTGAGCTGAAGATCCCCGGCTACTCGGCATACCTCCACCCGATCGGAGAGGACACGCTCCTCGGCGTCGGCCAGGATGCGGACCCCGAAACCGGGGAGACCAAGGGCATGCAGGTCTCGCTCTTCGACATCAGCGACCTCACCAACCCGAGGCAGACCGAGGTGCTGACCTGGACGGACAGCTACACCACGATCGAGTGGGACCACCGGGCCTTCACCTACTGGCCCGCCACCGGACAGGCCTTCGTGCCGATGTCCCGGTGGTACTCGGACAAGGAGAAGCCGTTCGCCGGCGTGGCCGTGCTCGGCGTGGGCGCGGACCGGCTCGTCGAGGACGGCCTGGTCGGGATCAGCCCCAAGGGTGAGTACTGGGGCGAGGGTCCCCTGCGCACCATCGTGATCGGCGACGACGTCTGGACCCTGGAGTGGCAGGGCATGGGCCGCTTCGACCTCGACACGCTCGAGGGAGAGTGGGTGCTCGACCTACCCTGAGCCCCGTGCCGGCCCCCGGCGGATCGGTGCGAGCGACTCGCCGTCGGTGTGAGGTCATGGCGCTCGCACCGACGGCGTGTTGCTCGCACCAACCGGCCGACGCACACCCGGCCCGCGCTCACCGGCCGACGCTCACCCCGCCGGCGCACACCCAGCCGGCGTCCCACCGGCCCGGCCACGCCTCACAGCCCGGTCGGCTCGGCCAGCAGCTCCACGTCGGTGCACACGCCCAGCGGGACCAGGTCCGCGAGCGCCAGCAGGGCCGCACCGAGCGGGCTCGTCACGGCGAACTCCAGCTCCCCGATCTCAGCGTCCACCCCGGCCACCGACCCGCGCTCGAACCCGTCCCGGAAGCCGATGCTCTCCGTGACCGGCCAGTCCTCAGCCAGCGCCAGGCGCGCGGCGAGGTCGCCCTCGATCGCGGCCGGCGCGGTGCCGACCGGGTAGGCCAGCCGGACCGTGGCCTCCAGCCCGGTGAACGCGACCGCCACCGCCTCGACGTCGAGCAGCCCCTCGACATCGTGCGCGGCCAGCAGCGCGTCCTGGTCCTCGACGGTGGCGTCCGCCCCCAGCGCGTCATTGAACGGCACGCACCCGTTGCGCACGATGAGGCTCTCCGCGGGGACGTCACCCACCCGGGCCGCGGCGCTGTGGCTGCTGGTCGCCCACACACCTCCCGTGCCCAGACCCTGACTGACCGTCGCCGTGTCCCGGTCGAGCACCGCTCCCTCCAGGCCGGGCGCATCGTCGTCGATCGCCGCCTGCACGAGGTCGAGGTCCAGATCGGGCCGCAGCACCAGCAGGAGGCCGCCGCCGTCCGGCCCGGTCCACCGCACCTCGGCGTCGACGTCGTCCTGCGTGAAGTCGTAGGTCACGTCGTACCGACTGTTCTCCTCCCGCAGCAGCCCGTCCGTGAGCAGCACGCTCGACGCGTCGGCCGACCGCCAGAACTCCAGCCGGTCGGTCATGATGTCCTCCGACGTCAGGTCGGGCACCCCGAGCCGCTCGCGGACCGCGTCGAAGTCGGTGACGGTCAGGTGCGTCGCCTCCGCCGGTGCCGCCAGCAAGGCCAGGCCGTATGCCGACAGGCCGGCTCCCGCAGCCGCGTCACCGGTGTCGGTGGTCCCGTCCGGCGCGGCACCCGTGTCGGTGGTTCCGTCCGGTGGGCCACCCGTCCCGGGTGCCGAGGTCGTGGTCCCCTCCGTCGTGACCGCAGTCGTCGGCTCGGTGTCTGCCTCGACCGTGCACCCCGCCGTCACAGAGAGCACGACGGCAGCGGCCAGGGCGAGCACGCGACGCGACATGACCCGATCCTCGCACTCCCCCGGGCCGGGGCCCGCCAACCCGCCCGCCGGCGCTGTGGTGAACTGGCCCCCATGACGGGCGAGGGTGTACGGGGAAGCGAGCGCCCGGCATACTCGATCCCCTCCCACGACGGGAACGGCCGGATCCTGCTGGCCGTCGGGCTGGCGGCCGGCCCCCTCGTGGCGCTCGGTCTGGCCCGGTTCGCCTACGCCCTGCTGCTGCCGCCGATGAGCGCCGACCTCGGCTGGTCCTACTCCGCCGCGGGCGCCCTGAACACCACGAACGCCGCCGGCTACCTGGTCGGCGCGGTGGGCACCACGCCGCTGGCGCGGGCGTGGGGCACCCGGCGGGCCTTCGTCGCGGGCACGGTGATCACCACCCTCGCCATCGCTCTCACCGCGCTGACCAGCCAGTATGCCGTGCTCCTCACCATCCGCTTCGTCGCCGGCCTCTCCGGGGCGCTGGCCTTCATCCTCGGCGCGGCGCTCGTCGCCGAGGCCAGCCACCGTGGCACGCCGGGACGGGCGGCGCTGCTGCTCGGGGTGTACTTCGGGGGTGCCGGCGCCGGCATCGTCGCGGCCGGGCTGCTGGTGCCGTGGGTGCTGGACCTCACCGCCGGCGCGGGGTGGCGGCAGGGCTGGCTCGCGCTGGCCGCCGTCGGGGTGGTCGCGTCCGTGGCTGCGGTCCTCGCCGCGCGGCGGGTGGCCGACCCCGCCCCGCCGGAGGAGCACGCGAGCCGTTGGGACCGGCGGCGGATCGGGTGGGCGGTGCTGGCCTACACCTGCTTCGGCCTGGGCTACATCGCCTACCTGACCTTCATCAGCCAGTACCTCACCGACCAGGGGATGAGCGGCCCGCTGATCGCCAGCTTCTGGGCGGTGGTCGGCGTGGCCGCGGCGGTGTCCGGGCTTGCCTGGGGGCCGGTGCTCGGGCGCCTCGGGGGCGCCCGCGGGATGGCCGTGGTGATGACGGCGCTGGCGGTCGGAACCGTCCTGCCCGTGCTGCTCGGCGGGCCAGTCGCGGCCTACCTGTCCGGGGCGGTCGTCGGCGGGAGCTTCCTGGCCGTCGTCACGGCGGTGAGCATCGCGGTCCGCGAGTCGCTGCCGCAGCCCCACTGGACGGCCGGGATCGCCTTCGCCACGATCGCCTTCGGCCTGGGCCAGACGGTCGGCCCCACCCTGACCGGCTGGGTCTCCGACCTCACGGCTGACCTGGGCACCGGGCTGCTGCTGTCCGGCGCGGTCCTCGTGGTCGGGGCAGCGACGGCACTGCTGCAGCGCCGCCCGGATTGAGCCTTCCCTTCAACGACCGGGCGCACCGCGTGGCGAGAATCCACCCCACCGAGCGCACCGCGTGGCGAGAATCCACCCCACCGAGCGCACCGCGTGGCGAGAATCCACCCCACCGGGCGCTGACTGCGCCGCCCCGGAATGATGAGCAGAAATGGTCGCGCAGAACATGGCGCATGCGACCAGAACTGCGCGACCTTTATTGCCCTGCGCAACCGCCGCGGAGGTGCCGGGCCGGAATGACGTCGTCGACGGCGCCCGCGGCCGGTGACCTACTGTGGCCCGATGGCACTGCGGCGCGACGGCTCCCTCCTCACGGTTCCGGCCGACCCGGCCGCGACCGAGCGGATCCACACGCTCGGACGACGCGTCGGGATCGGCTGCGCCGTCGTCGCCGTGTGGGGGACCATCTGGTTCCTGCTCCTGGTGGTCACCGGCGGGAGCTTCATGGACTTCCCGGCGGATGCCACGGGCATGCGCCTGATCGGGGGCGTCGGCCTGGTCGTGTGCGCCCTCGTCGGCGGACTGGCAGTGGTGCTGCTGTCGCAGTCCGCCGCCCTCCGCAAGGCCCCCGACCTGCTGCGCCTCGCGTCCGACGGCGTCCACATCTACGGGCAGGACGCTGTGCCCTACGCCGACCTCAGCGAGGTGACCTTCCGGCGCGGCGAACGCCCGACGCAGTGGGCCACGACGCTTGGCGGCACCGTGGGCAACGAGATCGGCCAGCAGTTGGTTGGGGTGCCCGACACCATGCGCGTGCTGACCTTCCACCGCCGGGACGGTGAACCGGTCGTGGTTGACCTGGCACTGCACCTCGACGACGCCGAGTTCGACACCTTGCTGAGCGCGCTGGAGTCCGCGCTGGCCCCGGCGCGTGTCCCGGTCAGAGCAGACGGCGGGCCGACGCCCACGCCGTGAGCTCGTGGCGGGAGGAGAGCTGCAGCTTGCGCAGCACCGAGGACACGTGCGTCTCGACCGTCTTGACCGAGATGAACAGCTCCTTGGCCACCTCCTTGTACTGGTAGCCCCGGGCGATCAGCCGCATCACCTCGCGCTCCCGGGCGCTGAGGCGGTCCAGCTCCTCGTCGACCTCCGCGATCTCGCCGGCGGCAGCCCCGAAGGCGTCGAGCACGAAGCCGGCCAGCCGCGGGCTGAACACCGCGTCGCCGTCGGCCACCCGCACGATCGCGCCGCCCAGCTCGGGGCCGCTGATCGTCTTGGTGACGTAGCCCCGGGCCCCTGCCCGGATCACCGCGATGACGTCCTCGGCGGCGTCGGAGACCGACAGCGCCAGGAAGCGCACCGGCCCACCTGAGCGAGTCGTGACCCCGGCCGACCCCGCGATCACGTCGGAGCCGCCCCGGCCGTTGCCGCCCGGCAGGTGCACGTCGAGCAGCACCACGTCGGGCTGCTGCTCGCGGATCACCTCCACGGCCCGGTCGACGGTCCCGGCCTCCCCCACGATCTCCAGGCGGCCAGCGGAGATCTCGGCCAGCTCGGCCTTCACGCCGGAGCGGAACATCCGGTGGTCGTCGACGAGGACCAGGCGGATCGGCACGGGGCCGGTGGGT
>Ga0123330_1003260_pt1 | contig 13637 bp, 11 predicted proteins | sample BioC13SIPDNA_2_FD_89704 | JGI IMG/M metagenome (GOLD analysis project Ga0123330, IMG submission 89704) | Anaerobic biogas reactor microbial communites from Washington, USA - Biogas_R2_A C13 SIP DNA | ecosystem: Engineered > Bioreactor > Anaerobic > Unclassified | place: Washington, USA... | reverse complement strand
TCGTTAGAAAGCAATCCCCTTAAATGCTCCTTAATCTCAGCTAAATTGCGAGCTACCACATTCCATACGATTTGGCAGATCTACCCCCATATAATCGTGAATCAGCACATCCCGCATACCAGCCATTTCCTTCCATGGAATTTCCGGATGTTGCCTGCGCAATCCAGGGGAGACCTGTTTAGTTGCCTCACCTATGATTTCTATGTTTCGAATAACCGCATCCTGAATTAACCGAGAGTTCATAAACTCTTCACGGCCATTGATCGTATATTCTTCAATCTGCTTAATGCATTCGAGAACATGGATAAGATACACGCTATCATCCTTCATAGCGGAACTGCCTCCTTCTTTACCTTGGCGGAAATCAAACGATGCATAGCTCTTTCGGTCACCAGATCAACTTTATGGCCTAGTAATTCTTCAAGTTCCAGCTTAAGCCCCACCAGATCAAAAAGACTTCGTTCATCTTCAAAATCAAAGAGAAAATCAATGTCACTGTCCGGTCCTTCTTCCCCGCAAGAAATAGATCCGAAGACTCGTATATTTCCGGCACCATGTTTCTGGGCAATTTTCTTTATATGCTCGCGCTCTTTTCTTAAATCATTCAAAGTCATACTCATGTTTCAGCACCTCACTCTTCATGGCCGATTACTCCGAATACCCAAACTCAACACTGATTAAGGGGGAATTGTATTTCGAGTTCATCTTAATTTTATCTAGCTCTATCTTACCTTATTATACTTTTTACCGCCCTCAGCAGTATATGCAATTTCTGCCCGTAATACTTAACCAGGTTTGAACTATCCGGAATTCCCGGATAGTTGCCAACTTTTCTAATCAACTGCCATCATATATCTATTTATCATACCTACTCCATAGTTTTAAGCACTTTGTCGGCGTATACATCTTTAGGCACCTAACCCTTCTTGTAATTCGTTTCCCACTCTAAAAATACCTTGTGTCAAATGAAGCTAAATCAATGCTTTTCCCGTCATTATTGATGATTCTTCACTATTATTATGTTGCATTCTTCAGCAATCGTCAAATGTAGGAGCCATGCTAAACGTTGACCGCTTCGCATTCTCATTCTGTGAGGCCTTGAACTTCTCAGGATACTAAGAAAGACCCGGAGGATACCCCTACCCCTAGGTCTCAATGGTTGCAAATCTTTGCTTAGCTTGGAGTTGTCAAATTTGGTTTAGCTCCTAAACTCGTACAACTGGTAGAATTCTCTTGCTATCTGGAGTCAAGGGGAGAGATTTTCTAGTAATTAACACAATAATACGCCCACATCTTGATCAACCAAATATAATGGGGATACTTATATAGTCTGTATAAATATATTACCCCAGCAATTAAATACATTCCTGGGGCACATACAAAATCGCCAGGACTATGCTCTTATATTTGTTGCAGCCTATACCGGAGCCAGGCAATCAGAACTGCTTGGACTAACATGGGATAAAATCTTGTGGCTTGTGAAAATAATTCGAATTGAGCAATCCCTACACGCTATAAGCAAGGATGAATTTGAACACCGCCCCCGCACTAAAAACGACACCAGCACCCGCAATATAAATGTAACTGATCGGGTATTAAATGTTTTAAAAGAGCATAAAGAAGGGCAGAAAGAAAAAGGGATATCGGTAGCGGATGATTCTCTGGTGTTTACAGATAAACATGGCAAGCCTATCAATCGGAATAACCTGGGGCATAGATATTCAAATCTAACCGCTAAATACGGCTTCAATGGCATGACATTCCACCACTTAAGGCATACCCACGCTACAATATTACTTTCTGCCGGTGCAAACATAAATGAAGTGTCGGAAAGACTTGGGCATAAAGATGCAAGCATTACATTAAAAATTTATGGCCATGTACTGCCCGGAAGAGATCAAAGCCTTGCAGATAAGTTTGATACACTGGTTTTTGAGCCAGAACAGAAAGTGCAAATTTAGCGCAAAAGTACAAATGTTTGGTGGTGTTATGGGGTTTAAAATGGGTAAATTTGAAAAAGCGCAGAAAATAATAAAACCGGCTCAAATGCCGGTATATTCATAAAGATGGTGCCCGAGGCCGGGGTCGAACCGGCACGAGGGGTAAACCTCGCGGGATTTTAAGTCCCGTGCGTCTGCCTATTCCGCCACCCGGGCATGTAGTTTTTTCACTGCGCATTTATCTCTAACGCATGAATTAGTTTATCAAAACATCCTTCTTTTTGCAAGCAAAATGAATAACTGGCTTGCCTTCCGCTTTGCAACTGTTTCTATTAATTAAAAAAGGAGGAGTAACGGGTAAGGAGTGAGGGGTCAATATCTCCTACCGCACGCTACTGTTCAAAAGCCTGCTAGCTTACTTTTCATGGTTGTGTCCTCGAGTCATGGGGGTTAAATAGAAACAAAAGCTATTTTTTGCATAAAAAAACCTTCCCCAAAAACGGAAGGCTTTAGTGACTATTATGGAGGGCGGGACCGGATTCGAACCGGTGAATGGTGATTTTGCAGACCACAGCGTTAGCCTCTTCGCCACCCGCCCAAAACTCTAAGGCTATGTCTCGCTTATGCGATGTTATTATAACAAATAATTCGCTAAAAGCAAAACCTAATACTATTCAAAACAAAAGCGTTACTTCGTAACGCCGAGAATTCAATGGAGCGGAAGACGAGATTCGAACTCGCGACCCTCGCCTTGGCAAGGCGATGCTCTACCACTGAGCCACTTCCGCATTTTTCATGGTGCCTCGGGGCGGACTTGAACCACCGACACGCGGATTTTCAGTCCGCTGCTCTACCACCTGAGCTACCGAGGCAGGTTTATCTCCCTCGAAAAAATAAGCTTAATATGGCGAAGCCGAAGGGATTTGAACCCTCGATCTCCGGCGTGACAGGCCGGCATGTTAACCGCTACACCACGGCTCCGCAACGAAATTTATTATAGCATCAGCCTCTATTTTAGTCAACCATTAACAGCCCACTTTGTTTTAAATTCTATGATTGTAGTATAGATCGACTTCGCCATTATATCTTTTTACATAGTTATTTGACTGTTATCTCTTGCTTATGAGATCAAAGCCCTAATTGCCTTTATGACAATGAGCGATATTTGTTATCTCCGCTACTATGATTATTTCCTACCCACATATTTGCTGGCATTGAGGCCAGCTACCTGTCCTTCTCCTACTGACTTCGCCACCTGGTAGGGAGGACCGGTACAATCCCCGGCAGCAAATACTCCAGGAAGATTGGTTTCCTGTTGCCGGTTAACCTTTATGTGTTTATTGCTTATCTCCAAGCCAGGAATTAAGCGATCAGGGGCCGTTTCTCCGCCCAAAACAAATAAACCTTCAACTCTTATTTCACTACCATCTTTTAATTTTAACCCTTGAACAAAGTCAGAGCCAATAATTTCCCCTGGTTTTCCGTTTATAATCTCTATTCTGGGGTCGAGTTCCATTGTTTCCTGGTAGAGAGGTAAATAATAAACCTTCCGGCAGATCTCCGCCATATAGTTGGCTTCACTTTCCGCTTCACTGCTGTGTGCTATTAACAGTACATCCTTGCCCCGATAAATGGGACCATCGCAGGTAGCACAGTAACCCAATCCCCGACCCAGCATATCTTCCTCCCGGGGCAGCGTAGGTTTATAGGGGATGCCCGTGGCTATGATAATGGCCTTGCTCTTTACCATTTCTTCCTTGACCAGTATATTATATACTCCCTCAGCTTCATTTATGGCTTCTGCCTTAGTGCTGATGATTTCAATACCCATATCCAGAGCATGTTCCATAAAGCGGGCTAGCAGTTCTTCTCCTCTGACTCCAGGAACACCCAGGTAATTGTCAATCTTCTGGGCCTTGTGTAAGGGCGGGCTGCATATCTCCGCCCCAATTATCAGTACTTTTTTGTTTCGTATGGTCGCATTTATAGCTGCAGATAAGCCCGCCGGGCCACATCCCAGTATAGTTATATCGTAAAATTCGTTTTGCATAATAACCCCCATAAATTAATCTATATCAACTCAACTTAATTAACCTAATTTAAGATCGGACGAAACTGCGGAGCAGTTTCAATACAGCGCTGCAACGAGGCGGGGTATTAGAACCCGCCGCCTGTTTTATTAATAGGAACCCGGCCGCCTATAGAAGCGGTGGACATATTTCACTTCATTATAGCCCAGGGACAAAAACACTGATGTTCCTCTCCTGACACCTTACCCCTCACACCTTAATTTGTTATTAATTATACCCGACTACGGCTTTCTTCAACAATCTTTTCAACTGTTTCCTTAATAATGTTATACTCTAATAAAAAAAGCTACAGGAGTGATAGGCTTTGAAATACTTGGTAATCCTGGGAGACGGGATGGCTGATTATATTATTCCCGAACTAGGGGATAAAACCCCCTTGCAATATGCCCATACCCCTTATATAGATTCGCTGGCCCAAAAAGCCGTTATCGGCCAGGTCAATACCATTCCACCCGGTTTTCCCCCGGGAAGCGATGTGGCTAATCTCTCAGTAATGGGTTATGATCCCTGCCGTTATTATACAGGAAGATCCCCCCTGGAGGCAGTAAGCATGGGGGTGGAAATGGGGGATGAAGACCTGGCTTTACGCTGTAACCTGGTAAGCCTGTCAGCCGAAGCAGAATATAGTGAGCGCAAGATGCTTGATTACAGTGCGGGTGAAATAGATACCCAGGATTCTGCCATACTGTTGCAGCTCCTGGAAAAAGAATTAGGCAGCGATAGTTTTCATTTTTATCCCGGTATCAGTTACCGACACTTACTGCTATGGAAAAACGGGTTAGGCCGGGAAATAATCTTAACTCCCCCCCATGATATTTCCGGACGCCCAATTAAAGACTACCTGCCTCAGGGACGCGATTCCGCCCCTCTCCTGGAAATAATGAGAAAAAGCTCTCTTATCCTGCAGCAGCATCCCCTATACCGGTCTCGCCTGGAGGCTGGACATAATCCGGCTACTTCGGTCTGGTTCTGGGGGGAAGGGAGTAAACCTTCACTACCGAGCTTTCAAGAGAAATTCGCTCTTCATGGCTCAGTAGTAGCAGCAGTAGACCTGGTAAAAGGATTGGGCATTTCCGCCGGGCTTAAACCGGTATCGGTAGCAGGAGCCACCGGTGGCATAGTAACCAATTTTGCCGGTAAGGCCAGAGCCGCTTTAGACGAATTGAAACAAGGACAGGATTTTGTCTATTTGCATATTGAATCACCTGATGAAGCCGGACACCAGGGTAGTCTGGAGAAAAAAATCTGGAGCATTGAGCAGCTCGATAAAGAGGTGGTGTCTCTGGTAGTAAAAGATATGGATGAATTCGAGGAACTGCGGGTATTGATTCTACCGGATCACCCCACTCCCCTGTCCATCCAGACCCACTCATCCGAACCCGTACCTTTCCTGTTTTTTGACAAGAACCATCCGCAGGAAAATCCAGCGGCGGTTTATGATGAAATTAATGGCAGTCAGGGTATGATTTTTGAGCAGGGCCATGAGCTCATGGATTTTTTTATTCGCGGGAAATTATAAAGGAGCTAAAAAAATAACTGAAAGCAAAAGTGAGGGAAACACCTAGCGATAAGAGGTTAATTTCCCCTAACTACAGCTCCCCCTTATTCCCCTTAGCCCTCACTCTGTTTTCATTGCGACTTATGCCTGCTAGTATAGAATTACCTAACAAAGCGGTTTATCCCAGCTGCAAAAAGGACATAAGCGCTTCTTCCATCCCCTGCTGGGAGCAAATGCTGTGGTGTCTGATTTCCCTTCTATCCAGCTCTTTCAACCCTACCGGTATAGCTATACCGGTATACTGCGAGAGTAAGTTCATTAATTCAAATTCATCCTTGCCCTGCAGCAATTCAGGCTCCAAAACAGCCTGAGCCACGCTGCTGGCAAATTTAAAGGGGCTGGCGGTAGAGGCAATAATACTTATAGTATTATCCCCGGTTTCAGAGCGGTATTTTTGATAAACATTTACTGCCACGGCCGTATGGGTATCCAGTAAATAGCTATGTTCCCTCCAGGTCTGGCGGATAGCAGTAAGGGTCTCTTCGTCGGAGCAAAAATCTGCCCAGAAAATGTCCTGTACGGCATCGCGAGTAACAGCATCTACTTTGTATCTTCCCCTATCCTTCAAGTCTTCCATCCAGGCAGCAACTCGCCTGGAATCATGACCGGTTACTTCAAATAATAGCCTTTCCAGGTTGGAGGAGATAAGAATGTCCATGGAAGGGGATATAGTCTTTTCAAACTTGCGTTGGCGGTCATAGATGCCACTGCGGATAAAATCAGTCAAGATATTATTAGCATTTGATGCGCAGATCAACCTTTTTATTGGAATCCCCATCCGGGAGGCATAATAAGCGGCCAGAATATTCCCGAAATTCCCTGTAGTCACCACTATATTTATTGATTCCGCTTCCCCAAGTATCCCAGCAGCCTTCAATTCATGATAGGCCGCCACATAGTATACGATTTGGGGCAATAAACGCCCCCAGTTAATGGAGTTGGCTGATGACAACTTCTGCCCGTTTTGCAGCAGCCGAGCGGCAAATTCTTCGTTGGAAAATATCCTTTTAACCCCGTTCTGGGCATCATCAAAATTGCCACGAACTGCAGCCACATAAACATTATTGCCTTCCTGGGTCAGCATTTGACGTTTTTGTATTTCACTGACACCCTCATCCGGATAAAAGACAATAATTTTCGTTCCCTCCACATCTTTAAATCCTTCCAGAGCTGCCTTACCGGTGTCCCCAGAGGTAGCCACCAGGATGACTATTTCCGCCTTTTCTCCCGTTTTATGAGCACTGATGGTCAAAAGGTGCGGCAGCATCTGCAAGGCCATATCCTTGAAGGCAGCGGTAGGGCCATGCCACAGTTCTTGAATATAGACTCCTGTATCAAGTTTTACCAAAGGTGCTATTTTCTCATTATCAAAACTGTCCTGATTATAAGCTCCATTAATGCAGCTCTTAATCTCATCATCACTAAAATCACTCAAAAACTGCCTGATAATATGAAAAGCTTTTTCCTGGTATGAACTACTGGCCATGGCAGTTAATTGCTTGTCATCCAGATGGGGAATAGATTCAGGAACAAAAAGACCTCCATCCGGGCTAATCCCCATTTTTATGGCCTCTGCAGCGGTGACGGAATGATATTTTCCTCGACTACTCTTATATTTCACGATTTTTCCTCCTTCAAGACTCTCCTGGGAAAAGGATATACTAATCAGTATAATTATTATAACAAGGCGAAATAGGTCCCCATTTCTTTAAGTGTTCGGGTTCCCATTAATTAAAACAAGCAGCGGGTTCTAATACCCCGCCTCGTTGCAGCGCTGTGTTGAAACTGCTTCGCAGTTTCTTCCGATGCTTAAAAAGAAACATAAGGAGAAGAGACAAGTAGTTCTTCTCCTGCCGCAGATGTCAAGAGAATTCTGTTCTATATTCTATACTTAAAAACCCGACAGGTAAATGTAAACGAAATTTTTTAAGTAGCTTGACCGTAAAAAGAGAGCGTTTAATTGACTCCACTGCAAAAAAACTCTTTTTATTGCAGAAGGGTTGCATAAATATACAAAGCGAGCGTTGGCGAAGCATGGATGCGGCACCCCTTGAGCCGCGAGACAAGCCGCAGGTGTCGCCCATGCGTAGACTGCAAGCGGTATATTTATGCAAGCTAATGCATAATTATAACTTTTGGCAGCGAAATCACCTTTATCCATGAAGCTTTGGGCAGGAGCATTGGAATTGAATTCAGAGGAGGTAATTTCTATGGGACAAGCCATTATCGCCGTCCTGGGACTGATTCTAGCCAAGTTAATCGTAGATGTTGTCAAGGAAAATATAAGCAGCAGTAGCAAAAAAGCTTCTTCTTCAGGACCCATTATAGACCTGGGTGATGCCTGGGTAGACTTGAATCAAATCTCCAGTCGCCAACGCGAAAGCCTGCTTTCCAGAGAGGAAATCTTGCTTTTTCAGATGCTTGATAGCATTCTGTTCGATAGTAATTATAAGGTTTTTCCCAAAGTTAGACTGGCTGACCTGCTAACCCCAAACCCCAATATCCCCAACCGGGCGGAATACAAACGTCGTCTTCGGGAAAGAGCGGTAGACCTGCTAATAGTGGAAAAGCAAAACCTAAAGCCGCTGTTATTAATCCTCACCAATAACTCACAAAACAAAAAAGCGGAACCTGATCAGTTAAGTATACGGAGCATAAAAACGGCTGGCCTTCGCTACCTGATAATTAAGTTGGACGATTTGCCTTCTTCCAGTAGTCTGCTAACAAAGTTACGCGAAGCCGGACTAAATATTTAAATTGGGCCCCTAATTGCTTTTAAAGCCCAGAAAATACAAAATGGTCGGAGTGACTGGATTTGAACCAGCGGCCTCTACGTCCCCAACGTAGCGCTCATACCAAACTGAGCTACACCCCGACGCAAAGAATATTGTATAACAGAAGCAGGTATTCGTCAAGAACTCCAAACCCTATATTTACTCTATCTTATCCAGCTCAAATTTCCGGTGTAGAGCTTTAATCGCAGCTTTGATATGGCACTCGTCAATAACACAGGAAACGCGGATTTCTGATGTGCTTATCATATGTATGTTGATACCTTCGTCCGCCAGAGCTTCAAACATAGCAGCGGCTACGCCAATATTACTCTGCATACCCGCTCCGACAATCGATACCTTGGCTACATCATTTCCGTAGGTCATACCCGAAGCACAGATTTTTTTTACCAATCCTTCCACCACGGGAATAGCTCTGGAAAGCTCTTTTTCCTCAATGGTAAAGGCAATATCATTGCGTCCATCTCTCATAGCGCTCTGGATAATTATATCTACATTAATGTTTTCAGCAGCCAGGGTCTTAAATAAGGTTTTGGCTATGCCCGGTTGGTCGGGCACATCAAATAAGGCAAAACGAGCACAATTCAAATCATGCGCTATCCCACTTACTGCTCTATGATTTTCCATATTGGCTACCTCCGTTATTATGGTTCCAGGATTATGACTAAAACTACTCAGAACCTCCACATCAACATTATACAACATAGCAAATTCCGCCGCCCGGGGTTGTAGTACTCCCGCTCCCAGGCTGGCCATTTCCAACATTTCTTCATAAGATATCTGGGGTAGTTTTTTAGCTTCTTTTACTATTCGGGGATCAGCGGTAAACACTCCTTCAACATCGGTAAATATCATGCAGCGCAAAGCATCAAGACAAGCAGCCAGGGCCACTGCAGTAGTATCGGAACCCCCTCTCCCCAAAGTTGTGATATCACCCTGGGGAGACAGGCCCTGAAAACCGGCTATAATAACCACATTACCCTGTTTCAGTTCATTTTTTATGCGACCGGTTTCAATTCCGGTAATCCGAGCCTTACTATGGCTGTCATCGCTTTTTATTCCAGCCTGCCAACCGGTTAATGAAATAGACGAGCAAGCAAAATTATTTAGAGTCAAAGCCAGTAAGGCAGCTGATTGCTGCTCTCCAGTAGCTAGAAGCATATCCATTTCCCGTTTGCATAAATCATGACCGGTGAGACTGGCCAGTTCAATCAGCTCATCCGTGGTATCACCCATGGCGGAGACAACTACAACTATATCATCGCCTTTATCGCGCATTCCTTTAATCCGTCCGGCAATATGCTTGATTTTATCTATTGATGCAACTGAACTTCCACCAAACTTTGCTACTATTAGTGACAAGATAATTCACTCCTAAATCCATAAGATTACACTACCTTAAAACTTTTACTCCATCCGGATCAGCTGCCAATATCATTAACTGACTTTGGATCCCGGATGCAGCAAAGGCATCTTGCATAGCTTCTGCCACTCTCTTTTCTTCCTGCTGGCAAAAAGCGATGATAGAAGATCCTGAACCACTGAGAGCAACTCCTACTGCCCCGTTTCCTAGGGCTTGGGAAAACACCCTGTCAAAACCGGGGATTAATTGCTTGCGCCGGGGCTGAAAAATCACATCATCCATTGCCGCTGGCAAATAACGAAAATCATGTTTAATCAAACTGGCCAACAAATAGGAGGCTCGTTGCAGGTTATTTACCATATCCATAAAATCAATCTTTTTCGGCAGCAGCTGCCTTGATTCATCAGTGGATATTTGGATATCAGGTACGGCAACAACCAGCTTTAATTCCGGGGGAAAAGTAAATTGCTGATAATATACATTTCCTCTATATAGCATAGCGGTAGTAAGTCCTCCCGCCACTGCAGGAACAACATTGTCAGCATGCCCTTCCATTTCCACCGCCCAGCTAATTAAGTCCTCCTGGGTAAATCTTCTCTCCAGAATTTCGTTGGCCGCATATAAGCCAGCAACAATAGCAGCGGCACTGCTTCCCAGGCCTTTTCCCGGTGGAATTGAGCTATTGATAGTAAGCTCCAGTCCAGGAGCTTCTATAACAGCAGCTTCCGCAAATACTTTTTTCATAGCCTGGCAAACCAGGTTATCTCCGAAGATTTCTTCTGGATATTCTTCTCCATCGACAAAAAATCTAATCCTTCTGCTTTGCGGAATTATTGTCACCTTGAGCTCCAGGTATAATTGCAGGGCCAAACCTAAAGTATCAAAGCCCGGTCCTAGATTGGCACTTGTGGCCGGAACCTTAACAGTAAACATAGCACTCCTTCTTGTATAATATTAGTCTACTTCTCTATCTGTTCCTTCCAGACGAATTACATTTTTAATTTCACCTACTATACTAAGCCCTTTGAGTACAGTAAGTGAATCCCTAAGATGTATCTCCCGAACCCGGTGAGTAATTAAAATAAGCTCAGCCCAACCTTGCTTGCTCGTCTTTTGCAAGACGGTCGCGATACTGACATTATTATTCCCAAAAACAGCGGCAATGCCCGCCAAAACTCCTGGCCGGTCCTCTACTATCATTCTTATATAATACTCGCCTTCCAATTCTTTGATGTCCATAATTGCCTTATTTGCATAACAGCTGCAACCAATACGCGCATTGCTGTGATGCAAGATATTGCGAGCGATTTCAATAATATCCCCAAATACTGCACTGGCTGTTGGCATTTGTCCTGCTCCCCGCCCGTAATGCATAATTTCCCCCACAGCATCTCCGCGTAAAAATACAGCGTTAAATACATCGTTTACACCGGCCATGGGATGAGATCTGGGTAGAAAGGCCGGGTGCACCCGAACTTCAATTTTTTGCTGAGAGTTCTCCTTGGCAATAGCTAAAAGCTTAATCACATAACCTAATTCTTTAGCATATTGGATATCAGCTGCCGTAATCGATCGTATTCCCTCCACATATACATCATCCAGGGTAACCCTGCTGTTGAAAGCAATGGATGATAAAATGGCAATCTTGCGAGCCGCATCCAGTCCATCTACATCTGCAGACGGGTCAGATTCAGCATAACCCAGTTGCTGAGCCTCAGCCAAAACTTCATTAAAATCACGACCTTCCCGGCTCATTTTGCTGAGTATGTAGTTGGTTGTGCCGTTTAAGATGCCGATAACTTCTTGGATCTGGTTGGCAGCCAGGGATTGTTTCATGGGATATACTATGGGGATTCCCCCAGCAACGCTGGCTTCAAAATAGAAATCTACCCCTTTTTCCTTGGCCCGGTCGAAAATATCTTTCCCTTTTATTGCTATCAAATCCTTATTGGCTGTTACCACATGCTTTCCCCGGGCTAAAGCTGCCATGATATAGGAGAAGGCAGGTTCTATTCCCCCAATTAACTCAACCACTATGGCAATATCCTGGTCATCGAGAATCTCCTGAATATCCTGAGTTATCAGCTCATCTTTAATTTCCAGCAACCGGCATTTCTCTGTGTCTCTTTCCAGGACTTTTTTAATTACAATCGATTCCCCTATTCTTTTGTCAATTATTTCACTATTCTTTTGCAATAATTTAATTACCCCGGAGCCTACAGTACCGCATCCGAGCAAAGCTACACCAATCATTTGATTTCCTCCTGTTTTTACTGATAATACAAACTTGAACCAAAACCCGGCACTTATTCCAATCGTTTTGCCAACTGTTCTATGGAGGCTTTAATATCGATACTCAAAGAAATAGTAACATAAGCTAGTCAATGAAGAAAGTAGTGGGCTAAAAAAGGTGAATAAAGAAGAAGCTTATAGAAAATCGATTTTCCCGCGGGCAAAAAGTCGTAAACAGGCATCTACGACATCCGGGTCATATAAATTTCCCCGATGGCGCCGTATTTCCTCCAGAGCCAGGCTTATACCCAGAGCTGGGCGATAAGGCCGGTGTGAAGACATGGCTTCAACCACATCAGCTACTGCCAAGATACGAGCTTCCAGCATAATCTGAGATCCGGCCAGGCCCTGCGGATAACCGGAGCCGTCCATTCTCTCGTGATGTTGGATAACCATATCGGCTACCGGTAGCTCAAAAGGAATAGTTTTAACTATCTCATAACCTACCTGGGTATGAGTTCTTACCAAAAGCGTTTCTATGTCGTTCAATTCACCCGGCTTGCTTAAAATGTCTGAAGATATCTGCATTTTACCGATATCGTGTAAAGTAGCTGCCATATAAATACCCCGGGTTATATCTTCGGGAAATTGCATTTCCCGGGCAATGGCAGTAGCTAATTGGGCTACTCGGCGCTGGTGCCCTGCCGTGTAAAGATCCCTTTTTTCAGTGGTTATGGCTAGTGCATTAACTGTACTCCTAAGAATAGTTTGCGCTTTTTCAAGACTTTCTTGCAAAGCATTTTCGGTTTGCTTACGACGGCTAATATCTCTCAATGAAATTATGGCACCAGTTTGATTGCCTTCGCCATCAAAAAGCGGAGCCGTTGTGGCCCAGCAATAAAGACCGGAATCGCCTACAGACGGGAAGAATATCTCCTGGATAAGAGTGTGTCCCTTCCTTTCTATACCAGGTATTAAGTTATGAGCATAAGTCGATTCTTCTATTACAATATCTACTAGCATGGGTTTTTTATAACCAAAAAAAGGGATGGCGTACTCATAGTCATCTTTACCTATTATATCTTCAGCCTTGACCCCGGTCATTTCTTCGGCTGCTTGATTCCAAATAATAACCTTGCCCTTTATATCAACGACAAAAGTGGCATCAGGCAGAAAATTGATAATATCCGCCAGTCGGCGCTCTGACTCCCTTATTTGCTGCTCCGTTCTTTTTCGTTCGGAAATATCACGAATTATCCCCAGAAAACCGGTAATTTCCCCATCAGCAGCAAAAATGGGACTAACCGAGGTTTCAACATAGAGCTTTTTTCCTGACTTGCTTATGAGTTGCCAGTCAAATCCTTTAGCCGCCTCTCCGGTACGAAAGACCAGGTTATAGGTTTTAAATACCTTTTTAGCATCCTCGTTTGTCATGTAGTGCTTATAATTCATACCCAGCAGTTCCTCTTTGGAATAGCCGAGCATATCCTGCAAAGATTGGTTGAAAAAAACCAGGTTTCCCGCTTTATCTACTTCATAATAGCCATCCTCAATACTTGCCAGAATATTCAGAAACTTTTTGGCATTATTAATCAAAGCCCTATTAATCATTCGCAACCTCCCCGGACAATAAAGTTTTCTCCTATTACCGAGATAAAAATT
>Ga0123330_1003257_pt1 | contig 13649 bp, 13 predicted proteins | sample BioC13SIPDNA_2_FD_89704 | JGI IMG/M metagenome (GOLD analysis project Ga0123330, IMG submission 89704) | Anaerobic biogas reactor microbial communites from Washington, USA - Biogas_R2_A C13 SIP DNA | ecosystem: Engineered > Bioreactor > Anaerobic > Unclassified | place: Washington, USA... | reverse complement strand
TTAGGTTGCAGCTGTGGGTTCCGACGCGGTGGTCTATCTCGCCTCCGCGCTGCTGGGTGCCCTGGTGGGCGGCCTCGTGTCGCTGGGAGTGTCCTCGAGGAGCGCGCGCCGGGCCCGCCGCGAACGCTACGGCGAGGCGCTGCTGGCTGCCCTGCTCGCCGCCCAGAAGAAGCTGGCCGGGGCCACCGAGGACGCTCCGACGACGGTGCGCGACGAGGCTCTGGAGGTCTGGTTGCAGACCGAGCTGGCGGCCACGCTCGAGCTGAGCAGGTCCGGTCGGCGTGCGATGCAGGCGCGGGCGGCCGGTCTCTACGAGGCTCTGACCGAGGGTGCCGTGTCCGGGTTGGACGAGGAACTGGAGGAACAGCTCGACGTGGTGACCTACCTGGTGGTCGCGTGGACGGCCGGCCACGCCCGGGGACGCGACTTCGCCCGTCCGACGGAGGAGCTGGCGCCGCTCTTCGGGCCGCAGTTCCAGGACTCGGAGGTCCCTGTCCGGCACCGGGTCTCTCGACGTCGAACATCTTGACTGGACACGTGACCGGTCTACGCTGAGGGCATGACGGAGCGGACGGCGGACGAGGTCGACCACATCGTCGCGGCCTGGCAGCGGGAGCGGCCGGACTTGGACGTCTCACCGCTCGAGGTGCTCTCGCGGGTCAGCCGGCTGGCCCGGCACCTCGACCTGGCCCGGCGGCACGCCTTCGACCAGTGGGACCTGGTGGCCTGGGAGTTCGACGTGCTCTCCGCGCTGCGCCGGTCGGGGGAGCCCTACGTCCTGTCGGCCGGTGAACTGGTCCGGCAGACCCTGGTCACCAGCGGCACGATGACCAACCGCATCGACCGGCTGGTCGCCAAGGGCATGGTCTCGCGCGAGCACTCCTCCAGCGACCGCCGCACGGTGCTGATCTCGCTCAGCCCCAGGGGGCGGGAGGCGGTCGACGGGGCGCTGGCCGGTCTGGTGGACGACGAGCGTGACCTGCTGCAGGGCCTGTCCGCACAGGAGCGGACAGACCTGGCCGATCTGCTGCGACGCCTGGTGCTGACCTTCGAGCAGGCGTAGGTCGCCCGACCGAGGGCACCGCGCCGCGGCCCGGGCCGGCTCTGGCCGGGCGCCGGCCTACTTGCCCTTCGCGTTCACGAGGCGCAGCGTGGGCTTGTGCTCCAGGCCCGACAGCCCGTTCCAGGCGAGGTTGACCACGTGCGCGGCCACGTCCTCCTTCTTGATCTTGCGGGAGTCCAGCCACCAGCCGCCCGGGGTGGCCACCATGCCCACCAGCATCTGGGCGTAGAGGGGGGCCATCTTCGGGTCGAGCTTCTGCCGTTTGAACTCGGCCGCCAGGATGTGCTCGACCTGGCTCGCGACGTCACTGATCAGCGAGGCGAAGGAACCGGTGGACTGTCCGGGCGGGCTGTCGCGGACCAGGATGCGGAACCCGTCGGTGGAGTTCTCGATGTAGTCCAGCAGTGCCAGGGCCGCCCGCTCGAGCAGCGCCCGGGGGTGGCCCGGCTCGGACAGGGCGTCGGTGATGGCGTTGAGCAGCCGCTGGATCTCGCGGTCGACGACGACGGCATACAGCCCCTCCTTGCCGCCGAAGTGCTCGTAGATCACCGGCTTGGACACCTCGGCCTTGGCCGCGATCTCCTCAACCGTCGTCCCCTCGAAACCCTTCTCGGAGAACAGCGCCCGGCCGATGGACACCAGCTGCTCACGCCGCTGCGGACCGGTCATCCTGTGGCGGGCGGCGGGAACGGGCGACTTCGGGTCCGGGCGGCTCACGGCCCCCATTGTGCCCTGCGCCCGCGGGAGCGGTTGCACGCCTCGGCGCGGACCTGGCCTAACCTTGACCCGTCCGGTGCCCGCACCGGCGTTCCCCGGTTGCTCTGCTGGTAGGGGCCGCCTGACTTTGAATCAGGATTAGCGACGTTGGTTCGATTCCAACCCGGGGAGCCGACCGACCTCTGCGCCGGACGCCGCCGGGACGGGCCCCTGGCCAGCCGCGAACGGCGGTGGGAGACTGCCACCATGAGCCAGCAGACCGACCCCACCACCGCCTACCGGGCCGCCCGTGACCAGCTCCTGGACCTCTCCGGGGACGCCGATCGTGCCCGGGCCGAGTTCCGCTATCCGGACGTGGGGGAGCGGTGGAACTGGGCGGTCGACTGGTTCGACGCGTTCGCCCGCGGCAACGACCGCCCCGGCCTCATCGTGGTCGAGGAGGACGGCTCGGACGAGACGCTCACCTTCGACCAGATCGCCACCCGTTCGGACCAGGTGGCGGCCTTCCTCGCGGCGCAGGGCGTCGGCCGTGGTGACAGCGTCATCGTCATGATGGGCAACCAGGTGGAACTGTGGGACACCATGCTCGGCATCATCAAGCTCGGGGCCGTCATCATGCCGACGACGACCGCCGCCGGGCCCGCCGACCTGCAGGACCGGGTCGCCCGGGGCGGCGCGCGGTGCGTCGTGGTGAACCCGGCCGACGCCGGCAAGTTCGACGACGTGCCCGGTGACTACGCCCGGGTGAGTGTGGGAGAGGTGCCGGGATGGACCGACCTGCGCACGGCATACGACGTGCCTGCCGGACCCACGGCACACCCGGGGACCGGACCTGGCGACCGGCTGCTGCTCTACTTCACCTCCGGGACCACGAGCCGGCCCAAGCTGGTCGAGCACACCCAGGTCTCCTACCCGGTCGGGCACCTGTCGACGATGGCCTGGCTGGGCGTGCGGCCCGGGGACGTGCACCTCAACATCTCCAGCCCGGGCTGGGCCAAGCACGCCTGGTCCTGCTTCTTCGCGCCGTGGATCGCCGAGGCCACGATCCTGGTCTACAACTACGCCCGGTTCGACGCGGCGGCCCTGCTGAAGGTGCTCCGCAGCTACCGCGTCACGACCTTCTGCGCCCCGCCCACGGTCTGGCGGATGCTGATCAACGCCGACCTCTCCGGCGGTCCCGGGGCGCTGCGGGAGATCATCGGCGCGGGCGAGCCGCTCAACCCGGAGGTGATCTCGCAGGTCAACCGGCACTGGGGGCTGACGCTGCGCGACGGCTACGGGCAGACCGAGACCACGGCGCAGGTCGGCAACATGCCGGGCGAGCCGGTCAAGCCGGGCTCCATGGGCAAGCCACTGCCCGGTATGCCGTCCGTCCTGGTCGACGTCGAGACCGGCCGGGTCGTCGAGGGGCCGGGTGAGGGCGAGCTGTGCCTGGACCTGTCCGCCGCCCCGGTCGCGCTGATGACCGGCTACCAGGGCGACGACGCCCGCAACGCCGAGGCCATGGCGGGCGGTTTCTACCACACCGGCGACGTGGCCGAGCGGGACGCGAACGGCATGGTCACCTATGTCGGCCGGACCGACGACGTGTTCAAGGCCAGCGACTACAAGATCAGCCCGTTCGAGCTGGAGTCGGTGCTGATCGAGCATCCCGCGGTCGCCGAGGCCGCGGTCGTGCCGGCGCCGGACGAGGTGCGGCTGGCGATCCCCAAGGCCTACATCGCGCTGGCGCCGGGCCACGAGCCGACCCGGGAGACGGCGCTGGCGATCCTGCGGCACGCGCGGGAGAACCTGCAGCCGTGGCAGCGGGTGCGCCGGATCGAGTTCTACGAGCTGCCCAAGACGATCTCGGGCAAGATCCGCCGCGTGGAGCTGCGCAGCCGGGAGCAGGAGCTGGCCACGGAGGCCGCGATGCCCGGCACGATCGGGAACGTGGCGACCCAGGAGTGGCGGGACAGCGACTTCCCGGAGCTGCGCAGCAGCTGAGCGACGCCCCCGCACGCGAACGCCCGGACCAGCTGGTCCGGGCGTTCGGTCGTTGTGCAGCGTGCCGCAGGTGGTGCGTTCGGGCGGCCGTGTGTGGGCGCCCCGCGGTCAGGCGTTGGCCAGCTCGACGGGCGTGGGGACGTCCTCACCGCTCACGGCGGCCACCAGGAGCTCCTCGGCCCGCTCGTCGGTGACGCCGAGCGCCTCGACGAACTCGCCGAGCAACGGCCGGGACGCGGACTTGAGCAGGTCCTTCTCCGCGGGGGACAGGCCGTCCTCCAGGTCGCGGCGCAGCAGGTCGCGGACGACACCAGCGGTCACGGTGAGCTCGCCGAGGAGCAGCCGCTCCCGCTGGTCCTTCATCCGGCGCGACCACTGCTTGTCGAACGGCTCGCTCGGGGCCTGCAGGACGTCGAGGACCTTCTGCAGCTCCTCGGGCGACAGGACCGTCCGGATGCCGATCTCCTCCGCGGAGTCGGCGGGCACGGACACGGTGAGGTTGCTCCGGTGGACCAGCATGGACAGGTAGGTGCGCTCCACCCCGCCGACGACGCGGGTCATGATCTCCTGGATGGTGGCGGGACCGTGGTGGGGGTGGACGATGAGCTGGCCCTGGGAGAACGGCACGTGGTGACCTTTCGACGACTTCGACGTCGCGCCCGGGGCCGGGTCGGAGGGGGTCCGTCCCGGCCACCGTCCCCCGGTCGTGAGCTCACGCAGTCGTGAACTCACGCACGCGCCGCGAAACGCGTGGGCCCGGGTCCGCGGAGGCGGAGCAGGTGCCTGTCCGAAGGGAGCGCGGGGATGGCGCACCCACCGGGTGTGTGTGCGTGATCCGCCGCGAGCCGACAACACCTTCAACGTCGAACTGACCGAAAAGATTCCGCGATGAGCACGTCACTGGCTCGGCTCGGCCCCCCTCGGATCGCGCCCAACGTCGTCTGCGAGCGCCTTGCGTATCTGGGAGCCGGTTATTTCCGGCTCGATGAACGCCAAGCCGCTCGAAGATGGGATGGGGTGGGTGGGGCGTGGGGTCTGCGGGTGGGGTGCGGGGTGCGGGGTGGCGGGGCGTGGTGGGCCGGCGCTGGAGGGGCGAAAGTGCGTGAGACATAGCCGGACCTGTCACAATCTGCGCCCATGACCTCCGACTCCTACGCGATCATCGGGGCCGGGCCGTCCGGCCTGGCCGCCGCGCGCAACCTGCAACGGGCCGGGCTGCCCTGGCAGGGCTACGAGCTGCACACCGACGTCGGTGGCCTGTGGGACATCGACGCGCCGCGGAGCACCGTGTACGAGTCGGCGCACCTGATCTCCTCGCGCACCACGACCGAGTTCACCGAGCACCCGATGCCGCCGGGCACCGCGGACTACCCCTCGCACGCGGAGCTGCTCGCCTACTTCCGCTCCTTCGCCGACCGGTTCGGGCTCCGAGAGCACTACCGGTTCGGCACCGAGGTGATCCGGGTGGAGCCGGACGGCGCGGGCTGGACCGTCACCTACCGGGACGGGGAGGAGGAGGTGAGCACGCGTCATACGGGCGTGATCATCGCCAACGGGACCCTCAGCGAACCCAACGTCCCCACCCTGCCCGGCCAGTTCGACGGCGAGATCATCCACACCAGCGCCTACAAGCGGCCGCAGGTCTTCGCCGGCAAGCGGGTGCTCGTCGTGGGGGCGGGCAACTCCGGCTGCGACATCGTCGTCGACGCGGTGCACCATGCCGCCTCGGTCGACATCAGCGTCCGGCGCGGCTACCACTTCGTCCCCAAGTACGTCCTCGGCAAGCCCGCCGACACCCTCAACCAGGGGCGTCCGCTGCCGGCACGGATCAAGCAGGCGGTCGACTCCCGGCTGCTCAAGCTGTTCACCGGCGACCCGGTGAAGTTCGGCTTCCCCGAGCCGGACCACAAGCTGTATGAGTCCCACCCGATCGTCAACAGCCTGATCCTGCACCACGTCGGGCACGGCGACGTGCGGGTCCGGCCGGACGTCGAGCGGCTGGACGGCGACGGCGTGGTCTTCCGGGACGGATCCCGGCACGACTACGACCTGGTGGTGCTGGCGACGGGCTACCGGCTGCACTACCCGTTCGTCGCCCGGGAGCACCTGAACTGGACAGGGATGGCCCCGGAGCTCTATCTGAACGTGGTGAGCCCCACGGCGCCCGGCCTGTTCGTCGTCGGGATGATCGAGGCCTCGGGCATCGGCTGGCAGGGGCGCTACGAGCAGGGGGAGATGGTCGCGGCCTACCTGACCGCGCGGCGCGAGGCGCCGGCCGTGGCCGCCGCCTTCGACGAGCGGGTCGCCGGCCCGCCCCCGGACCTGTCGGGCGGCTACCACTACCTGGGCCTGGAGCGGATGGCCTACTACGTCAACAAGGACGCCTACCGCCGTGCGGTGCGCAGTGAGATCTCGACCCTGCAGGAGCGGCCGTGAACGACGTCGACGCCATCTCGATCGCCTTCGACGAGGCGTCCCTGACCACGCTGCGCATCGTCATCGGGGCGATCCTCTTCGGCGTCGCCCTGGACACCCGGCTGGAGGACTTCGCCCGGGCCCTGCGCCGCCCCGGCACCATCGCGATCGGCGTCGCCGCCCAGTTCGTGCTGCTGCCGGCCATCACCTTCGTGCTGACCCTCGTGCTGGACCTGCGGGCCTCCCTGGCGCTAGGCCTGATCCTCGTGGCGTGCTGCCCGCCGGGGAACGTCTCCAACATCCTCACCCACCGGGCCCGCGGCGACGTCGCCCTGTCGGTGTCGATGACCGCGGTCAGCAACGTGCTCTCCATCTTCCTCATGCCGCTCAACATGGCGTTCTGGGGGAGCCTGCACCCCACCGGGCGGGCGGTGCTGCGCGACATCGAGCTCGACCCGCTCGACATGCTGCTCGAGGTCGGCCTCGTCATCGGCGTGCCCTTCGTGCTGGGGCTGACGATCGTCCACTTCTGGCCGCGCGTGGCGGAGGTGGGCAAGCGGGTGGTCAGCCCCCTGGCCTTCCTCGGCCTCACCGCGATCATCGTCGTCGGGATCACCAACAACTGGGACATCTTCATCCACTACATCGGCCTGGTGGTCGTGGCGGTCTTCCTGCACGACGCGCTCGCCCTGGCCCTCGGCTACGGCATCGGCCGCGCGACCCGCCTGCCCGAGGACAGCACCAAGGCGATGACCTTCGAGGTCGGGATCCGCAACGCGGGGCTGGGTCTGCTGCTGGTCTTCACCTACTTCGGCGGGCTCGGCGGGATGGCACTGGTCGCCGCCTGGTGGGGCATCTGGGACATCATCGCCGGCCTGGCCGTGGCGACCGTCTGGCGGCGCCGCACGGCCGCCCGCGCCCGGGTGGAGGTGGCGGCGTGAGCACCGTCCTGGTCACCGGTGGCTCGGGCTTCCTGGGGTGCTCGGTCGTCCCTGGCCTGGTCGCCGACGGGCACCGGGTCGTCAGCACCGACCTCCGTATGCCGTCCGCTCCCGTCGAGGGGGCCGCTCACGTCCTCATGGACGTCACCGACGAGGCCGCGGTGGACCGGGTGGTCGGCGAGCACCGGCCCGACGTGGTGGTGCACCTGGCCTCCATCGTCACGCCCGGGCCGGGGATGACCCGGGCCCAGGAGCACGCCGTGGACGTGCTCGGCACCCAGCACGTGCTCCGGGCCTGCCTGACCCACGGCGTGCGGCGCATCGTGGTGTCCAGCAGCGGCGCGGCCTACGGCTACCACGCGGACAACCCGGAGTGGCTGACCGAGGAGCACCCGGTCCGTGGCAACACCGCCTTCGCCTACAGCGACCACAAGCGGCAGGTCGAGGAGCTGCTCACCGCGCTGCGGGACAGTGCTCCGCAGCTCGAGCAGGTGATCCTGCGGATCGGGACGATCCTGGGGGAACGGGTCGACAACCAGATCACCGCGCTGTGGGACTGGCCGCGGCTGCTGAAGATCCGCGGGTCGGAGTCGCCGTTCGTCTTCATCTGGGACAGCGACGTCGTGGCGATCATCCGGCGCGCGGTGGACTCACCGGTGACCGGACCGGTCAACGTCGCTGGCGACGGGGTGGTGACCCTCGACGAGATCGCCGCCGCGCTCGGCAAGCGCACCGTCACAGTGCCCGAGCCGCTGCTGCGCGCCGCGCTCGCCGTGGCCAAGAGGCTGCGGGCCACGCCCTACGGCCCGGAGCAGACCGACTTCCTGCGCTACCGCCCCGTGCTGGACAACACCCGGCTGAAGAACGAGTTCGGCTACGCCCCCCGGCTCACCAGCCGGGAGGCCTTCGCCGCCTGGCGGCAGGCCCGCGAGCGACACCGGTCCTGACGGCCGGGTAGCATCCAGTGGGGTGACCCCGTGGGCCGCCGCCAGTGTCATGACCTCGAGATCTTGGGAGCGACCCGCGTTGAGCGAGAACCGCCCGGCTGCTGTCATCATCCTCGCCGCGGGCGAGGGCACCCGGTTGAAGTCGAAGACGCCGAAGGTGCTGCACCCCATCGGGGGGCGCTCCCTGGTGTCGCACGCCATCCACGCCGCACGCGGCACCTCGCCGGAGCACCTCGTGGTCGTCGTGCGCCACAAGCGCGAGCTGGTGGCGCCGCACGTCGCCGAGGTCGACCCGGCGGCGCTGATCGCCGACCAGGACGAGGTCAAGGGCACCGGCCGCGCTGTCGAGTGCGGGCTGCAGGTGCTGCCCGCCGACCTGACCGGCACGGTGCTGGTGACCTACGGCGACGTCCCCCTCCTGGAGACCACCACCCTGCGGGAGATGACCGCCGCGCACGAGGCGTCGGGCAACGCCGTCACCGTGATCACCTCGGTGCTGGAGGACCCGAGCGGCTACGGCCGCGTGGTGCGCGACACCGACGGCCAGGTGCTGCGGATCGTCGAGCAGAAGGACGCCCAGCGGGCGCGGGACGAGGGCGGCGAGGACGCCGGGGCCCTGGACATCAAGGAGATCAACTCCGGGATCTACGCCTTCGACGCCCAGGTGCTGCGCGACTGCCTGTCCCGGGTCGGGACCGACAACGCCCAGGGGGAGAAGTACCTCACCGACGTGCTCGGCCTGGCCCGCGCCGCCGGGCGGCCGGTGCGCGCGCACGTGGTCGAGGACCGCTGGCAGTCCGAGGGCGTCAACGACCGGACCCAGCTGGCCGACCTGGGGCGGATCCTCAACGAGCGGCTGGTCCGCCGGTGGATGCTGGAGGGGGTCACGGTCGTCGACCCGGCCACGACCTGGATCGACGCGGACGTCACCATCGGCCGCGACACGGTGATCCGGCCGGGCACCCAGCTCCTGGGGGCCACCACGATCGGGGAGGACGCGGTCATCGGGCCGGACACGACGCTGACCAGCGTCGAGGTCGGGGACGGCGCCAGCGTGGTGCGCACCCAGGCCGAGCTGGCGGTCATCGGCCCGAAGGCCACCGTCGGCCCCTTCAGCTATCTGCGGCCCGGCACCGAGCTCGGTGCCGGCGGCAAGATCGGCGGCTTCGTGGAGACCAAGAACGCCGTGATCGGTGAGGGTGCCAAGGTCCCGCACCTGACCTACGCCGGGGACGCCACCATCAAGGAGGGCGCCAACATCGGCGCGGGCACGATCTTCGCCAACTACGACGGCGTCGACAAGCACCACACCACGATCGGGCGCCACTCCTTCGTCGGGTCCGACACGGTGCTCATCGCCCCGGTCAACGTCGCCGACGGTGCCTACGTCGCGGCCGGCTCGGCCCTGACCGGTGACGTCGAGCCCGGCCAGATCGCGGTGTCCCGGGCCCGCCAGCGCAACGTCGACGGGTGGGTGGCCCGCAAGCGCGCCGGCACGAAGACCGCGGCCGCGGCAGAGGCCGCTGCTGCCGAGGCGGCCGCGAGCGGGGCGACCTCAGCCGGGGACGGGACCGAGGCGACCGGGACCGACGAAGCCGGCGCACGGCATACTCACTCCCAGGACGAAGGGAGCCAGGCGTGACCGGCATCCAGAAGGCCACCCAGAAGAACCTCATGGTCTTCAGCGGCAGGGCGCACCCCAGCCTGGCCGAGGAGGTGACCACCACCCTGGGCACCGAGTTGGTGCCGACCGACGCCTACAGCTTCGCCAACGGCGAGATCTACGTCCGCTTCAACGAGTCGGTCCGCGGCTGCGACGCCTTCGTGATCCAGAGCCACACGCAGCCGATCAACGAGTGGATCATGGAGCACCTGATCATGGTCGACGCCCTCAAGCGGGCCTCGGCCAAGCGGATCACGGTGGTGCTGCCGTTCTACGGCTACGCCCGCCAGGACAAGAAGCACCGCGGGCGCGAGCCGATCTCGGCCCGGCTGATGGCCGACCTGTTCAAGACCGCCGGCGCCGACCGGCTGATGGCCGTGGACCTGCACACCTCCCAGATCCAGGGCTTCTTCGACGGGCCCGTCGACCACCTGATGGCGCTGCCGATCCTGGCCTCCTACGTGCGCAAGCACTACGGCAAGGAGGACCTGTCGATCGTGTCGCCGGACGCCGGCCGCATCAAGGTCGCCGAGCAGTGGAGCCAGCGGCTGGGCGGCGCCCCGCTGGCCTTCATCCACAAGACCCGCGACATCACCCGCCCCAACGAGAGCGTGGCCAACCGGGTCGTCGGTGAGGTCGCCGGGCGCACCTGCATCCTGGTCGACGACATGATCGACTCCGGCGGCACCATCTGCCAGGCCGCGGACGCGCTCATGAAGGACGGGGCCTCCAGCGTGGTCATCGCGGCCACGCACGCGATCTTCAGCGGCCCGGCCGTCGAGCGGCTGGCCAACTCGGTCGCGCGCGAGGTGGTCGTCACCAACACGCTGCCGATCAGCGCCGAGGCGCGGGCGCTGGACAAGATCACCGAGCTGTCCATCGCGCCGCTGATCAGCCAGGCGATCCGGGCGGTTTTCGAGGACGGCTCGGTCACCAGCATGTTCGACGGGCACGCCTGACGGGCCGATGCCCACCTACGTCGCGTTCCTCCGCGCGGTCAACCTCGGGTCGACCCGCAAGTTCCCCAAGGACGCGGTCCGTGCCGCCGCCGAGAGAGCCGGCTTCACCGACGTCGACAGCTATCTCAACACCGGCAACCTCTGCGTCACCACCCGGAAGCGGTCGCCGGCACGGGTGGAGGAGGCCCTCGAGGCGGCCTTCCTGGCCGACCGGGGCTTCGAGGTGCCCACCATCGTCTTCGGCCAGACCGAGCTCTCCGAGCTGACGTCGTATGCCGTGGGGCTGGGCGAGCGGTTCGCTCCCCTCGAGCGGCACAACGTCTCGCTGCTGCGGGAGGCGCCGTCGGCGAAGGTGGCGGCGGCGGTCGAGGCGGTGTCCACCGAGGAGACCCGGGTCGTCGTGCACGGCCGCAGCGTCAACCTGATGTGGGCCCGTGCCACGCCGGGCGACGTCGACCCGCTCGGACCGTCCCTCGCCCGCTCGCTCGGGGTGTCCACCGCGCGCACCGTTAAGGTGCTGGCCGAGGCCTGCCGCCGCTGGTGCTGACCGAGTTGGTCGGCGGGGACCGGCTGCCCTAGACTGATCCACTGTTGCCTCGGCGAGGGACGCTGCACGAAGGAGTGGCCGCGTCCGTGAATCGACGCGGTTGAGCCGTTCACGCGGCCCGCTGCCCTGTCGTGCCGCGCCCCGCGTCGAGGCCCACCGACGATTCCGACACCCCGGACCTGACCCCACGGAGGCCCCGAATGGCTGACTACCTGTCCATCACCGCCGAGAAGCGCACCGAGTTCGGCAAGGGCGCGGCCCGCCGCGTCCGCCGCGCCGACAAGATCCCCGCCGTCCTCTACGAACACGGCAACCCGCCGCTGCACCTGACCCTGCCGGGTCACGCCACGATGATGGCCCTGAAGCACACCAACGCCGTCCTCACCCTGGACGTCGAGGGCGAGCAGCACCTGGCCCTGGCCAAGGACGTGCAACGCGACCCGATCAAGCGCACCATCGAGCACGTCGACCTGGTCATCGTCCGCAAGGGCGAGAAGGTCATCGTCGACATCGCGATCCACGTCGAGGGCCACGCCGCCCCGGACACGGTCGTCACCACCGACTACACCGAGATCTCCGTGGAGACCGAGGCCACCAACATCCCCGAGTCCTTCACCGTCTCCGTGCAGGACCTGCCGGCCGGCAGCCAGATCCTGGCCGGTGCGGTCGTGCTGCCCGAGGGCGTCACGCTGGTCACCGACCCGGAGGCGCTGCTGGTCAACGTCACGCAGCAGATCTCCGAGGAGGCCCTGGAGGCCGAGCTGGCCGAGGCCGAGGGCGAGGCCGGCATCGTGGCCGAGGAGCCGGAGGAGACCGCTGCCGAGGGCGAGGCCGCCGACGAGGCCGCTTCCGAGGCTCCCGCCGAGGACGCCTGAGCCACAGGCCCCACCACCGGGCACCTGACCACAGGAGGCCCGACAGGCGGCGCACCCGCGTCGCACACGGCATACCCTCGGGGTTGTCCCGGACCATGTGTCCGGGGCAACCCCGCCGCCGTTCCCGCAGCAGATCGTGACCCGAGGAGCAACCATGGACCCCTGGCTGGTGGTCGGGCTGGGCAACCCGGGGCCGAAGTATGCCGGGCACCGGCACAACATCGGCGCCATGGTGATCGCGGAGCTGGCCGACCAGGCCGGCGCCTCGGCGAAGGAGCACAAGGGGCGGGCGTGGGTCAGCGAGGTGCGGCTCGGCACGCTGCCCGGCGGCGCCCCCGGGCCCCGGGCGATCCTGGCCCAGCCGATGACCTACATGAACGTCTCCGGCGGGCCGGTCGCGGCGCTGGTGCGCTTCTACAAGGTGCCGCTGGAGCAGATCATCGTGGTGCACGACGAGCTGGACATCGACTTCGGCTCGATCAAGCTGAAGCGCGGCGGCGGTGAGGGCGGCCACAACGGGCTGCGCTCGATCAGCCAGTCCCTGGGCAGCAAGGACTACCTGCGGGTGCGGCTGGGCATCGGGCGTCCGCCCGGGCGGCAGGACCCCGCGGACTACGTGCTCTCCGACTTCCCCTCCCGGGACCGGGTCGACGTCGAGCTGCTGATCGGCGACGGCGCCGACGCGGTGACCGACCTGGTGCACACCGGTCTGGAGGCGACGCAGGGGCGGTTCCACGGCCGCTGAGGGCACCGCACGGACTGTGGTCGGTCTGAGGGAGTGCCGCGAGGCCAGTGGTCCATCTTCGAGAGCCTTCCGCGTCTGAGAGCCGGTTATTTCCGGCCCGAGGATACGGAAGGCGCTCCCAGACGAACCGTCGGAGTCCGGAGACCTGTCGAGGTCGCCTCAGAAGCGGCCGCCGCGGGAACGGCGTGAGCTGGAGCTGGAGCGCGACCGCGAGCTCGACCGGCTGGAGGAGCGCCGCGAAGAACTGCGCGAGGAGCTGCGGGAGCGTGAGGAGCTCCGCGAACTGCTGAAGCTGCTGCGCGAGGAGCTGCTCGAGCCGCCCCAGCCCCAACCACTGCCGCTGTCGCTGCTGCTCGACTCGACCTCGACCCTGGGCAGGCTGCGGGCGACGGCGTCGGCGCGGCTGGCCGCCTGCTTCAGCGTGCTCTCGGCCGCCTCCGGGTCGGACTGCACGAGGGCGACGCCCTGGGCCAGCAGGTCGCGCGCGGCCTGGGCGCTGGTGCGGTGCTGCCCGGTGGCTCGCCACCCCGCGCGGGTCAGGTCGTTGTCCATGAACTTGACCCGGGCCTGGGCGACGCGCTGCTGGCTCTCGGCGCGCCGGACCGCCTTGAGGTGCTGCTCCTCGGCCGCGCGGTATCCGGCCAGCGCCGCGTCCAGCGCGCGCTCGATCTCGGCCAGCTCGGCGGCCAGGTCGACCGGATCCTCGGTGGGGTCCGGCACCCTCCCCAGCGCGGTGCGCGCGGTGGACACCAGCGCGGCCACGGCGCTGTCGTTCGGCGCGAGGCGCTCGG
>Ga0123330_1003253_pt1 | contig 13662 bp, 10 predicted proteins | sample BioC13SIPDNA_2_FD_89704 | JGI IMG/M metagenome (GOLD analysis project Ga0123330, IMG submission 89704) | Anaerobic biogas reactor microbial communites from Washington, USA - Biogas_R2_A C13 SIP DNA | ecosystem: Engineered > Bioreactor > Anaerobic > Unclassified | place: Washington, USA... | reverse complement strand
GATCCCTCGAATCCTGATCCCTCAACCCCCGAGATCCCTCAATCCGCCGGCCGTGCTACCTTGACACGCGCGGGCGTTCTGCGTACTGTCATCCAAATTGTGGCTTGATCCAGGGCCGTACACAGCCGGCATTTGCCGGCCGGGGTGGTTATCCGGCTTCCGCAGGAGTAGCAATGCTTCCGGTAACGAAGAAATCAAAGATGCGCAAACGCACTCGCCGTTCACACCACGCGTTGCGTCCGGTTCAGTTGGTGGCCTGCCGACAGTGTGGGCAGGCGCGACGACCGCACTTGGCCTGCCCGAATTGCGGATACGTCAACGCTCATACCTCCGTCGAGATCGAGAAAGAGGAGTCATAAATACCATGCGGATCGCGCTGGACGCCATGGGGGGCGACCACGCGCCGCGGGAGATCATCCGGGGCGCGATACGCGGGCTGGAGCGGCTGGGAGCGGACGACCAGCTCGTTCTGTTTGGCCTACGCGAGCCGCTGGAGCAGGAATGCCGGACCCTCGAGCTGAGCGACCCGCGCGTCGAGTTTGTCTACTGCACTGAGACGATCGGCATGCACGACACGCCGGTCGAGGCACTGCGCCAGAAGCGTGATTCTTCAATCGTGCGCATGGCGGTCGCCGCGGCCCACGGCGAGGTTGATGCGGTCATCTCGGCGGGCAACACCGGCGCTTTCGCAGCCGCTTGCCAGCTCAAACTGGGGCCCGTGGAGGGGGTCTCGCGGCCGGGCATTGCCGTGGTCATGCCCACGTTTTGCGGCCCGGTGCTGATCTGTGACGTCGGCGCGAACGTTGCGCCGAAGCCGCACCATCTGCACGAATACGCCCGCATGTGTACCTGCTATGCGCGTGAGTTGCTGCACATTCCGCAGCCGCGGGTCGGGTTGGTTTCCATCGGCGAAGAAGAGGTGAAGGGCAACCACTTGGTAAAAGAAGCCCGCACGCTGATCAAGCAGGATCCGCTGCTGAACTTCGTCGGCAACATGGAAGGCCGCGACATATTCAGCGGTCATGGCGACGTCTTCATTTGCGACGGATTCGTGGGCAACGTGGTGCTGAAGCTGACCGAGGGGCTGGCCGAAGGGCTGTTCCAAACGATCATTCACGAAATCGAGCAGGAAAGCGCCGAACTGGCCCGCAATTTCCAGCCCATCGTCGATCGCATCTGGCGGCGGCATGACTTCACCGAGTATGGCGGCGCTCCCTTGCTGGGCCTCAATGGCATCGCCATCATCTGCCACGGCCGCAGCGACCAGCGGGCCATCGCCAACGCCATCCGCGTGGCCCAGGAGCAGGTTAAGGTGGGGCTTCCCGCCATGATTGCGTCCCAGTTCGTACAGCCGCCGGCACAGGGTGCCAAATGAAAGTGAATTGGGAGGTGGAGGTTGCCGGCACGGGGTTCAGCGTTCCCGAGCGCATCGTCACGAACGCGGAATTCGCCAGCCGCATCGATACGAGCGACGAATGGATCGTTCAGCGGACGGGAATCCGCGAGCGCCGTTTCGCCGCGCCCGACGAAAGCACGCTGACGTTTGCCGTCGCCGCGGGGCGCACGGCCCTGGCGCAGGCCCAAATGAGCCCCACCGAGCTGGACTTGATCGTCTGCGGGACGATCACGCCGGACCACACGTTGCCTTCGACCGCCAGCCTTTTGCAGGCGCAGCTAGGCTGCCGCTGGATCCCGGCGTTCGACTTGGCCGCGGCTTGCAGCGGCATGGTCTGGTCCCTCATCGTAGGGGCGCAGTACATCGCGAGCGGCACGGCGCGCAACGTCCTGGTGGTTGGCGCGGAAACGCTCACGCGCATCACTGACCAGGAAGACCGCGGCACCGCCGTCCTCTTCGGCGACGGCGCCGGGGCGGTCATCCTCCGCCCGTCCACCGCGCCGCAGCGCCGCATCCTGGCCATGCGCCAGGGCGCCGACGGCACGCGGGCTATGCTCATCAACGTTCCGGCCGGCGGGGCCAAGTATCCGGCCAGCCCCCAGACCCTGGCGGAACGCATGCACTACATGCGCATGCGCGGCCGCGAGATATACAAGTTCGCGGTGACGCAGATGTGCGACATCATCCACGAGACCGCGGCGGATGCAGGCCTGCGCGTCGAGGATGTGGCGCTGATTATTCCGCATCAATCCAACCTGCGGATCATTGAATTGGCCTGCCACAAGGCCGGCGTGGCGCCAGAGCGCGTGCTGGTCAACATTGACCGTTACGGCAACACCTCGGCCGCCTCGGTCGGCATTGCCTTGCACGAAGCGCGAATGGCGGGACGTATCAAGCCGGGCGACGTGGTGATGCTGGTCGCATTCGGGGCCGGCCTGACGTGGGGTTCGATTCTGCTGAGGATGTAAGATGACGGCGAGCGCAGCCATCTTCCCCGGACAAGGGGCGCAAGAAGTAGGCATGGGCAAAGACGCGGCGGAGGTTTGCGCCGTCGCGGCCGACACTTTCGCCCAGGCCGACGAGATACTTGGGTTCGGGCTTTCGCAGCTTTGCTTCGAGGGGCCGGCGGAGCGTCTGAACGCGACCGACATTCAGCAGCCGGCGATTTTCACGACCAGTGTCGCGCTGTACCGAGCGGCCCTGGACCGCAAGAAGATTCGCCCGGACCAGTTCGCGGCGATGGGCGGGCTGAGCCTGGGCGAATACACGGCGCTGCACCTGGCTGGCAGCGTGCCGTTTGACGCCGCGCTGCGCCTGGTGCAGCGGCGCGGGCAGCTCATGCAGCAGGCGGCTCAGAGCAGCCCCGGCGGCATGGTTTCGATCATGGGGCTGACCGAGGAACAGGTACTGGCCGTTTGCGAGCGGGTGGCCGAGTCCGGCCGCGTCGGTCCGGCCAATTTCAACTGCCCCAAACAGATCGTGATCTCCGGCGACAAGGCGGCCTGCGCGGCCGCGGTCCGTGCGGCGGAGGAAACCGGCGGGCGCGCGATTCCGCTCGACGTGGCCGGGGCGTTCCATAGTGAGCTGATGCGGCCGGCGGCGGAGGAGTTGCGGGAGGCGCTGCGGGCGACGGAGTTCGTCGCGCCGCGGGTGCGCGTCATCTCTAACGTCAACGCCGATTATCACGCCGGTCCGGACGAAATTCGCGACTGGCTGTATCGCCAGGTGGTCAGCCCGGTGCGCTGGCAGGAATGCGTGCAGCGGCTGATCGCGGACGGCTGCCAGGAATTCTGGGAGATCGGGCCGAAACGCGTGCTGGCGGGCTTGCTGCGCAAGATCGACCGAAGTGCGAAGGCGGTGAACGTTGGCAAAGCCGCCGACCTGGGCTAAATAGCGCTGTGCGATGTGCGGCGCGCGGGTCTCATCGAGCAATGCGGGTTTCCGCGGCCGGGTGTGACAGCGGTAGTGCAAACCTGCGGTTTGCATAGACAACACGGTAGTGCGAACCTCGGTTCGCATCTGTAAGGGCAGAGACTCGCAACAAGCTTTGGATTCGCAAGGCAGAGCCTTGCGCTACTGTCTGCTGGAGGTGGCAGGGTGTGCGTTGATCTGAAAGAGCAGGTGGCGATCGTAACCGGCAGCTCGCGCGGCATTGGGGAAGCGATATGCCTGGAGCTGGCGCGCGGGGGCGCGAGGGTGATCGCCGCATCGCGCAACGTGGATCGCATGCGCTCCTGGATCAGCGAGCACCCCGACCTGGCCGACTTGATCGCGCCCACCGCCCTGGACGTGACCGACCGGGCCGCGGTCGAAGGCGCGATTGAGGAAACGCTCGAACGCCACAACCGGCTGGACATTCTCGTCAACAACGCCGGCATCACCGCCGACGGCCTGGTCATGGGCATGAAGGACGAGCAGTTCGATAGCGTGCTGGACACCAATCTGCGGGCCGCATTCTGGACTATTCGAGCGGTCTGCCGGCCGATGATTCGCGCCCGCCGCGGCCGCATCATCAACATCGCCAGCGTGTCCGGCATAATGGGGAATGAAGGCCAGGCGAACTATGCCGCGGCGAAGGCGGGCCTGATCGGCTTGACCAAGTCGGTCGCGAAGGAGATCGCCAAACGCGGCGTGACGTGCAACGCGGTGGCGCCGGGGTTCATCGAAACGGACATGACCAATGTGCTGCCGGAAGAGTTGAAGGCCCGCGTGAAGCAGGTGGTCCCGATGCAGCGTTTTGGGCATCCGGAAGAAGTGGCGGGCATGGTCGCCTTTCTAGCCGGCCCGGCGGCCAGTTACATCACGGGGCAGGTGTTCGTGGTCGACGGCGGGCTGCATACGTAGGTCAGAAAGCCCTCGCGCCGCATTGCTTGCAGCTCCCGCTTCGTGCAGTGGCACCACGCACACACGACGGATTGCTAACCAGGCCCGCACTGCTTGAAGCTGCGCTTTCAAGCAGTGGCTCACGCGAGAGATGCACATGCCCGAGTCGCCTCTGCTGCTAGGTATTGACGTCGGCACCACCGGCGCTAAGGCCATACTGGTCACTGCCGCCGGGGCCGTTCTGGCCGAAGCCAACAACGAATATCCGATGGTGACCCGGCGGCCGCTGTGGGCCGAACAGAATCCCCACGACTGGTGGAGCGCGACGGTTGCCAGCGTGCGCGAGGTGCTGCACCAGGCGGCGGCGCCCGCAGAAGCGGTAGCCGGGGTCGGCTTGACCGGGCAAATGCATGGGCTGGTGCTGCTCGACGAGCGCGGCGGCGTGCTGCGCCCCTGCATCATATGGAACGACCAGCGGACCGGGCCGCAGTGCGCCGCGATTACCGGGCAAGTGGGCGAACAGCGGCTTCTGCAGCTAACCGGAAATCCCGTTCTGCCGGGCTTTACGGCGCCAAAGATCGTCTGGGTACGCGAGAATGAGCCGGAGGTCTACGGGCGGATCAAACGCCTGCTGCTGCCCAAGGATTACATCCGCTACCGGCTCACGGGCGAGTTCTTCAGCGACGTGTCGGACGCCTCGGGCACGGCCATGTTCGACGTCGGGCGGCGCTGTTGGTCTGAGGAGATGTTGGCCGCGTTGGATGTGCCGCGCGCCTGGTTGCCGGAGGTTACCGAATCGCCGGTGGCCAGCGCGGCCGTAAGCGCGGCCGCGGCTGGGGAAACGGGCCTCAAGGCGGGCACACCGGTCGTCGGCGGAGCGGGTGACCAAGCAGCGCAAGCGGTGGGGACGGGCGTCGCATCCGAGGGCATAGTTTCGGTGACGATAGGCACGTCGGGCGTCGTGTTCGCAGCACGCAACGCTTATCGCCCGGAGCCGCGCGGCCGATTGCATGCCTTCTGCCACGCCGCCCCGGGGCTGTGGCACCTGATGGGCGTAATGCTGGCGGCGGGCGGAAGCTTCCGGTGGTATCGCGACACGCTGGCGGAGGTGGAGCGCTCGCAGGCCGCGGCCAGCGGCGGCGATGCGTACGACATCCTGACCGCTGACGCGGCCCAGGCGCCGGCCGGCTGCGAGGGGCTGCTGTTCCTGCCGTACTTGTGCGGCGAGCGGACGCCGCACCCGGATCCGCACGCACGCGGGGCATTCGTGGGTCTGACGCTACGGCATACGAAGGCGCATCTGACGCGGGCCGTCATGGAGGGCGTCACCTTCGGCCTGCGCGATTCGTTGGAGCTGATGCGCGGGCTGGGCCTGGAAATTCGGCAAGTTCGCGCTTCCGGCGGCGGAGCCCGCAGCCCGGTATGGCGCCAGATGCTGGCTGACGCATTCAACACGGAAATCGTCACCGTGAACGTGACCCAGGGGGCCGCCTTCGGCGCGGCACTGCTGGCAGGTGTGGGGACTGGTCTGTACGCCGACGTGCCGAGCGTCTGTCAGGCCGTCGTCAAGATCAACGAGCGCTGCGCACCAGGACCGGATGCGGCTGTGTACGCACGGTACTACCCGCGCTATCAGGCGCTGTATCCGGCGCTGGCGCAGGAATTCGCGGCGCTCGCAGAAGCAGAACGGTAGCCACCGCTTCGACGCACGACTGCGAGCCGGGCTTAACCGGGGCGCACCATTTACCGCTTCGCAGTCTTCGGCGTCTTGCCCTGTAGATACTGATCGATCGAGCGGGCCGCTTTCTTGCCGTCGCCCATGGCCAGAATCACCGTCGCGGAGCCGCGGGTGATGTCGCCGCCGGCGTAAACGCCCGGCTTGCTGGTGGCGCCGCTTTCGTCCACCTCGATGTAGCCCCACTTGTTCGTCTTCAGGTCGGGCGTGGTCGAGGTCAGCAGCGGGTTAGCGCGCGTGCCGATGGCCGGAATCGCAACGTCGCACTCGATCACGAACTCGGAGCCCTTGACCGGCACAGGCCGGCGGCGGCCGGACTCGTCCGGCTCGCCCAGCTCCATCTGCTGGCACTCAACGCCGCGGATCCAGCCGTCCTCCGTACCGAGGTAGCGAACCGGGTTGGTCAAGAACTTGAAGATGATGCCTTCCTCTTCCGCGTGTTTGACCTCTTCGGCGCGCGCCGGCATTTCATTGCGGCTGCGGCGATAAACGAGGGTGGCCTCCTTAGCACCCAGGCGTTTGGCGGTGCGCACGGCGTCCATCGCGACGTTGCCGCCGCCGATGACGACCACGCGCTCGGCGCGGATGATCGGTGTGTCGAAGTCAGGGAAGTCGTAGGCCCGCATCAGGTTGGAACGGGTGAGGTATTCGTTCGCTGAATAGACGCCCTTGAGGTTCTCGCCGGGGATGTTCATGAAGATCGGCAGCCCGGCGCCGTTGGCGATGAACATGGCGTCGAACCCCTCTTCGGTCAGCAGCTCATCGATCGTAAACGTGCGCCCGATGACGACGTTGCAGATGATCTTGACGCCCATCTGCCGCAGGCGATCGACCTCGCCGTCGATGATCTTGTTCGGCAGGCGGAACTCAGGGATGCCATACGTCAGGACGCCGCCCGGCTGATGCAAAGCTTCAAAGACCGTGACATTGTGGCCTTTGCGGGCCAACTCGCCGGCGCAGGTCAGCCCGGCCGGTCCGGAGCCGACGACCGCCACGCGGAAACCGGTGGGCGACCCGATCAGTTGCTTCATATCCAGGTTTTCGCGGGCCCAGTCGGCGACGAAGCGCTCCAGGTGCCCCACGGCTACCGGTTCGCCCTTCTTGCCGCGGATGCAGACCTGCTCGCACTGCTCCTCCTGCGGGCAGACGCGGCCGGTGATGCCGGGCAGCGCGTTGGCGCTGAGGAGTAGCTCGGCGGCGCCGCGCAAGTCGCCGGCGGAGACTTTTTCGAGGAAGCCGGGAATATCGATGCCGACGGGACAACCGCTGACGCACTTGCGGTCTTTGCATTGCAGGCAGCGGTTAGCCTCGAGTTGGGCGAGGGCCACGGAAAAGCCCAGGTTAACCTCGCGGAAATCGCGATTGCGCTCCATGGGCTCGCGCTCCGGCATGTGCTGCCGGCTGATTGCCATACGCTCTTTGGCGGTCATCGACATGGGACTCAACCTCAAAATCGTGCCGAAATTAATGACCCGGCACGTGACTCTATAAACCGCAACGCGGTGTTAAGTTCTCAAGCATCCGGCCTACGGAGCGCCGACCGGCGCCGCCTCTCATTAGCATCAGCGGCTTGCCTTGGCCGCTTCATTGAGCCGGCACTGGTGGCCGGCGTGCTCTGCGCGCTCCAGCGAAATCTGTTCCTGCTTGCGATACGTGGTCAGACGGTCCGACAACTCGGCGAAGTTGACCAGGTGGCCGTCAAACTCCGGCCCGTCCACGCACGCATACTTGGTCTTGTCGCCGACCGTCACCCGACAGCCGCCGCACATGCCGGTGCCGTCGATCATGATCGGGTTCAGCGAGACAATCGTCTTGATCTCGGCCGAGCGGGTCAGCTCGCAGACGGCCCGCATCATCGGCACCGGACCGGCCGCATACACGACGCCGATCGGCCGGCGCTTGTCGGCCATCAGCTCACGCAGCTTGTCGGCCACCGTGCCTTTGAAGCCGTAACTGCCGTCGTCGGTGGTCGCGTAGACCACGTTCGAGACTTTGCGCAGCTCATCTTCGAGCACGACCAGCTCTTTCGTCCGGCCGCCCGTAATAGATGATACGAAGCAGCCGACCGCCTGCAGGGCGCTGGCCAGCGGGTAAATAACCGCCGTGCCGACGCCGCCGCCGACCAGGACGGCGTGGTCGACGCGCATGATCTCGGTCGGGTGCCCGAGCGGCCCCATCACGTCGGCGATGGAGTCGCCGGCTTCCTTTTTGCAGAGCTCGCGCGTGGTCTTGCCGATTGCCTTGACGATCAATTCGATCGTGCCTTCGTTGCGGTCGGCGTTGGCCATCGTCAGGGGGATGCGTTCGCCGGTTTCGTGGAGGCGCAGGATGACAAACTGTCCCGGCTGGCGGTGCTTGGCCACCAGCGGGGCCCTGATGCGGAACCACTTGACGTCCGAGGCAAGCTGCTTGGCATCCAGAATCTTGAACATACGGGCTCCGTGGCGGGTGCCATGGGGACAGGTCAATCCCACTCCACCCGCCTTGATTTGCTGCAAGTGCCGTACCAAGGCGATCCTATCCGATGTCTGAAAACCGGCGTGCCTGAAAACACTGTCATGTCCGCCGGTGCGAAAATTTCCCCAGCCAGGCGCAAATATGACCGCGGACCGGCCCGCGCATTGGGGGCTCACCTCCAACCTGGACCTCGGATTTCCGAACGGTTACCTGATACGGGCCTATCCGGCTGCAAGGAGGGCGTCCGCCACCTCCTGCCAAAGCTGGGCGCGCGACGGGTCGGGCAGTCCGACGGACACGAAGGACAGGCGCCCGTGAGGCACAGCACGAACGGGTCTATGTCAAAGGAATTCACGGTGCCGTCACAGTTGATGTCGGCTCGATCACATGAACAGCCCGGGTACGGCGTTCCGCTCACCAGGCAACTGATGAACGGGTCCAGGTCGAACGAGTTGACCAACCCGTCGCAGTTGACATCGCCCCTTCGGCCGACGGACAGCGCAGCTGGCGCGCTGATGACCTCACCACAGTCGTTCCACACTATCACCCAGTATTCTCCGCTGTCCGCCACACCGGCGTTCGATATGGCCAGACTCGCGGTAGTAGCGCCGCTGACCGTCCCGCCGCCAATGCTGGGCCCATCGGCAATCAGTTCGCCGTCTCTCAGCCACTGATACGCCGGGACCGGCGTCGCAACGCTGCGAACGACAAAGATCGCGTCGGCGCCATCCAGGAGCGATTGGCTTTCGGGCCCTTCGATGATTGAGGGTGCGCGCCGCCCATCCCAGAAGGCAATTCGCGATGATGCCACGCCGCCTGCCTGGCTGAAGTTGCCCCCTCCCACAACTTGTGGCGCCAGGGGCCCGACGTCGTCGGGATCCCACGTTGCGAGGGCATATGGCTGGCTGCTAAGGCCGGCTCCGAAGGGCCACCAGGAGCTCCCGTCCCAGCGGGCGATGCGGCTTGCGGGGCTGCCGCCAGCCTGCGTGAAATAGCCGCCCACCACGAGTTGCGGAAGCAGCGCGCCCTCGCCGTCAGGATCCCAAGTTGCAAGCGCGTAGACCGTACTGTTGACGCCGCTGCCGCACGGTTGCCATACGGACCCGTTCCAGCGGGCGATACGCGACGCCGCAGCGCCGCCAGCCCCCGTGAAATCACCGCCGGCAACCAACTGCGCTGGCAGCGGACCCGCGCCATCAGGATCCCACGTAGCTAGCGCCCGAACGTAATTGGTCACGCCGGTACCAAGCGTCTGCCATGCTGAGCCGTTCCAGCACGCGATGCGATTGGCCGTGCTGCCGTCGGCTTGTGTAAAGGCTCCTCCTGCCACGAGCAACGGCGGCAGCGGGCCATCTCCATCCGGGTCCCAACTCGCCAGGGCGTATACGGTGCTGTTGACTCCGCTGCCACACGGCTGCCACGCGACCCCATCCCAGACGGCAATGCGCGACGCCGCGTTGCCGCCAGCCGTCGCGAAATCGCCGCCGGCGACCACTTGCGCCCAGAGCGGCCCGTCACCATCGGGGTCCCACGTTGTGAGTGCCCAAACGGTGTTGTCCAGCCCTGTTCCCAGCGGTTGCCAGGCCGCCCCATCCCACATAGCAACGCGGTTGGCTGCGCTGCCGTCGGCCTGCGTGAAGCTACCGCCGGCCACGACGTACGCCGGCAGAGGCCCGTCATCGCCATCGGGGTCCCACGTGGTGACGGCATACGCGTACCCACTAAGACCCAGTCCGAAGCGACGCCAAGCGTTCCCGTTCCAACTGGCGATGTAGTTCGCCACAGTGCTGCCAGCCCTAGTGAACTGCCCGGCGGCGACGAGCTCGGGCAGGAGCGGGCCACCCCCGTCTGGATCCCAGTTTATCAGCGACCGGACTTCCGCGTAGGTTCCACTCATCCCAGCCCCGCCTATCGAGCACCAAGCGGATCCGTCCCACCGTGCGATGTAGTTGACGACCGCGGAGCCAGCCTGACTGAACTCGCCTCCTGTCACGACTTGCGCGACGCCGGTGCCACCACAATCCCACTCAACAAGCGCGTGGACCCTGGACGCCACGCCGCTCGAAAACGCTTGCCAACCAGACCCGTCCCAGCACGCAACCCGGGTCGCGGGCTGTCCCGTTGCAGGAGTGAAGTCACCCGCTGCCACCAGGCGCGCCGGAGCCCCGGCACTCTCGTGCCACAACGCCAGCGCGCGAATTGAACTGTTCATTTCCATCCCTGTACCAAAGGCCTGCCATGCTGACCCATCCCAGCGTGCGACGTGGCGAATCATGGTGTTGCTACTGCCGATGTACGTAAAATTGCCACCGACCACAAGCTGCGGGTGCGCCGGCCCTGCGCCATCGGGATCCCATGTCGTGACGGCGTTGACCGTGCCGTTGAGCCCCGCCCCCAGCGCCTGCCAGTTTGACCCGTCCCAGCAGGCGATGCGGCTCGCAGCGCCGCCCCCGGCATGGGTGAAGGATCCCCCCGCCACCAGGAGCGGTGGTTGCGGTCCCTCGCCATCCGGGTCCCACGTCGCGAGGGCATAAACCGTGCCGTTGACGCCCGTTCCAAGCGGCCGCCATAGCGGCTCGTCCCAGGTGGCGATATACGGCAGGCTGACACCGCCGGCCTGCGAAAAGCTGCCGCCGGCAACGAGTTGCGCGGGCAGCGGTCCGTCGCCGTCAGGGTCCCAGTTCACCACCGCGTTTACACGGGAATTGAACCCGGGCCTCACGAATCCCGGGAGCCAATCGGGGCACGGGCAATCCTGGCATTCGTCCGGAACGCCATTGTGGTTGCAGTCGAGGCTGGTGCCGGCTTCCACATCGCACTCATCGGGTGTGTGGTTGCCGTTGCAGTCCTGGCTGACGCCGGAGCTGATATCGCATACATCCGGAATCCCGTTGTCGTTGCAGTCCGGCTGGCATTCATCCGGTACTCCATTCCCATCGTAGTCCAAACTGAACCCGGAACTCACGTCGCAACTATCCGGCACGCCATTGCCGTTACAGTCGCTGCTCCTGAGCATCTCCAAATCACACGAGTCGGGCAGGCCGTTGTCGTTGCAATCAGCGCTGGGCACGAAACCGTCAAACTCCATCGCCTCATACGCGGAAGTCGTAGCCGCCCGCCACAGGCTGAGGTGTGCGCCGTCGTGTCCGTACAGGTTCAGGTCGCGCACCTCGTACGGGCCGTCGATGCCGTGCGCGCCGATGTGGGCCCCGGCGAACTCCAGCGTCAGTGTCTGAAGGCCGCTCACGAGAGGTACAGGGTTCGATATGCACTGAAAATAGGCCCCGCAGTCGGCGACGAGGCAGGCGCTGCAGGCATACTCATCGGCCGCGCGCGCGTAGAGGCCCAACGTCACCTGCAACCGGTCGAAATCGCCGTCAGTGTCGTCGTCGATCGCAACGTCGCTGACCTCCCCGGTCAGGTAGAGGGGTGGGCCTTCAAACTGGCTAAGCAAATATGCCTGTGTCTGCTGCGATAGGTCGTGCAGCGCATCGGCCGGCACGGCCCCCTCACTGCTCACGTACATCAGGTCCGCCTCGCGAATCGTGTATGGCCCGTTCTCGCCCGTTGCCAGGATAGCCGCCGCCTGGATGCACGCGGTCATGCTTTGCGGACCGCCGGCCAGCGTCGCGTAGCCATAGGCCCGCAGCGGCTGGCCGGTGGCGGTTTCCAGCATGATGCTCAGGATGTAATCGCCCGCGGTGATGATCGAAATGGGCGCGGTGATGCACAGACGGTCGTACAAGCCGTTGCCGTTGGTATCCACGCCCTGGTCGGTGAACGCCCCGCTGCCGAAAGTGGCGCTTTGCGCGACGACCCGGACTCTGGCGCTGGCCACGCGCGCGAAAGGCACTTCGTTGCTCGTCAGCCCGGTGATATCCGCGACTGCCAGGTACTCGCCCACCTGTTCAGCTAGGAACACGGCGCTGTACAGCCCGTCGCCGACGGCGTGGTCGCCGTCCTCCCCGTTGTCCAGGAGCGCGATCGTAACGGAATCTCCCACCGGCGGCTTCAGCCAGACCGAAACCTCGGCCCCGCTGACCGGTGCCGCATTCTCGAAAACGAACGCGGTCAGCACCGGGGCTGTCCCCTGCGTCACTACGGGGTCTAACGCCAACAGGTTACAGCCGACGGCGCTGTCGGTTATGAGCTCGATGATAAGCGCCGGCTGATCGGAAAGGCCGCCCGGTGGGGCGTACAAGTTCACAGTATAGCTTCCGGGACCAGCCAGGGAAATACGTATATGTAGTGAAACCCTGGTTGATCGCAGGGCGACATGATGAAGCCGCTGGGAGCGGGCGGGCCTTCGCAAAATTGGAAGCACCCATAGTACGTCTCGACGGTTTGCTCGTTCAGCAGCTCGCCGCCCGGCCCTATGATCTCCGTGGCAACATCGTTTGCTGTGGAGGCGATCAGAATCTGAACCTCGGTAGCCTCGTCCACGTCAAGCACGACGGTGTCCGAAGGCACGTCAGGCGCCAGGCGCGCGACGGCAACTTGCGTCGAAGTCAGGGCAAGCTCGGCTCCCAGCGCACAAGTCGCGGCTCCCAGTGCAAACGAAACCACCACGATCACCCGCGCGCTCATTCTCGTCACGCGCACCTTCGCGCACTCGCACTCGCAGTCCTCATGGAGTGGTCTCCTCCCCAAGGTCAACCCGAACAATGCACAGGCGGGTATAGTGAACGTCCCGATATATTACATAGCGCCCGTCCGGCGACCAGCAGGCGTCCAAGGCGTCCGGATAGGATACCAGCGGCAGACGAACCGCCTCTCTGACAAATGCGCCGTCCCTCAGGCGAACAACCTGATGATAATGCTGGCCCTTGGAGCCGAAGTTGCCCAGGAACCCGACCCGCGTGTCAATGATTGGATCGTCGGCGGACAGGACGGCCGAGAATTCGCCCGCCTGATCAGACCAGCACCGCACAACTGCCCGCCCTGCTGTTTCCAGAACCCGCCTCTCATAGCGCAGCACGTGCTCACGGTCGTCCAAAGTCACCTGGACCGCCGGTTGCGATGTTGTCCGCGCTCGCCACCCGCAGCCGATCAGCCCACAGTCGCAGATGACCCCCGTAGCCGCGTTCCAGTCTTGCGCCCTCGTCGCTTGTAGCGTGCGCGCCCCGGGGTCGTAGCGGTAGACGTCGTCCCTCGGGCAGCGGACTATGACGTCCGCGTCTTCGTAATCGACTTACAGTCGCTCTTCGGGCGTCAGTACGCGCATTAGGAGGACGTCGCTGCCGTCGTTCTC
>Ga0123330_1003246_pt1 | contig 13684 bp, 10 predicted proteins | sample BioC13SIPDNA_2_FD_89704 | JGI IMG/M metagenome (GOLD analysis project Ga0123330, IMG submission 89704) | Anaerobic biogas reactor microbial communites from Washington, USA - Biogas_R2_A C13 SIP DNA | ecosystem: Engineered > Bioreactor > Anaerobic > Unclassified | place: Washington, USA... | reverse complement strand
TGCGTGGGAACTGACAGAATAAAACCGCCGGATTGTGATCCGGCGGAAGCGTGAAAGCCAAGGAGTGTTATTCGATGCTTGTGCTGGATCGGTTATTCGGCGCTTGTGCTGGATCACAATCCAGCACTCTGAACATCCAAATAACGCGGGATTGTGATCCGGCCGGAGCCTAGCGTAAGTTTTGTGCAACCAGAAGCTGAATTGGTTTTTCCGGCACAAACGTGAACTTTTACATCTGAACCCTGTTCTGCTACACTCGTGGCAGCCTTTTTCAGGAGGACTGCCATGAGCCACAGCGAGAATGACGAACTTACTCACCACGCGATGCTCGTTGCTTGGGGTGAGTATGCCCAAAGTATCGGCCTGATTCAAGAGATCGAGAGCGTGCCCTTGCACCAGAAGACGGTCACACATCGGCCCCAGACCAAGATCCTGGAATTCTTCCTCGCCGTGCTGGCGGGGCTAGAGCATCTGAAGGATCTGAGCCGGTCAGCCCATCCGATTGACCAGGATCAGGCGGTAGCTAGAGCCTGGCTGCAGTCTGCTTGGGCCGACTACAGCGGCGTCAGCCGCACGCTCACCACGCTTTCCCAGGAAGAGGCCGAGCACCTGACCGGTGTGCTGCGCACGCTCACCCAACCCATCTTGGATAGCGAGGTCATGACAGCCTTGCAGCGCGCTGGACGCCTGACCTACGATGGCGATCTCACGGGGCGTCCCGTGTCCAACAGCAGCACCAGCTATCCGAATGCGGGCTACGGGCACATGGACGACGCCATTCAGTTCGGATATCAGGCCGCGATGGTCAGCCTACACAGCCCGACTTATGGCCGCTTGTGGCTGTCGGTCGTGCCGCACCCCGGCAACACGACCTCATGTACGCAAGCGGAAGCCATGGTTCTGGCCGCGGAAGCGCAAACTGGCCTGCGTCCGCTACGCCGGGTGGAATTGCTCCGGGGGCGCCTGCAAAGCGTGAGCCGAGAACGCCAAGCCCGAGAAGGGCAAGCTCAGGTCATTACGGCGCAACTGACCGCCGTGCAAGCCCAAGCGAGCGAGACTCGGCAGCAGATTGAGCAACAGCACGTGCTCATCAGCGAACTCGAAGCGGAGTATCAAGCAAAACGGCGACCGGAGCGACCCTACAGCGCGCTGGGCCGGGCACGGCGCAAGCTGGGTGTCCTGACACGCCGACAGGCACGCCTGGCGAAGAAGGTTCCCCAGCTGCAAACGCACCTAGCGCGTCACGAGCGGGAGATTGCCATCTCTGAGGTCCAAGAGTCGCTCTTACAACGGCGCCTGGAGCAGTTCGAGGCCGACAACCGCGTGAACCGCTATCCGATCCAGGCGGACTTTCGGCTGGACGCCGGCTTTGGCACGCGGGAGAATGTGGCCCTGTTGATCGAAATGGGGTATGAAGTGTACACTAAACCGTTCGCCGACTGGCTGCTACCACGATTCAAGCGTCGGGCCGTCGGACGCAGTGACTGGACGCGAGTGGGCAACAACGCAGAGATGATCGCCTGGAAGACCGAAGCGTTGTCTGACTTTCCCTACCCGCTCGATGTGGCGTTGGAGCGTTTCTGGGTCGGCGAGCAACACAAGTACGCGATCCTCATTCACTTCGGTGCCGATCCCGTCACCACTGACTTACCCGGATGGTTCGCCCGCTACAATGCGCGTCAGACCATCGAAGCCGGTATTAAGGAAGGCAAGGGGGTGTTCGAGATGCATCATCTGAAAGTCCGGACAGCGCCGGGCTTGTACTTGCAGGAGCAGTTCGCCGTCTTTGCCGCCAACTTTGTGCGCTGGGCAGCGCATTGGCTGGCGATCCAGTGCCCGCAACTCCCCTCGGGCTGGCAAGACCCGGCACATCCGAAGGTGAAGGAGCAGGTCAAAGTCGGCGCACACACGTCAGCTTGGGTCCTCTGGCAAGAACAGGGTTGCTTGTTAAAGTTCACGGACGCCAGCCTCTTTGCTGGACGATCCCTTGAGCTGGAAAGGCACTGGGCAGTGCAACTGCCGTTGCCTTTCGCAGAAACTTCACATTTTGGCCATTTGTAGCAGTTTGGCCTATGGTTGCACAAAACTTACGCTAGCTCTCCCGTTTTAACAGAACGTTAACCTCCTGTTGAAATTCCCTTAACCTTGCTGTGGTACGATCAATGTGCGATTCAAAAAGAACCTAAAACTTGACTCAGGAGGAGATGACAATGCGTCGCACATTCGTTATTTTGTTGATTTTGGTAAGTATGGTCGTTGCAGCGTGTAGCAACACGCCGACCAGCACCCCGACTGCTGCACCTACCGCCTGTGACGAATAGTAAGTCGCCTTATTACAACCACCGACTCTGGCTGTGCCAAAGTCGGTGGTTGTAGTTTTTGAGGTATAATCAATACAGGTTTTGTCCCAGAGGTTATAGATGAAAATACGATTTAGCTATGGGTTGTTGTTGGTTATGTGCCTGTTAAGTGGATTTGCGTCACCGGTGGCCGCCGACACGCCGGTCGTGCGTGCGGTGATGTTCTACTCGCCATCGTGTGGACATTGCCATTACGTCATCACGGAAGTGCTGACTCCCCTGATGGAGGAATACGGCGAGCAATTGGAAATCATCGGCATCAACACCGCTGATCCAGGCGGACAGGCACTCTATCAGGCAACGGTTACCGAATTCTCGATTCCCCAAGAACGTATGGGCGTCCCCACCCTCGTTATTGGGGATATTGTGTTGGTCGGCTCTGTTGAAATCCCCGAGCAACTGCCCGGACTGATCGAGGATTATCTGGCGGAGAGCGGTATGGATTGGCCCGCGATTCCTGGCCTAGTGGAAGCGTTGGAAGCAAACGCCGCCACGCCTGAATCGGAGACATCGCCGACACCCGAATCTGCCACACCACAACCCACGACGCCCGCAACCGAAGCGACAATGGCACCCGCTGGCACAGCGGACCCGGTCGCCATTCCCGGCGTCATCACCAACGAGGACTGGGTGGACCGCTATGCCCGCGACCCGTTGGGGAACAGCATTTCTGTTCTGGTATTGGTGGGGATGCTCGTTAGCGTCGTTTGTCAGGTTATGGCGCTGACTCGCGAACCCACTACGGTATCACAGCAGCGCTGGCGCTGGGCCATCCCGCCGCTGGTCGTCCTCGGCCTGATCGTAGCGGGCTATCTGGCCTACGTGGAGACGCAGCAAGTTACCGCCGTTTGCGGACCGGTGGGGGACTGTAACGCCGTCCAACAAAGCGAGTTCGCGCTGCTCTTCGGTTTCCTGCCCATTGCCGTCCTCGGCTTGATCGGCTACGTGGGCATTGGCACGGCGTGGGCTGTGGCGCGCTTTGGCTCTGGCCTGTGGGCACACCTGGCGAAGCTGGCGCTGGTGGGGATGGCCTGGTTCGGCATGGCTTTTTCCATTTACCTGACCTTCCTGGAGCCGTTCGTCATCGGCGCGACGTGTGCCTAGTGCCTCACTTCGGCGGTGGTGATGACGCTGCTGTTTTGGGTGATCGCCCCGCTTGCGCGTCCGGCCCTAGCTGCGGTGCGCGCGTCACGCAACTAACATTGGCAAGACGACGCTGGTTGCCGAGTGGACAGAATCAAGTGAGCCGCGCGACCTGCATCGTTATTCGACGCCGGATACATTAGGGATTTATGATGTCTTCTCGTATGCGATCCCGGGCATTCTCTACTTGTTCACGTTCAACGAAGCTTTGAGACTACTCGGCCTTCCCTTCATCGACATCCTACAACTGGATAACGGTTTCCATGCCATTTTGCTGGGCATGCTCTCGTATCTGATTGGACATCTGTTTGATTATATTTCTCATTACATCTGGTATCGTCGCTTTTATCCTGGACATTCTGAACAACGAGCTTATTCTACCTTCACGACTTATACAGGGGTGACACCTGACTTTGAGCCGCGTCAGTGGTCGGTCCTAATGGCGGTACTACGCCATAGCAATATAGAGATTTGCCATACAATCGACAAGAACAAAGCAACCAGCATCATGTTCCGTAATGTCAGTTTTGCATTGTTTCTATTAACGTTAGTTTTTGCCGCATCGGCTTTCATTCCCAGCTTCTCGCTGGTTTTTCTTTTGGGGGCTGCATGTACTGCAATTGGCAGCTTTGTTTCCTTACGTCGAGGGGATGTCTTCAACCAATGGTTTTATATGTTGATTTATCAGCAGTCACTTGTTTACGGTTCTAGTTTGAAAGAAGTGCTTGACAATACTAGATCTCAACCTACAAAAGACGAACAACCGGCGATCAAACCAGAAGAGAAGAGTTAAAATCAAACACGATCTCAAAATCGAGGAGATGCAAAGACACTCATGACCCAAATCCCGCTTCCGCAAACCACCCCCCTCACCCAGGATGAAATCAACGGCATCCTCTGGCGCGCCTGCGATACCTTTCGCGGCACGGTGGACCCCGCCGAGTACAAGAACTACATCCTGGTGATGCTGTTCGTCAAGTACATCTCCGACGTGTGGCGCGATCACTACGACGCCCTGCTGGCCCGCTACAACGGCGACGAGGCCCGCGCTCAACGGATGATGCGCCACGAGAAGTTCATCCTGCCCGAAGGTTGCGACTTCCAACACCTCTACGAACAACGCAACGCGCCCAACCTGGGTGAAATTATCAACAAAGCCCTGGAAGCCATCGAAACCGCCAACAAGGACAAGCTCGAGGGCGTCTTCCGCAACATCGACTTTAACTCCGAGGCTGCCCTGGGCCGCGCCCGCGAGCGCAACGAGCGGTTGCGCAACCTGCTCAACGACTTCAGCAACCCGCGCCTGGATTTGCGCCCCTCGAACCTGGGGCAAGGCGATCCAGCCTCCGGGCGCGATGTGATCGGCGACGCCTACGAGTACCTCATCGGGCGCTTTGCGGCAGGCGCGGGCAAGAAGGCGGGCGAATTCTACACCCCGCCTGAAGTCTCGACGCTGCTGGCGAGGCTGCTCGCGCCGCAGCCCGGCGAGCGCCTGTGCGATCCGGCGATGGGCAGCGGCTCGCTGGCGATCAAGTGCGTCAAGCAAATCGCGGCCAACGACCCACAACGCGCCAACGACTACAGCCTCTCCGGGCAGGAGAGCAACGGTTCCACCTGGGCGCTGGCGAAGATGAACATGTTCCTGCACGACATCAACGCCGACGTGCAGTGGGGCGACACGCTCAAGTACCCCACCTTGCTCGAAGGCGACGTGCTGCGGCGTTACAACGTTGTCGTCGCCAACCCGCCATTCTCACTGGACAAGTGGGGCGCGGAAGGCGCGGAGAAGGACCGCTTCAACCGCTTCTGGCGCGGCGTCCCGCCCAAGAGCGTGGGCGACTACGCCTTCATCACGCATATGATCGAAGTGACCTTTCCCGACCCGCACGAGAACGGGCGTGTGGGCGTGATCGTCCCGCACGGCGTCCTCTTCCGGGGCGGTGCGGAAGGCGCAATCCGCCAGAGCCTCATCGAAGAAAACCTGCTCGACGCCGTGATTGGCCTGCCGCCCAACCTGTTCTACGGGACGGGCATCCCGGCGGCGATTCTGATCTTCAAACGCCAGCGGCCCGACCGCCGCGTGGTCTTCATCGACGCCAGCCGCGAGTTCGAGGCCGGCACGCCGCAGAACCGGCTGCGCCCGGAGGACATCGCTCGCATCGTGGCGACGTACCAGGCGCGGGAGGCCGTGGACAGGTACGCTTACGTGGCGGACTTCGACGAGATTGCGGAGAACGACTTCAACCTCAACATCCCGCGCTACGTGGATACCTTCGAGCCGGAGCCGGACGTGGACATGGCAGCGGTCGCGGCGGAAATCGCGGCGCTTGACGCGGAGTTGGCGGGGGTGGAGGCTGAGATGGCGGGGTATTTGCAAACATTGGACTTGGAATAGATAGGGAACAAAGAGTGATAAACAAACAGCAACAAGATAGAGAATGGAAACTAGAAAAACTGGGAAATCTTTGCCTCCCTGATGATGGCCTACAAACTGGACCGTTCGGAAGTCAGTTGCATGCCTCTGAATATACTGAGGAGGGGATTCCAGTTGTAATGCCGAAAGACTTAATAGCAAATCGAATTTGTCAGGATGATATTGCACGTATTCCTCCAAAACGTGCCAAGGATTTGTCTAAACATGGACTTGTTCCTGGCGACATTATCTTCGCACGTCGAGGAGACATTGGGCGGTGTGCCTTAGTAACTCCAGGGGAAAAGGGATGGTTATGTGGAACTGGTTGTCTTAGAGCTAGACTAACTAAGGAGGTATCAGCGGAGTTCCTGATTTACATCTTGGAAATACCACAAACAGTAGCTTGGTTGAACACCAATGCCGTTGGGCAAACTATGCTTAACTTGAACACTACTATTTTGGCAGAATTGCCTATACCCTTTCCCCCTCTCCCCGAACAACGCGCCATCGCCGCGATCCTGGGGACGTGGGATCGCGCCATCGCCCTCACAGAGCGGCGACTCGCGGCGGCAGAGCAGCGCAAGAAGGCGCTGATGCAGCAGTTACTCACCGGTCGGGTCAGATTCCCGGAGTTTGCGAAATCCACAGAAAAGCAGAGCTGTAAATATGGGGATTTGCCTGCTGATTGGAAGATTATTCACCTTGAAAGTGTTGCCGAGGTTAATGCCGAGAGCATAGGTGAGAGTTCAGATCCAAATCGGAAGTATTTGTACATTGATTTATCTTCAGTGGATCGAGGTATTATCACAATGCCAACTGAGCATCAGGCATTTGGTGATCTGCCTTCGCGGGCGCGACGGATTTTACATAGAGGCGACGTTATTATGGCAACAGTGCGTCCCAATTTGCTTGGCTTTGCAGTTTGCGACTTTAAGCCAGAAAATGTACTCTGTTCAACTGGATTTGCCTTGATTTCCCCAAAAGAACTGTCGGACTCACACTTTATCTATCAAAGCTTATATAGCGACATAATTCTAAAACAGGTCTATGGGTTAGTCACGGGCTCCAATTATCCGGCTATCAATGCTTCTGAAGTCAAAAAGCTATGGTTCGTATGGCCTACATCCGCCGAAGAACGGCGAAACATCGCCGCCACCCTTGACGCCTGCGACCGCGAGCTTGATCTGCTCCGTCGCAAGCAGGACGCGCTCCACGCGCATAAGCGGGGGTTGATGCAGCGGTTGCTCACGGGGCGGGTGCGGGTGAAAGGAGGCTCAGGGTTGAAGCCCGCGGGCCAAACACACGAAGCTCCCTGAAGGGGACTGGAGGAAGGAAGGCTTGCAGCCCGCAGGGCTTTGTGAGTTTGGAGGAGCGCTTCAGCGCCCGTTTATGGATTTGGCGAGAAGGCCCAGCTTGCTGAGAGAGGCCCAGGGCTGAAGCCCGCGGGCCAAACGCACGAAGTCCCCTGAAGGGGTCTGGGGAAGGATTTGTAGCCCGAAGGGCTTTGTGAGTTTTGCGGGAAGCTTCAGCTTGCCGCCTTGTCGCCATCGTAAAGGAGTCGCTATGCCATACTGGCGCTTGTTCTATCACTTCACATGGGCCACAAAAGGCCGGATGATCTCAATCGAGCCGGACTGGGAAGCCGAGTTGCATCGCGTGATTACGGCAAAAGCCCAAGCATTGGGCGCTATCGTTTATGTGGTGGGTGGCATCGAAGATCACGTGCATTTGGTGGCTTCCGTGCCGCCAAAGTCAGCGCTTGCGGATTTTGTCGGGCAAATCAAGGGCAATAGCGCGCATTTCGTCAACCATGTGAAGGCCCCTGAGGCGCATTTCGCCTGGCAAACGGGCTATGGCGTTGTCTCGTTTGGAGAAAAGAATCTGGATATGGTCATTCAGTACGTCAAACGGCAGCGGGAGCATCATAGCGGAACAACCGTGATTCCCTTTTTGGAACGCGATGAATCGGATGACGCAGAGCAGGAGGAAACCCAGGCCCAATGAAACCTGGCCCTAAAGGGCACGGCCAAACTCACAAAGCCCTACGGGCTAGCTTTAGCCCCGTGAGGGGCTTTGTGAGTTGAGCGGGAAGCTTCAGCTTGCCGCATCTCAGCCCGAAGGGCTTTGTGGGTTGAGCCGATGGCTTCAGCCTCGTGCTCTGAGGCCAAAAGGGCTTTGTACATTGAGCCGGCGGCTTTAGCCTCGTGCTCTTAGCACCCGAAGGAGAATTCACAATGAACGCCTACAACCTCCCTTCCTGGCATGAAGACCTGAGTTCACAAATCCCTGCCGCCCGGCTGTTGATGGCAATGGGCTGGCAGTATCTCACGCCTACCGAGGCCCTGGATTTGCGCGAGGGCAAGCGTGGGCGTACTGTACTCACCGGCGTGCTGGAAACCTGGCTGCGGGAACATAATGCCATCGAATTCAAGGGGCAGCGCGTCCCCTTCTCCGACGCCAACATCCGCAAAGCCGTGGACGCGCTGTTCAACGAGCCGTATGATGGCCCCATCGTCACCAACCAGCGTATCTACGAACGGCTGACGTTGGGCATCAGCCTGCCACAGGCCGTGGGCGGCGATACCAAGAGCTTCGACCTGTATTACGTCGATTGGGAGCACCCGGAGCGCAACGTCTTTCACATCACCGAAGAATTCGAGGTCGAACGGCGCGGCAGCCACCAGACCCGCCGCCCGGACCTCATCTGTTTTGTCAACGGCATCCCCTTCGTCGTCATCGAGTGCAAGCGCCCCGATCTGGCGACGGCGGGAGGCGAGAAGGCCGTGGATCAGGCCGTCAGCCAGATGCTACGCAACCAAAAACTCGACGAAATCCCCGATCTGTTCATCTATTCGCAATTGCTGTTGGCGCTCAGCGAGAACGCCGCTCTCTACGCGACCACCGGCACCGATAGGAAGTTTTGGGCCGTGTGGGAGGAGTGCCCCCCCTTAATCCCCCCCAAAGGGGGGGAGAACGGAGCTTCCCCCCCATCGGGGGGGACTGAGGGGGGGAGTCTTCATCACCTCGCCAACGCGCCGGTCACAGAACATCAAAAAGATCGCCTCTACAACTGGCGCGACAATGCGACAGACGTGCGCGCCTACTTCGCCGCGCACGATGTTCACGCGCGCATGATCACACCCCAGGACCGCGCCCTCTATGCCTTGATACGCCCGGAACGCCTGCTGGAATTGACCTATCGCTTCATCCTCTACGATGCGGGCGTGAAGAAGATCGCCCGCTACCAACAATACTTCGCCGTCAATGCCACACTCGACCGGGTGGCGCACCTGGATACACGGGGACGGCGCAACAGCGCACCTCCCCGAAGGGGAGGCGTGATCTGGCACACTACCGGCAGCGGCAAGAGCCTCACGATGGTCATGCTCGCCAAAGGGCTGGCGCTGCACCCCAACCTACACAATCCCCGCGTCGTCATCGTCACCGACCGGGTGGATTTGGACCAGCAAATCTGGAACACGTTCAGAGCGTGCGGCAAGCAGGTGGCGCAGGCCGCCTCCGGCAGGAACTTGGGCACGCTGCTGCACGACGGCAAGGCCGACATCATCACCACCGTCATCGACAAGTTCGACACGACCGGCGCGCAGGCTGTGCGGCTGCGCGATAGCGACATCTTCGTGCTGGTCGATGAGAGCCACCGCAGCCAGTACGGGGAGGCCCACGCCAAGATGCGGCGCGTGTTGCCGGACGCCTGCTACATCGGCTTCACCGGCACGCCGCTGCTCAAAGCCGAAAAATCCACCGCCGCCAAATTCGGTGGCTTCATCCACACCTACAGCATGCGCCAGGCCGTCGAAGACCAGGCCGTTGTGCCGTTACTCTACGAAGGGCGGATGGCGGAGTTGGGCGTGGATCAAGCCGCCATCGACCGCTGGTTCGAGCGCGTCACCGAGGGCTTGACCGGTGAGCAGAAGCGCGACCTCAAGCGCAAATTCAGCCACGCCGGAGAAATCAACCAGGTCGAGCAGCGCGTGCGCCAGATTGCCTACGACCTGAGCGACCACTACCGGCGCAATTTCCAGGGACACGGCTTCAAGGCACAATTGGCGACGTCCAGCAAGGCGATGGCGCTCAGGTACAAAAAATGCCTTGACGAATTCGGCATGATCACGTCCGCCGTCGTCATCTCCGCACCCGACACCCGTGAAGGTCACGAGGACATCGAGACCACGCCGGAACTGGAAGCTTTCTGGAAGCGGATGATGGCGCGTTACAGCAGCGAAAAGCAATACAACCAGGAGATCATCGCCGACTTTGGCCGCGCCGATGGGGTCGAACTCCTCATCGTGGTGGACAAACTCCTGGTGGGCTTCGACGAACCGCGCAACACCGTCCTCTACCTCGACAAGCCGCTCAAGGATCACGCCATCTTGCAGGCCATCGCCCGCGTCAACCGGCTCTACGAGGGCAAAGAGTTTGGCTATGTGATCGACTATCGGGGCATCCTCGGCGACCTCAACGAAGCGATGCAGGTCTACAACGCGCTGGAAGGCTTTGATCCTGACGACGTCGCCGGAACCATCACCGACGTCAGTGTGGAGATCGCGCAACTCCCGCAACTGCACGCTGCACTGTGGGACATTTTTAAGACGTTGCCCAACAAACAGGATCGGGAAGCGTTCCAGCAATTCCTCGCCCCGGAGGACGTGCGCCAGCGGTTCTACGATGCGCTTTCGGCCTACACCCGCGCCCTCAAAGTCGCGCTGAGCGCCGTCAGCTTCTACGACCAAACACCCGCCGTGAAAATCGCGGCCTACAAGCGCGACCTGATCTTCTTCCACAACTTGCGGATAGCGGTTAAACAACGGTACGCCGAAGCGGTGGATTACAAGGACTACGAGGCCAAAGTGCGCAAGCTGCTCGATAGCCACATTCGCTCCGCCGAGGTGGTGACGCTGGTGGAGGAGGTCAACATCTTCGACAGCAACGCCTTTGCCGCGCAGGTGGCGCGCTTCGAGACGGCGGCTGGGCAGGCCGACACCATCACCAGCCACTTGCAACGCGCCATCAGTGAGCAAATGGAGCGCGACCCGGCCTTCTACCAGAAATTCTCACGCCTCATCGAAGAAACCATTGCCGCCTATCGCCAGGGCCGCATCGATGAAGCCGAATACCTCAAACAGGCGCGGGAGATGCAGGAGGATTTCCAACGCGGCTACGACGATGGCGTGCCGGAGGCGCTGCGCAGCCACCGGGACGCCCCCGCCTACTACGGCACGTTGACCACCATCCTCGAACCGCACCTCGCAACCCGCGAAACCGGTCCAGGCTACCTCACCGCCGCCGCCATCCAGACCGAAGGCATCGTCGATCAACACAAGATCCGCGATTGGACGAACAATCCCGACACCCACCGCAAGATCAAGTTCGCATTGGACGAATACCTCTACGACGTGCTGGCCGAACATCAGGTGCGCCTTAGCGACGAGGAACTGGACATGCTGCTGGAGAACCTGGTCGAATTGGCGCGGCGGCGGGATATGGACTAGAAGCTGGATACTGGAAACTGAACGATGACCTTACACGCGATTGACTACGGCAACACGCGGATAGAATTCGAGCTAACCTACAGCGCCCGCAAGACGTTGGGCATCGCCGTGCACCAGGATGAAGGCGTCGTCGTCACCGCGCCGGAAGGCAGCGCCCTGGATGACATCAAGGCGCTCGTCCACAAGCGCGGCGGCTGGATTCTGCGGCAGCAGCAAGAACTCGACCGCTATCCCCACACATCGCCGCCACGCGAGTACGTCAGCGGCGAGACGTACACCTACCTGGGACGCCGTTACCGGCTCAAGGTCTACGAAAGCCCGAAGGACATCGTCAAACCCATGCGCGGCTGGCTGCGTGTCTATGCCCAAGACAGCGATCCGGCGCGGATCAAGCGTCTGGTGGAAGCCTGGTATCACCGGCAAGCCAAACGGGTCTTTGCGGCGCGCCTGCAAAGCTGCTACCTGCGCGCCAAACACTTGGACATCTCCTATCCGGAGCTATCGGTCCGCAGGATGAAAAACCGGTGGGGCAGTTGCCCTGGGCCGGGGCGGATGCTGCTCAACGTGCGCCTCGTGCAAGCGCCCCCGGAGTGCATCGACTACGTCATCTTGCACGAACTATGCCACCTCGTCGAAGCCAACCACGGCCCGCGTTTCGAGACGCTGATGGATCGCCTGCTCCCCGATTGGCGAGAACGACGGGAGAAGTTGAACACGTTTGAGTTTTAGTCGGTTCTGTTTATTGATGCGTCTTCCACAAGCTAAATGCAAAGGAGAATGACCTTTGAAAAAGTGTGGACACCTTCGCCGACGGCAAAACCATTCGCTGGCGCAATACCGCCCAATGGGCGCGCAACACCCTGCGTGAAGAAGGCCTGATCCGCGACGACACTCCCCGTGGCATCTGGGCCATCAGCGACGCTGGGCGCAAGTGGCTCGAGGCGCAGACCGGGAGCAAGTAACGCCCACCCACACCGCCGCCCTCCGCGCCATCCACCGCGACCCCACCCGTCGCCACGGCATTCCATGCCGCCACGGCATTCCATGCCGCCACGGCATTCCATGCCGCCACGGCATTCCATGCCGCCTCATCATCCTCACTCTCAACACTGTGATGTTTCCCGTGTTTCCCCAGAATCGCATCCCGGCGTTTCCTCAAGTGTTTCCCGATTTGCATTTTGAACTCCTTTTCCGTTTTGTTCGCGATTTTTCGACTGAACAGCATCGACAGCACCGACAGCGGATGCGCCGGTAACGCCGCAGCAAGGGAAACACCGCCAAACTTTGGACGCACAGTCGGGCGTGGATTCTCCACATCTTGATTGAGGCCCAAAAAACACACTCGAACTGCATCCGCACCCGCAATCGCGCCCACACACACAACAAAAAGCGTCCCAGCTTGGAGCTGGGGCGCTCGCAGATAAACGTATCCTGTCAAAGTACGGACAGGCCCGCCAGAGCAAGCAGAGCGGTCGTCTTCCACAGCGCGGCCTTGATCGCGGTTCGAGTCTAAACCTGTATCGGGTGTATTCACACGTGTATTCACGCGTGTACCCGCAGGTGTACCCGCAGGTGTACCCGCAACCAGGTCTCGACTTTCGTTTTGAAGTCCTTGTCCATTTTCCTCGCGATTTTCGTACCCGACGACAGCGACGACATCGACGACAGGTACACCGGGTACGCGGCGCCCTCCGGGTACACTCATCCGCAACTCCCGCAAAGCGCGCGCTGCACGCCGGTCCTCCGTGTCTCGATTGCACCCTAAACGCACATCTGGAACTGCATCCGAACCTGCATCCGCAACCGCAATCGCGCCCGCATTTGCGGCCGCATCCAGACTTGCGAATCGAATTTCTTGTCCATTTTGTTCGCGGTTTTCGCATCCGGTGCCGTCAGTCCGATGAGTCCCGGAAACATCGGATGCACCGGATGCACCGTAAACATTCGGTAACATCGGCCGGTACAGCGCCGCGTCTGTGACGGTTTCCCTTTATAGACCACCCAGGCCAGCGGCAATAAGCGCGAACGATAGACCACGCCGACCATCAACACCATACAGCCGCGTCCGACTTGGCTCCCATCCATAGCTAACAGCAAGGGCGCACTGCTCAGAACATATCATGTACGGTAGAAAACTACAGATAACCAAAAACGGTGTTCTGGCGGCTAATAATGCGTCACTACCTTCGTGCCCATCGGCGCCCAGTTATAGAACCACTCTGCATCCGCCAGTGAGAGGTTGACGCAGCCGTGGCTCA
>Ga0123330_1003245_pt1 | contig 13694 bp, 9 predicted proteins | sample BioC13SIPDNA_2_FD_89704 | JGI IMG/M metagenome (GOLD analysis project Ga0123330, IMG submission 89704) | Anaerobic biogas reactor microbial communites from Washington, USA - Biogas_R2_A C13 SIP DNA | ecosystem: Engineered > Bioreactor > Anaerobic > Unclassified | place: Washington, USA... | reverse complement strand
GCCGCCTGATCCGGCAGGTGATGGCCGAGGCGGCGATCAAACCGGCGGAGATTCGCGGGATCGCGGCCTCGTCGGCACTGCCCTCGCTGGTGTTGGTGGACGCGGACGGCGCGCCCGTGCACCGGGCGTACAATCTGATGGATCGTCGCGCTACGGCAGAGGTGGCGTGGCTCAAAGCAAACGTGGGCGAAGAGCGCATCTTTCAGCTGTCCGGCTACCGCTTGGAGGATCACCCCGCGCTGGTCAACCTGCTGTGGGAAAAGCGCAACCGCCCGGAGGCGTTCCGGCGCATCCACAAGGCCCTCACCATCGACGGCTTCATCACGCTCAAGCTGACCGGCGAGGCGACGTTGCACGACGCCAGCGCGGCCTTCTATGGCGTGGCCTACAACCTGCGCGAAGGGCATTTCGATCCGGCGATGCTGGACGAAATCGGCATCGACCCCGCGCTGCTGCCCGAGATCTACCGCTGCACCGACATCATCGGCGAAGTGACGCCCGAAGCGGCGGGAGAGACCGGGCTGGCGGTGGGCACGCCCGTGGCTGCCGGGCAGGTCGACTGCAACGCCAGTTGGATCGGGGCGGGCGCGATCGACGTAGGCGATTTCCAGAGCAACCTGGGGTCGGTGGGCAACTTCGGCATCGTCCACCGGAGCAGCGACTACAACTTCTCGGACGTGGGCCGGCTGATGATCAACTTCCCCTACACGGTGGATTCGCAGCACACCTACGTCACCGTGCCGACGACGATGACGGGCGGACAGTGCATCCGCTATCTGCGCGATCACTTCTCGCAGGCCGAGTTGGAAACGGAGCGTGTGCTTGGGGTGCCGGCCTACGACTTGCTCAACCTGCAAGCCGAGAAGGTCCCGGTGGGCAGCGACGGCCTGCTCATCCTCCCCTTCCTGATGGGCGAGCGCACGCCGATCTGGGACGTGGACGCGCGCGGCGTGATCTTCGGACTGTCGCTTAACCACACCAAAGGCCACATCGTGCGCGCGATGATGGAGGGCGTGGCCTATGCGATGTACGACTCGTTCCGGCTGATCAAAGAGGCCGGGTTGCCGGTCAACTACCCGATGGTGCTCAACGAGGGCGGCGCAGTGAGCAGGCTGTGGCGGCAGATCATCACCGACGTCTTCAACGTGCCGATTGTCCTGGTGAAGCGGCGCACCGGGGCTCCCTATGGTGACGCGATTCTGGCAGGCGTGGCGACGGGCATCTTCGAGGACTTCTCCGTGGCGCGGGATTGGGTCGAATACGTGGAGCCGATGGAGCCCGACCCGGCGCGCCACGCGCGCTATATGGCGCATTTCGCGCTCTACAAGCGCATCTACGAGCACGTGAGGGCGGATTTCAAAGACCTGACACAGCTAAGGACGGCATGACCATGGAGCTCTACGAACGGCTACAGCAACGGGCGGCGGCGGGCAATCCGATCGGCGTGGGATTGGTGGGCTGCGGGCAAATGGGATCGGGGTTGGTTCACGTGACGCACCAGATGGCGGGCCTGGAAACGGTGGCGATTGCCGACGTGGACGCCGGGCGCGCCCTGGCGACGCTGCAAGCGCTGGGCATCGCGGAAGCGGAGGTGTGCGTGACCACCAATGCCGGCGCTGCCGAAGACGCCCTGCGCGCTGGGAAGCACGTCGTCACGGAGGACGCGCTGCTGCTGGCGCAGCTGCCATCGCTGGAGGCCGTGGTCGAAGCGACCGGTCTCACAGAAGTCGGCGCCCGTGTCGCGTGGACATGCATCGAGCACAGCAAACACGTCGTCATGCTCAACGTCGAGACCGACGTGACCGTGGGTCCGATCCTGCACCGGTTGGCGCGAAAGGCGGGGTGCGTCTACACCGTGGCCTCGGGCGACGAGCCCGGCGTCTGCAAGATGCTGTTCAACGAAAACCGGGCGCTCGGTTTCGAGGTCGTGTGCCTGGGCAAGGGGAAGAACAACACCATTGACTTCGACGCGACGCCGGACAAGTATCGCGACGAGGCGCTGAGCAAGGGAATGAACCCCAAGATGCTGTCGGCGTTCAAGGACGGCAGCAAGACGATGGTGGAGATGGCGGCAGTCTCGAATGCCACGGGCCTGGTTCCCGACGTGCCGGGGATGCACGGGCCGCGCGTCGAGATCCCCGAGCTCGCCAGCGTCTTTATCCCGCAGACCGATGGCGGCATCCTTGGCCGGCGCGGCTGTGTGGAGTACAGCACCGGCAAGGTCGCGCCGGGTGTCTTCGCCATTGTCACCTCGCAGGACGCGCGCGTCCACACCGACATGCGCTTCGTGGGGATGGGACCGGGACCGTACTACCTGCTGCTGCGTCCCTATCACCTGTGCAACATCGAGACGCCGCTGGCCATCGTTGAGGCGGCGCTATACGGCGAGCGCACGGTGGCCTCCACGCAGTTGGTCTCCGAAGTCGTCCCTGTCGCCAAGCGCGATCTCAAGCCCGGCGACGTGGTCGGTGAGATCGGCTGTGCCGACTACCTGGGGCGCATCTACACCTACGAGGAGGCGTGCGCGCAACAGGCGATTCCGCTGGGAATCACACCGGGTGGCAAGGTGACGCGGCCCATCGCCAAGGGCGAGCGATTCACCACAGCTAACTTCGCGCCGGATACGGGGAAGTTTGTCTACAGATTACGACAGATGCAGGATGCGGTGTTGGCGATTACCTGAAGGAGACGACGGAGATGGCTATGACGAATGAACCGCTGAGTCCGCCGTTGCCGTTTCTGAACAACGGCGTGGCCCAAGTTGCCCTCATCGTGCCGGATTTGGACAGGGCCGTGGAGATGTACTGGATGTTGTTCGGCATCGGCCCGTGGCACATCTATACCTATGGCAAGCCGCTGGTCAAGACCATGACCTACCACGGGCAACCCGCCGAGTACACGATGCGCATCGCGCTCGGCTACCTCGGCCCCACGCGCATAGAGCTGATCCAGCCACTGGAAGGCGACACCGTCTATGCCGATTTCGTGAAGGAGCACGGCTATGGCGTGCATCACTTCGGCGTGCTGGTGGATGACATGCACGCCGCGCTCGCCGAGGCGGAGGCCGCCGGGCTGACGATGACGATGGACGGCGCGGGCTTCGGTGCGGACGGCGACGGGCATTACGCCTATCTCGACACCGAGGACCAGATCGGCGTCACGCTTGAGCTGATCGAGCGCCCCAAAGGCCGGTTACGGCCCGAGCGGATCTATCCCCCACAGGAATGACGAGGCTGGCCTAGAACACAGGGAGGCAGAGGAATGTCAAAGGTGTTTCTGATCGGCGGGCCGGGCAACATCTCGCGCGGGACGCTGGACTATCTTCTGGAGCGCGATTACAGCGTAGCGGTCTATACCCGCAACGGGGCGGCGAAACAGGGAACCCGCCCGGACGTCGCTTTCTATGAGGGCGACCGCCGGGATGTGGAGACGCTCCGGCGCGCCTTCACCGATTTCGGCGCAGAGATGGTGATCGACACCGTGTGTTTTGAGCCGGGGGAAGCCCAGGCTCTCTACCAGATCCTGCGTGGTCGCGTCGGTCACCTGCTGTTCATCAGCACCGTGGACACCTATGGCTACCCGCTCTCGCGGATCCCTTTTCGGGAAGAGGATGAGTTCAGACCCGTCCGAGGGGACTACGCCCAGAAGAAACGCACCATCGGCCTGTTCTATCTGGACAAGTGGCAGAAGGAAGGCTTTCCGGTCACGATCGGGCGGCCATCGCTCTCCATTGGACCGAGCTTCTGCCCGATGGTCTTCTGGGACTGGGGCTTCAGGACTGTTCCCAAGATCAAAGCCAACCTGCCCATCCTCGTCCCCGGTGATGGCAATGGGCTGATGCACGTGGGCTGGGGCTACGATGTCGGGAGAATGGCCGGTCGGATCATCGGCGACGCCAAAGCGCTTGGCAAAGGGTATACCATGAGCGCTGAGAGCTGCCTGACCCGTGACGAGTACATCTCGCTCTTTGCCGACTGTCTGGGTGCCAACCCCGAACGGGTGTATGTCCCGCCGGAGTACATCGAGCGCTACCCGGGTGTGGCGCAACTCGGTACAATCTACCATCTCTACCGGGTCAACATGGCCTTCTCTTTGGAGAACTTCAAGCGCGATTTCCCGGATTATCAATGGTTGCCCCTGCGTAGGGGCGTCGAGGAATTCATCCAGGTCGGCGAACAAAAAGCGAGTTTCCAGGACCCGAGCGTGGAGATCATCGAGGATCGCATCATTCGAGACTGGAAGTTGAGGCTAGCCGGGTGGTAGGACGCGTAGGGAGCGCAAGACGATGATGAAACCGCACCGTTGCATCCGTGTCAGTATGCTGATCATCCTCCTTCTGGCGGCCGGATGTGCCACGCCTTCCACCTCGCCAACCCTCACGGTCACCTCCCTCCCGCCGGCCGGTACGCCGCAGCCCACAGCGACCCTCACGTCCGTCCCAACGGTCACCCCCACCGCCGCGGCGGCCCAGATAGAGATCGACCCGGCCATCACCTACCAGGAGATGGACGGCTTCGGCGCGAACTGCTGGACGTTTCCCTATGCCAACGACATCGGGTGGAACTGGGACGCGGTCAAGTTCGTCTTCGACGAGCTGGATATCGCCTACATCCGCCTGGCGCCGTGGCTGGGTTGGTGGGAGACCGCCAACGACAACGCCGACCCCCTGACGATCAACTGGGAGGGCTTCGGCACGGTCAATGACATCATCAACCACCATGATGTGCCCTTGGCCCAGTACCTCCACGAACGTGGCATCGAGATGGCCGTGGGCGTATGGGACTTCGGCGGGGTAGCCGAGTATTGCGAGGACAAGACGCAGTGCCCCGATTGGCTGGCCAGCGGCCAGCCGCGAACCATCCCGCCGGAGCTGTACCCGGAAATGGGCGAGTCCATCGCAGCCTATATCCTGAACATGCAGGAAAACGGCGTGCCGATCCCCATCGCCGAGGTGCAAAACGAGCCGGACATCCAGGCGAGCATCCAATACCGCAACCCGGAAGCGCTGCGCGACGCCGGCAAAGTGCTGCTGCAGATGCTGGATCACTACGGTCTGGAGAACGTGGTGCTGCACGGGCCAAATCTGCACGCGCCATCCGGCAACGTGCCATGGATCGAAGCCTGGCTGGCCGACGAGACCTTGCGTGAACGTACCGCAGCCGTGTCATACCACACCTGGTGGTCCGCCAACCCAAGAGACTATGAGGCGATCTGGCAGGCCGCGCAGGCGTACGACAAGCCGGTATGGGCCACCGAGTCCGGCTACGCGGGCGATGCTACCAACATCGATCCCACGACCTGGGCGACCGCCTTCGCCTTCGCCGAAAGCCACTACCGCGCCATTGCGTGGAGCCACGCCAGCCGCGTCTATCACTGGTCCTTGCTGGGCTTCGATGGGGCGGTGGGCGAACAGGGTGAACGCTACCCGATGTTCTACGCCATCAAGCATTTCGCCAACTACATCCCTCCCAAGGCGATGCTGCTCGACAGCCGGTCTGATGATGAACGGTTGAGAACGCTGGCCTTCGCGCTCCCCGATGGGGGCTATACCCTGATCATCCTCAATGCCAACCGGGCGCCGCGGGCGGTATCGATCTCCGGGTTGGACGCGGCCTCTGGGAGTGTGACCACGTCCAGCGAGGAGACCTACGAAGCTCAACTCGCTCCCGATGCCGAGGGCATGCTCCTCTTGCCGCCGCTAAGCATCACCAGCATACGGATGGAATCTCTGCAGTAAGCAGCGACACGGTCATCTTCATGCCGTCGTGCCCCCTCCATCCGCTTCCGGTTCCACGCACCGTACGCTAGGGCGCGCGGCCCGCCGCAAACCTGAACCGGGTCAGTTAGGCCAGTAACCGCCGTTCATCAGATAGGCTACAACGAACTTAAGGAGATCGAGCGCGAAGTGGAAGCCGACCGCACGCTCCAGGCCGCGCCTTAGCCAGAGATAGGACGTGGGCAGGGCGTAGAGCGTCCCGATCATGAGCGTGCTGATCAGCGCCCCTATGCCTCCCGGCGTGTGCAGGTAGGCGAACCAGTAGACCATCAGCACGACGGATGCGGTGAGCGCGGTTCGGGGCGTGGCCACACGCCTGAAGGCAAGGAAGAGCAGCGGAACCAGCAGCACGCGGCCCCACGCCTCCTCGGCGATGGCGGGCTGGATGGCGGCGAGCGGCTGCCACCAGTGCTGCACCCAACTCTCGCCCGACGCCGAACCCAGCACGATCATCCCCAAACCCCAGGGGAGCGCGTTCAGCATGCCCAGGGCAAACGCGCGCGCCGCCGGCCCCGCCCCCTCGGTGGGCCACAGGGTGCGCCCAAGGCCGGCGTCGAGCAAGCCCGTGCGGCGCAGGATTGCCCAGCCCGCGAGCAGACCCGGAAAGACGATCGCCACCTGCAGCGCGGCCCACGCCCACAGCGGAATGGTCACCCAGTGTGCGCCCAGCCCGGCGATGGCGGCGACCACTGCCAGCACCAGCGCGTAGGCCACCTCTCCGCGGCCCGCCGGCGGGCGGATCAGCGCCAGGGCCAGCACTGCTATCGCCGGCAAGGCGAAGAGCAGGGGCGGGCCAACCAGGGTGCGCAGCGCAAAGAGCAAGATCGCCACCCCCAGGAACAGGGGCACGAACCGGCCGCGCCGCGTCCGTTCCGGGCCGGGCGGGAGATCGGGGCGTGGGCTGCCCAGCCAGAAGAGGAGCGCCCCCGTGCAGAGAAGCAACGCCAGCAGCGCCGGGAGGGTCGCCTGGGAGTCGAAGGTCGTGTAGCCACGCAGCACTGCCCATCCCAATCCCGCGGAGGTCAGGGCCCAGACGACCAGGAAGATGGCGCGGCGTCGCTGCTCGCGCGGCGTGAGGGGGGCGGATGCGTCGGGGATCACGGTTGGGCTACCCTCGGGCGCCGCGGGTGTGGCGCTGCCAGCACGGCGTGAGTCGCGAGACGGGCCACCGGCATCCTCCTTTTGGCGTTGGTACGGCGGGCACGCTGAGCCCGGGAAGGACCAGAGGCAGAGGACGGGGACCAGGCCGAGCTCGTACTGCGGCTATGTTAGGCCAGGCTGTCGATGTGTCAAGGCGTCACGGGCCGGGGCCCTCGTGGCGTGGCGTCAGAGATCCGGCACGTAGCCGAAGGCCCAGGTGAGCAGGCTTGCATAGACCGTGTGGTAGCGAGGCCCCTTGGTAAGGAAGTCCTCGTCGAGCTCCCGCGCGATCTCGGCCTCGGCGTCCTCCTCGGCGATGCCGTGACGCATCAGGTTGGCCTTCCAGCGGGCGCGCTGCTCGGCGGTGGGCGGCGGGGCGCCGTAGCCTTCGTCGCAGATGGCCTGGTAGAGGCGGCGCTTGTCGGCGGTGTCCAGCGGCGGGAAGAGGCAACGCGCGGTGTCGGAGACACGGATCTGGATATCGCGCAGGCCGGCGCGGTGCATGAGGACCGGCAGTTTGGCGCCGATGTTGTGGTCGACGCCGGTCTGCTGCCGAATCGACCGGTTGAGGGTTTGGAAGAGCGCCAGGGGAACCGTTTCCTGGTGGTTGACCTCGTCGATGTGCAGCATGGCGGTGTGCGCGTTGCGGTTGGCCTCGCAGGCGATCACCAGGCCTCCGGGCCGGGTCACGCGGACCATCTCGGCGAGCGCGCGCTCGGGGTGGGGGACGTGCATCAGGACGGTGTGGGCCAGGGTGACGTCGAAGACGCCGGCGGCGAAGGGCGCGGCGTGGATGTTGCCCCGCTGGAAGGCCCCGCGCCAGGGCGCGACAGCCCAGGTGTCGCGGCCCTGTGCGAGCAGTTGGGCCGATAGGTCGAAGCCGGTGTAGGTGCTGCCCGGCGCCAGGAGCGGCAGCAGCAGCTGGCCCAACTTGCCGGCGCCGCAGCCGAACTCGACCAGGCGGGAGGGCCGGTCGAGGCGCCAGACGCGCGTCACAAGGAACGCCAGGTAGTCGGGGTTGTGCTGCAGCTTGATGGTCTGGCGCAGGTAGTCGGCTGCGGCGTCCCAGTAGCCGGGCGGATAGCGGGGCTCGGGGGAGGCTGCCGGTTCAGCGGCGGGACCGTGGTCGGTTGGGTCGTCAGCCATCGTGGTTCAGGGCTGCCTGGCGTGCTTCGCGGTCGGGGTCCGTCACCACCGCGCACTCCGTGTCGAATACCATCGTCTGGCCCTCGCCGGGGGTAAAGGCGGGCCAGTGGGGCAGGCCGTCGTGGTTGGGGTTCCCCGAGCGCGCGAACGCGAGCCAGGCCTCGCTCATCTGCGACGCAAGCACGCTGGCCGCCGGATCGCCGCCGGTAAGGTTCGAGCAGCGCGCCAGGTTGTCGAAGACGAAGGCGATCTCCGCACTGTGGAAGGCGCCGGGGCGCCCATCCAGCACGGGGGTGCGGTAGGCGAAGAGGTAGTAGTAGGCGGGGGCCTTGCCCTGGGCCGCCTTGCGCGTCGCCTGGTCGACGGCGGACTGCCGGAACGGCGCCACCGAGATGTATGAGAGCAGGTCGAACGGTTGGGCGTCCGGGTAGGAGCGCTGGTAGGCGGCGATCACGCCGGCGGTCCTGTCGCCGAACCGCTCGCTCAACTGCGCCTCGAGCCCGGAGAGCGTCAGGCTATAGGCGTCGGGGTTGTCCACGCCCGAGACGAACTCATTGAGGTTCGTGCCGACGAGCAGCGGCACCCCGGCAGAGACCTCGGGCGCGTCGGGGTCGAAGGGATGGCGGGGCAGGGTCACGCCGTCAACGGTCGGGACCCATCCCAGCCGGCGTGCGAAGCTCCCGGGCTTGCGAGCGCCGCCCGGCCCCAGGGCCAGCTTGCGTGTGGCAGCCTGGGCCGCCGCGAGGAGTTGCTCGACCGTGAACGCCTGGAGGGCCTCCAGGTTGTCCGGTGTGACGCCCAGCTCCGCAAGCACCGCCGCGGCCAGGTACGCCGTGTCCTCGGGCAGCCCCATCCGGATGGTCGAGCCACTTTGCACCGCCGCGCGATGGAAGAGGCCCTGCGCCGCGGGCATAGCCAACAGGGCGCAGACCTTGCCCCCGCCGCCCGACTGGCCGAAGATCATCACGTTGTCGGGATCGCCGCCGAAGCGCTCGACGTTTTCCCGCACCCACTGCAGGGCCAGGACGATGTCGAGCATGCCGGCGTTGCCGGAGGCGGCGTATGGCGCGCCGCCCGCTTCGGCCAGGTTCAGGTAGCCGAAGACGCCCAGGCGGTGGTTGAGGGTGATAACGACGACGTCGCCGCGGGTAGAGAGCGCCTCACCATCGTAGGCGGCCAGGTCATGACCGGAGCCCACCTGGAAGCCACCGCCGTGCAGCCAGACCATGACAGGGCGGCGGGTCGAGCCGTTGATCTCCGGTGTCCAGACGTTGAGGCGCAGGCAGTCTTCCCCCGCGGGCTGCAGGTAGGCCCGGTAGAGCAGGAAGCCGTCCTCATCATCGACCGGGGCGTTGTCGCCGCCGGTGACCATGTAGGATCCATGGATGGCGCCCTGCGGGCACGTGCGCCCGAAGTGTACGCAACTGCGCACGCCTGGCCACGGTTCGGGCCTGGAGGGCGGCATGAAGCGCGCCGCTCCACCCGTTGGGGCGCCGTAGGGGATGCCTTTGAAGGTGCAGATGCCGTTGCGGATGTAGCCGCGGACCTTGCCCGCGGATATTTCGACGATGGCTGCCGTGCTGGACGTGTCCATGGTCACGTAGGGTTCTGCGCTCATGATGCCTCCTGGATGGTGATGACACTCCGCTGCGCCCATACTGGCCCGGAGGGGTGGTTTGTCAAGCCGGCCTCGCGAGATGTAGAGCGGCACATGATCCGAAGGTTCCGGGTCGAGCATGGATCGCTGACTCGTGCGCGTTCCGACGATCTGCGAGGCTGCCGGAACCTTCGGATCGCCGGACGAGACGCGCTTGTCCGCTATCCGTGGGTTGACAAGTAACCTGTACAGTGTATAAGTAATGGGTTGCGGAGGTTCATAGGAGATACGATGCCACGGCCGAAACAGAGCGAAGAGGAGCGGGCGGCGATGCGCGAGCGCATCCTGGATGCGGCCCGCGAGGTGCTGATGGAGCAGGGGCCGCAGGCGCTCAGCACACGGGTGATCGCCGAGCGGCTGGGTGTATCGCACATGGTGTTGTACACTTACTTCGAGAACACCGATGCGATGTCTGAAGCGTTGCGCGCCCGGCTGCGCGAGGAACGCGAGGCGACGCGCGCCGAGGCGCTGCGCCAGGCAGAGATGGGCGACGTCGCCGCTGCGATGCGCGAGTCATTGAGACGCTACGCGAGCGGGGCGAACGAGCATCCGGCAATGTACACCTTTCTGTGGGTCCAGCCCATCGCGCCCGACGCGACCTGCCGGGAGGCGCCCCATCGCCCCTTCGAGGGCAACATCCGCTACCTGACGCAGCTGGCGCGGATCGGCATGGAGCGCGGCGTGTTCGTCGGGCGCGACCCCACCGTGGCCGCCGGGACGGCCTTTGGGATCGTTCAGGCGCCCCTGCTCTTCTATTACAGCGGCCGCCTGAGCGATGCGCAGCTTCGCGACCGCCTCTCCGATGAGGCTTTGGACGTCGCGATGCGCTATCTGATGGGCGGCCCGTGACGCTTGCGCCGCTGCCCTTGCCTGCTCGACTTCGCGCACGCGATTGTCGTGAATGCCAGACCTGAGGAGATATAGATGAAGTCTTTGATGCGTATGTACCAGTTCATGAAACCCTATCGCCGCGACGCGATTGCAGCGTTGTTGCTGCTCGTGTTCGTCGTGGCCGCCGATCTGTCGATCCCGCGGCTGACGCAGCGCGTGATCGATGAGGGGGTCAGGGCCCAGAACATGCAGGTGATTGTCAGGACCGCGCTCCTGATGTTTGGCGTCGCGGTGCTGGAAGCGGCGATATCGGTGGGCAATATCATCCTCTCGGTGCGCGTGGGTCTGAGCACGGCGACCGACATCCGCAGCGCGTTCGTGCGCAAGGTGCAGACGCTCTCGTTCGGCAACCTGGACCGGGTGCAGACGGGACAGTTGCTGGTCCGCGCGACCAGCGACATCAACCAGGTGCAGATGGTGATGATGATGACGCTGCGCATCCTCACGCGCGCACCGCTGTGGGCCGCCGGCTCGGTCGTAATGCTGATTCTCACCGCGCGCAAGCTGGCCTGGCTGTGGCTGGCGATGCTGCCCCTGATCTTCGGGATCGTGGTGTTGTTCCTGGTCAAGGCGCGGCCGCTCTTCCTCATCGTCCAACAGAAGCTGGATAAGCTCAACACAGTGATGCAGGAGAACCTGGCGGGGGTGCGCGTTGTGAAGGCCTTCGTCCGGGGCGAGCACGAGAATCAGCGCTTCAAGCGGGCCAACGATGACCTGATGGCGAACACGATCAGGGTGTTCAACTTCGTCGTGTTCCTGATGCCCCTGATGATGACGATCACGAACCTGGCTTCGGTGGGCGTGATCTGGTTCGGCGGCAACCTGGCCATCGCGGGCGAGATGTCGGTGGGGCAGATCATGGCGTCGGTGAACTACATGATCTTCTCGCTCTTCCCACTCATGATGCTCATCGGCATGATCGCGCCACTGTCCGCCGCAGAGGCCTCGGCGGGCCGGATCCTGGAGGTGCTGGACAGCACGCCGGAGGTCCAGCAGCGCGCGGAGGCGCGGCTGCCCGAGACGAAGGCGGGGCGCGTGGTCTTCGAGGGCGTCTGTTTCAGCTACAACCACGGCTGTACCGACGCGGTCCTGAGCGACATCGACCTGGTCGCCGAGCCGGGCGAGACCGTGGCTATCCTGGGCGCGACCGGCTCGGGCAAGTCGAGCTTGATCCATTTGATCCCGCGGTTCTACGATGTCGATGGGGGCCGGGTGCAGATCGACGGCGTGGACGTGCGCGACTGGCCGATGCAGGAGCTGCGCGCGCAGGTGGGCATCGCGTTGCAGGAGGCGGTGCTCTTCAGCGGCACGGTGCGCGACAACATCCGCTACGGACGCCCTGACGCCACCGACGCCGAGGTGATCGCGGCGGCGCAGGCGGCCCAGGCCCACGAGTTCATCATGGCGATGCCCGAGGGCTACGATACGATGATCGGCCAGCGAGGCGTCAACCTATCCGGTGGGCAGAAGCAGCGCATCGCCATCGCCCGCGCCCTGTGTGTGCAGCCGCGGGTGCTGATCCTTGACGATAGCACCAGCGCGGTCGATGTCGAGACCGAGAGCAAGCTTCAGGATGCGCTGGACGAGCTACTGCGCACCCAACTGGCGCACCGGAGCACGGTGTTCGTCGTGGCGCAGCGCATCAGCACCGTGCTCACCGCCGACCGGATCGTGGTGTTGGATCGCGGGCGCATCGCCGACACCGGCACGCACGCCGAGCTGATGGCGCGCAGCGCGATCTACCGCGAGATCTACGAGTCGCAGTTGGGGAACGGTATCCTGGCCAACGGGCAGCGAGAGGCAGTGGGGCCGGCCTCCGTGGCGCAAGCTGCGCTTCAGACGGGAGCATAGAGACCATGGAACAACGACAGGCATCTTCTGGCAACGGGGCACGTCCGGCAGGCGCCGGGCAGGAGGCTCCCGGCGATAAGCAGCGCGGCTCCGGAGCGCCTATGCCGGGCCCGGGCGGGCGGCGCTTCGGCACACGCATCGAGAAGGCGCGCGACGTCCGCGGCACGCTGCGGCGGCTGTTGGGCTACCTGCGCCCGCACCGCGTGACGCTGGTCGTGGCGACCGTCCTGGTGATCACCACGACGCTCCTGGATCTGGCGGGCCCGTATCTCAACGGTGTGGCGATCGACCGGTTCATCACCCAGCGCGATCTGCCGGGGCTGGCGCGGCTGGTGCTCTTGATGCTGGGTATCTACATCGTGATCTGGGCGCTGCGCGTGGCGCTGGCGCGGCTGATGGTGGGCATGGTGCAGAAGGTGATGCGCACGATGCGCGAGCAGCTCTTCGGGCACCTGCAGAACCTGTCGCTGAGCTTCTTCGACCAGCACCCGCACGGCGACCTGATGAGCCGCCTGACCAACGATCTGGACGCGCTGGGCCGGCTGTTGGCCCAGAACGTCACGGACCTGATCGGCGGGATGCTCTCGCTGGTGGGCATCGTGGTGATGATGTTCTCCATCAACTTCTGGCTGGCGCTGGGCTCGATGTTCGTCTTCCCGCTGATGCTCTGGTTCACGGGCTTTGTGGGGAAGCGCACGCGCCAGGGGTTCCGGGATTTCCAGATGCGCATTGGCCAGTTGAACGGCGAGCTGGAGGAGATCTTCAGCGGGCAGAAGGTGATCCTGGCCTTTGGGCAGGAGGGGGCGACGCTGGCGAAGTTCGACGAGGTGAACGAGGTGACGCGCGACGTGGGCATCCGCGCGCAGACCTACGCCACGCTGATCCCGCCGCTGATGGGCATCTTCAGCAACGCCAACATCGCGATCCTCGCGGGGCTGGGCGGATGGATGGTGATCCGCGGGTGGGCCACGGTCGGCACGATCATGACGTTCTACAACTACTCGCGCCGCTTCGCCGGTCCGTTACGGCAGCTGGGCGACCTGTACAATCAGATTCAGTCGGCGCTGGCGGGGGCCGAGCGGGTCTTCGAGCTGCTCGACGAGGTACCCGAAATCCAGGACTCGCCGGATGCCGTCGTCCTGGACGATGTGCGAGGCGACGTCGTTTTCGACCACGTCAACTTCGGCTACGTACCGGGCGTGCCGGTGCTGAAAGACATGAGCTTCCGCGCCG
>Ga0123330_1003242_pt1 | contig 13704 bp, 8 predicted proteins | sample BioC13SIPDNA_2_FD_89704 | JGI IMG/M metagenome (GOLD analysis project Ga0123330, IMG submission 89704) | Anaerobic biogas reactor microbial communites from Washington, USA - Biogas_R2_A C13 SIP DNA | ecosystem: Engineered > Bioreactor > Anaerobic > Unclassified | place: Washington, USA... | reverse complement strand
GTTAAGCAGCCCCATGGACCAGCGGGCCGGCTCGCTCCAAGGTGACGGCTGTCCGTCCTTGTCCCATACGCGCACCTTCCACCAGGCCTGCATGCGTGACTCAAGCGGCAGGCCGGCATAACTGACATGAACTGACTGGTCCGAGTGGACCTGGCCGCTGTCCCAGAGGTTGCCGCGATCGGCGGCGAGCACTTCCGGCGCATCGGCGACGAGTATCTGGTAAGCAGTCTGCATCGCCCCGCGGCGGGAATCCACCATCTCCCACGATAGGCGTGGGCTGGTGCGATCGATGCCCAGCGGGTCGGTCAGGTACTCGCAGCGAAGATGTTGCGGCGGGCCGGGCTGCTTTGGGGCCGGCGACGTAGGGGCGCCATCGCGATTCGTCATCGTGGCCGAAAGAAGCAAAACTGCGACGACTGGTGTTGGGTCGGGCATTCTAATCACCTGTTGCTTGGGTGGTTTCGTTGGCGGTCAGTTCGTGGTTACAGGGTGCGCGGCGCTGCGTGCAGTGCGGGTGTGCGCAGGCTTCGCACGGATGCTTATGCGGGTTGATCTTGTCAGGCGGGCCGATGCCGATCAGGCCTGAGATAGACTTTACCGGCAGCATGAGGCAGCTTGGCGTCCGGTGGACGTTGATGCGCTTCGTCGGCAGGCTGGCAAACAGCGGGATTTGCTGACGCACGCTCATGCCGCAGTAGCCGGGGCTGTACGGGGGCGTCGTTTCGCAGCCGCGCTCCTGGGCCCAGAGGCGCACGTGGTGGCAGAGCGTTTGGCAGGCGGCCTCGACGCATTGCGAGGCGATCGCATCCGCGATCGTGCCCTGCATGACTTTACCTGCCCTGAGCCAGATTCGGCTGAGGCGCTCGACTGCGGAGCCGATGGTCACTACGAACGTGGCGATCAAGGTCGCACTTTTGAGAAACGTCCCGACGGCGCCCTCGAATGCCGCGCCGGATGCTAGAACCACGCGGCGATCTTCGAGCGAGACGATGGGGTCGATGCGGAAGAGTGCGCGCGGGCGAGTGAGGGGGCGCAGCTCCTGGATAAGCTGCTCGACCTGCTCGACCCAACGGGCGTGCGTGGGGCGGTCGGGCTGAATGTGGGCCAGCTTGTGGATCAACTCGCGGTCGAGATCGACGCGGTCAAGGTGAAGGACGCGGAAATGGAGCGCGGCCTCGACGGGTGTCACCGTGGGGACCTGTGCTGCTGCCGGCTGTGCCACTATCACTCCTCCGCGGCCGCTTTGGACGTTGGCACATCATACCCGCGCCCGCGCCGTATTGCGCCGCGCCGCCATGCACCGACTCCGGCGCGCGCCTGCGCCGCGCCGCCGCGCGCCTGCGCCGCGTGGCGTAGCAACCGGTGCGGCTCAGTTGCCTCTGCTGCACGGGGCGCTATACTGGCCGTCTGCCTTCGCAAACCCGCCTGGGGTGTCATGCCCAAGCGGTAAGCCCTTGGGTGCCATGCCCAAGCGCTAAGCGCGGGCATGCCCCTTGGAGCAAAACATGGCGGTACTGGACGAGATCGCGCAGGCAGTTATCGACGGCGACGAGGCACACGCGCCACAACTTGTCGAGCAGGCCCTTGCGGCGCAGACGCCGGCGCGGGCCATTCTTAACGAGGGCCTGCTTAAGGGGATGACCGAGGTCGGGCGGCGCTTTCGCGAGGGTGAGTATTTCATCCCCGAGGTGCTGATTGCCGCCGAGGCCATGAAGGCCGGGTCAAACGCGCTCAAGCCGCACCTGGTCGCGGCCGGCGTGAAACCTGAGGCGACGGCGGTCATCGGCACAGTGCGCGGCGACCTGCACGACATCGGCAAGAACCTGGTGGCGACGATGCTGGAGGGGGCCGGCTTCGAGGTGGTGGACCTGGGCGTGGACGTCGCGCCGGAGCAGTTCGTGGCGGCCTGCCGGCAGCGCCGGGTGGACGTGGTGGCGATGAGCGCGCTGTTGACCACGACCATGCCGATGATGGAGGAGTCCATTAAGAAGCTGCGGGCGGAGCTGCAACCGGCGCCGGCCATCCTCGTGGGCGGCGCGCCGGTGACGCAGGAATACGCGGACAAGATCGGCGCCAATGGGTACGGAAAGGACGCCGCCACCGGGGCGGAAGTCGCGAAGAGTTTGGCGTTGCGACAATAGTGGGGAGACACGGCGGCTGAACGCCATCGTGAGGAGGAGCGCATGGAAGTTGCCGAGCATTTTTATACGGATGACCCTGCGCAGGGGCCGCCGGATGCGAAGACCACGCTGGACGGCGTGGACTACTTCTTCCTGGGCAATGGCCTGATCCAGGCCGCGGTGCAGGTGTGTACATCGGGCCAGGGCACGCCATTGGGCCTGCTGCTGCTGAATCCGGAGCGGCTTGGACCAAAGCGCCGCGCGCTGACCTTCGATGCTCAGCACGGCCTGGCAACGACGATGATCCGCGTTCGCGCGGGGAATGGACTGTCGAGCGTCCGCGGGGAGTCGCTGGACGCACGCTGGACGGATATCGACGGTGTGCCGGCGGTGCGCGTCGAGTGGCAAGGCGACGGTCTGTGTGTCGAGGAGGTCTTCTACTGTCCGGACCGGCGGAGCTCGCGGCTGGTTCGTGTCATACGAGTTCGAACTACGTCTGCGCAGGGTTTGAGTGCGGTGCTGCAAACCGGGCCGGAGGCAGAGCCGTTGGAGTTGCCGGTCGAATTGGCGGACGGGGGCTACGCAGAGGCGGCGCTGTGTTACGAGTTGAGTAAGAGCGGCGATGAGTGGCGGGTGGATGTTCAGTGGTCGCGGCAGGCGCCCGAGCATGATGAGAGCGCCGCATACTGGCGTCGTTGCGCGGCCTTGACCTGCTCGTCGGAGTCGCTGGAGCACCTTTTCCGTGCTGCGCGTAACCAATTGCCGGCGGTGGTGGCCACGAGCGGCATGGTGGATGCGAGCTTTTGGCAATACGGCCTGGAATGGGTACGCGATCAGTCGATTATTGCCGCCAGTCTGGCCGCACTGGGCGCGGTCGACACGGCGCGCACCATGATCGAGCGGCTGCTGACGCAGCTTGTCAGCGAAGAGGGTGATTGCGTTGATTCCGGACGGCGGCGGCCGCTTGAGGAGGTTGAACTCGACCAGAACGGCGAGCTGCTGGTGGCGGTGGAATCGTATGTCAACTGGACCGGCGACCTGGATATAGTCCGTCAGCACTGGGCGCGCGTCGCGGCCTTGGCGGAGTTTCCGCTGCGCGAGGTTTTCCGGCACGCGCCTTCCGGCCTGCTGTATAACCGGCGGGAGTACTGGGAACGGCATGTAGTTCACGGGATTCGCGACGGGATGGAGCTGACGCACCAGCTCTTTGCCGCGCTGGGGCTGGCGGCCGCCGCGCGTCTGGCTCACATGGTCAGTCAACCGGAGCAGGCCGAGCGGTGGGCGCGTGAGGCCCAGCGGATTCGCGAGGCCATGCTCACGGATGCGCGCTTCGGTTTGGTTGAGAACGGCCGCTTCATCAAACGGCGTGAGGTCAGCGGGGCGGTGCAGGAGACGATCACTCCGGCCGCGAGCGCGGGGCTGCCGGCCGGTGTGCCGCTGTTTGGCGAAGGTGCGCATTACCTGAATCCGGATACTTGCGCGGCATTGCCGATTGCGCTGGAGTTCGTCGATCCACGCGGGGAGCTGGCGCGGAATACGTTGGCCGAGATGGAGCAACTTTGGAACCAGCGCTGGGATGGCGGCGGTTACGGGCGCTACCACGTCAGTTCCGAGCCGGATTCGCCGGGGCCGTGGCCGTTTGCTTCGTTGTTTGTCGCCCGGGCGTACCTGGAGGCTGGCGAGGATGAGAAGGTCTGGCGTGTTCTCAACTGGCTGGGGAGCGCGCCCGGTGCGCGGGCCGGGTCGTGGTTTGAGTTCTACGGGCCGCGGCCGATCCCGCCGTACCCGCAGGTCGGCATTATTCCTTGGACCTGGGCCGAGCTGGCGTACTTTTTTGTACACCATTTGCTCGGTGTTCGGCCGGGACTGGCGGAAATCGTCCTGCGGCCGCGGCTATTGAGCGGATTGGACTCGGTTGAAGCTCGACTGCGGCTGCGCGAGCACGATCTGCATTTGACTGTGCGGCGACCGCGCGGCGGGGAAACGACCGGCGTTTTTGTGGGTGACAGAGTCTATTCGTATGTGCCCGGCGGCGTGCGTTTGCCCTTGCCGAGTTCGGATTTGAGTGTACTCGTGGTGACGCCGGAATGAATTCGAAGCAGCGCGTGCTGGCGACACTGGCGGGCGAGCTGCCGGATCGCGTTCCTATCGGCGAATTCGCGGTGGACTTTGATACGGTCGAGCGTCTGCTGGGGCGCGAGACCTATTTGCGCGCCAAGGCGAAATCGCAGATCGCGTTTTGGGAAGGGCGGCATGCGGACGTGGCCGAAAGCTATATCAAAGACCACATCGCGCTGCATGAGAAACTCGATCTGGACATTGTGACCTTTCCGGCCGCGACCTGGCGCATTCCGCCTGAAACGGATGATGCGCCGCCGCGCCGCACGAGCCCGGACACGTGGGAAGACAAGTACGGGCGCGTTTACCGCTATTCTGCGGCGTCCGAAGACATTACTTGTATCCACGATCCGGTGGCGGACGCCGAGACGTTCTCCGTGGCAGATTTCGAGGGCCCGCCTCAGCCGCCGGCAATTGACGCACGGTCGTGGCACATACTCGATACGGTGATCCAGCGCTTCAAAGATGAGAAGTTCATTTGCGGGCCGTCGGGCGGAGAGATCGGCATTGTTCTGCTGGGAGGGCTGACGCGCGGCTGCAGGCGCTTGGCGCGGCAGCCGGAGGTGGTGCGCGCGGCGACCCGCCGGATGCTGGCGGAGCAGAATCTTGTGGACGAGCAACTTGTACACGCCGACTGCGATGGCGTGCTCTGGGATCAGGACTTTGCATATAATGCCGGACCGTTCATCAGTCCGGCCGTGTTTCGCGAGTTATTCCTGGCGGCTAATCGGCAGCGCGTGGCGCGACTGCACGAGGTTTTCGGCAAGAAGGTTCTGAAGCACTGCTGCGGCAACATCCGGGCGTTGCAAGACTGCTTCCTGGAGATAGGCTACGACGCGTATCAGTCGATTCAGGCCAGCGCCGGCATGGATCTCGCCACGTTGAAGAGGGAAATCGGGGTCAAAATGACGCTCTGGGGCGGGGTGGCTGTCGAACACCTGATTTCCGGGACTCCGGAAGACGTGCGCGCCGATGTGCGGCGCGCTATGGCCTGCGGCAAGCCGGGCGGGCGTTTCATACTGGGCGCGAGCCATTCGATTGCCGTCGGCACGCACTATGACAATTACATGGCGATGTTGGACGAATACCACAGGTTGTGCGAGTACTAGACATGCGGCGAGCTTCGCAAATGAAATCGGCCGAACGAGCGGCGCTGAAGAGGAGCGTGCATCTGCTGTGCAATTCGCATGTTGATGCGGCCTGGCTTTGGGAGTGGCAGGAAGGTGCGGCCGAGGCGCTGGCGCTGGCCCGCACGGTCGCTGACATCTGCGAGAAGTTCCCCGGCCTGGTTTTCAATCGCAACGAGGCGATGTTCCACGAGTGGATCGCCGAGTACGACCCGGCGCTATTTCAGCGCATTCGCAAGCTGGTGAAAAGCGGGGCGTGGCACATTATGGGCGGATGGTATTTGCAGCCGGACTGCAATATACCGGCGGGCGAATCGTTTGTACGGCAGATCCTGGTAGGGAAGCGTTACTTCAAACGCGTCTTTGGCGTGGACGTCAAGACGGCGGCGAACCTGGATTCGTTCGGGCACAGTCGCGGGTTGGTGCAGATACTGGCGCGCAGCGGATACGACTCATACCTTTTCTGCCGGCCTCCGCGGCGGGATGCGGACTTGCCGGCTACGCAGTTCGTCTGGGTCGGCTACGACGGTTCGCAGGTGCTGGCGACGCTGGCGGACTCGCACTACAACTCGGCGCCGGGCGGCGCTCGCCAGAAGGTGGTGGATTGGATAGGCGCAAATGGGGATCAGGCCTGCGGAATCGTGCCGTGGGGTGTCGGCAATCACGGCGGGGGGCCGTCGCGCAAGGACGTCTCTGAACTGAACGCATTGATGCGGGAGATGCCCGATGTGGACATCCGGCATTCGACGCCTGAGCAGTATTTCGCAGACCTGCGGCGCCGGCGAAGTGAGTTGCCGCAGCTTAGGGGCGATCTGAACCCCTGGGCCGTGGGCGCCTATACGTCCATGGCGCGCGTCAAGCAGAAGCACCGCAAGCTGGAAAACGAGCTGTATGCGACGGAGAAGATGGCCGCCACGGCTGCCATACAGGGCCTGACGCGCTATCCGCGGACGGACTTTTACGAGGCCACGTGCGACCTGCTGGCGAGCGAGTTTCACGACTCACTGGCGGGAACTGTGATTGAGCCGGTGGAGGACGCGGTAATTCAGCGGCTGGACCATGGTTTGGAAATTGTGTCGCGTATCAAGATGCGGGCCTTCCTGACGCTGGCGGCCGGTCAGCCGGCAGCGCGGCCGGACGAATTCCCGGTACTTGTGTACAACCCGCACCCGTATCCAGTGCGCACATTGGTCGAATGCGAAATGCAAACGCCTTGGCCGCACAGGACTGGGCGATTTGGCGTTCCGCAGGTGCGGCAGGGGCGTCGTCTGTTGCCTGCGCAGGCCGAGAAAGAACACGCCAACATTAATGAGGATTATCGCAAGCGGGTCGTGTTTGTGGCTGAACTGGCGCCGAGCCAAATGAATCGTTTCGACTGCCGCGTCGTACTGCAGCCCAAGCGTCCGGCCTTTGGCCTCAAGGAAAGCCGCGGGGTGATTCGGTTCAAGACGGCGTCCATGGAAGTTGTGATTAACGCGCGCACCGGGCTGCTCGACCGCTATCGCGTCGGAGGATGCGACTACCTGGCGCGCGGCGCGTTCCAACCACTGGTAATGCAGGACGACGCCGATCCGTGGGGCATGAGGGTGCGGCGTTTTCGCACGCCGGCCGGGCGTTTTCGCTTGATGTCGCGGGTCCGCGGGGCGCGCTTTTCGGCCGTGGGCGACGAGCATCTGCCGTGCGTGCGGGTAATCGAGGACGGGCCAGTACGCAGTGTGGTGGAGGTGCTGCTCGAATATGCAGATTCCTGCATTTGTCACCGCTATAAATTGCCGAAAGTGGGGACAGAGCTCGAGGTCGAGGCACGCGTCCACTGGTACGAGAAAGACCGTATGCTCAAGCTGTCTATCCCCACGCTCGTTCCAAGCCCCGCATTTGCCGGTCAGACGGCCTTCGGCGTCGCGGAGCTCCGCGCCGATGGCGATGAGCAGGTGATGCAGAAATGGCTCGCGGTCACTTCGAAAGACAGCGATATGGCTTTGACCATCATCAACGACCGCATACACGGGGCCGACTGCGCGGACGGTGAAGTGCGGCTGTCGCTGCTGCGTTCACCCGCACACGCGGGGCATCCGCTCGGCAACGGGCGGCCGATCACGAAACAGGACCGCTTCACGCCGCGCATAGATCAGGGCGAGCACGTTTTTCGGTTCTGGCTGAATGCCGGAGCGGCACAAGAGCGCCTGGCGCACGTCGATCGTGAGGCGTTGTGGCACAATGAGCAGCCCTACGCGCTCTGCGTGTCTCCTGGTGTGCCGGAACGGGCGGCGCCCCGTCCTGGTGTCGTCCTCAGCGACGACGTTATCCAGATGAGCGCCATGAAACTGGCCGAGCACAACAACGATTTGATTATTCGCCTTTTCGAGCCGACGGGGCGAAAGCGCACTACGCGTCTGTCACTGCCTGCGGCGGGCGTCCAGGCCAAGCTGGCATTCGTGCCTTTCGAGATCAAGTCGCTGCGAGTCAATGGCAGAACCGGGGCCGTGAGAGAAGTCGATTTGCTCGAGAAGTAAGAGGTTTATGACAATGCCCGGACCAGTTTCCATTGTGCTCTCAGGACTCGGCGGCTACGGACTGTGTTATCTGGAAGGGCTTCTGGATCAGCCGGACGACGGCCGGTTTCGCCTGGTGGCCGGCGTTGACCCGGCTCCGCAGAACTGTAAGAGGCTGGCCGATCTCGAAGCGCGGCGCGTGCCTGTTTACCCGTCACTGGAAGAGTTCTACCGTGTCGGCAGGGCGGACCTGGCAGTGTTGTCCTCGCCGATTCACCAGCATTGCCGGCAGACGTGCCTGGCGCTGACGCATGGCAGCCATGTGCTGTGCGAGAAGCCGGCCGCGGCCACGGTTCAGGACGTCGACCGCATGATCCGGGCGCGCGACGAGGCCGGGAAATCAGTGGCGATCGGCTACCAGTGGTCATTCTCAACCCCGATTCAGCGGTTGAAGCGCGACATCCTGGCCGGAGAGTTTGGGGCGCCGCGGCGGCTGCGTAGTGTGTGTTTGTGGCCGCGCGATGAAGTCTACTACACGCGTAATGACTGGGCCGGGCGGCAGCGTGCGGCAGACGGGTCCTGGATTCTCGACAGTCCGGTCAACAATGCCATGGCGCACGACTTGCACAATATGCTTTATCTGCTGGGGCCGAGCATTGATCGCAGCGCGCAGCCGGTCGAGATCGTCGCCGAACTATACCGTGCCAATGACATTGAGAATTTCGATACCGCCGCGTTGCGCGTCCGCACCGCTAGCGGCGCCGAAGTTCTGTTCTATGGGTCGCATGCCATTGCGGAGGACTGGGGCCCCGAGTTCTGCTTTGAGTTTGAAGGGGCGACGGTGACATATGTGACGAACCGTAAGCCGATCGTGGCGCGGTTTCGTAGCGGCGAGCAGCGCACGTATGGGGGGCCGAATGACGAGCCGCAAGTTACCAAGCTCTGGACTTGCCTGGCGAGCCTAAGTGGGACGGCGACGATTCCGTGCGGATTGGAAGCCGCCCGGGCGCAGACGATATGTGCGAACGGTGCACAGGAGTCGGCCGGTGCGCCGGTTGATTTCCCGCCGGCGCTGAAGCGCGTGGATGGTGCGGCGCCAAAGCGCCTGACGTGGGTGCCGGGGCTCGCGGAAGCGTTGCGCGCGTGCTATGAGGCCGGCGCGTTGCCGAGCGAGTTGGGGCTGGATTGGGCGCGCGCGGGGCGGTGCGTTGACCTGCGCGGCTACGAGTATTTCCCCGGGGGTGTTTGTCCGGTGACGGAATAGCGCAGAGCTAGTAATCGTCGCTGGAATGCTCGCCGGCTTTTGCGGCTTGAAGGATGGTCTGTGCACGAGCGAGGTCCGAGTGCCGGACCAGAACGCTTACTCCGCCGGGGGCTTCCGCCCTGAATCCGCTCGTAAGCTGGCCGACCGCTTGCGCCTCGATGCCCTGGGCGTCCAGGGCCGCGACGATCACGGCGGCTTGTTCCTCCGTCGGTACGGTCGTCAGTACGACGGGGCGGTTCGGATCGTCTGCCATGCTGTGCTCCTTGAGCCACCGACGGTGCGCGAATCCACGGCGGTCAGCCGGTACGTTGCGGCATTCGGGCACTGCTTAAAGCTGCGCTTCATGCAGTGGCCCACACGTTGCTGATTGTATGCCGCTAGGGCCAGCGTGACGCCGCCTCCGCTGCGGGCTCGGGTTGGCTGAGGTCCACGGTATCTTCCCAGTAGCGCCACTTGGGCGGGCCGTAACCGGTCGAGAGATCATCCGGCTGGAGCGCGAAGGTTGCGGTGCGGCCGGCGAACACGGTGCGGTCGTCGAAGATGACCTTGACCATGTTGGCGGCCGCATACGTGAGCGAGTTACCCGAACGCCGGGCGTAGGCGAAGCTGGCGTCCGTTTCGAGCGGGCCGTATTTCACGCGGCCGGAGTCGAATGAGTAGCGCGGGCGCACGTTGTCCGGCAGGATGTCCATATCCAGGTCGGTCTTGACACAAATGTAGTGTACTTCAGCGCCGCACTGCACCTGCACTCCCAGACCATCGCGCGGTTTATCGACATGCAGCAGTTTTATGGAGTCGAGCAGCGGCTGCACGTCGGCGCCGCGCGCGTGCGGGACTAGCGCAGTCACAAATGTCTCCACTTGGCCGGCGCGATAGTGGCTGGAGATGGCCTGGTAGACGGCGGTCTCATCCTGCCAGTAGCGTTTGATCGGGAACGTGCCGTCGGTGCGCACGCCGGACTGGAGGAACTGAATCAATAGGGCGCGGGTCTGCGGAGGACTGTATTTGCCGATGGCGTCGACCGCGGTGATATAATGCTGCGGTCCCTGCCCGAGCACCGTTGTCCCGTGCCACAATGTGGCGAAGGTGTAGTATTCCGGGCGCAGCACCTTCGCGATGTCGAACACCAGGAAAATGTCGTCCTTCGTGAGGCGGACGATGACGCGGTCCGCGACGTAGCCGGTGCGCTGGTCGGTCAGGCGGGTGCGGCTCATCTCGGCGCCGGGTGCAGTCAGGAAGTCGATTTTCTCCGTCTGGGTGGAACGATAGGCGCCGGAGTTGCGCAGGAATTCGTACAGCGGTTGCTCGCGGTCGCGCTTGTCATTGCGGGCCACGAGCCGGTTGTGGAAGTAGTCGGCGCGGTACGCCCCGTACGGTCCGGACGGCATGGTGTCGCGATAGCCGGCGTCGTGCAGTAGCACACTGCCCTGGTTCATGAAGAGGCAGATGCTGTTCTCGTCTGAATGGGCGTGGTGCATGCGCTCTTCCTCGGCCGGGATGGTGAGCCGCAGGAAATCGCGCGCCACGCGGGCGAATGGGCCTTCATCGCGATAATTGAGCAGCAGGTACGTCGATTCGGGGCCCCAACCGTTCCGGAAGACGATTTTCTTGCCGATCAGCTCCTCCAGAACTTCTTCGCTGCGGGCCGGTGGCGCTGCGGGCGTGATGCTGTCATCCGCCCAGCGGTAGGCATAGGTCAGCGTCAGGCCGGCGGCCAGGCCGATCTTTGAGCCGTACTGCTCGGTCATGGCGTCGAAAATCCGCTGCGCACCCCATTTGAGTTGTGGACTGCGGTATTCGCGCGCCCCGCGTTCGAGGCAGGTCAAATAGCCGGCCCAGTTCTCATTCCAGCGCGCATCGCCGAAATCCGGAACCATGCCGGCCGGGGATAGTAAATGGACGAAATAATCGCAGTAGTAGCGCACCTGGTGCTGGGCGTACAAACTGGGATTTCCGACCGCATCGGCATAGTGCATGAGCGCCAAGAACCAGATGGGATGGTAAATCTGGGCATCCTCCTCTTCCCATTGTCCCCAACTGTCGCGCGCCAGGATGTCGCCCAGTTTGCGCCAGAAGGCCGCATGCGGATGATCCGGCAGGGCCTTGGCCGCCAGCACCAGGCCCTGGGCGCGCAGCATGGTGCGGTTCATCGGGCCCCACTCGGGGAAGTTGCGGATGTAATCAGCGCTGTCAGCGATGCTGGCTTCAATGTGGGCCCGCCGCTCCGCCGTTACGGCCGGACTGTCCTTAATGTGCAGATACGCCTGGGCGAAGACCGGCAGGTGAAAAAAGTCCGTCATGGTTGGCAAGCCATCGCCATACTCAGGGCGGTACTTGATCACGTGTTCGGGACAGGACTCCTTGAAGCGGTGCTGGTTGGCCAGCCAATGCGCGGCCACCTCTGCGTAATCCTCATTTTTCGTGAGGTCGTACAGCGAGCCGGCCAAACCGGCCAGGTAGATGGGACTGGCGGGCGGCGCGTAGCCCCACTCGACCGTGGGCTTCCATTCCTTCAGCCAGCGCTCGACGTCGGCCGGACACGTTTCCAGGCCTTGTTGATAGGCGGACTCCGCCAGGCTCAAGTACGCCTGGCGCGGCGTTGCGGGCGCCTCGGCTCGGGCCGGGAATGCCGCTACGAAGACTACAATGGCACAAAACACTATTCTTACGTACATGAGATCACCTGCCGATCGTTACCATTAACCACAGGAGCAGCAGCACGACGCCTACGAGTATCCAACTTCCGCCGAAGCCGGCCAGGTCGAGCCACGTCGGCTTCATCACTTCCCAGTTCGAACGCGGCAACAGTTTCCCGCGGTCATACATGTCGGGCTGTGAGGCGGCCTGGGAGAGAGCCGCGACCTCAGCCTCCGGTGTCGGCTGCACAGGGGTGTGCAGTCGCGCGAAGAAGAGATCCAGGTGCAGCTTGGGCACCGGACGAGTGACGACGCTCAGTAAGAACAGCAGCACGAAAGGCAACAGGGCGTCAACCAGGAAACGGATGGCCACCAGTTGCGCTTTGCTGCAGGCCGAGAAGTCAAGCCCGAACCAGCTCAACAGCCAAATTTCAGCCTGAAAGCGGCCCTGTCCGATTTTCGGCGAGTGCGGGTCGGCTGGGTCGATGCGCACCACCTTTTCGAAGAACACGCCGGCCGGTTCTATCACGTGCGGCTTATTTATGGTCTGACCCACATTCGCGGCGCGCCCGGCGGCGACGTCTTCGGCCAGCGCGGCAGTTGCCAGAGTGATGGTCCGCGGCTGCGTTTCGCGCAAGAACGCCGGGTTGTGCCGCACGCAATCCAGCAGGGGGAAAACGTTGGGGATGATGGCGTAGAGGGCGAAGCAGAAGAGCACCTGCAATATGACGGCCCATTTCGTCACACGCCGCCAAATGAAGCCGAGCCAGATCGCCGCACCAAACACTGCCGGCACAGAGATGAAGTATTTGAAGAGGTTCAGCAGGTTGTCGGCGTACAGTGCAGTGATGATGCCGCCGAGCAGAACTGCGATAATGACAAAACGTCCGACGCGGATGTAGTGGGCCTCTGAGCGGTTCGGCGCCAGCGGCTGATATAGATTGCGGACGAAAAGCGCGGAGTTGGTCACCGCCTGCGCGCCCAGGGCCGACATGCTGGCCGCCAACACGCCCGTGAGCATGAGGCCGACGCCGCCGGGGAACAGCAGATCGCGCGTCATGTAGCCCCAGATAAGGTCGGCATCGTGTACGCGTCCGGCATACAGGCCGATCGCCAGCAGGCCGGCCAGGGCCCAGAAGAGCATGATGATGCGCTTGCAGAACATTCCGCCGAGCATGCCGACGCGGGCGGTCATTTCGTTCTTGGCCGAGCCGGCGGTGGCCATCATGGGCGCCCCGGCGATGATCGACACCAAATTCGCGAGCGACATGGCGACGATCGTGTACCAAGCGTACTCGCTGGTCGCGGCCGAGCCGAAGACGCGAAACATGTAGTCCGGCACGGAGGCGTGCAGTCCGGCGAAGCCGCCGATACGGCTCAGGCCCAGCGGGATCAGGGCGATGGAGAAGATCAGGATGAGAAAGCCTTGCAGCGCGTCCGCGATGGCCGCTGCGGAGAAGCCGCCTAATCCGATATATGTGGCGACTACAATTGCGTACACAACGTAGATCCAGCGCCGGTCGAGGTAAGAGACAAACGACAGCAACTCGCCGCGCTTGGCGCGCTCGTTCAGCTCCTGGTAACGGGCCTGCTGGGTGGGGCTAAGCCCCTGCGCCAGTTGGGCCTTAAGCTGCTGGTATTCATTGAACTGCGCGACTGCGATGCGCTCGCTTTCGGTGTAGGCGCTTTCGGGTTTGGGCGTCAGGGCCAGCACCATCTTGCCTGCCACCATGTAGCTCACGCCGCCGCCGATGAAAGCCATAGTCAGCGTGAATACGGCGAAGGCGGCGGCCAGGAAGCGGCTGCCATAGCGCTCCGCGAAAAAGTCGCCGATAGTGATCAAGCGGCAGCGCCGGAACAGCAGCGTGGTGAACCAATAGAAGGGCGTCAGGAACAGGACCAGGAACTGTATCCACATGCCGCCGATGCCCTGGCGGTACGTTTCGC
>Ga0123330_1003200_pt1 | contig 13811 bp, 12 predicted proteins | sample BioC13SIPDNA_2_FD_89704 | JGI IMG/M metagenome (GOLD analysis project Ga0123330, IMG submission 89704) | Anaerobic biogas reactor microbial communites from Washington, USA - Biogas_R2_A C13 SIP DNA | ecosystem: Engineered > Bioreactor > Anaerobic > Unclassified | place: Washington, USA... | reverse complement strand
GCCACGGCACCGCCCTGCGACGTCGCGTCCCCGGTCACCCCGAGACGGTCGAGCACCGCCGCGGTGAACCCCGGCGCGGGTTCGGCCCTCGGCACCGCGGGGAGCACAGCCTCGACGGCGACGGACAGGGCGCCCAGGTCTGCACGGCATACGGGGCAGTCGGCGACATGGGCGACCACCGCGTCCCGGTGGGGACCGGTCAGGTGACCCAGGGCCAGGTCGACGACCAGGTCGGGGTCGGGGTGCTCGGTCACGGCGTCACCTCCTCGGGGTCGCTGCCGACGTAGGCCGCGCGCAGTCGCTGCAGGCCGTCCCGGATCCGGGTCTTGGCGGTGCCGAGCGGGATCTGCTCGCGCTCGCTGACCTCGCGGGCGGTGCAGCCACCGACCACGGCGAGGACCACCGCCCGCGCCTGGTCCGGGGAGAGCTGGTGCAGCCGCTGGACCGCGCGCTCGGTCTCGAGCCGGTGCGCCGTGGTCTCGGCGAGGTCGGGCGAGCCGAGCGTGTCCTCCACGAGCTGGTCCAGGAACTCGGTGTCCGTGGGGACCGGCCGTCGGGCGCGCACCGCGTCGATCGCCGTGTTGCGCGTGATGGTCAGCAGCCAGGTGAGCACCGAGGCCCGCCGGATGTCATAGCTGTCGGCAGCCCGCCATACCTTCACGAACACCTCCTGACTCACGTCCTCGGCCAACCCGGGGTCCCGGGTGATGCTCAGCGCCAGCCCGAAGACGGCACCCTGGAACCGTCGCACGAAGGCTCCGGCCGCCTGGGGGTCGGCCAGCGCCAGCCCCGCGAGCAGCGAGGCATCGGCCACCCGGTCGGCTCTCGGAAGGCGCGGCATGTGAGGGGATACGGGCGCGGTCGCAGGAGGGATTGTCCAATCTGCGCGGCCCCCGGGGGCCGTACCACCCTCCACGACCACTCCTACGACTGGAGGAACCATGAACCGCACACGCATGCTCTGGCCTGCGACGGCGCTGATCGCCGCGACGGCGCTCGCCGCCTGCGGCAGCGACGACCCCGACCAGTCTGGCACCGATGCGACGACGCCGGACGAGGCCACGAGCGAGGAGGCCACGTCGGAAGACATGACCGAGGACATGACGGACGAGTCCACGTCCACCGACGACATGGCTGGTCACACGGACGGCGAGGCGATGGGCCCTGGACCGATGGTCGCCACCGCCGACTCCTCCCTCGGCACCATCCTGGTCGACGGGGAGGGGATGACCCTCTACCTGTTCACCCAGGACACCCCGAACACCTCGGTCTGCTTCGACCAGTGCCTCGAGGCCTGGCCGGTCCTCGAGGGTGAGCCCACCGCCGGCGAGGGTGTCGACGACAGCCTGCTCGGGTCCTTCGAGCGAGACGACGGCACCGTCCAGGCGACGTATGACGGGTGGCCGCTCTACTACTTCGCCCAGGACCAGGCGCCCGGTGACGTCACCGGCCAGGCGGTCAACGACGTCTGGTGGGTGCTCGACGCCGACGGCGCCGCCATCACCGAGGCTCCGCAGAGCGGGGTGAGCTACTGACCCCTCCCGTCTCGCACCACCGCCACTCCGTCACTCCCAGCGGCGGGCCCGCTGGTAGCGCGGGTTCCACCAGAACCGGTGCACCAGCCGTAGGGGCGCGGGGAACTCGGCGAGCACACGGCGCACGTCCGGCGGTGGTGCGCTGTCCAGGATGTAGGGGCCCAGCTCGGCGATCTCGCTGAAGGACAGCTCTTTCATCGCGGTCCGGTTGATCACCGCCCACTCGCGCGTCGTCAGCCAGCCCTTCATGAGCGGGAAGGCGTCCTTCTCCTCGTGGGCCAGGTGGCCGGCGAGCAGCGTCAACAGTCCGTCGATCCGCTCGGCCACCTCGTCCCGCCCGGTCTCGGGGTCGTCGAAGGCCGCCTCGATCGCGGCGAGAGCAGGGTCGATCAGGGAGTGCTCGGACTCCATGTCGTCCAGCACGGCGAGGTCGTCGGGGCGGTCGGCCAGCTTGTCGCGCAGGTGCGGCCAGATGTGGTCGTCCTCGATCGTGTGGTGGTGGTGCAGCCCGGAGCTGAAGCCGTGCCACCCGAGCAGGACGGCGTCGTGCGTCTCCGCGTCGACCGTCCCGAAGCGCTCGGCCACGGTGACCAGTCGTGCGGCGTCCCGGCGGAAGGCGTTGTGGAGGATGCGCATGATCTCCATGTCGTCCTCGGTGAGCAGCGATCCCTCAACGGTCGTCATGGCTCCCAACCTCCTGGCGCAGTGTCTCCTTCAGCTCAAGCGTCAGGTCGCGCCGAGGTCTGTCGCAATCCCCCGCACGGGGGGATAATCAGGTTCATGGCCGTGACCGGCCGTCGCGCCGGGTCCGTGATCCGTGACGCTGCGTCCACCTCGCCGGACGCCGCCGCGTTCCGTCACCGCGTCCTCGAGCTGCTGCAGGGCTGGGTCCCCTTCGACGCCGGGTGCCTGGGCACCACCGAGCCGGTGACCATGCTGCCCACGTCGCTGACGACCGTGGGCTACGACGGCCCGGCGCACTATCCCACGGCGATCGACATCGAGTTCGGCCTGGGCGAGGAGATCGGACGGTTCGAGACGATGCAGCACCTGTCGGTGCCGGTGCGGACACTGTCCCAGGTGACGCAGGGCCGACCGGGGTCGTGCCGCCTGTACAGCGAGATCCTCGCCCCCAACGGACTTCGGCACGAGGTGCGGGTCCTCTTCCGTGGCCGGGACGGCCACGCCTGGGGAGCCGCCACCCTCGCCCGCGCCGGCGTGGACTTCACGACCGAGGAGCTGGTGCTGCTCGGCGCGGTCCTGACCGACGTCGGCGACGGGCTTCGCGGGACCCTGTTCAGAGACGCAGCCGCGACCGCTACCCGACGGACTCTCGGGCCGGCCGTCGCCGTCGTCGGCGACACCAGCGAGCTGCTCTCCTGCACGGACGCCGCGCACGACTACCTGGCACGCCTCGGCTGGGGACCCGACCACGGGCGGGTGCTGGCTGGGCCGGCCATCCTCGCGGCGGCCTGGTTGCGTCGGTCGGGCCAGCTGAGCGGCACCACCCGGGCGCGGACCACGGACGGCGAGTGGGTGCTCATCCGGTGCGGCCTGGTCGCGGGGTCCAACGCCGTCCTGCTCACCTTCGAGCCCGCCCAGGTGAGGGACCTGATCCCGCTGGCTGCCACGGCATACGGTCTGACGCGCCGCGAGCGGGAGGTGATGGTCCACCTGCTCGCCGACAGGAGCCGGGAGGAGATCGCCCGGGAATTGTTCCTCAGTCCCTACACGGTGCAGGACCACCTGAAGAGCATCTACGCCAAGACGGGCACCAGCGGCCGGCGAGGGTTGGTGTCGCTGCTGGTCGCCACCGAGTGCGTCCCGCGGGTCGGCTCGGAGCTGGGGCCTGACGGGTGGTTCGTGGCCCACCCACGGTGACCCGGGCCCCATCCTGCCAGCTGCCACCCCGTGGCTGGGCCAGACCGTCTCCACCGGGCCGCGTCTTCGAGCGCCCTCTGGTTCTGCGAGCCGGTTATTTCCGGCCCGAAGAACACGAAGGCGCTCGAAGACGCGGTGGCCCGGCGGGGTGCCCCGGGGCAAGTCCGGCCCGCCCCTAGACCGCCGCCAGGCCGGCGGCCGGGGCCGTCATCGCTGCGCGGCGGGCGGGCAGGACCGAGGCGAGCAGCCCGGCGACGATCGCGACGCCGAGGATGACGACCAGCCGGGTCACGGGGAAGGCTAGGAGCGTCTCGGTGCCGCCCGGCATCAGGGTGCGGACCCCGAACCAGGCGTAGGTCACCCCGAGCGCGATGCCGAGGACGGCGCTGACGACCGAGAGCAGCAGGCCCTCGACGGTCAGCATCCTGCGCAGCTGCGAGCGGGTCAGGCCGAGCGCGCGCAGCAGCGAGTTCTCCCGCGAGCGCTCCAGGACGGAGAGGGCCAGGGTGTTGGCGATGCCGACCACCGCGATGATGACAGCGACCCCCAGCAGGCCGGTGGTCACGAGCACCAATACGTTGAGCACCTGGTCGAGGAGCGCCCGCTCGGCCGCGCCGCCGGTGACCCAGAGGCCCTCGTCCTGCACCGCGTCTTCGATGTCGGCCACCGCGGCACCCACGTCGGCGTCGTCGGACAGCCGGACCAGCAGTCCGGCGTGGTCCGAGGCGGACGCGTCGACCTGCAGGAGGTCAGCCATCGGCAGCAGGAAGTCGGAGGCCTCCACCTCGACCACGGTCAGCTCGCGCGAGCCGGTCTGACCCGTGACGGTGACGACGTCGCCGGGCTCCAGCCCGCTGTAGCCGAGCTGGTCACTGCCGAGACCGATGGTCCCCGGCGTCAGGGCCTCGACCGTGCGGGGTGAGCGCAGGGCTGCGCCGTTGGTGGCCTCGTCGATGCCGTAGGCCGGGGTTTCGGTCCACCAGTCCTCGCCGGCGCTGATGGTCACGAAGGCCGCGGGCAGCGGGGCCGCGACGGCCACGCCCTCGAGGCCGGCGACCCGGCCCGCTGCGCTGGGGGTGACCCCCTGGATGTCCATCGGGCTCGGGCCCTCCTCGGCGTCGGTGGCGGGCTCCTCCCACGAGAAGCCCGGCAGCACCATGACGTCGGCGGGGTAGCGCGCGTCGATCTCGGCCTCGGCGGTGCGCGCCGCGGTGGCGGCACCGACGGAGGTCATCGTGATGAGCGTGACCCCGATGAGCAGTGCGGCGCTGGTCGCGGCGGCCCGGGCCGGGTTGCTCACCGTGGTGCCGACGGCCAGCCTGGCCGGGACGCCGGGGAGCAGCGCCCCGAGCGCGCGGATGCCGGCCGGCACGAGGAAGACCGCGGCGACCAGGACGCCGCCGAAGCTCACCAGGCCGGCGGCGACGCCGATGAGCACGTCGTGCGTCGACACCGCAAGCACCAGCCCGGCGGCACCGGCCCCCAGGAGCAGGACGGAGACGGCGATGCGCAGCAGGCCCGGTCGCGTCGCGGCGACCGGAGCGTTCGCCGGCTGCAGCGCGGCCAGCGGCGCCACCCGGGTCGCACGTCGGGTCGGCCACCAGGCCGCACCGACGGTGACCAGCAGGCCGACAAGCCACGGAACGAGCAGCGCGTCCAGCGGCCAGCCCGGCCGGAGCGTGAGCTCCGCACCGAGATCGAGCCGGTTGACCACCACGGCGGCGATCCGGACCACAGCGATCCCGAGCAGGACCCCGGCGGTGGCCGCAACGACGCCCAGCGCGAGCGCCTCGGTGAGCACGGTGCGTCGTACCTGGGACCGGGTGGCACCGACGCAGCGCAGCAGCGCCAGCTCCCGCGTGCGTTGCGCCAGCACGATGGCGAAGGTGTTGGCGATGACCATGGCGCTGGTCACGACGGCGACCGCCGCGAAGCCCAGGAGCAGGGCGCCGAGCAGGTCCATCCCGCCCATCGACCGCTCCAGCATCAGCTGGCCGGCCTCATCACCGGTCATCACCGTGGTGCCCGGCGCGGCGGAGGCGACCAGAGTCCCGGCCTCGGCCGCCGAGGCACCGTCCACGTCGAGGGAGACCATCGAGAAGCCCAGCTCGGGCTCCCACTCGACGAGCGCCGACTCCGGGACCACGAGCGGGTCCTCCCAGGCGAACTGCGGCGCGTCCCCGACATCCATGACGCCGACGATCTCCAGGTCGATAGGCGCACCGGGGCTCCCGTCCTCGCCGTACAGGGCGAAGGGCACCGTGTCGCCGACCGCGTAGCCGGTGTCGGAGCCGGCCACCGCCTGACGGGAGGTGCTCGGCATACGGCCCTCGAGCAGTTCCACCCCCGAACCGCGGGGAGCGGTGGTGGCGACCGTGGACACCCCGTCGACGGTGCCGTAGACCTGTGCGGACGCCTCGACCACCTCCACGCCGTCCAGCCCGCGCAGCGACTCGACCGCAGCGCTGTCCAGTGCCCCCTCGCCCGGCCACACGACGAGGTCGCGGAGGACGACGTCCCCGGCCACGGCCTCGCGGGCCCCGCGCTCCATGGCGTCCAGCCCGAGCATGGCGGTGGCGACGAAGGCGACGCTCAGGGCCACGGCCGCGGCGGTCGCGACGAGGCGCCGCGCGTGCCCGCGCAGCCCGGCGGCCGCCAGTGACGCGGTGCTCACCGGGACCCCAGCCCGGCCAGCTGCTCCAGGACGCGCTCGGCGGTCGGCTCCAGGATCTCGCCGGAGACGCGGCCGTCGGAGAGCAGGATGACGCGGTCGGCGTATCCGGCCGCGACGGGGTCGTGGGTGACCATGACGACGGACTGGCCCCACTCGTCGACGCTGCGCCGCAGCAGGGTCAGCACCTCGGCCCCCGTGGTGGAGTCGAGGGCGCCGGTCGGCTCGTCGGCGAAGACGACGTCCGGCCGGGTCACCAGCGCGCGGGCCAGTGCGACCCGCTGCTGCTGCCCGCCGGACAGCTCCCCCGGCCGGTGGCTGAGGCGGTCCTCCAGCCCCAGCCCGGTCACCACCTGCCGCAGCCACGCCGGGTCCCCCTGCGACCCGGCGAGCTGCAGCGGCAGGCGGATGTTCTGCTCCGCGGTGAGGGTGGGCAGCAGGTTGAAGGACTGGAAGACGAAGCCGACGCGGGTGCGGCGCAGCCGGGTCAGCGCGGTGTCGGTCAGGCGGGTGAGCTCGGCGTCCCCGAGGAACACGCGGCCGCCGGTGGGGGTGTCCAGCCCGGCCAGCAGGTGCATCAGCGTGGACTTGCCCGAGCCGCTGGGTCCCATGATCGCGGTGAAGCGGGCCGCCTCGATGCCCACGGACACCCCGTCGAGGGCGCGCACCGCGGTCTCCCCGTGGCCATAGGTCTTGGTGAGGTCGATGGCGCTGGCGGCCAGCGTCGCCCCCGGGCGGACCGCCCGGTCTGTGGTCGTCTGTGTCATGCCGAGAACGCTACGGAAGAGGAGGGGGCCGCCGCGTCGGACCGCGGACTGGACCACAGATCTGGTGAGGTGCCCCCGTGGGTGCGCGCCCGTCATACCGCGGTATGACGGGCCCCTCACGCGGGTGCCTGCCGACCCGGTACGTTGAGCGCACAGCACGGCGGATCGTGCTCAGGAAGGAGTGCCCCCATGAGCACTGACGCACCGGCCTGGGCCGGATCCTATGCACCCGGTGTGCCGCTGCGGCTGGACTACCCGGACGCGACGGTGCTGGACCTGTTCGAGCAGGCCGCGGCGGCCCATCCCGAGGCGGTCGCCCTGGACTTCATGGGCGGCTCCACGACGTATGCCGAGACCGCGGGGGCGGTGGAGCGGGTCGCCGGCGGCCTGCGCGCGCTCGGCGTCGGGCCGGGCGACGCGGTCGCGCTGGTGATGCCGAACTGCCCGCAGAACGTGATCGCCTTCCTGGCGGTGCTGCGGCTGGGCGCGACTGTGGTGCAGCACAACCCGCTCTACACCACGGCCGAGCTGCGCGCGCCGTTCGTGGACCACGGGGCCAGGGTCGCGGTCGTGTGGGACAAGATCGTGCCGGTGGTGACGCCGCTGCGGGACGGGACCGCTCTGGAGCACGTCGTGGCCGTCGACATGACGACCGAGCTGCCGTGGACCAAGCGGCTGGCCCTCCGGCTGCCGATCGCCAAGGCCCGGGCGGCCCGCGAGCAGCTCACCGGTCCCGCCCCGGGCGCGAGCTCCTGGCGCTCGCTGCTCACGGCCGACCCGCTGGACCCGCAGCACCCGCGACCCGGGGTCGACGACGTCGCGCTGATGCTCTACACCTCGGGCACGACCGGTGTCCCCAAGGGCGTGCCGCTGCGGCACCGCAACCTGGTGGCCAACGTCACCCAGGGCCAGGCGTGGGTGTCCGGCCTGGTCGCGGGGCGGGAGACCTTCCTGGTGGCGCTGCCGCTGTTCCACGCCTATGGCGTGACCGTCAGCGTGCTGCTCGGTCTGTCGCTGGCCGCGCGCCTCGTGCTGCTGCCCAAGCCCGAGGTCGGCCTGCTGATGGAGGCCATCAAGCGCCGGGTGCCGACCTTCGTGCCCGCGGTGCCGCCGCTCTACCGACGCATCGTGGAGGAGGCGGAGCGGACCGGCGTCTCGATTCGCGGCATCACCTACTCCCTGTCTGGTGCAATGCCACTGACGGCCGAGCTCATCGACCGGTGGGAGGCCGCGACCGGCGGTCTGCTGGTGGAGGGCTACGGGCTGACCGAGACCTCCCCGGTTGTCGTGGGCAACCCGATGTCCCCGCAGCGCCGGCCGGGTTCGATCGGCGTGCCCTTCCCGGATGTCGAGATCCGGATCGTGGACCCAGAGGACCCCTCGGTCGAGGTTGCGCCGGGTGACCGGGGTGAGCTCCTGGTGCGCGGGCCGCAGGTCTTCGAGGGATACCGCGGGCTGCCCGAGGAGACGGCCGCGGTCTTCCACGACGGGTGGTTCCGCACCGGTGACGTGGTCGTCATGTCCGACGACGGCTTCCTCACGATCGTGGACCGGATCAAGGAGATGGTGATCACCGGCGGCTTCAACGTCTATCCCTCCGAGGTGGAGGACGCGCTGCGGGCGCACCCGAGCGTGGCCGATGCGGCCGTGGTCGGATTGCCGGACGCCCACGCTGGGGAGCAGGTGGTGGCGGCGGTGGTCGCCGCGGTGGGGATCGCTCCCGACCCGGACGCCCTCCGCGAGCACTGCCGGACCGCGCTCACCGCCTACAAGGTGCCGCGGCGGGTGCACGTCCTCGACGAGCTGCCGGTCAACGCGATGGGCAAGGTGCTGCGCCGCGAGGTGGCGGCGCTGCTGCGCGACCGCTAGGTCGTATGACGTGGGGCCGGGTGGCCCACCTGGCTCGACTTGCTCGACTCCGGTGACTCGCGGGTCAACCGGGCGCGCTCTGACGACCTCCAGCCTCCCCACGAGACCGCGGCCTCCGGACGGGAAAACTCGCGGGTCAACCGGGCGCGCTCTGACGACCCCCAGCGTCCCCACGAGACGGCTGCCTCGGTCGCCAGGTGCCTGCGGGAGTGCGGCAAAACCCCTACGAAAATGCGGGGCGGGACGGCAAAACCCCTATCTTTTTGGGGGGTTCAGACCAGGCCGGTCTCGTAGGCCGTGATCACCATGTGCACGCGGTCGCGCAGTTGCAGCTTGTGCAGGATGCGGCCGATGTGGGTCTTGACGGTCGCCTCGGCCAGGAAGAGCTCGGCGGCGATCTCGCTGTTGGACAGGCCGCGGGCGACCGCCAGCAGGACCTCGCGCTCCCGCTCGGTGAGGGGCTCGAGCCGGGCCTCCGCGTCGGCGGCGGAGGTCTCGTCCGCGCCGCCGGGCAGGTGCTCGGCGAACTGGTCGAGCATCCGCCGGGTCGTGCTGGGCGCCACCACGGCGTCACCGTCGTGCACCGCGCGGATGGCCGCCAGCAGCTCGGCGGGTCCGGCGTCCTTGAGCAGGAACCCGGCGGCGCCAGCCTTGAGCGCGGAGAAGGCGTACTCGTCCAGGTCGAAGGTGGTGAGCACCAGTACCTTGGGCCGGTCGCCGGCCTCGGACAGCCGCCGGGTGGCCTCGACGCCGTCCATCCGCGGCATCCGGATGTCCATCAGCACCACGTCGGGCCGCGCCTGCGGGACCGCCGCGAGCGCGGCCGCACCGTCGCCCGCCTCACCGACGACGGTCATGTCGTCCTGGGCGTCCAGCACCATGCGGAACCCGGCCCGCACCAGCTCCTGGTCGTCCACGAGGAAGACCCGGATCGGGGCGTCGTCCACCGGCTGCTCACTCACTCCTGGCTCCTTCCGGCACTCCGGACTCCTTCCGGGGCGCCCGCCGCAGGCCCGTGGGCCGCATCGTCCGCCACCATCTCGTGGGTCACGTCACCGACCGGCACCGAGGCGGTGACCTCGAAGCCCCCACCCTCCCGGGGACCCGCATGCAGTGTGCCACCGAGGAACTCGACCCGTTCGCGCATGCCGACGATGCCGTTGCCCCGCCCGTCAGGCGCCCCCGTGCCGCGCCCGTCGTCGGTCACCCGCACGAGCAGCACCGCCGGGGTGCGCAGCACGTCGACCGCGACGCTGGCGTCCGGCCCGGCGTGCTTGAGCACATTCGTGAGCGACTCCTGCACGACCCGGTAGGCCGCCAGGTCCACCTCCCGCGGCAACCGGTCCACCTCGCCGCGCACCGCCAGGCCGACCGGCACCCCGGAGTCCCGCACCCGTTGCACCAGCCCCTCGAGGTTGTTCAAGCCCTGGGTCGGCTCGAACTCGGCGGCGCTGCCGCTGTCCCGCAGCACCCCCACGAGCCGCCGGGTGTCGGTGAGTGCCTCGCGCGCAGTCGCGGCCAGCGTCTCCAGGGTCTGGGCCGCCTGCTCCAGGGCGACCACATCGCCTCCGGTGCCGCGGTCGAGGGCGGTGCGCGCGGCATACGCCCCGCCGTCGGCCTGGACGACCACCACGGACAGGGAGTGGGCCACGATGTCGTGCATCTCGCGGGCGATGGTCGCCCGCTCCCCCTGCGCCGCGAGAGCCGCGCGCTGCGCCTGGTCCCGGGCCAGCGCCTCGTTCTGCTCGCGGAGCCGCGCGACCACGGCCCGACGCCGGCGCACGATATCGCCGAGCACCCACGCGACGGCGACCGACATCCACATGAACAGCAGCGTCGGCAGCAGGGTGACCAGCAGGGACACCCCGACCGGCTGGTAGTACCGCTCGTACTCCAGCATCCAGTCGACCACCCCGAGCACGGACCCGGCCAGACCGGCGAGGCCCACGACCCGGGAGTGCCAACGCTCCGTAGCGTAGGCGGCGGTGGCGTAGATGATCGCCAGCGCGGCGACGTTGGAGACCAGCGGCTGGTCGATGACCAGGACCTGCAGCAGGCAGGCGGCGGCGATGACCATCGCGGCCGCGAACGGCTGGGTGCGGCGCCACGCGAGCGGCAGGATCTGTGCGGTGATGAGGAACAGGATCCAGCCGTCGGCCGAGCCGCCGAAGACGATGAAGACGAGCCAGACCATCCCGGCCAGCAGCGCGTCCACCGCGAACGGGGAGCGGCTGGCCCAGTCGAGGGCGCGTCGGATCACCTGCACCCCCTGAGCGTATGGCGAGGGGCCGGGTCAGCGCGTCAGCCGCCGGTCGGAGATCGGTCCGGTGGGGGCTACGACCGCGGTCTGACGTTCAGGTGTGCTCGTGCACCTCGGTCCGCGCCCACCTGGCACGGACCCCAAAAGCAGGTTCGCTATGGACGACACCGGCCGGCTCATCCAGGAGACTGTGCACATGGCGGAGCGACTGGTCACCGATCGCGAGCGGAGACACCGGCTCGCGCGGCGGCACGCGATCGCGCCAGCACATCGCGTCACCACGCCCGAGGAGGCGACCGTCGCGATGACGGTGCTGCACGCCACGGAGGCACCTTCGATCTATCTATCAGTGGCGGCACGCACAGACGCGACGGTGCAGGACGTCGACCGGGCGCTGTATGACGATCGCTCCCTGGTCCGCCAGCTCGCCATGCGCCGGACCCTGTTCGTCTTCCCACGTGACCTGCTGCCGGCGGCCTGGGGCTCGGCCGCCGCCCGGGTGGCGGAGGCCGAACGACGCAGGATCGCCCGCAACGTCGAGGAGGACGGCCGCGCCGCCGACGGGTTCGCCTGGCTAGACACACGGCGGGACGAGATCGAGGTGCTGCTGCGGGAGCACGGCGCCCTGTCGGCCCAGAAGATCCGCGAGGCGCTGCCTGAGCTGGACGTCAAGGTCGCGACCTCTGCCACCAGCAGGTGGGGAGGGCCGACGCCCGTCGCGCCGCGGGTGCTCAACCTGCTCGGTGCCTCGGCCGTGCTGGCGCGCGGCCCGAACGCGGGGATCTGGCGTGCGAACCGTCCGACCTGGACGCTGATGGACGACTGGCTGGGCACCGACCCGGAGCCGCTGCCGTCCCGGGACGGGTATCCCGAGCTGGTCCGATGCTGGCTGCGCACCTTCGGGCCCGGCACGGAGACGGACCTGGTGTGGTGGCTCGGGTCGACCAAGGCGGCGGCACGAGTAACCCTCACGGACGTGGCGGCGGTGGAGGTGGACCTGGAAGGAGGCGGCACCGGCTGGCTGCTGCCCGACGACCTGGAGCCCGAGCCCCCGGTGGACCCGTGGGCGGCCCTGTTGCCAGGACTGGACCCGACGACGATGGGCTGGAAGCAACGGGACTTCTACCTCGATCCGGAGCACACGGCATACCTCTTCGACACCGCCGGCAACGGCGGCACCACGGTGTGGTGGGACGGTCGCATCGTGGGGTGCTGGGTGCAAGACCCCGACGGTGTCGTCGTCCCCGTGCTGCGCGAGGACGTCGGGGCGGACGGCGACGCGGCGATCGCGGCCGAGGCTGAACGCCTCACCCGCTGGCTGGACGGGCAGGTGATCCGCAGCGTCTATGCCTCCGCACAGATGAAGCGGGCGCGACTGCCCTGAGCGTTGCACTCTAAGTGGCTGACTCCGGCCCTGATCCGCGATGCAGCGATGCGCGAATCCGGCCCGCCGCGCCGGGCGCGTCAACCGCGAGACGATCAATAACCTGGTCAGGGGTTGCGTCGACGCTTCCCCAAGCATGCGCGATTGCACTCATGATCGCTCTGAGCGTGTCCGGATGCCTGGTGTGCAGCTCAGTCAGGAACGTGTCGGGATGCCTCACACTGACTCCCCACGGCGCCACGTCGTTCGCGGGAAAGTCACGCAGATTCTTGGTGACGATGACGTGCGCCCCGGCATGGATCGCGGCAGCGAGGACGTGCCGGTCGTCCGGATCGGGCAAGTTGACCGCCTCGATCCGATGACCGTAGCCACGCACTGCCACGTCTCGAATCGAGGCATTCATCAGCTCACGGGTGCGATCCAGGCGTTCAGTGTCCAGATCCGGCCGGTTCATCCGCAGCGCGAGGAACATCTCATCGAGAATCTGCTCTGTCCACTTCGGCTGGACCAGACGGGCCAGCCCGACACGGATCAGGACGTCCCTCAGCGTGGATGGATAAAGCACGTTGGCGTCGTAGAGGACGACCAGCGGCATCAGGTCAGCCCGAGTTGGTGCGCCTCCGTGGTCAGCGCGTCCGCGGCCGCGCCTCGCCGCGCATCGTCCTCCCGCATGTATCGCAACAGCGAGGTCGTCTTGATCCGGCGATGCGTGCCCACCGTGCGGTAGTCGATCTGCCCCGACGTCAGCAGTCCGATCAAGAACGGCCGGGACACGTTGAGCACGTCGGCAGCCTGCTGGGTCGTTAACTCGGCGTAGGCGGGCAGCACTGTCACGCTCTCACCCTTGGCGAAACTCTCGAGAACTCGTGCGAGCGCGGGCAGGGCCGAGCGTGGCACCTCAAACTCCGTCCCGTGCCCCGCGCTCAGCCGCACGGGACTATCAGCACTGATCAGCGCATCCAAACTGTGCAGCGCCGTGGCCGCCAACTCCGCATCCGCGGGGTCCGGCCCGAGGGTCGTCACGTCGTCCACCTGCGAGACTCCAATCGAAGCAAATGAAGCATTCGAAATGAGTCTACGCCGATCTGTCGGCGATCCGCTGTCGAGCAGGTAGTTGCTCATCGCCTCTCACCACTCATGATCCGGATGCGGTCCGGGGGCAAAAGGGTCCGACTCGGAGCCGTACCAGGCGTCATCCCGGTAGTAGCCCGCCTCCCGGAAGTCGGCGAGCGACCGGGCCGAGTCCCTCGCCAGGGCGTTCTCGAGCCGCTCGTCCAGGTCCCGTCGCCCGATCTCTATCGACAGGTCGTGGCGCAGTCCAATGGTGTCTGCGTCAGCGCACAGCCGGATCATCAGGGCCGCAATCGTCAGGAGCTCCCAGTCCTCAAGACCCGGTATGCCGCGACGCACCTCGGGCGGCGGCAGGTGGTTCACGACGGGCCGG
>Ga0123330_1003196_pt1 | contig 13817 bp, 10 predicted proteins | sample BioC13SIPDNA_2_FD_89704 | JGI IMG/M metagenome (GOLD analysis project Ga0123330, IMG submission 89704) | Anaerobic biogas reactor microbial communites from Washington, USA - Biogas_R2_A C13 SIP DNA | ecosystem: Engineered > Bioreactor > Anaerobic > Unclassified | place: Washington, USA... | reverse complement strand
CTTGATCCGCCTGGCCGACCCGAGCCGCGGCGGCGATCTGCTGCCGCGCATCACAGGGGTACGGCAGGCGGTGGCGGCGGACATCGGCATCGTGCTGCCGAAAGTGCGGATCCGCGACAACATGCGGCTGGACGAGAACCAGTACCGCATCAAGATTGCCAACAACCCGGTCGCCGAGGGTCAGTTGTATCCGGACCGGCTGCTGGCGATGGATTCCGGCATGACGACCGGTGTCGTACCGGGCCTGGAGGCCCGCGACCCGGCCTTCCAGCAACCGGCGGTGTGGATCGAGCCGGCCCTGCGTGACCGGGCCGAGATGTGCGGCTACATGCCGGTGGAGCCGGCCGCCGTGCTGGCCACGCATCTTCAGGAAGTGGTGCGGCGGCATGCCGACGAGTTGCTCACGCGCGACGCGACCAAGCATCTGATTGACGAACTCAAACGGGTCGCGCCGGCCGTCGTCGACGAGCTGATCCCCAACGTGATGAAGCTGGGGGACGTACAGCAGGTGCTGCAGCTGCTACTGCGCGAGCAGGTGCCGATCCGTCAGCTGAGCACGATTCTCGAGACCCTGGGGGATTACGCGCCGCGGACGAAGGACCCCATCTGGTTGACGGAATACGTGCGGCACCGTCTGGCGCGCACGCTCTGCACGCGGTACCGCGACAGCGAGAATCGGCTGTTCGTCGTCACGCTGGATCCGGCGTTGGAGGAGCGGATTGCGGCGGGTCTGGAGCACAACGAACGCGGCCTGTTCGTGCGGATGTCGCCGCAGGCGGTCGAAACCACCTGTTCCCTGCTGGCCGCCGGCCTGGCCCGGCTGGCGCAGGACCATCATCCCCCCGTGCTGCTCGTCAGCCCGCAGATTCGGCCTGGCCTGAAGCAGTTAACTGCCGGCAACCTGCCGAATGTGCACGTGCTGAGCTACAACGAAATCACCCGGGATACGCAGATTGAGTCGGTTGGAATTGTCAATGATGCGACGGGAGGCGGGCGGTAACCGACGCGTGCCGCGCCCCTGGGCCTCCCCGGACCAGCCCGAAGCTTGCCACCAGAAGGAATCATCATGGACGTCAAAACGTATCGAGCCCGCTCGATGCAGGAAGCGCTGCAGCTGGTACGCCAGGATCTCGGGTCTCACGCCGCGGTGCTGCATACGCGGGAGCTGCGTGGCGGGCTCCTGCAGCGGCTCTTGGGCGTTCGCCAGATTGAGGTGACCGCGTCGGCCACGGTCCATGTGCCCAGCCGGTTTGCCGAGCCGCTCGAGGCGGCCGCGCCGGCCGGCGGGGCAGGAGGCGAGGTCTGCGGTGTGCGCGCGCCGGTGCAGCGCCGCGAGACGGCGCCGATTCCGCCGGCCGACCAGCAGAGCTTCCGGGACCAGTTTCGCGACGATCTGCGCTGCCAGCTCGACGGCCTGCAGTCGATGGTGGAGGATCTGTGCCAGCGCCGCGCGCCGGCAACCGGCCCGGACCTGCCGGCCTCCCTGTTCCACCTGTTCACCGACTTGATCGACGCCGAGGTGAGTGAGGAGTTGGCGCGCGAGATGATCGACCGGCTGCGGCACGGGGCCGCCCCCGGCGATCTGGAAGACGCCGTCCTGCTCAAGGCGCGTCTGGTCCGGATGATCGAAGCCGAGCTGCAGGTAACCGGTCCGCTGCGTGTCACGCCGGGTCACCGCCGGCTGGTCGCGCTGGTCGGACCCACCGGGGTGGGCAAGACCACCACCATCGCCAAGCTGGCGGGGAACTTCCATCTGCGGGAGCGCCGCCGCGTGGGGCTCATCACGGTCGACACCTACCGCATCGCCGCGGTGGAACAGCTGCGGACGTATGCCGACATTATCGATCTGCCGATGGAAGTGGTGGCGACGCCGCGGGAGATGCGCCGCGCTGTCGAACGCCTGGCCAATCTCGACCTGATCCTGATGGACACGGCCGGCCGCAGCCCCCGCGACGAACTGAAGATCCAGGAACTCCGCAGCCTGCTGGCCGAGGCCGGCGCTGACGAGGTGCACCTGGTGCTGAGCAGCGTCAACAGTCTGGAAAACCTGAAGAAGACGGTGCGCCAGTTTGCGGATGTGGGCGTCACAGCCATCGTCGTCACCAAACTCGACGAAGCCACCGGCCTGGGGACTCTCCTCCCGCTGCTGCGCAGCTGTCGCCTGCCGCTCAGTTACGTCACCCACGGCCAGAATGTGCCGGACGACATCGCTGCCGCCGACCGCCGTAAGTTGACCCGCAGCATCCTGGGTATCGACGCTACGAGCTGAGACGCGGAGACGAGGACGCCATGCTAGATCAAGCTGCCGAACTGCGAAATCTGGTGTCGCAGGCCAGTCGCGACACGCAACAGTCCCACGGCCCTCAGCCGCGCCTCGTTGTGCTCGCGGGCGGCAAGGGGGGCGTCGGAGTGACCACCCTGGCCATCAATGTGGCCATCAGCCTGGTGGACCAGGGGCTGCGTGTCGTGCTGATCGACGCCGACCTCTACCGGGCCGATGTGGCCACCTTGTGCCGGCTGCCCGAACGCGGGCATTTGGGAGACATTCTCTCGGCGCGGCGGGACATCCACGAAGTGCTGGAACGCGGGCCGGGCGGAATTCTGGTCGTGCCCGGCGTGTGGGCTCCGGACCACGAAATCCCCTTCAGCCTGCATGCCCAGCATCGGCTGGTCCGCCAGATCCGCTCCCTCGGACGGCACGCTGACATCGTTCTGATCGATGTCGGCAGCGCTTCGTCCGATGCGGTGCATCGGTTCTGGTTCGGCGCCGACGAGGTGGTGCTGGTCACGACTCCCGACGCGGTGTCCGTCATGGACTGTTACGCGACCGTCAAGACAGCCCTGGCGGGTGGCGCCGCGCCAGACGCCCTGCGGCTGATCGTCAACAAGGTGGAAGACCCGGCCCAGGCCACGGACGTGCATCGCCGCATGGACCAGTCGGCCTGGCGGTTTCTGCAGCGGCACATCACGGCGCTGGGAAGCGTGATGCGGGACCCGGAAGTCGTCCGCGCCGCCAGTCTCGCGACCCCACTGATGCTGAGTATCCCCACCTGTCCTGCCGCACGCGGCGTGGAGGCGGTGGCAGCGGCACTGGCGGCCACGCAAACCAATACCAAACGCACGGCCGCGTGAAAGCGACCGGAGATTGTAGACCTGTGAATGTCCTGACACCATCGACTGCGGAGAAAAACAGCAGCACGAGACCTTCGATTGATCCTGATGCCCCTCGTCGACCGATATACAAGAGAGGCGGCGGTATGCCGCCGGCCGTTAATCTGGATGCTTTAGCGCGACTCTGCGGGAAGACCGGAGCGGGACATGGGACGCTCGTTTGCTGGAACCTTGGGCCTGCTGGCCTTCGGCACAGTGATCGCCCGCTGTCTCCTGCGGGGCGGGAACATGGATGCGACACTGCTGACCGCCTCGTGGACGCTGTTCGCCTTCGCAGCTCTGGGATACATCATCGGCTCTATTGCAGAAAGGACTGTTGTCGAGGCGACCGAAACCAGGTTTCACGCCCAGTGGCAGGCCGCCGAATCGGCCAGCTCAGCGGCACATGCGAACGACGCCTCAACGGGGCAGCCCGGCGCAGTGACATGATGCGCTCCGCCGCGCGGACCCCGGACACTCGCGCCACGCGAGTCTCGGAGATGGAACTCACGCGTTTAGCTGCCGCTGGCGGCACTATGGATCACGGAGGATTGCATGGCCACGACCATTGCACCCAAGGATGCAGCGACGGATGCAACTAAGAACGCGAGCAAGGACGCGAGCAAGGACGACATCCAGGAGGTCTGGCGACGGTACAAAGCGGATCGCAGCCAGAAAGAGCTTCGCAACCGGCTGGTGGAACGCTACCTGCCGCTCGTCAAATACAACGGAGAGCGCATCTGGGCCCGCTTGCCGGAAGGGGTCGAACTGGACGACCTGATCTCGGCCGGCGTATTCGGATTGATGGACGCCATCGACGCGTTCGATCTGTCGCGCGGCGTGAAGTTCGAGACCTATTGCGTGCCACGCATTCGCGGTGCCATGCTCGACGAGCTGCGCACCATGGATTGGGTCCCGCGCCTGGTGCGGTCCAAGGCCAGCAAGCTGGCCGAAGCCACCAAGACGCTGGAAGCCAAACTGGGGCGTCAGCCGACGGAACGGGAGTTGGCCGATCATATGAATCTGAGCGTCCCGGAACTGGAAAAGATGATGCTCGATGCCAACGCCGTGAGTCTGATCAGCCTGAACAAAAAGTGGTACGAGACCGACAGCTACAAAGACGTCCGCGAAATCGACATCCTGGAAGACAAGAAGGGTGAAGATCCCACACGCCGCATCCAGAAGAACGACCTGATGCGACTGGTCACCAGGGGACTCAACCGCAACGAGCGGCTGATCATCATTCTGTACTACTACGAAGAGTTGACCATGAAGGAGATCGGGGCCACGCTCGACCTGAGCGAGAGCCGCGTCAGCCAGATGCACAGCAGCATTGTGCAGCGCCTGCAGGCCCAACTGAGACGGCGGCGGCCCGAGTTCGGCACCTGATGGCGGCCACCCCGCTGGCCGCCCGGCGCGCCCCGCATCGCGCGGCGCTGCCGCAGGTCAGCGTAACGCACTCCATCCCCCCCCGGTCTTCTCGCTCACCGCGGCAGGCGCGACTCGTCCTGCCGCCTCCCCCCCGGGACGCCGCCGCGCGCGCCCTCCCGCTCGTCGCGCACCGCGCATTCGCAGGTCGCCTCCGGTCTGCTATTCTTGACAAGCGAACCACAGGTGGGGCGCTTCGATCGACCAGTACTCCGACAGGAAACGGACGGATGGGCGAAAAAGACAAAGAGGGCAAGAACAAGTCACGGCGGTGGGTCGGGTTCGATCTGGGCGGTACGAAGATCATGGCCACCGTGTTTGACGACACGTTCCAGGTGCTGGGACAGAAGCGTCGCAAGACACGGGGCGAAAACGGCCAGAAGATCAGCGTCGACCGGATCCGGGAGACCATCGAGCAGGCGTTGGAGAACGCCCAGGCGGGGCCTCAGGAGCTTTGCGGCATCGGTGTCGGGTGCCCCGGGCCGGTCGATCCCGAGCGGGGAATCGTCCTGGAAGCGTCCAATCTGGGCTGGAAGAACGTCGACCTGCGCGGTCCGCTGCAGTCGGCGTTCGGCACCAACGTGCACCTGGTCAATGATGTGGACGCCGGGGTGTATGCAGAGAACCTGTTTGGGGCCGCGAAAGGGGCGCGGACCGTGTTCGGGATCTTTCCCGGGACCGGCATCGGCGGCGGCTGCGTCTACAACGGCGAGATCATTCAGGGGAAGAACATCACGTGCATGGAGGTGGGGCACATGGAGGTCACGGCCAAGGGGGGGCTGTGCGGCTGCGGCCAACACGGCTGCCTCGAGACGGTCGCCAGCCGTCTGGCGATCTCGGCCGAAGTGGCGAAAGCGGATTTCCGTTCGCAGATCAAGAAGCAGCGACCGGGTACCGATCTGGCCAACATTCGCAGCGGGATCCTGGCCACGGCGATCAAGGCGGGCGACGAGACGGTGGAGAAGATCGTGCGGAAGGCGGCCCAGCACATCGGTATCTCGCTGGCGACCGTGATCCACCTGCTGGCCCCCGACGTCATCGTGCTGGGGGGTGGGCTTGTGCAGGCGATGCCGGAACTGTTCATTGACGAGGTGTCGCGGACGGCCCGGAATCGGGTAATGAAGTCGTTCCGGGACACGTTCCGGGTCGTGGAAGCGAAGCTGGCCGACGGCGCCACGGTCATGGGAGCGGCCGCGTGGACGCGGTACCGGCAGACACAGCGTTGAGTCGCTTCCTGCCGACCGCGGGGTGGAGCCTGGTCGCAGCTCTGGTATTAGCATGAGAAGGCGTCGAGAGACACATGGACGCGAAACTGCCCGAAGCAGCTGGGAGTCGCCAGCCGTCGGCCATCAGGACCGTCGCCGTGATCGACATCGGCGCGACCTCGATCCGGATGGCCATCGGCGAGATCGGCGAGTCGGGGAGCGTGCGCACGCTCGATACACTCTCCCAGGCGGTCAGCCTGGGCAAGGACACGTTCTCCGACAACGTCATCCGCAAATCCACGATGGAGGAGTGCGTCCGGGTGCTCCGCGCCTACCGCAACATCGTCGAGCAGTATCGAATCAAGATCCCGGAGCATGTGCGTGTGGTGGCCACCAGCGCGGTGCGGGAAGCGCGTAATCGGCTGGCGTTCATCGACCGGGTCTACATCGCTACGGGACTGGTGATCGATCCGATTGACGAAGCGGAAGTCACCCGCATGACGTACCTGGGGGTGCAGTCCTACCTGCGGAACGAACCGGCCCTGGTTCAGGCCCGCACCGTGGTGGTGGAGATCGGCGGCGGCAGTACTGAACTGCTGCTGGTCTCCCACGGCAACGTGATCGCGGCGTACACGTTTCGAATTGGCTCCCTGCGCCTGCGCAAAGCGGTGGAGGCGTACGATGCGCCGGCGGCCAAGGTCCAGCACGTGATGGCAAGCCAGATTCAGCGGATGGTGGATGACGTGCGGGAGCAGGTGGGGAGCGACGGGCCGGTGGAGATGATCGCGCTGGGGGGGGACGTGCGCTTCGCCGCCACCCAGCTGCTCCAGGACTGGCGCCCCGACCAGCTGACCCGTCTGCCGGTCAACACGCTGGCCGATTTCACGGCCAGGTTGATCACGTTGTCGGACGACCGGATCGTGCACCGGTACCACCTGAGTTTCCCGGAGGCCGAGACGGTTGGCCCGGCGCTGTTGAGCTACGTGATGCTGGCCCGGGCGCTGAATGTGGAAAACGTGTTGATCACCAACACGAATCTGCGGGACGGCCTGCTGCAGGAGATGGCGGTCGGCCAGGCCTGGACGCAGGAGTTCCGCCAGCAGATTGTCCGGTCGGCCTTGAACCTCGGCCACAAGTACGACTTTGACGAGCCGCACGCGTCCCATGTGGCCCGGCTGGCCAGCCAGCTGTTCGAGCAGTTACAGTCCGAGCACCAGCTGGATTTACGGCATGAGATCGTACTCCACGTGGCCGCGCTGCTGCACGAGATCGGCGGTTTTGTCAGCCACCGCAGCCTGCACAAGCACTCGATGTACCTGATCCGCAACAGCGAGATCTTCGGGCTCGGGAAGCGCAATCTGCTGCTGGTGGCGCTGGTCGCGCGCTACCACCGCCGCTCCGCCCCGCAGCCGCTCCACGAAGGCTACGCCACGCTGACGCGCGAGGAGCGGGTAGCGGTCTCCAAGATGGCGGCCCTGCTGCGCATCGCCGTCGCGCTGGACGAATCGCGGAGCCAGCGGATTCACGATTTCACCTGCCGGGTGGAAGGTTCCCGGCTGGTGATCTCCATAGCGCGTGCGGAGGACTTGTCGCTGGAACAGCTCGCGCTCCGCCAGAACGCGGGGCTGTTCGAGGAGGTATTCGGCCTGCGGGTCCTGCTGCGGATCTCCCGCTGAGGGCAATGCAATGCAGGGCAGGGCAGGGGGGAAGACGCACCGGTCGGCACCTGGTTCACACTGCGATAGATCACTATGAAAGCCACTGCCACGCGATACCTGAACCGTGAACTGAGCTGGTTGGAGTACAATCAGCGGTTCCTGGACGAAGCCTGCGACAACGGCATCCCGTTGCTCGAACGGCTGCATTCCCTGGCGCTGACGAGCCTGCATCTCGACGAATTCTTCATGGTGCGCGTCGGCGCGCTCAAGGTGCTGGTCGACCACGGCTGCGAGGTGCCCGACATCGCCGGCCTGACACCGAGTCAGCAGCTGGAGGCGATCCTGGAGCGGACGCGCGCCATGTGCGCTGACCAGTACGCCTGTTTTGAGGAGCTGGAGCAGGCGTTGGCGGGAGCCGGGATCCAGCGGATGCGCCCCGGCACGCTGTCGGAGCGGCAGGTGCGAATGGTACAGCAGGTGTTTGAGACCGAGATCGCCTCCGTGCTGTCGCCGCTGGCGGTCGGCGCGGAGGGGCACTTCCCCCCACTTCCCAACCAGACGGTGATTGTGGGCATCCGGCTCAAGAACGCGACCGGCCAGCGCGTCGTGATCATTCCCTTCGGCCCCGCCATCCACCGGTTCCTGACGCTCTACAGCGAAGGAGGCTATGCCTACCTGCTGCTGGAAGATGCCATCGCCCTGTTCGTCGGGCGGCTATTCCCCGACGAGGAGCTGCTGGAGTGCGTCCCGTTCCGCCTGACGCGGCACGCGGACGCGCCGGTGCGGCGGGACCTGGCCGGCGATCTGCTCCAGCAGCTGCCGGAACTGAGCGACGAGGCGCTGGCCCGCGACTGCGTGCGGCTGGAGATCGATCAGCGCGCCAGCACTGAACTGCGCGATTTCATCCTGGCCGCTTCCCCGGCTCCCACCCCCTGCGTGTTCGCGGTGCCCGGCCCTCTCGACCTGGCGGCGTTCGGCCAGCTGCACCGCCTGGCCGGGTTCGAGAAACTCAAGTACGACACCTGGCCCCCGCAGCCTTCTCCCAGCGTCGATCTGACCGCCAGCATGTTCGACACCCTCTCGAACAAGGATGTGCTGCTGCACCATCCGTATGACAGCTTCGACCCGATCATCCGGCTGCTGGAAGAGGCCGCCGAGGATCCGGACGTAGTGGCCATCAAGCAGATCCTGTATGGCACCGACCACGACAGCCCGCTGGTCGAGGCCCTGATCCGCGCCGCCGAGCACGACAAGTACGTCACGGCCATTATCGAACTCAAGTCGCGTTTCCGCGATGCGCACAAGATGGCCTGGGCCAAGACGCTGGAACAGGCCTCGGTACAGGTGATCTATGGCGTGCAGGGCCTGCGGACCCACGCCAAGCTGTGCATCGTCGTGCGCCGCGAGCCCGACGGGCTGCGGCGCTACGTGCACTTCGGCACCGGCGATTACAGTGAAACGACCGCGCGGTTGTACAGCGACGTCAGCCTGTTGACGTGCAACGAGGAGCTGGGCGCGGATGCGACCGACTTCTTCAACTCCGTCACCAGCCACGCCTACGCGCAACGGTTCCGCAAGATCGACACCGCACCGGCCGGGCTCCGCCCCAAGCTGATCGAGATGATCCAGATGGAGCGGCAGTGGAAGAAGCAGGGGCAGAAGGCGCAGATCATCGCCAAGCTCAACGCGCTGGGCGATCGGGAGATCATCGACGCGCTCTATGAAGCGGCCCAGGAAGGGGTCGACATCCAGCTGATCGTCTGCGGACTCTGCTGCCTGCGGCCCGGCGTCCCGGGGCTCAGCGAGAACATCCGGGTCGCCAGCGTGGTCGATCGGTTCCGCGAACACTCGCGCGTGTTCTACTTCTCTCACGGCGGCGACGAACGGGTGTTCATTTCCAGTGCCGACTGGATGCCCCGGAACCTCGACCGCCGCGTGGAACTGCTCGTGCCCGTCGAGGACGCGGCGGCGAAACGGCGTCTGATCGCCACGCTCCACGCATATCTCCGCGACAATGTCAAAGCGGCCATGCTGTGCTGCGACGGCACGACACGCCGGGTCCGCGCCCCGGCCAAGAAGGACCGCTTTCGCAGCCAGGAAGTGCTCTATCAGCGCGCTGTGGCGGCCGTGAAGAGTGCCGAGCAGTCGCGGCGCACCGTCTTTGAACCGCACCAGGCCCCCGAACCCAATGGCTGAGCTGCCAGGGTGGATCGCTCCCATGAAGACCTTGCTGATCCTGCGGCACGCCAAGTCCAGCTGGAAAGACACGCAGTGGGATGATCACGACCGCCCCTTGAACAAACGCGGCAAACACGACGCGCCGCGCGTCGGCCAATGGATCCAGCAGCGCCAGCTGCAGCCGGATCTGATCATCAGCTCCACCGCCAAACGCGCGGTGAAGACCGCCATCCGGGTCGCCCGCGAATGCGGCTGTCAGGATGTGATCCAACAGCGGGAATCCCTGTATCTGGCCCCCCCTGACGCCTGCCTCGACGAGCTCCGCACGCTCGACGAGACGGTCAGCCGGGTGCTGCTGGTCGGCCACAACCCCGGGCTGGAGCAGCTGGTTGCCCTGTTGACCGGGCAGCCGGTCCCGCTCCCCACCGCGGCGTTGGCCCATATCCAGCTGGACGTGGCCCAGTGGTGCGAGGTGAACACACGGACGCGGGGCACCCTGATCGATTTGTGGCAGCCGCGCAGCCGGGCATGAATGCGCCGCCTGATGTACGTGCGCCCGCACAACCTGGCAGCCGAATCCCGGCCCCCGCGGCTTGACTTCGTGCGGAGCTGGCGTAGGTTCTCAACGGCATCTCCACACATCGGCCGCATCACCGCGCGCTCAGCATGGCACTTCTGCGGTCTGCAGCGATGGCAACGACGAGTGCGCCGCATGACAGCCGCGTCCAGTGAGAAACTCGATACAGCTCTGCCGACCGGGCAGTACCCGGCCATCGAAGCCATCTTGCGTGAAACGCTCGGCGTTGAGTTCCAGCTGTGGCCCGCGCCGGCCGACGGGGACGTGCCAGCCCACGAGGACCGGGAGTTCTTTGAACGAGCGGCGCAGCCGGGCATCGACCACGTGATCGCGCGGAAAGGCGCCGACCAGTGGCTGGTCGTGCTGCCACTCTCAGGGGCGTCCCACCCGCCGCTGCTCGCCTCGGCCGTCGTGCGTACCAGCGATCCCGATCTGCTCGCCCGCCTCCTGCAACAGGTCCGGAAACAGATCCAGCTGCAGCGGCAGGTCCAGCTGCTCAGCGGCGAATGCAACCAGCTCATCAGTCAGGTTGCCACGGACTCGGAGAAGCTGACGTTCCTGCACCGGGTGGCCGAACATCTGTCGCTGGCCGACCTGTCGCTCGACATCAACCAGCTGGCTCAGACGATCTTTCCGCAGCTGCGGGAGCAGCTGCACGCCGAAGCCGTCGTGCTGGTGTCAGCCGGACGCGACAGAAACTCCTGCCTGGTCGGGCGGCCCGTCGTATCGGAGGGCCACAATCGTCTGGGCGACCGCGTCTGCTCGCGGCTGGTGGAACAGTTCCGTGACGCCGCCGTGCGCCAACCGGTCGTGCACAACGGCTGCCAGAACGCGCCCGAGTTCCACGACATCCGTGGTCTGCGGAGTTTCATCCTCGTTCCCATGCTGCGTTCGCAGGGCGTCTGCGCGTGGGTGCTGGCCATCAATCGGCTGTGCCCCCAGTGCGATGCGCCGGAGTGCGATGTGCCGGAGTGCGATGTGCCGGCGGACAGCCCGCGGCACCTGAGCTGCCACGAGTTCGGTGCCAACGAAGCCAGCCTGCTGCAGTTGACGGCCGCGATCCTAGCCGCTCACGCCGCCAACATCGATCTCTTCCGCGACAAGGAACAGCTGTTGCTGGAAATTGTGCGGGCGCTGGTCAACGCGGTGGAAGCCAAGGACCACTACACGTTTGGCCACAGCGAGCGTGTCGGGATGTACGCGAGACACCTGGGTGCCGCGCTCGGCCTGAAAGCCAAAGTCTGCCAGCGGATCTATCTGGCCGGACTGCTGCATGACGTTGGCAAGATCGCCGTGCATGACAACCTGCTGAAGAATGCCAACAGCTTGAACGACGACGAGTTTGTGGATATCCGACGCCACTCGGAAGAGGGCTGGAACATCCTCTACGGACTCGACGCGTTGGACGACGTCCTGGTCGGCGTGTTGCACCACCATGAGCGTTGGGACGGCCGCGGCTATCCCGATGGCCTGCGGGAAGACACCATCCCGCTCGACGCCCGGATTCTGGCGGTGGCCGACGCCTACGACGCGATGACCAGCGACCGCCCGTACCGGCAGGCACTGCCCCAGGCCAAGGCCGAAGAGATTCTGCGGCGGGGAGCCGGCGTGCAGTGGGACCCGCACGTCGTCGCTACGTTCCTGCGCATCATGCCGGATATGCTGCTGATGCGGAAGAGCTACCAGCCACGGCGTCCCCCGGCGCGACGCGGCTATGCCATGCTGCGCGGCATGCTCGACGGCCAGGAAACGGGTCACGGCGCACCGTGCACGACCAACCCGCCGTAACCGTGGTCCATCAATGGAAGGCCCAGCGCAGGTAGAGCAGCAGGGCGGCCAAGAACGTGATCAGTCCGCCGAGGACCAGCAGGGGTCTTGTGGGGAGCGGTGGCGGGGCGGTCGGCCGGACGTCCATCCCCGTTCCCTCATCGTGGCCGCACTGGGGGCAGTACCGGTAGAAGCGAGGGGGGAAGACTTCGTCGCACTGTGGGCACAGGAGCAGGATCTCGACCACCACCTCGTCGGGTTCTGGCGATCCGGTCGTCGCGCGGCGCGTACCGCGCACGGGTGCCGCCGGGGCCAGGTATTCGGCCAGCCGGAACTGATCGCCAGCCGTGCCGCAGATGGGACAGACGGTCAGCCGCGGCCGGCCGCAATGCGTGCAGCAGGGCCAGTCCGTCCAGCGCCGCGCGCTGGGCGGCTGCGTGTGCGCTGCGGGTGGCGGGTCTGGCTGGCCGGAGGAGTTCTGCATCGCGCACAGCATACCATGGCCACGCTGGTAGTGGCACCGGCGCGCCGGTTGCCCTATAAAGGGTGGCGGATCGCGCAGGCCGCAGCGGCCTGCGAGAGATCGTGGCCTGCATTGATGGAGTACCCTGTGATGTCCTGCACACGTCTGTTCGTCGGTCGTGACCGCACCCGCTGCCTGTACAACCTGCTGGGAATTGTGCTGGCAGGGCTGATCCCCGCCACCGTACTCCAGGCGGCACCGCCGCGTGTGTTGCCGGACGGCGCGCAACCGGCGGACGTGCGTCTCGGACCGCTGCGGGATCTCGATGGCTATTTCCCCTTCACCGTCTCGCCGTCACGCGAACACTGGGAGGCGCGGGCGGCCGAGGTGCGGCAACGGCTGCTCGTGGCGCTCGGGCTGTGGCCGGAGCCGGCTCGCACGCCACTTAATCCGGTGATCCACAGCCCGCGGGACCAGGGCGATTACACGATCGAGAAGGTGTATTTCGAGAGCATCCCCGGCTTTTTCGTGACGGGGAGCCTCTACCGGCCGAAAGGGAAGCCGGAGGACCGCTGCCCCGGCGTGTTGTGCCCGCACGGCCACTGGACGAACGGGCGTTTTTACGACTGCGGACCCGAAGAGATCAAGAAGGAGATTGTGCAGGGGGCGGAGCGTTTTGCGGACGGTGGGCGCAGCCCGCTGCAGTCGCGGTGCGTACAGCTTGCCCGCATGGGCTGCGTCGTGTTCCACTATGACATGATTGGCTACGCAGACAGCCAGCAGATAACGCTGGACGTCATCCACGGATTCAAGACCCAGCGGCCGGAGATGAACCGTCCGCGGGACTGGGGGCTGTTCAGCCCGCAGGCAGAATCGCACCTGCAGTCGGCGATGGGGCTGCAGACCTGGAACTCGATTCGCGCCCTGGATTTCCTCCTCGCACTGCCCGACGTCGACACCCAGCGCATCGGCGTCACGGGAGCCAGCGGCGGCGGGACGCAGACGTTTGTGTTGAGCGCCATCGATCCGCGGGTCCAGGTGGCCTGCCCGGCCGTGATGGTGTCCACGGCCATGCAGGGGGGCTGTACTTGTGAAAACGCCTCGCTGCTGCGCGTGGGCACAGGCAACATCGAGTTCGCCGCGATGTTCGCCCCCAAACCGCTGTTCCTGACCGGCGCCAACGACTGGACAAAGGAGATGGAAACCAAAGGGTTTCCCGAACTCAAGAATCACTACGCACTGTTCGAGGCGGCCGATCAGTTGAAGCTGGTGCCGCTGGTTCACTTTCTGCACAACTACAACTATGTCAGCCGCGCGGCCATGTACAGCTGGCTCAATACGCACTTCCAGCTGGGGTGGTCGGAGCCGGTGGTGGAAGAGGACTACCAGCG
>Ga0123330_1003192_pt1 | contig 13823 bp, 9 predicted proteins | sample BioC13SIPDNA_2_FD_89704 | JGI IMG/M metagenome (GOLD analysis project Ga0123330, IMG submission 89704) | Anaerobic biogas reactor microbial communites from Washington, USA - Biogas_R2_A C13 SIP DNA | ecosystem: Engineered > Bioreactor > Anaerobic > Unclassified | place: Washington, USA... | reverse complement strand
CGCCTTGGTTCCAATAGGCGCGGAGCAGGGTCAGATCGCCCAGCGCGCCGTCCTGGATTTCCTTGACGGGATTGATGAACTCGGGGCTGTGGCGGCGTTGCAATCCGACGGCGACTTTCAGGCCCTTTTCGTCGGCCAGCTTGTTGGTCTCCATGAATGAGCGAAAGCCGGGGGCGTCGACGCAGCAGGGTTTTTCCATGAAGACGTGCTTGCCCGCCGCGACGGCCGCGGCATAGTGCAGGGGGCGGAAGCCCGGGGGAGCGGCCAGCAGGACCACGTCCGGCCCGGCGGCAATCGCTTGCTTGTAGGCGTCGAAACCGGCAAAGACGTTTTCATCCGGCACGTCGATTTTGCCGGCGATTTTTTCGACCTTCCGCAACTGCTTCAGGCTGTTTCTCGCGTTGTCCTCGAAGGCGTCGGCCAGGGCGATCAGCTTGACGTTTTCGCACGATTGCAGGCAGTTGTTTACCGCCCCGGTCCCCCGGCCGCCGCAGCCGATCAGGGCAATCTTCAACGCTTCGTTGCCCTGGGCGTGGGCCATCCGGGCGACGTTCCAGCTTCCGGCCAAGGCGACTCCCGCCGCCGCGGCCGAGGTTCCGCGAAGAAAATCGCGGCGGGTCGGTTTATTCGTGTCGGTCATGGTTCGTGCTCCTGAAATATCATGTTCGTGGTAAAACGTTGACGACATTATCAAGCCGACGCTCAATAAATAACGGGGGCTAAATAACTCGCAATGCACTACACCCCCGCGACCGCAGTCGCGGGGCGTTTCTCTCATCTCTCATCTCTCATCTCTCATCTCTCATCCCTAATCTCTAATCTCTCATCCCTCGCCCCTTTACATTTTGCCCGCTTGAGCCTCTTGGTAATCGAGGAACTCCTCTTTCTCGAACTCGGTGACCTCGTAGCGGGCGGCTTCCTCGGGCGTGGGCACGCGGAGCGGCCGGATCACGCGGAAACCAACGAAATCGGCGTCGGTGTGATACCAGATGCTTTGCGGAATCTGCGGGTCTTGCGCCTTCCAGTCGGGATTCGATCCGCGGCGGGCGGCGCTGCGCAGCTTCTCCGGCTCGTCGGTCCACGCTCCGCCGCGAACCACTTGCGGATACATCTTGGTGACGATGGTAAACGGATTCACTTGGGGCGAACCTTGGAGTTGTGTGTAGCGGTCGGCGACGTACTCGTCGAGGCACCACTCGGCGACGTTGCCGTGCATGTCGAACAGGCCCCAGGGATTCGGCTTTTTCCCGCCGACTTGATGATACTGTTCGTCGCTGTTGTCGGCATGCCAGGCGTAGTCGTCGATGTCGTCGTCGCCGAAGGAATACGGCCCAACCGTGCCGGCCCGACATGCATATTCCCACTCGGCCTCGGTGGGCAGGCGATAGTATCGTCCGGTTTTGGCGGTGAGCCACTTGCAATACATTTTGGCGGCGAATTGGGTCATGCAGATGGCCGGATAGCCCTCCTTGCCCATGCCGAAAGTCATGTCGGAATAGGGCTTGGTGGGGATGGCCAGGGCATCGGCGGTTTGGTCCCAGACGTTGGGCGCCGCATCCTTCTTGGCATCGCGGCGCTGTTTGTCCAGACCCAACCCCCACAGCTCGTATTCGTTCCAGGTGACCTCGTGCTTGCCCATCCAGAACGGTTCGATCTTCACCTCGGCTTGCGGGCCTTCGTCGTCATTGCGGCCTTCCTCCGAATCGGGGCTGCCCAGCTTGTACGCGCCGCCGGGTATCGGAACCATGTCGAACACGGCGTCCGTGCCGACGATCTTCTCGGTGTAGGGTTTCATCTCCTTTTCGGTCTTCGCCTCGGCATTAGGATTGGCGACCGGTTTGGGCATGTGCCTGACGGCCACGTCCAGGTTCGGATCCCCCGCCTCGGATTCGGGCACGGCTTCTTCCGTCGGGGCCGCCTCGGGCGCCGGCTCTTCCGGCGGAGTAGCTTCGGGCACCGGCTCCTCGATAGGGGCATCCTCCGGCGGGGTAGCCTCGGGCACCGGCTCCTCCGTCGCGGGCGGCGACTGTTCCGGCACCGCCGGTTCCGACTGGTCGGGAACGACCTGCGCGGCCGCGGGCGGCTTTGCATCGCCCGTCTTCGCAGGCTCTTGCTTCCGCTCGCTTGGCCGACATCCGACAGCCACGGCCAAAATCAGCGCAAAAATAATTCCACAACACGGTTGCACGCCGGGACGGCGTCGGATTACGCTATACATTGACGGTACACTCCCTTTGGATGAACAACACCGCGACCGGCGGTCGCGTTACAGGAAACAATACAATATATCGCGGGCCACACGCGCGCGAACAGGACTGTTATAATGGGCAGGCTAATTGGAGTAATTCTAATCGGCGCGGCGATAACGGCCGCTCCGCGTGCAGTGGCGACGGAGCGGTTCGAGTTCACGCAAACCGAAATGGCCGTGCCGTTCAGGATAGTATTATATATGAGCGATGCGGCCGCCGCCAGAGAGGCCGCCAAGGCCGCTTTCGCCCGCATCCACGCACTAAACGCCGTTCTCAGCGATTACGACCCTGAAAGCGAGTTGCGAAGGCTTTGCGACACCTCGAACGAGGGGAATCCGGTCGCCGTAAGCGCCGATCTGTGGCGCGTGCTGGCTCGTTCTCAAGAAATCGCCGAGCGTTCGGAAGGTGCGTTCGACGTTACCGTCGGCCCGTTGGTCCGTCTTTGGCGCAGCGCGCGTCGTACAAAGGAGTTGCCCACTGCCCGGTCGTTGGACAAAGCCCGCTCGAAGGTCGGATACCGGCTGATGCGGCTCGACGCGGAACGTCGGACAGTCGAGCTGCTGCGGTCGAAAATGCGGCTCGATCTGGGCGGCATCGCCAAGGGCTATGCCGTCGACGAGGCGCTCGGCGTGTTGCGCGATTGCGGCGTCGAGCGGATGATGATCGACGCCGGCGGCAATCTCGGCCTGGGCGGGCCTCCGCCCGATCGGAGCGGCTGGCGCGTCGGCCTTGCCTCGCCGGACGGTAAAAGTCCGCCCCGCCAATATCTGCTGCTGGCGAACTGTTCGCTCTCGACTTCCGGCGATCTCTGGCAGTACGCGGTCATCGGCGGCGTGCGCTATTCGCACCTGATCGACCCGCGCGACGGCATGGCGTTGACCGGGCGGATGAGCGCGACGGTCGTCGGCCCCGACGGCATGACGGCCGACGGCCTCTCTTCGGCCATTGCCGTGCTGGGGCCGGAAAAGGGTCTGAAACTGATCGAGAACATGAAGGACGTCGCCGCCTGGATCGTCCGCGAGATCGACGGTAAAGAGGAAGCGTTTCAGTCGGAGAACTGGAAAAGTCTCTCCGGCAGTCCATGAGGAGCGCGGCATTCATCCGCATCCCCCGGCGTATTACGTTCCGAACTCCGGCCGACGGCGGCCGAGTTGGCTTTGGAGCCGTTGGACGATCGAGCTGTGCATTTGACTGACGCGGCTTTCCGAAAGTTTCAGCGTCTTGCCGATCTCCTTCATGGTGAACTCTTCGTAGTAGTAGAGGATGATAATCAGCCGTTCGTTGCGGTTTAACCCCTTGGTTACCAGCCGCATGAGGTCGTTTTTCTGGATGCGCCGGGTGGGGTCTTCGCCTTTTTTGTCTTCGAGGATGTCGATTTCGCGCACATCCTTATAGCTGTCGGTTTCGTACCATTTTTTGTTCAGGCTGATGAGGTTCACGGCGTTTGCTTCGAGCATCATTTTTTCGAGTTCTTGGACGGAGATGCCCATTTCCTCGGAAAGCTCGATTTCGGTCGGTTGGCGGCCGAGCCTGGTTTCCAGGTTTTTGATGGCTTCGTTCAGTTTGCTGGCTTTGGAGCGGACGAGCCGGGGAACCCAGTCCATCGTGCGCAGCTCGTCGAGCATGGCCCCGCGGATGCGCGGCACGCAGTAGGTCTCGAACTTCACGCCCCGGGACAGGTCGAACAGATCGATGGCGTCCATCAATCCGAATACTCCGGCGGAGATCAGGTCGTCGAGTTCGACGCCTTCGGGCAGTCTTGCCCAAATCCGTTCGCCGTTGTACTTTACCAGCGGCAGATATATCTCGACCAGTCGATTGCGAAGCTCCTGGTTGGACATATCCCGCTTGTATTCAATCCACAGTTGCTCGATATCTTCGGGAGCGACGGTGGTGGTTGCCATAATTTCCTCCGTGATATACCGCCCAATGAACGGGGCGGCTAGAAATCCATTTCCAATTGTTCGGCGAATGCCTCGATCGGGTTTCCGTTAAACTTACCGCGTCTTCGCCAGTTTAACAGACAATCAGACACCAAGAGTTCTCTAATGGTATCGACGGATAATGCCCGCAGGTTGAGGCAAAATCTCGATATTCCTTCAGGCAAGGCGGCTTTTTCTCTTTGAATGTAGCCCGCCGAGCGAAGTCGCACGCCGAGCAGCCGCCGGGCCGCCCAAGCTAGACGCGCGTGGGCGGAATCGGCCGCCGCCGCGCTCGGCGACATGTTTATCAATAGATGGAACCGGCTGTCGTGCTTAGCGGTTGGCAGTGCCGGAACCTTCCGATCCTCGACCCCCCCGGAAGCGCCGCGCGCCGCGCCGGCCGTCAATGATTCGATGGTCGCAAAGGCGTTCAATACGTCCGACGGCTCGGGCGTGGTGACAATCAGCACCCGATCCGCCCGGCGGCAGATGCGCCCGACCGCTTCGTTAATCGTATATCCCGCGTCGAATACGACCAACTCGGCTTCGATGAGCCGGCGGTCGACGGCATCGAGCAACTGATCGGCCATTGCCGTTTGCGCGCCGCACGAATCCGCGGCGACAAACAGGGATTGCCGGCCGGATTCGGCCAACGCGGCGACAAGTCCCATGGCGACGGTGGTTGCTCCGACGTTCGCCGTTCCGCCCACGACGGCCAGAACGGCGGCGCGTCGAACGCGCGACGGCGGCGCCGGGCGGAAACGCATGGCAAGTTGTCGTAGGTCGTAGGCTTGGTCGGACATGGTTCGAGGATGCATCCGCTTCAATCCGGTGTTACGTAATATATGTCACGCGCAAATAATCGTCGGCGCTTCAATCGTATTGCAGAATCATCCGCGCCAGCCGATGTGCGTCGGCGATTTCGATGTCGTCGGGCACGTTCTGACCGTCGGTCAGGTAGCTGAGCGGCAGGCCGCCGTTGCGCAGCAGCGGCAGAATGTTCCCCAATCCTTCCGATTCGTCGAGCTTGGTCAGGATCAGCGAGGTCGGACCGACGACGCCGAATTGCTCGGCGGTTTGTTGCAAGGCCCGCGCCCCGGCCACGCAGCCGAGGACCAGATGGACCTCGTCCGCGCCGGCCTCGTTGAGGAAGACCTTCAGCTCTTGCAGGCGGATTTCGTCTTTGGGGCTGCGGCCGGCCGTGTCCAGCAGGATCAGGTCCAGGTGGCTCATTCGCTCGACGGTCTCGCGCATTTCGCGGGGCGTCGAAACCACGTGCATCGGCAGATCGATGATGTCGGCATACGTCCGCAACTGCTCGACCGCCGCGATGCGATAGGTATCGACGGTAATCAACCCCACGCGGCGTTTTTCTTTCAGGCGGAAGTTGGCGGCCAGCTTGGCGATGGTCGTCGTCTTGCCCACCCCGGTCGGACCGACCAGGGCCGCCAGCCGGCAGCGGCCGGGCGTAACTCGGATCGGGCCGGAGATTTGAATGTCTTCTTCCATCAGGCCGGCCACGCGGGCCTTGAGCATCACCGCGTCGCTGATATCCGCGCTGTCCGGTTCGTTCTTTACCCGCTCGATCAATTCCCGGGCGATGTCCTCGCCGACGTCGGCGTCGAGTAATTCAGTGAACAGGCGGAAGTATTCCTCGGGCCAGTCGCCGTGCCCGCCGTTCTTCGAGCGGAGGCAGAGGTCTTTCATCATCGCCTGCAAGGTGCTCAACTGTCCTTGCACTTGCCGGGACAACTTGGATTCGGTTCGGCTTTCAAGGCGGCGCATCGCCGGTTCGGGTTGCGCAATTGGTTGCGGAGCGGCCTCGAGCGGCTGCTCGGCACGCTCGCTCCGCCGCAATCGGCTCGGCACGTTCACTTCGCGCGAGGCGGTGACTTCGATCTGACGCCGGCCCGGAAGTATCCCCAGCCAGCGGCCGCGGACGCCGCGCGTGTGCAACACGGCCGCGTCGGGGCCGAGTTCACGTCGCACTTGCGCCAAGGCCTCATGAATGGTTGATGCTCGATAGGTTCGGATTTCCATGGGAATGACGTGGGAATTAGAGATTAGGAATTAGGAATTAGGAATTAGGAATTAGGGATTCGTGATTGGAAATAGCCGGAGGCGAACAGCCTCCGGGATGTGCAAAAAACTGTGCGTTACTCCGACCGGAGGCTGTTAGCCTCCGGCTATTGTTGACTATTTTTTCAATACTTCACTTCTTCAAAGGTTGCGGTTGCCGGCGATTTAGGCGGCGGCACATAGTTCTCGCCGTGAGCGGCATGCAGCGAGACGGGCCGCATGGCGGATTCAGCGCGTTCGATGTCCGGCACGATCGCCGCGGCCTTGGTTCGCGTGTCCCGCGTGATTTCGTCGTAACTCATCACCACCAGTTGCGGCAGCCGCGACGAGGTCAGGTGTTTCAGCGCCGCGCGCGCCCGCGAACCGACCAGCACGACCGGCGGCCGGCCGGCGTCGGTCAATCGCTCGACCTTCGATTCGATCTCGCGGCAGATTTGTTCGATTTCACTCGGCGGCAGTCGGAGCGAAATGCCCGGCTCGGTCCGCTCGACCCCTTCGATTATCCGCTCCTCCAGCGCGGGATCAAGCGTGACGACGTGCAGCCGGTTTTCCTGATCGCGGTAGCGGACGGAAAGCGTCCGGGCCAATCGGCGGCGGACGTGTTCGGCCAGCAGGAGCGGGTCTTTCGTGCTATGCGCCCAATCGCCGAGCGTTTCCAAGATCGTTCCCAACTGCCGGATCGAGACGCCTTCGCGCAACAGGACGTGCAAAACCTGCTGCACTTCGCCGAGTTTCATCACGCCGGGTATCAGCTCGTCGACCACCGTCGGCGAAGTCTTCTTCAGTTCGTCGAGCAGGTGTTTCAGGGCGTCGCGGTCGAGCAGTTCGTCGGCGTGGACGCGGGCGGTTTCGCTCAGCCGCGCGGCGATGGCCTCGGCCGGATCGGCAGCGCCGTCGATCGTCCCTTCGGCGACGGCCAGATCGGCGATTTTTATGCGGAATTGATTCGGTTCCAGCCGCATGTTGTCGCGCACTCGGACCTTGGGCATGATGATGCCCGCCTCGGCGGCAAGCGCCTGTCGGATGCGGGCGATTCGATCGAGCAGCTCGCCGCCGCGGCGCGGATCGGCCGCCCGGATCAAACCGACCCCCAACTCGATTTCCATCGGATCGACGGCCAGATAGTCTTCGACTCGCGCTTCCGCGCGCCGGGTTGCCTGGGCTTGTTTTTTCGCCTGCGCGGCCTGCATCTTCCGTTCGCGACGGGAAAGGGCGACGGCCGCCGCCGCGCAACCGGCGCCGATCGCCAACAGCGGCACGGCCGGCAGACTGGTGAAAATCAGAATGCCGAGAAAGCCGCCCGCGACGGCCAGAGGCATCGGCCGCGAAAAAAGCTGCCGGACGAACTCGCCGGGTAAATTGCTCTCCTGGCTGCCGCGCGTGACCAGCATGGCGGCGGCCAGCGAGATCAGGAACGCCGGTATTTGCGTCACCAGTCCGTCGCCGATGGTTAGTTTGGTGAACAGCGCCGAGGCTTCGGCGATGCCCATCCCGTTTTGAACGATGCCGATGAACAGTCCGCCGAAGATGTTTATCAGCACGATTAAAATGCCGGCGATAGCGTCGCCGCGGACGAATTTTCCGGCCCCGTCCATCGCGCCGAAGAAATCGGCCTGTTGAGTGATTTCGCGGCGGCGGCGGAGCGCCTCTTGTTCGTCGATTGCCCCGGCGGCCAGGTCGGCGTCGATGGCCATTTGTTTTCCGGGCATGCCGTCGAGCGTGAATCGTGCGGCCACTTCGCTGATCCGCGTCGCGCCTTTCGTTATCACCACGAATTGAATCACCACGATGATCGCGAAGATTATCAGTCCGACGACCAGACTCTCGTTGCCGCCGCCGGTGACGAACTCGCCGAAAGACCGCACCACGCCGCCTGCGGCCAGCAAACCGTCAGGCTCCGCCCGGGTGAGTATCAGCCGGGTGGTGGCCACGTTCAGCACCAAGCGGAACAACGTCGTCGCCAGCAGCAGCGAGGGAAAGATGTTGAACTCCAGCGGCGAGCGGATGTAGAGCGTCGTCAGCAGCATGATCACCGCGATGGTGATGTTGGCCGCCAACAACAAATCCATGATTCCAGCAGGCATCGGCACCACGATCACCAGCAAACTGGCAATCAGGGCGAGCGGCAAAATCAGGTCTCTAATTCGATTCCACGTTGTCGGCATACCCGGCCGTGGAACAGTTGCAGACGACATCCGTGCCTCCGAGTGATAAGGAGGCGAAAAGTACCCAAAAACAGGCTGGATGTCCAGGTCGGTTTACAAACGGCCGCAATCGCCCAGGTTGTCCATATTTCCGCTTTTCCTGCCCCTTTGTGAATACCCTGGGTTTTTGATGGTATCCCTGGTTGTAGTGATATGTTGAACTTCGGATGAATGTCTTCATGCCTCCGCTGGTGAGGTATCTTCCCCACCGGTCCAGCCGCGCAGCTTCCCTAGCTTAAACTCCTCGAACCGATCGGCCTCGATCGCCTCTCGGGCATCGGCCATCAAGCGCTGGTAGTAGGTCAAATTGTGGATCGTCAGCAAGATCGGCCCCAGCATCTCTCGGGCCATGAACAGGTGGCGGATGTACCCTCGACTGCGACGGCAGGCCGCGCACGGACAGCCGGCTTCGATTGGCCGATCGTCGCGCTCGAACTTCAGATTGCGCAGGCGAATCGGGCCTAAGTCGGTAAAAGCCATCGCGTTGCGTCCGTTGCGGGTGGGCATGACGCAGTCGAACATATCGACGCCTCGCCCGATTGATTCCAGCAAATCCTCGGGGCGACCGACGCCCATCAGATAACGCGGCCGGTCGGCGGGCAACTCGGGCACGACGGCTTCGATCGTCCGCAGCATTTCCTCCTGCGACTCGCCGACGCTCAGCCCGCCGATGGCATAGCCCGCGAAATCCATCTCGCGCAGCCGCCGCGCCGAGTCGGCGCGGAGCTTGGTGTCCAACCCGCCCTGGACGATGGCGAACAGCGTTTGATCGGTCCGTTTGGCGGCGTCTCGGCAGCGCCGCGCCCAGCGGATCGACCGTTCGGCGGCGTCGCGGACTGCCTCCGCATCGTTGGGCAACTCGATTACGTGGTCGAGCACCATCGCCACGTCGCTGCCGAGGGCTTCCTGAATGGCGACCGCCCTCTCCGGCGAAATGGCCATCAGCCGGCCGTCGATGTGCGATTGGAACACGGCCTCCTGCTCGGTGATTTTCACGCGATGGGCGAGGCTGAACAATTGGAACCCGCCGCTATCGGTCAGGATCGGACCGGTCCAGCCCATGAATCGGTGCAATCCGCCGAGTGCGGCAATGGCATCCTCGCCCGGCCGCAGGGCAAGATGATAGGTATTGCCCAAAATCATTTCCGCGCCCGTCGCCCGAAGCTGCGCGACCTCGAGTCCTTTGACGGTTGCCTGGGTACCGACGGGCATGAAGGCGGGCATTTGCACCGCGCCGTGCGGTGTGGAAAAGATGCCCCGCCGCGCGCCGCATCCGGCGTCTACGTGCTGCAAGCAATAGGAAAACGGTCCGGTTTCGCGCGGCGTTAAATCTTTGTTCATGGTCGGGCTGAGGTTTCTACTCTTGTATCTTCAGTGCTTCGAGCCAATCCATTTTATTGATCGCCCGCTGCACAAAACAATGCGTAATCAGCGCAAAGGCGACGGCCAGGGCCATGACGAGCAACCAGAGTCCCGGCTTGGAGACGATCGGCAGACGGAACAGGTCGCTGGCATAAGCCTGCGCGGCCGCCCAGGTCATGAAATACCCCAGCGGCATTCCCAGCAGCGTGCCCAGGATGGTCGTTATCATGCTCTCGCGAAACAGTATGCTTCCGACTTGCCAAGGGCCGTAGCCCAGCACGCGCAAGGTGGCCACCTCGCGCTGCCGCTCGGCCAGACTAACGAGCGAGGCGTTCAGTATGCTGCCGAAAAACACGATTCCCGCGAACAAAACCAGCATCGCTATGGTATACGCCTGCGATTCGAGCAGGATTTCCTCGAGGTTGCGAATCATATCGGCCTTGGCCGAAACCGTCTGGACGGCCGGCATCCGCTTCAGCTCTCGGTACAGCGCGGCGCGGTTCTCGGGGTCTCGATCGACGGCCAACTGCACGCCGCTGACGGCGAATTCTTCGCCCACCAGCCGGCTGAGGTAATTGATGTCGGCATAGACGGAAGTGCCGAGATAGCCGTCGGAGATTTCCACGACCGGCACGGCGCGGAGATGTCTTTGCCCTTTGATCGGCTCGACGCCGACCCGGTCGCCGGGCCGAATGCCGAGGGTCTCGGCCAGTTGGCGGCTCACGACCAGTCCGCGGTCGGGTATTCGCAGCCGGCGCCCCTCGGCATCGCGGGGAACGGTCAGCCTGGCGTCGGGCAACAGGCCGGTGATCGAACCCTTCTTTCGCCGCCAGCCGTTGGAAAAAGTGCAGGCCACTTCGAGCGTCGGCTCGGCGCGGTCGACGCCCGGCAGTCGGGCGGCCTCGTCCAGCGCGTCGCGGCCCCGCTCGTCGTTAAAAATCAAATCGACGTCGCTGAGCATGATCCGGTTGAACTGGAAGTCGATGAGGAAATCCATCGAGAGCTGCATCATAAACCCGTTCACCAGGACGCAAGCCCCCATTGCCGCCGCGAAGACGCAGGCGGCAGTGCGCATCCGGCCGCGCATCACGTTGCGCATCACCATTCGCCAGCCGGAGCTTAGCGAACGCCAGAGCCAGCCGATTCTTTCGAGCGGGATCGCGCCGCCGCGCCGCGGAGGGCTGGGCCGCATGGCCTCGGCCGGATGGAGCCGCAGCACCGCCCGGCTGCCCCGCAGACTACCCAAGGCCGCGCAGCCGGCGCTGACCAGCATCGCCACCGCAAACAGGCCGAGTCGCGGGCGGACATCCAACTCGGGAAATTGGAAGAAGTCGCGGTAGAGCGTGGTCAGCAGTCCCGCCAACCAATATCCCAGTCCGCAGCCGACCGCCCCGCCGCCGATGCCAATAATCAGACCGAACTTGAGAAAGTGCCGGAATATCCGCGCATCGCCGTAGCCGAGCGCCTTCAGGGTGCCGACCACCACGCGCTGCTGTTGGGCCAAGCGGCCGAGCAGGACGTTGAGCACCAACGCCGCCACGGCCAGGAACATGCAGGGAATGAGGACCGCGAACACCCGTAGCCCTTGGATTTCCTGCGTCAGGATTTTGTTCGACGCCTGATCGGCCAGCGGCGTGGTGGTGAACACGCCGTAGGGGGCGAGCATCTCTTCGGCCCGGCGCAGCAACTCGCGCGAATTGCCGCCGGCCGCCGCGCTCAATCGGCCCAACACCTGATTGGCCGATCCCTTGAAGTCGAATATCTCCTCGGCGTAAGAATCCTTCATGTAGAAAACGCCGAAGCGTTTGTCGTCGGGGACGATCGCGCCCGGCCCGATCAAATACGTGAATTCGCTGCTGATGGCCGTGCCGACGATGAATAATTCTTCCTGCCGGTTGTTCAGCAACATGCGAATCCACTGCCCCGGTTGAAGCCGGTGGGCCGCGGCAAACTTTTCGTTGACGATCACCTCGTTGTCGCGCCGATCGGTGAAATAGCTCCCCCGCCGGATCACGATGTCGTTGATGACCGGCCGCCTCCGGTCCGGCAAGGAATAGACCTGACCGCTGATCGGCTTCAACACGCCGGGCAAATCGACCGTCACGCCGTGCTGAATTCGCGGGCGCAGCTCGGCCGCCTCCGGCATCGCCGCCAGCGGGGCCAACTCGGCCAAGGGAACCTTTTTCAACTCGATCGAGAAATCGGCCATCCGGCACTGGGCGTAATACAACTGCTTGGCGTCGGCCAGGTTCAGATACGCCGACAGCATCATCACCAGGCAGGTGACGCCCACGACGATGATCCCCCCCACGGCCAGCATCATGCCGAGATGGCCGCGCGCCTCACGGATCAGCTTGCGATCGAGGGTCTTCATGGGCCGATAATGCTCCGGTTGGAAACGTCCCGGTTGCACACGATGCAGTTGCACACGTTTCGGATGCAGTCGTATTGTTTTGCAGTAATAGCCGGAGGCTAACAGCCTCCGGGGCATACAGCGTATTGCGTTTTTTTGCGATTCATCTCCCGGAGGTTGTTAGCCTACGGCTATTCTGGTTCTATTGTCCATACTCAAGCAACCACGGCGCTAACCGTCACCACACCACATCCTCGGGCGGCAGCGGTTCGGGGTTTTCGTGCAGCTCGACGATCTGGCCGCTGCGGAGCCGCACGACGCGGTCGGCCGCCTGGGCGATGGCCGCGTTGTGTGTAATCAGCACGACCGTCTTGCCCAACTGCTGTTTCAGATCGATCAACAGCCGCAGCACTTTAATGCCGGTGTTGAAATCCAAGGCCCCGGTCGGTTCGTCGCAGAGCAAGAGGGTTGGATTTTTCGCCAACGCCCTGGCGATGGCCACCCGCTGCTGCTCGCCGCCGGAAAGCTGAGCGGGGAAATGATCCAGCCGGTCGGCCATGTCGACCAGCCGCAGCGCCTCGACTTCGTCCATCGGATCGCGGCTCAATTCGGTCGAAACCATCACGTTTTCCAACGCGGTCAGATTCGGCACGAGATTGTAAAACTGAAAGACGAAGCCGACCGTATCGCGCCGGTAGCGCGTAAGCTCGGCGGGCGAGAAGGCGGTGATCTCGCGGTCTTTGAACCAGACGCGGCCGGCGGTGACCGAGTCCAGCCCGCCGACGAGGTTCAAGATCGTCGTTTTTCCCGACCCGCTCGGCCCGACCATCACCAGAAACTCGCCGGCGTAAACATCGAGCGACACCTCGCGGAGCGCCTCGACCTTCACCTCGCCCATCCGGAAGGTTTTCGAGACGTTTTCCAATCGCAGCAGCGTTCCGTTGGCGTTTTCGGTCGATGTAGGCGGCATCTTATCGCTCGTTCCCAGGTTCAGGCGCTGGAAAACAATAAATTCAGTAGCTGCAAATATGCTTTTTTTATCGGTAAAATATGCTACTACTGAATTCCAAAACACGCTCTATACGGCGGGACAAGACGCACAGGGCCATCCGCCGCTCGACGGCAACGTCCCGTCGGGCATGAAGGCGACGTAGATGGAACTCTCGATCATCGACTGGGCGGCCTCGATGTCGGGCGAAAACCACCGGTCGTGGTCGTAAAACGGAACCTGCACGCGCAACATAGAGCGGGCTTCCTCGATCCGTTCCGAACTTTTCAGCGGGGCGCGGAAGTCCAAGCCCTGTGTGGCCGCCAACAGTTCGACGGCCAAGATGCCGGCCGTGTTCGACGCCATGTCGCCCAACCGCCGAGCGGCGAACGTCGCCATCGAAACGTGGTCCTCCTGGTTCGCCGAGGTCGGCATGCTATCGACCGACGCCGGATGGGCCAACGTCTTGTTCTCGCTGGCCAACGCGGCCGCCGTCACCTGCGCGATCATGAACCCGGAGTTCAGCCCGCCGTTTTCGACCAGGAACGGCGGCAGTTTCGACAAGTTCGAGTCGATCAGCAGTGCGATCCGCCGCTCGGTCAATGCCCCGATCTCGGCGATGGCCAGCGCCAGATTGTCTGCGGCCAGGGCGACCGGCTCGGCGTG
>Ga0123330_1003184_pt1 | contig 13839 bp, 9 predicted proteins | sample BioC13SIPDNA_2_FD_89704 | JGI IMG/M metagenome (GOLD analysis project Ga0123330, IMG submission 89704) | Anaerobic biogas reactor microbial communites from Washington, USA - Biogas_R2_A C13 SIP DNA | ecosystem: Engineered > Bioreactor > Anaerobic > Unclassified | place: Washington, USA... | reverse complement strand
GAGCTGGTGCGCATTCTTCGAGGTGCGCGTCGATGGCAAGAAGATCCCGCGCGGGCAGGGCGACCCGCACCCGGTCGTGCTCGGAGACGTGATGTACGAGGGAATCGGAGTGGTGGGCGGCACGCCTGCGGTGAGCATCACGGAGCGCTTCGACGCCAGGAAGAAGGTCGAGGTGAGACTGGCCCTCGGTGGAGAGCGTGACTGGGACTTCGATTGGACTACGTTCAAGGTGGAGCGGTAGAGGGAGACCGAGTGGCAAGTGGCCGGGGCGCAGAGATGAGTCAACCGAACGCGCTGATCGTCTACCGTGGGCCTCTGGAACGTTCGCGGTTAAGCTTTCTCGCCGAGGCGATAGCCCGAGTTCACGGTCCCACCACGCTTGTGTGGATCTGCCCGCGTCCCGTGAACGACAGGCGAAAAGCCCGCCTTGATGAGTTTGTTGCAGACGAGCCCGGGATCTCATCTGCCCGAATCTTCAACGGCCACAAGAACAGACTCCTCTCCGTCGCCCGCCAGATCCAAAAGGAGTGGCAGCGCTACACCGGACCGGTGGTCGCGGTCGGCTTCACAGCGCCGTTGTACGCCGCGGCGATCGCACGAGGTCCATACGTATGGTGCGTCAACGGCATTCCCGAAGACGAGGCTCTGCGAAATGGCAGTCGGCTGAGCTCTCTCGGCGCCACAATGCAGTGGAGGGTTCAACTGCGCCTGCGGCGGCACCCTGACTTGGTGGTCACAGTTTCGGAGCCGATGTCCCAGATGATCCGCGACCGCCAAGGACTCTCTCCAGTGTTCACGGTCCCAAACTGTGTTGATTTGGAGACTTTCCTGTTCGCGGGCGTGTCGGGAAGAGACAGTGCAGTCTATTCCGGCTGGGGAGCTCCATGGCAGAACCTCTCACACTTGGCTCTCGTCTGGAGCGAGCTGGCCGCTCGTGACTCCGCACTACGCTTCCGCGTCATCTCCGGTGACCCGCGTGCGCGCGTGCTTGTGGAACGGTTGCCCGAAAACAGAACGGAGTTCCAGTCGACCCTCCAAGCATCCACGGTAGCCGAACTCCTCAGGGTGGGTCGCCTTGGCTTCCTGTTAAGGGAGGACACGCTGACCAACCGGGTCTCGTATCCTACGAAGTTCGGTGAGTACGTGGCGGCTGGGGTTCCTGTGATGACCACCGAGCTGGACTGGGATCTGAGCGCGCTTGTGGCGCAAACGGGTTGCGGGCTCCTGCTGGATCCAGGCGAGTCTCCGGCACAGCACGCGGCTCGGATAATGAGCTATCAGGAAGAGGCGCCCCTCACGGAGGCCATGATCACGAGGTGCCATGACGCCGCGCGAAAGCTCGACCGGGCCACGTGGGTCGAGCGTCTCGCCGCAAGGTTGTCTGAGCTGACGCCCGGCCGGCACTAGGGTGAGCCGGCCACGGAAGCTATGTCACCAGCGAGTCCGCACTGCCGTTCACAGGAAAATAGCTGGCCTCATGGAACGTGAACGGCTCGTAGGTAGGCAGAATCGATCGGAAACCGGCGATCACGCTCTCCCGGTCGGCGTGGTGCTGTGCAAGCTCGACGAGCGATGCCAGCTTGCCGCGGAAGTCCGCGCGTGCATCGGGGCCCTCCGCAGGCGAGCCCTCCCCGTTTGAGGCCGGCCTCACCAGTGTCACCATCGAATGCGACATCGGAACCGCATGCTCTTGCCTGCCCACCAACAGCTCGTTCATCTTCTCCCCAGGACGCAGCCCGGTGAAGGTGATGTCGATGTGCGGCGAGTCGCCGTTGGCGGTGAGCATGATCATCTTCTTGGCGATGTCGAGGATCCTTACCGGCTCGCCCATGTCCAGGATGAACACCCCGTCATTGTCCGCCCCGTCCAAGAGAGAGGCTGCCTGCATAACCAACTGGACGGCCTCCGGGATGGACATGACATAGCGGGTCATGTCGGGATGAGTGACGGTCAGCGGTCCGCCGGCTGCGATCTGGCTCTGAAAAATGGGGATGACGCTGCCGCGGCTGCCCAGAACGTTGCCGAAGCGCACCGAGCAGAAACGTGTGTTGGGGTAGTCTTGGGCAGTATCGCGCACCACCAGTTCGGCGACAGCCTTGCTGGCGCCCATGGCACTGACGGGGTCGGCCGCCTTGTCGGTGGAGATGTTGACGAAGCGCTTCACGCCCGCGGCTCCCGCTTCTTGGGCGACTATCTGGGTCCCCACGACATTGTTTAGCACGGCCTCGTCTGGATAGGCCTCCATGAGCGGTACGTGTTTGAAAGCCGCGGCGTGAAAAACCACCTCCGGTCGATGTTCCTCGAATACATGCCGCATCTTGAGCCGTTGCTGTATATGCGTCGGCACCAGCGAATAACAGCGGAACTCCCCTGACCGGAGTTCCTCATGCAGCTCGTAAAGGCCCGATTCATTGCGATCGACCATGATGAGGCACTGAGGAGGGAATCGAGCGATCTGCCGGCAGAGTTCCGAACCTATGGAACCAGCGGCACCGGTCACCAGCACCCGGCGGTCTTTGAGGTAGCCGGCAATGGCGCCAAGGTCGGTCTGCACCGGCGAACGGCCCAGCAGGTCGTCGATATTCAACTCGTGTACGTCGGCGACGTCCACGGAGCCGTGCATGAGTTCCGAGAGCGGCGGCAGTGTCTTGATAGGGAGCCCGGCCGGCTTGAGCTTCTGATAGATCTGCTCCATCTGCTCGCTGGAGGCCGATGGGATGGCAATGAAGAACTCCTCCGCATCCCGGTCGGTCGCAAATGCCGGTGCATCGGCTATGCTGCCCAGAATGGGATAGTCGTGGATTCGCATGCCGTGAAGCGTGGGGTCGTCATCCACGGCGCCGATGATCTTGAGCTTGAGCGACGGGTTCTGCTCGATCTGCCGTATGAGCACATCTGCCGCGTTGCCGGCTCCCACCAGCAAGATGCGTGTGGCGCTGACGGGCTTCAGGCTCCGCGTCTGGAACACCCTGCTGTAGAAGCGCACTGCCGTCATCGCAACGCCGGTGGCACAGCCGCCCACGATCACCACCGTCAACGGAACCAGCCTTCCACTGGATGCCGGCACAACCAAGTCCACTACGACGAGTGTAACGATGGAAGCCACGGTGGCATTCACGATCCATTTAGCCTGCGAGAGTCCAACGTAGCGGGTCACGATGGAGTAGACGTGGAAAACGGCATTGAAGCCGAGATGCAGTACGATGGCCGCGATGATGAAGATGCTGAAATCGGGCGAACCCAGGCTCGTCTTCTCGGGGATAGATCCCTCATATCGAAAGACCACGATGAGGTAGTAGGCGAAGAAGACGATGATCAGGTCGAGCAGCGCAGCGAGCAGGCGTCGCCGGGTCAATTGGTTCAGGAAGTTGGTGCCGAACGCCTTCAAGAAGCTAGGGTCTCCACTCGATCCAAGTTCTGTATCTCCATGGTAGCAAAGCCGCGGCCCCGGGGTATTCTAGGCTCATGTGCGAACTCTCCCACAGAGGCCTCGTGACCTACACTCAGGTGAGAGTTTTCGCCTCCACCCCTCCGGTACCTTCATACGCCAGGCAGACGCGGGCGGAGCGTATTGCGGCGAGATCCGCATCATGACGAAGCCCCCGGCATGGCGTCCCGACCCGGAGCTCGCCTTGGTGATTCTATGCGCCCGGCCGAGGGCATGCGCGGCAGACCCGGCGACCCTTGCCGGCGCGGCTGCCCGCGTGACCGATTGGGATCGCTTCTTTGAGCTCGCGCTCTGGCATGGGCTCCTGCCCCTCGCAAGTCAGTCGCATCAGGAGAGGCCCTTCCTTCCAGAGCCGGTGGCAACCCGGCTCGCGGAGGCTGCCAAGACGAACGTCATCCGTGCCTTGCGCTACAGCGCCGCCCTGCTGCGCGTCATCGACCGGTTGCAGGCTGATGGCGTGCCGGTGGTCGCTCTGAAGGGTCCGGCCCTGGCGGCTCAGGTCTATGGCGACCCCGCGCTGCGCAGCTTCGTCGACCTGGACATCCTCATTCGGGAGAAGCATCTCAGAACGGCCTTGGCGAGCCTCCGGATACTTGGTTACGAACCCGCGCTCCCAGGAGACGAGACAGGGCGGCATTCGCTGCGGGCGAGACAACACAGCGTCCTGCACCATGCGCAGTCGAGCATCACGCTGGAGGTCCATTGGCGTCTGGCCAGAGCCAATGCAGGAGTGCGGATGCACACCGACGACGTGTTCTCCCGGGCGGAGCCGGTACCTCTCCTGGGGCGGGTCGTGCACTCCTTGACGCCCTCGGACCAGTTCCTGTACTTGGCGGTCCACGCCGCCAACGACGGATGGAACCAGTTGGAGCACCTGCGGACCCTCGGTGAGATGGTGACACAGCATCCCGGCACAGACTGGCGCGCGCAGATGGAGCGGGCCTGGGCTCTGAGAATCGGCAGGCGGGTGCACGTCGCAGCCCGGCTCCTCCAGGCGCTGGGAGTCCAGTGGAACGACCAGATTCTGACCAAGCTCTCCGCTGATGGCGGGGCAGACAGGCTGGCCAAGCAAGCGCAGAACGCCTGGGGGGCCATGCGGCCGCGGGAACCGGGGGCGCCCGGCGCCATCTCGGCCTTCATGCAAAGCCTGGATACTCACTGCGCCCGCGCCAGCTACGCCGTCAGAGTGGCGCTGGAGGCGGATGAAGTCGACCAGGCGACATTTCACCTGCCCCGGCAGCTCTACCCCCTCTACTGCGTGCTCCGGCCTAGCCGGCTGGCAGTACGCTCCGCGAAGCGCGTGCTGCAGGGCGTTCGGAGCACCAACCACGCGGGTGAGTAGCCGTCCGGGCTAACGCCATCGCAGCACTCGGGCGGCCGTGCTCCGCAACGTCCCGATCAACCGGTGCCTCCGCACCGATCGAGCCACCGTGTTGGGGGACGTAGCCTCGGCCAAACGGCAGTTGATGGCCAGGTTCCTCCGGTATGCCCGCCGCTTCCCCCCCTCGATGGGCAGCACGGAGGTGAGGTCGAGTCCCTCGTAGCGTGGGCAGGTACGTCCCATGTGGGCCCAGATGTCTGAGTAGCCCACCGCCGCCCAGCGCCGTTCGAGGAGTCCTTGGTGCTCGAAGACGAGCTGCGGAGAGATCTCGGTCAGAACGATCGCGCCCTGCTCGGCAGCCTCCATGAGCAGCGCTTCGCCCTTGGGCGTGCGCACAAGTATCACTGAACTACCTGCCGCGTCGTCGGATATGCCCCACGGGTCTCCCAGCACGATGTCGGCAAACACGTTGGCCTTGTCGAAGCAGAGTCTGCAACGAGGAATGGTGAACATCTCCTTGAGCCCCAGGCGCAGGGAGGCGGGGAAGAACCTCTGTTCACCGGATTTTGTGATCACCTGGACCTCACCGGGCCAGCCCGAGCGCGCCTTCGAGCGATAGCGCAAAGAAGCCACTTCCCCTCGAGCGAGACCGGCATCACGCAGCATCTGGTCGGCGCAGGTGCGAAGGAGTGAACGGTCGCAGAACAGGCCGATGCGATACGCAACCACTGCCGCGCCTGGAAGCCCTCGACGGCCCATCTTCTCGATACCTTCGGTCTGGCAGGGAAGAGAGAAGGTGGCGACCTTCTCGGCGCCCGCACCCGGGCCCGTCGTCACCAGATCGCCCAACAACGCATTGCCCCCGGCCTGACTGTACTTCGAGCCCGACGCGGCCATCACTTGATCCGGCGAACGAGCTAGTACGGCGCGGGGTCCGAGTGATCCGTCGTCAGGCGTCACGGTCAACAGCACCGCGTCCACCAGCCCGCTCGACAACAGATGACGGGCTAGAGCAGTACCAACACCTCCGCTCTGGCCTCCCGCGCGCGTTGTCACGTCCGTGGCATGCCCGAGGTAGGCCTTGAGGACGGGCCCCTGGAACGGGTCGATACCCTCCGGGAGCGCCTTAAGATCCATGCCCAGCCCCGGACACGCGCTCACGCAGGTGCCGCACTCGTCGCACCGCCCGGACTCCACGGACGGAAGCAGCATCCCGCCGGGGCTTTCCGCCATCGAGACGGCCTGTGAGGGGCAGGCCGCGACACACGTACCGCACTGCGTGCAAAGATGTGCCGCCACCACATCTCTAACAGTCACGAAAGAGCCTTCGGGCACGTCACTCTCCCAGCCTCGGGCTGTCGTGCAGACCAGCGGTCCGGATGCGCACCCACCCGCATGAGCAGTACGACCACCATAGCAATTGCAGACGAACCACTCCAATTCACTCCGTGCGACCTCACCAGCAACCGCCCTTGTGGTGGTTGGTGAAAATGGGGGATAGTCCTGGAACCAACCCGTCCACTCCGCTTCTGGCGCGGTGTTGGTGCACATGGTCGAGAGGTTGGAGCCGTAGATGGTGACGGTGAGCCCCGGCACAAACGGGGCGAGCCTCTCGGCTCGCCCCGTTGCAATTTCTCCCCTCGAGCTCGGTGACTCGAGCTGTCGGTCGATTGTCTGACCTACCGGTACCAGGCACTCCACCAGTTGAAATTGTAGAAGCCATAGGGGTTGTACCCATAGCCCGTGAAGACATCAGTCGTCACCGTTGTACTCTTCGTTGACGCGGTGGAGGCAGCTTCCGATTCGGTGATGAGATCGGCACTGTTGTTGTTGAGGCTGTCGAAGACGTTCTTGTAGAACTCGGCCTGTGCTCGATTTCGATGACCCCTGGGAGTGTAGTTGTTGCCGGCAGTCCCCAGGAACGCGTCCGCTTCGATGATGAGGTCTGCGATGGAGATCCAGTTGCCATCCCAACCGATCACACCCAGACCATCATAGTCGGTTCCCATGTAGTTGATGTTGAGCAACGTAGCGGCCATCTGGACCGACATCATGTATGACATGTTGGTACCATTGGCCCTTAGCAGCCAGGTGCGGAACTGATTGTAGCTGGTCGGATCGAACGGGTTGCCCCAGCCGTCAACGAGATTGTAGCCACCCAGATATCCCATCCAGCCGGGATTCGCCGTCAGGACGGCGCGTCCGTTCTTGTTGCTCCAGAAGCCGGGGGTGTAGCCCGTGGTGTTCTGGGACTTCTTGTAGTTGATGAAGTCAAGCTCGTCCGCCGGTACGTTTGGCACCACCGTGATACTGCCGTCATCGGCGACTGTGACGATGTAATACTCCTGACCGAAATCGTCCTTCGGATAGCGCTGCGCCCAACCGGACTGCATGGTCTCCGAGACCTGGTACACGCCGGGCGTGAGGCCGGAGAAGCTGTAGGCGCCATCAGCGTCGGTCTCTGTGGAGCCCACTTGCTCCTCAAAGTCGCCGTCTTGGTCATTGTCCCTAGCCAGCGTTATCGTCCAGCCTTCCAGCCCCTTCAGGTAGCACTCGGGAGGACAGCAGCAGGAGCACTCGCACTCCTTGACGTACTTGTGGCCCGAGATGTCCGCGGTCGACTGGTGGTTCCAGAACTCCATGTTCATGTAGTCGAAGGCAGCGGGGGTGACCGGGGTGATTACGTTGCCCACCGCTTCGAACTCGAAGTAGTTGGGGCTCAGGGGACCGGTCTGGGTCCAGCCGGTCTGCTGGACTTCCTCCACCTTGTACAAGCCGTCCTCGGTGATCTGGAAGAAGAAGCCGCCCGAGGTGGGGTCGTCAACGACGCCGTCGCCGTCGATGTCGCCGGTAACGGCGGTCTTATAGGGGGTGGCGTCGTAGGTGTTCAGGGCCACGTTCCACTTGTAGAGGTTGATGGTCCAGCCCGACTTCTCGACGTCCCCGGGATCCCAGTAGCCGTTGGGGGTGACGTCGTTCCACTTGGTACCGGCGACCATGGCCAGGCCCTCGGCGCCGGTGGCGGCGGAGAGGTCGGTGTAGAGAAGCACGTGGCCGTCGGCGGCGGTGGCAGAAGAAGCCAGAGGTGCCGAGAGGGTCCCGGTGGCAAGATCTATGGCATAGAAGGTGCCGGCCGCATCCTGGGAGGCGTGGCAGTAGAGAGTGCCGTCCTGCCCGAAGGAGAGCTGCAGGGCCCCCTTGTACCAGGACCCGAAGTCCTTGATCCTTTCAAAGTCCCAAGTGCCCACCTGGACCTTGAAGAACTCGAAGGTGTACCAGCCGTAGCTCCCGTACCCGTATATGTAACCACCCTTGTAGGCGATGTCGCCGTCGAACTTCCAACCACGTTCTCCGTACTCATCGCCCACGGTGAGATCGGCCACCTTGGTCTCGGAGACGACGTTGAAGCTGGCATCGAAGGTGACCATGTACAGATCGTCGGTGCGGTAGTTGCCGTCGGCGGAGGTGCCGCCACCGTCGATGTAGTAGTAGTTGCCGGCCGAGTCGAACGTGCCGCAGGCCACGTCGCCGGTGAGCATGACGGGGTCACCGAGGGCGTCGGTCACCGGCTGCACGCTGGAGCCGTTCCAGTAGTAGAAGGCGGTGTTGCCCACACCGACCAACGGGTAGTCGGTAAAGTACAGGTAGCCGTTCAGCGGGTTCCAGGCCAGGCCGTTGGGCGAGACCACCGAGATCAGGGTGTCGGTGGCGTTGAACCGCCACTCGGCCGTGCCGGTCTCCACCTCGGCCTCGTACACGTCGCCGGTGTTGCGGTCGATGCCGTAGACGGTGGGCGGGTCCAGGGCCAAGGCGGAACCGGAGAGGCCCATGACCGCTATGACCGCCAGTATCAGTACCGCTATCAGTTTCTTCTTCATATGACACGTCCTCCATCCGTACGTTTGAGTCGTTCCAACGCCCCGTCTCCGTGATAGTCCCTTCATAAGCAGCCCCTCCACGTCTACGCCGCGTGCAGCGGCAGCAGACCTTCTTCATGAATAGCGATCCCCAGGCCGACGGCGTCGCCCTCGTCTTGGACCCGGACCACACTCCCTGAGCAGGCGAACCAATGGACGTCGGCTCGATCGGGGTCGGGCAGGGCAACGCGCAGGCAGACTTTCTCACCGGGGCATAGGCGGCTCTTGGTCATGAGGTACAGACCTGAGAGTGAGAAATCCCGGGTCACCCCGGTCCCCCTGTCGGTCTCCACCGACAGCAGGACGCGGTGCCTCATGGCCGAGCGGCGTTCTGGTTGTTGGTTGTCCGTCTTCATGCTTCCAGGCTAGAGCGGAGCCCGGATGCGGACAATCCACCGATGGGTATAACGGTGTCGACGGCAGGGTGGAAAACCCTCTAACCCTTTTGGACACAAACCTCTCTATCGCCGGGATAGAGAGATAGAGGCTTCGGCTAGACCACGCCGTTCTGGTGTGCGAATTGCAGGAGTTCCCTGCGACTCTTGATCCCCAACTTGCGGTAGACGCTGTGCAGGTGGCTCTTGACCGTACCCTCGCCCAGGAACAGACGGCCGGCGATCTCTTTGTTGCTGAGGCCCTGTGCGCAGAGACGCATGACCTCGGTCTCCCGCTCGCTCAGCTTGACTTTGAGTTTCTGGAGCCCCTCTTCACGACGCAGAAGGAGCTCCAGCGTACGGTTGAAGGAGTCCTTCTCCATCCACACCTCGCCTGCAGCCACCTTGCGGATGGCCTGTAGCACGAGATGAGTGGGCATGCTCTTCAGCACAACGCCGGGAACACGCAGGCGCATGCACTCCAGTACCTCCTTCTCACTCAGCTCGGAGGTGAGGATGACCACCCGGGTTGCGCTGCCCTGCTCCTGCAACTCACGCACTACCTCGACGCCGGTCATGCCGGGCATGTGGAATCCCGTGACCAGAACATCGGGCTTGTGGCGCTTCACAGCACTGAGCGCCTCCTTGCCGGTCAGGCATCGGGCAAGCACCTCAAAGTCGGTCTCTTTGGCGAGAAGGTGCTCCAGCCCTTCGAGAATCAGAGGATGATCGTCGGCCAAAACGAGGCTAGTCATGAGTTCTCGACACGATCCTTTGTCCCGTTTGCCACAGTTTATGCATTATACGCCATGCCATGCACATCGGAGACTACCCTCCCCCGATGCTCAATCTGCGTTTTTCGCCCCCACTCCTCTAATTCCCTTCATTTCTTTTCTAGTGCAAAACAGCGACGCGAGCACTAAACCACTTCGCTCTCCGTGCCGATAGCCAAGACAGCAAGGCAAGTGTTTCACCGTAGAAAGGAATGTGGTCCCGATGTCATCGTTGTTAGCACGGCAACGGACATGCAAGCTGATTGTGGCGCTCGTGCTGGCGATAGCACTGACCGCCACGTGTGCGGCTTTCGCGAGCGCCTCGGCCAAATCTACGTCCGCTGCGTCCGACCAGACTATGCTCTCGACCTACACCGGTGGCGAGCGCATTCTCGTGTCGTTCGAACCAGGCACCAAGGCCAAGGAAAAGACGGAGTTGCACGCGTCGCTGGGCACAAAGGCTGTCGGTAGCCTAGCCCAGATCGGCGTGGAGGTCGTCGAGGTTCCTGAGGGCGCGGATGCGGCTGCACTCGTTGCCGCGTACCTCGGCAGTCCCGGAGTGGCCTTTGCCGAGTTGGATGGCCCGGCAGTCGCCGCCACCACGCCCGACGACCCCTACTACGTGCGCCAATGGGCGCCGGAGTACAACAACTGCCCCTCGGCCTGGGACGTGACCACCGGTAGCGCTTCTGTGGTGATCGCAGTCCTTGACACGGGAGTACAGCTCTCCCATCCCGATCTGGCAGGCCGGGTGCTGGCCGGGTATGACTTTGTGAACGGCGATGCCGACCCCTCCGATGACCACGGCCACGGTACCGGCGTCGCGGGTATCGCGGCCGCCACCGGCAACAATGCACTTGGTGTAGCCGGCATGGACTGGAACGCTGCGATTCTTCCTGTGAAGGTGCTTGACTCAACGGCGAACGGTACTTCCAGCACCATCGCCCAAGGCATCATCTACGCCGCCGATCAGGGTGCACATGTGATCAACATGAGCTTCTCAGCGGCCATAAGTCCCACCCTTCATTCCGCTATTCAGTATGCCTACAATAAGGGCTGCGTCCTTATTTCGGCGTCCGGAAACGACGGTACCGAGGTCGTCCGGTATCCTGCCGGGTATCCTGAGGTCATCGCCGTGGGCTCCGTGTATAAGGATATCCGGTCTACATACTCGAACTACGGGTCGCACCTGGACCTAGTTGCCCCCGGGCAGAGTATCGACACCATTGCCAAAGACAGCAGCTATAGCCGCATGACCGGCACATCGGCAGCCGCTCCCTTCGTGGCCGGATTGGCGGCGCTCGTCAAGTCGGTAGCCCCCTCACTGAGCGGCGTGGAGGTCGCCCAGATCATAACCTCCACAGCCCGCGACCTCGGAACCGCGGGTTGGGATGAATACTACGGTTATGGCCACATCGATGCGCAGGCCGCTCTGGCCGCCGCCGGGTCAACGCCGCCTCCCGAACCGACCACTACCACCACAGAGGCCCCGACAACGACCACGACCGAGGCACCTACCACTACCACCACAACTGAAGCACCGACTACTACCACGACTCTCGCGCCGACCACCACTACTACTACCGAGGCTCCTACGACTACCACCACGGTCCCAGCCGGTGATGTGACGGCGCCTGTGGTCAGCTTCGTCTATCCGGTAGACGGCTCCACCATAGCCCCGAGCCGCATGATCGTCAGGGCCGATGCGACCGATGAGAACGGGGTGACGCTGGTGAAGTTCTACGTGGACGACAAGCTCCTCGGCACGGACTCGTCTGCCCCCTACACGGTGAACTGGAACGCCAAGAAGTTGTGGGGCTCATACACGCTGAAGGCCGTGGCATACGATGAAGCCGGCAATTTCTCCGTGGCTACGGCTGCAGTGACAATCGGCAGCAGCGCCGCCAGCATATGGAAGAAGTGGTGGTAGAGCGGAGGCTACGCCGGACTCCGGCACACGCACACATATGACGCAAACCATACTGTGGATGCACGAGGGCCCGGGAGACCGGGCCCTCGTGCTCTGTGGCGAAGAGCGGAGTGCGGCTACAAACGTACTGCCCGCGCCATCTCCCGGTTCTCCCGATACCACTCGACCAGCCGCCGGACGCCTTCCTCCAGAGTCACCTCGGGCTGCCAGCCCAGGATGCGCCGAGCCTTGCTGGTATCGGCCCAGGTAGCGCGCACATCCGCGGCCGCGGCCGGGCCGAAGTGTAAGTCGGCGGCCTCCCCGGTGTACCCCTCGAGCAGTTCCACTATCCTCAGCAGCTCGGCCGGCTGATCGCCGCCCAGGTTGATGATCTCGTAGCCCACGGGCTTGAGGCCCAGAATGGTGCCCCGGGCGATATCGTCGACGTAGGTGAAATCGCGCGACTGATGCCCGTCGCCGTAGATCTCCACCGGTTGCCCCTCCGAGATCCAGCGGCAGAAGCGGAAAAGGCTCATGTCGGGCCGGCCGGCCGGGCCGTACACGGTGAAATAGCGGCACACCGTGATGTCGATGCCATGCAGGTAGTGGTAGGTGTGGCAAAGGGCCTCCGCGCCCTTCTTGGAGGCGGCGTAAGGGGAGAGGGGTCGGCTGGTGTCTTGATCTTCGCTGAAGGGTTGCACGCTGGTTGCTCCGTAGAGGCTTGAGGTGGAGGCCAGCACGAACTTGTTCACTCCTTCCGCGCGGCACAGCTCCAAGAGATTGAGGGTACCCGTGATGTTGGTCTCGACGTAGACCCAAGGGTCTTCGACGCTCTGGCGGACGCCGGCCCGGGCCGCTAGGTTGATCACAGCGTCGAAGGGGCCATGAGCAGCCCACAGGCGCTCCAAGATTGGACGGTCGCAGATGTCGAGGCGCTCGAAGGTCAGACCATCGCGCCGCAGCAGGTCCTGGAGTCGGTGCTCCTTCAGGCGAGGGTCATAGGCGTCGTTGAGGTTGTCGACGCCGATCACGGTGTGGCCGCCCGCCAAGAGCAGTTCGGCCACTTTGCTCGCTATGAAGCCGGCTACGCCGGTGAGGAGGATGCGCATGGACGTCCCCTGGCAGTCGAAGGATGTGTGACTCACTGCATCTGACTCACTGCATTGTAGTAGATGTCTGAGCGGCGCGGATGTCGGCCGCAATGGTGTCGAAGAGGCCGCTCAACACCACGCGGTACTCCTCGACTCTCTCTCGTATGCTCCTGCTCAGCTCCTCGCGCGCCGCCCAGGCCCGGTCGAACCGCTCACAGAGGTCGGCCGTGTCGAGGTTCTGCATCTCCACCACGTATTCGCCCAACCCAAGGTCGCGGAACAACTCGCCGTACTTGTGCGACCAGGAGATTCCCAGGCACGGTATCCCTTGCTCCAGCGCGAAGACGAAGGAGTGATACCGGGAACCCACCACGAGGTCGGCGCAGCCGAGGAGAGACCGGGATTCCTCCGCGCTCAACACAGCATCGGTGCGGAAGCACCTGTCGGGCCGGTCCACCGCTGCCGCCACAAGCCCGCAAAGAAGCCGATCGTCAAGCCCGCCCACGGACGGCCTCGCTTCGTTCGCGTGCAGAACGATGTCCACGCCGTGCGCCTCGACACAGTGTCTCGCCAAACCGGCGAGCGCCTGCAGATAGGCGTTGTCCTGATCTCTCCCGCTCGACCGCTCATACACCCTCATGTTGGGAGTGATCGCCACGATAGGGCGCTGCATGGTGCAACCCATGGTCTCAAGGACGAGCTCTCCTTGGGCCCGGGTACCGCGGTCGAACAGAAACGCCACGTCCGGACGGCTCTCCACCGCCCCAGGAGGAAGACAGAGCGCAGACTCGAGCGACCGGGAAGATTCGGAGTCTCTGCTGTAGAACCGGCAGGCGCCTCCCGCGAGCATGTCGCGGACCGCCCGAGCCGTATCATCGTTTTCGAAGCCTCCCCATGCCTGAGGCATGAAGACAGCGGGCCTGCCGTTAGCTCGGCAGTAGTCCACCAGCGCCTTGACCTTGCCGAACGGATGAAGGCCCCACACGTCTCCGTACGCGAACCCTCT